>Ga0335075_10013680_pt1 | contig 12215 bp, 12 predicted proteins | sample Lox_Sample_24_FD_206723 | JGI IMG/M metagenome (GOLD analysis project Ga0335075, IMG submission 206723) | Soil microbial communities from Loxahatchee National Wildlife Refuge, Florida, United States - Lox_Sample_2.4 | ecosystem: Environmental > Terrestrial > Soil > Wetlands | place: USA... | reverse complement strand
GTGGTCAGTTCCTGTCCCGGATCGATGTCGTTCATGGCCACCAGCACTACGTTGCCTGCGAACCCGACGTTGGGCTCGCAGGAGTGATTGATGAACAGCATCACCGGCTCGTACTCCTCCGGTGACAAGGCCACGAGGTGCAGCCCGTCGGCGATCTGGATCTCGGAGTTGGGCAGCGGGTCCGCAAGAGCGGCCAAGGCCTCTGTGGTCACGATGTGGCCGCCCTTGACGGCGACGACCTCGCCGGAACTGACTCGCTCGGTGGCGAACAGCCCGCGTCCGGCGATGGCGCTGCTGACACCCTTGCGTGCTTTCGGCGTGATCCAAGACGAGTGCATGCCCACACGCTAACGCGCCCCTGGCGTGAGTGCCGACTGAATAATCCCGGCATGTCCACACCCCTACGTGCTTCACCGGGCAAATCACTAGCTCATCGCGGACAGCGCAGGATGACACGCGGAACAGCACGCCCGCCTTCGCGGGTTGCTGGCTCATCTTCGGCACGCGATAGCGGATGGGCTCGTCTTGGGTGACGGTGAGATAGGCCGGGCGTCGCATCCTGTCCAGCACGAACATCGTGATAAGACCGCTCACGCCATACCTGCCGTAAGTTGCAAGCTCCCGGGCGAGGCCACCCGGAAAGATCTGGGCCAGGGTGAGCAGGACCGACGCGATCACCACGATCCCGATGATCGCCCAGAGGCCTGGCCGCCGGACGCCATCGTCCCTGCGATGAGGTCATCAGCCGGGCCGCTGGCCAGGCGGATCAAACTCTTGGCCCACTCCTCGGCCTCCGCCGTGGAATGCGCCGTTCCGCCCTGCGTGCCGCGGTCTGCCATCAAGAATCCAGTATGTTACGGGGAGTCGCCGTGTGAACTAAGCGTGCCGGAAGTGGCTGTTGTGCGGTAGTTGCCACAGAGAATGCCAGCCCGGCCCGAAGCCGCGCAGAATTACCTGTCTTGACGATGTGGGACATGCGGGGGCGCGGCGAAGATCGGAGTGCCGTTGGCCTGCTGCCCTGCCATCCGTGCCGCGGGCCGTCCTTCCGCCTAGGAGTGCTTCTCATGTCGATGACCGGGCCCGCGTACTTCACCGCGTTCAAGAACCTGGCATTCAGCCGGACACCTTCGGGCGTGCTGACCTTGAGGTTCCACACCGATGGCGGCCCGGTGACGTTCACCGGGCAGACGCACACCGACCTCCCCCGGGCGCTGAGTGAGATCGGCGAGGACCGGGACAACCGAGTGCTGGTGCTGACCGGCACCGGGGACCATTTCATGACCGACATCGACGGGCCGAGCCTGGGAGACATCACCAAGCCCGCGGCCTGGGACCGCACCATCGCCGAGGGCCGCCGGGTGCTGCAGCGACTGGTGGACCTGGAGATGCCGATCGTGGCCGCGATCAACGGCCCGGCCTCGGTGCACAGCGAATACGTCTTGCTTGCCGACATCGTCATCGCCGCCGAGACCACCGTCTTCTCCGACTTCCCGCACCTGACCTTCGGCATCGTGCCCGGTGACGGAATCCAGATCGCCTGGGAGGAAGCCATCGGCGCCAGCAGGACCCGCTATCTCACCCTTACCCAGGGCTCGTTCACCGCGCAGCAGGCCGAGCAGTGGGGCGCGGTCGCCGAGGTGCTTCCCCTGGACCAGGTCCTGCCGCGTGCACATGAGCTGGCCGGGATGCTCGCCGCCAAGCCGCAGCTGCTCACCCGGTACCTGGCCGTCACCCTGCGGCAGCGGATCAGCCGCCGGATGGCCGAGGCGGTCAAGCTAGGCATGGCACTGGAGGGCCTTACCGCGGCCGATCTCGCCTACCAGGGCTGACAAACGTCGCCTCGTCCCGGACAAGGAAGAGGGAACAGGCATGAGCTCATCCGCAACGTAGAACGTGTACGACGTCATCGTGATCGGGACGGGCCCGATCGGGCAGACCGTCGCCGACCGCAAGGCGATGCTGCGGCCGGTCGTCGCGGTCGCCGACGCCCGCCGGGTCGCCGGGGCGCGCCAAGAGCCTGCCGCCCCGGATGGAAGCCTTCGCCGGGAGCTGGTCACCCGCGCGTTCACCGACGCCGGGATCGACGTGCGAACCGGGGGCACCGTCACCGATCGTGCGCGGCCCTTGTCCCGACACTATTCGAGCACAAACGGCTCACGTGAAAGTCCGTGAAAGTTGCTGAGAAACCTCACTGTGTAAGACGTCCGAAGTTGCCCCGAATCTCCGGCGCGGAAATCGGCACTAATCTCTGGTCTGCTTGTCGTTGGCATTCCACGCTGATCAACCGCCGAGGGAAGCGATAGCCTCGCTGAGCACGGCGGCGCGCTCGCGGCGGACGGTGAGCGCGGTCTCCATGTCCACGGGGATGAACCTGGTGACCGTCCCAGGGGCAGCGCGGGCGACGAGGTCCATGTCGGCGCTGATGACGGTGGCGACCATCGCGTAGCCGCCGCCGGAGACGGCGTCGCGATGCAGCACGATCGGCTGGGTACCGCCTGGGATCTGGATTGACCCCACAGCGTAGCCGGCGTCGACGATATTGGATGGGTCCGAGCCTGCCCCGAATGGCTGCGCTCGCTCTCGCCACTCCACCCCAGGTCCCGCGTAGCGCAGGCCAGCCCGGTCGGCGACCGGCGTGAGCTTCCACTCCGCGGTTGTCAGGTTGGCCAGCCCGGTGTCACTGAGCCGGTGATCGTAGAGCCCCAGCATGATCCGGACTTCCTGCTGGCGGTCGAAGGCTGGCCGGAAACGGTCGGCGATCACGGCCCCTGGTGGCATCGCCCCCGACGGGACGCCGACCGGGACGGTGTCGCCAGCCTCGAGCTTGCGTCCCTGGAAGCCGCCTATCACCCCGAGGGGGTAGGTGGACCGGCTGCCGAGTACCAGCGGCACATCGATGCCGCCGGCGAACGCGATGTAGAAGCGCGCGCCGCCTGTGATCAGTCCGAAGCCGAGCTCGTCGCCCGGCCGCAACGACAGCCGCGTCCATGTCGGCTGTGTCTCGCCATTGATCTTGACTTGCACCGATCCGGCGACTGCTACGTCTGTGGCGGCGTCGGTGACCAGCGTCGGCCCCATATACGTGCACTCAAAGAGCGCGTCGGCGCGGGTGTTGCCCACGAGGGCGTTCGCGAGTTCGGCCGAGTACTGGTCGAGGGAGCCGCCTGGCGGGATGCCGACGTCGTAGTAGCCGAACCTGCCGTGGTCCTGGACTGTCGTGGCGAGGCCGGGGGAGAGGACTTTAATGGCCATCGAGGGCTCCGAGCAGTGTCTGGTTGTAGCCAAGGGGATCCGCGAGCGCCCGGTCCGCGTCGAATTCGACTGGGGCGATCCGGTACCGGTAGGTGCCCGCGTCGACCTGCGTTTGGATGGCGCGGTACTCCTGCTCGGTGACCGGCTTGAACGTGACGATGTCGCCGGGACGGAAGAACACCATCGAGGTGGCGAAGTCGGGCAGCGACTGGCTTGGGTCGAAGATCGGCGCGGCAGCGATGCCGAACATCTGGTACCCACCCGCGCCGCGCACCGAGTAGATGCAGCCGAAGCAGCCGCCATGGCCCACGGTCAGCTTCGGCGTGTCGGTGCGGGGACTCAGGTACTTCGGGACCTCCATCTGCTGATCCTGCTCGGCGAGCTGGAACAGGAACGGCAGCCCGGCGACGAACCCAACCATCGAAACGATCCATGGCCGCCCGTGATGCCGCCTGATGAACTCCGCCGCGCTGGACAGGCCGTTGACCCGGGCGGCGAAGTCGAGGTCCGTTCCGGATGGATCTTGGTGGTAGCCCTCGCGGAACCGGGCGGCGACCTCGCGGGTGTACGGGTCGTCGTACCACACCGGGACCTCTATGATGCGGGTGGCCAGCACGGTACCCGGCGTGTCCCGGGCGGCCGTTTCAAGCTCGCGAACCGTGGACTCGAGGGCAACTGGCGGCAGGATGTCCGAGTCGAAGTGGATGAGCAGCGACGAGTTCGCCGGGCAGATGTCGACGATGCCATCGATCTTCTGCGCAGCCAGGCCGCGGGCGATGGACATCGCGCGCAGGTTGGCCGCCAGGCTCATGGCCTCGTCGATCTCGACGAACAGGAACTCGTCACCGCCCCACGTGTACCTGGCAGTCGGCGGCAGGCCGGCCGCAGCCGGGGGCGTGCTCATTTAGTCACCTCCAGGATTCCGGGTGCGGTCTCGATAAACGTGGTGTAATGCTCGACCCGTGCCAGTTCAGGGCTGCCGAACAGAGTCTGCTGCAAGCCGGCCGTGGTGGCGATACCTTCCACCGTCAGCTGCCCCAGGGCAGTGGTCATCAGCTCGATCGCCTTGTCCCTGGCCGGGGCATGGACTACGAGCTTGGCGATCATGGAATCGTAGAACGGAGTGACAACAGAGCCCTGCTCGAAGCCGGCGTCAACCCGGATGCCGGGGCCTTCCGGCCAGGTCAGCTTGGTGATCCGGCCAGGGCTCGGGAAAAAGCCGCGCGCTGGGTCCTCGGCGTTGATCCGGCACTCGAACGCATGCCCGGTGAGCACGATGTCGTCCTGGGTCCGGCCGAGCGGCTCGCCGGCTGCGATGCGCAGTTGTTCGGCGACGAGGTCAAGACCAGTGATCATCTCAGTCACTGGGTGCTCGACCTGCAGCCTAGTGTTCATCTCGATAAAAGCGGCCTCTTCACGGGCCGGGTCGTAAAGGAACTCCACGGTGCCCACGCCGGAGTAGCCGCACGCCCGGGCCAGTGTTACAGAGGAGTCACGGATGCGGTCACGCACGGCGTCAGGGAGCCGTGGAGCGGGTGCCTCCTCGATGATCTTCTGGGAGCGGCGCTGCATCGTGCAGTCCCGGTCGCCGAGGTGGATGAAATGGCTTCCGTCGCCGAGGATCTGAACCTCCACGTGACGTGCCCGATCGACGAAACGTTCCAAGTAGACCGTATCGTCACCGAAGCTGCTCTTCGCCTCAGATCGCGTGCGGTCGATCGTGCCGGCGAACTCGGCCTCCTCCCGCACCAGCCGGATGCCGCGCCCGCCGCCGCCCGCCGCCGCCTTGATCACCAGCGGAAAGCCGATGCCCCGTGCGACTGCCAGCGTGTCATCGCCGTCGACGCTGCGGGGCAGTGGGCCATCGGACCCCACGAGCACCGGGACGCCTGCCTCGCGTGCGGCCCGCAGCGCCGCCACCTTATCTCCCATCAACCTGATGGCGCCGGGGTCAGGTCCGATCCAGGTGAGACCACTGCTGATCACGCGTTCGGCGAAGTCCGCGTTCTCGGAGAGGAAGCCATAGCCTGGATGCACCGCGTCGGCGCCTGTCATCCATGCGGCGTCGAGGATCGCCTGCTGGTTCAGGTAGCTAGCCGGCGCAGGTGGCGGCCCGACGACGACGGCCTCGTCTGCGGACCGGGCGGCGAGCGAGTCGCGGTCGGCCTCGCTGCAGACGGCTACCGTCGCGATTCCCATCGCGCGCGCCGTGCGAACGATGCGGACAGCGATCTCGCCGCGGTTGGCGATCAGGAGCTTGCGCACAGATAATCCTTCAGTCCACCGTCATGGTGGCGGCCCGGGCTCAGTTCCCGGCGGCCACGGCTCGTCCGTCTTAGTCCTCGTCGATAACGGCGAGTACGTCTCCCGGCATGACCGTGTCGCACTCGGCCACATTGACAGATACGACCGTTCCGCTGACGTCCGATCTGATCTCGGTGAATTGCTTCATGACCTCAACCATCCCGATCGCTTGCCCCGCCTCCACCCGGTCGCCGGGCAGGACGAATGGGTCCTTGTCCGGTCCTGGCTTGGTGTAGAAGACGCCGGGGAGCGGAGACACGATCTGTGCCATGCATCGCCTTCCTGGTCAGTGCCGGCCTGGCAGGCCTGGCAATCAGCTGTGGGCATGGTAATTGCCGACTGCGGCGCGGACGGCAGCGGCGACATCCGTCGAGTTCGGCGTGTCGGAGTGGACACAGATGCTGTCGAAGGTGATGTCGAGCTCGGTGCCATCGACGGCGAGGACCGGGCGGCCTGACAGCGCGCGCTCCACGCGCTCGGCGGCTGCGGCCGGGTCGGTCAGTTCGGGGCGGCGCTGGATGATGAGGCCGCCTTGGCTGTCGTAGTTGAGATCGACATAGAGTTCCGCGACGAACGGGACCCCGAGCCCGGAGCAGACGCGCTCGTGCGCCGTCCCGGCGAGGCCGAAGAACGGGACGCCGAACTGCTTCGCGACGGATGCTGCGGCGGCCATCAGGTCTTCGTCGGCGGCAAGCATGCCATACAGCGAGCCATGCGGCTTAATGTGGTTTAGCCGGACACCGTGCTTGGCGAGGAACGCGGACAGGGCGCCGGTCTGATACAGCATGATCGACTCGACCTCAGACGGCAGCAGCGCCATTTTGCGCCGGCCGAAGCCGACGAGGTCCGGAAGGCCAGGATGGGCGCCTACCCCCACCTCATGCGCGGCGGCCGCCTCGACGGTCCGGTGCATTACGTCGGGATCGCCGGCATGGAAGCCGCACGCGACGTTGATCACGTCGACCACGGAGAGCAGCGCCTCGTCGTTGCCGAAGCTGTGCAGGCCGAGGCCTTCACCCATGTCGGAGTTGATGAACACAGCGGCACTCGTCATGCCGTCTACCGTAGAGAGTCTGGGATGGGCATGCATTGGGCAAAGTGCCTATACATCATTGAATGAGTGGGGCAAATTGCCCTATCGTTGTTTGGATGCTCGTATCCGACCTGGCGGAAACCCCCGAACTCGGCATAACGGTGCGCGTGCCGGGCGGGGAGGGAGCGCTGCGCCGACTGATCTCCTGGTGCGCGCCGACAGAGTCCATAAATCCTGGGCCGTTCCTGACGCCTAACACGCTCATGCTCACGTCCGGCATGGCGCTCAATGTTACAGACATGCGGATCTGGGACGCCTACGTCGAGCGGCTCGCCCGTGTACCGATCGCGGCGCTGGCGTTCGGGCTCGGCCCAGCCCACCGCTCGATGCCTGCCGGGCTGGTCACCGCCTGCGAGAACCACGGTGTCCCGCTGCTTGAGATCCCGCCGCAGGTTCCGTTCGTTTCGGTGCTGCGGGACGCCCAGGACAAGCTCGCCGCCGGGCGCTACGAGGCCGTCAGGCGCGGCTCCGAACTCGCTGACGGGTGTACCCGGATCGCGGCCAACGGCGGGACTCTTCAGGACGTGCTGCATCAGATCAGCCAGGACGTCGGGGCCCGGGTCTCGCTCGAGGACTCCACCGGTGCCACGCTCGTGGCGGCCGGTCCCGCCGGGGCGTATTCCGGGCGCACCGAGTTCACGCTGCCCGGCAGCGACAAGAACCGCTTCCGGCTGGTGGTCGAGGAGCCAGCCTTGTCCCCGAACATCCGCATGCTGCTCGGCCCGGTCGCGGCTGTGGTCTCCATGCAGCTGAGCTCGACGCTGGGCTCAGCAGCGATCGCACACTCGCACAACGCCGGACGGCTCACTGAGGCGATCTACGGGACCGCGGCGATCCCCACCGACGAGCTCATCAGGCTGGCGCGAGATTCCGAACTCGAGCCGTACCAGCACATCGGCGTCGTCGTTATCGAGGGGACCGCCAACGCGACGACGCCCTACCTGCGGTCTGTCGCATGGCGCGCCCGTGTCATGCTGGCCGGGGAATTCCCGCACATGCGGTACGTGGACGGCCCCGAACTGTCGACCATCCTGGTACAGGGCGGCGAGATGTCCGCTGGGCGACTCGCGGACTTGACGCGATCGGCGATCGGCCCTTCGGAGGCGGTCTCGGCGGTGGTTGCCGCCACCGAGAACGCCGCCGAACTTGGCCTGACGCTGCGGCTGGCGCGGCGCACCCTCGGCACGCCAGGAGTCCGGCAGGCTCCCGTGCTGAACTTCGACGCGGTGGTGGACACGCTCAGCCACCCTGGCGTGGTGAGCATGGCGCGGCGGCTTCTTGCCCCTCTCGTGCGGGACGGCGACGGTACGCTACTGAAGACACTGGAGTCCTATCTGCGGCACAGCGGCGGAACGTCGGCGATCTGCGACGAGCTGTACATCCACCGCAACACGCTTGCCTACCGGATCCGCAAACTGGAGGAACTCCTCGGTGCCGACCTCCAGGACGGGCAGGTTCGTGCCACTTTGATGCTGGCCGTCCGCGTCATGTAAACGGCTTGTTGCCGTTTAATTTCCCGAGTGCACCTAGCACTGTATTGCGCATCTTCATTGTGCAGAGAGCCAATTCCATCACCGTTGCCCCCGATTTAGCGTTGTTCGCCATCCGGCCGACGCGTCTGGCCCGTCGGCAGACCAGGAGGAGGCGCTATGCCGTCCTATTCCGACTACGTGATGGCCGATGGCGCCCGGACCGGGAGATGGTCGCTGACCATGGCCTGGTGGGCACTGTTCTCGGCTATGTTCTGGCTCTACGTCGCGGTGGCCTCGGCAGGCGCGGTCGGCATGGGGAACACCATCATCGGGATGGTGCTCTCGATCGCCAGCTACGGGGCGATCAACGCGGTTCTGTCCCGCTACGGCGCCCGGACCGGGCTGACCGTCGAGATGTTCTCACGCTCCCTATTCGGTGTCTTCGGCTCGGCCGTGGCGACGCTGATCTTCGCGGCGACCGCGATCTACTATGCGGTGTTCGAGGGATCGGTCATCGCCGCCGCCTTCCAGAGCTACTTCGGCGGCCCCATCAAGATCTGGTACCTCGTCGTCGTGCTCTACGCGCTGCCGCTCGTTGCGGGCGGTGTGCAGAACTGGCTTGACCGGCTCAACGGCTGGCTGCTCCCGTTCTACTGCGTCGGCCTCGTCGCTGCGGTCATTGCCACCGCCGTCAGGAAGGGCGCCCCGCATCCTTGGCCGCACGGTGCGCCTGGCAGCATGCCGGGCTGGCTGTCGTCGTACCTGATCTACATGGGCGTGTACATCATGATGATGTACACGTTCGACTACGCCAGGTACGGGCGGCAGAAGGATGAAAGGTTCCACGCGAACGTCACGTTCGGCTGGGTCTTCTACTTCTTTACCTTCGCGGTCAACGGCATCGTCGGCATCTTTCTGGTCTACACGTGGGGCGAAGGCGGGACCGAGACCGGCGTCGCGCAGGCGATGATCAAGGCCCTAGGCTTCTTCGGCCTGGTGGTGATCTTCGTGTCGCAGACACGCATCAACACCGCCAACTACTACCTCGCGTCGACGAACCTCGACGCGTTCGCGGCCCGCACCTTCCGGCTGAAGCTGCCGCGCTGGGTGTGGATCATCGTCTCTGGCGTAATTGCCTACCTGTTCATGCTCACCGACGTGCTGAACTACCTGCTCAAAGCCCTTGCCTGGCAGGGCGTGTTCGTCACGGCCTGGGTTGCGATCGCGCTGGTGTACATCGCTATGTCCCGCAAGAACACCGGGGGGCTGCCCGAGGTAACCGAGAGTAACCTCCGCCCGATCGCCGCCGGCGCGATCATCTGGGTGATCGCCTCCGCGATCGGGATCTACCTGACCGAGCAGTCCGGCTCGGCCGACCTCGCCGCGCTGGCGCCGCTGATCACCGTCGCCATCTCCGCCGTCGGGTACCTGGCGACCTATCGGCTATCACCCCCGGCCACCATCTCCGCGGCCGAGCGGGTGCCGGTCGGCTGAGCCGGGGAGGAATCCGACCCCGGTGCCGGTCGCGCGATCTGTGTGATTCGATCTCACCCGGGCAGACGCAAGAACCAGAGATGCCGCAGTACCAAGAAAGGAGAAAAGGTCATGGGGAAGGAAGCACGGATCGGGCTGCTGCTTGGCGCTTCCGCGTGCCTGATGGCGGTCATGGTCGACTGGGTGGTCTGGGAACTGCACGACCACCAGCACCAGCACTGAAGTTAGCCAGCTCATCCACGACGCGCCCGGCCGCGGCTGGCACACACGGCGGCCGGGCACTGGGCTGGAGGCCCCATGGCGAAGACTGCTGTCCTGCTGACCGGGCCGCTGGGGCTCGGCCATGAGATGATGGCTCGTTGTTGTGCGCAGTTGCTGGAGCAATCGGGGTGGCGAACCCGCTGCCTGGACAGCATGTCCCTGCTCGGCCCGTGGAGTGCGGGCGTTGGCCGGCGGATGTTCAACCGGCTGCTTGCCATTCCCGCCTTGTATGACGGGCTGCACTTCGCCCACCTGCGGCCCGGGAGCCGGCTCGCAGAGCGCATGGATCGTGCATCCAGCGGCAAGGTGGTGCCCGCTCTGCGGGCCGAGCTCGAGCGGCAGCCCGCCGACCTGGTGCTCAGCGTGTTCGCCACCGGTGCCTCAGCAGCCGCCAAGCTGAAGGCCCAACTGCCTGGGCTGCGTACGGTCGTGCTGTGCACTGACGTAGCCGCGCACCGGATCTGGGCCGCGGACGGCACCGATTTGTTCCTGGTGACGTCCGAAGCGGCTGCGGCATCGATCCGGAGGTACCTGCCGCGGGCAACGATCGCGGTTGTGCCGCCGCCCGTGCGGCCGGAGTTCTATGCCGCCCCGTCCCAGGAGCAGGCGAGAAAAGCGCTCGAGATCCTGCCCGAGGATTTTTGCGTGCTGGTGATCGACAGCGGCTGGGGGTTCGGTCCTCTGGTTCAGGCGGTGTCCGCGCTGGCTGACGCCGGCGTGCACGTGCTGGCGGTCGCGGGCCGGGACCGCAGGATCGAACAGCGGCTCCGGGAACTTGCGGCCAGCACGCAGCGGATCACGCCGTTCGGTTTCACCGACCGGGTCCCGGAGCTGATGGCTGCCGCGGACGTGGTAATTGCGCTGCCCGGCGCCACGACGTGCAGCGAGGTCCGCGTGGTGGGACGGGACCTTCTTCTGCTTGACGTCATGCCGGGTCACGGCCGGGACAACCTGCTGCACGAACTAGAACTTGGCCGGGCCCACGCGTGCGTGCCCACCGCCGGCGGAGTAACCGCTAGCGTCCTGGCCCTGCGCGACCGGGGCATTCGTCCCGTTGCCAGCCCGGTGCCTCGCTGGGAACCGGCCTACGTGGCGGCTTTGTGCCGGATCGGCTTGAACCTCGAATACCGCGAACTGTCGGGAGTCGAACGCCTATGATGCGTACGCTTTTTCTGAATCCGCCGAGACATCCCACCCGTACGACAGCAGAGGCGGCGTGCCGGGCGCGACGGCATCCAGCGCGGCCCGAATGTAGCCGATTGTGTCGGCCGGAACGGCGGCGCTGTTCGCCCAGACCAGCTCGCTGCACTTGTCCGGCTCGCCGATCGCTGGCACGTACCAGACCGCCGAGGGCGTCCTCACCACCATCGAGGGCCCTAAACCGGACGCGGCCGACGAGCCTATCGATGTTTCCGCGGAAACATCACTCCGCCGCGCCATCCGCGAACGCGAATGAGCACGAGGCCGCTCGCATCAGCCCCACGGACACCGACAATTAAAGATGGGGTAGCCACGCCGGGGGAGAGGCCATGGTCAGGGGATCCCACCGGCATGATGGCGGAACAGGTGCTGTGGCCGCGACGCCTGCGGGTTCGGCGGCCCGGATGGCACGACCCGAGTGGCCAGCAGGCCGGCCAGGGCAAAGCCGGCGACGACGAACATGGCCTCCGCGGTCCGCTGGGTTGCGCTGCCGTGCGTGGCGACCAGCATCGCGGATACGATGGCGACGCCGAGCGCCGAGCCGGCCTGCCGGGTGGCGGTCAGTAGCGCGCTGGCCGTTCCCTCGGACCGGGCGGCGACCGGCCCGTGGGTGCCGGCCAGGGTGGAGGCGACCTGGCTGAGCCGCGCTGCGACGCCGATCGCGAACTGGGATGCCAGCAGCCCGGGCAGCGAGCCGGCCAGTACCGCGGCAGCTGCCCCGGCCAGGGCTGCTATCGCGATAGACAGGGCGATGGCCAGCGCGCGGCGCGGCCCGAGGGCGGGGACGAACCGGCCGGCCGGGCCGGACAGGGCGAACGCCCCGGCGGCTTGCGGGATGAAGCACAGGCCGGTGAGCACCGGGCTGAGGCCGCGAGCGTCTTGCAGGTACAGCGTCAACAGCAGGACCTGGGCGGCGTTGAAGGCGCCGACGGCGATCAGGGTGAGGTTGGCTCCGGTGATGCCGCGGTCCTTGAGCAGGGCCAGGTCAAGCAGCGGCTCCCGGGCGCGGCGCTCCCGGGCCACGAATGCGGCCAGCAGCACGATCGCGGCCGCGCCAAGCAGCGTCGGCTGGGTGGCCTGCAGTGTGTCGCCGACCCGGACGACGGCGAGCACGAGCAGGGCGACCCCGGCCGTCGCGG
>Ga0335075_10013679_pt1 | contig 12215 bp, 10 predicted proteins | sample Lox_Sample_24_FD_206723 | JGI IMG/M metagenome (GOLD analysis project Ga0335075, IMG submission 206723) | Soil microbial communities from Loxahatchee National Wildlife Refuge, Florida, United States - Lox_Sample_2.4 | ecosystem: Environmental > Terrestrial > Soil > Wetlands | place: USA... | reverse complement strand
CCTTGTTTCGGCGGTTCTTCGAGGCTGCCGAAGAGAGTCTGGATCATAAGTATTAGTGTAGTGTGTGCTCGATGGGCCGGTGAAGCGGGTGGCGGAAAAGCGGCCAGTTAAAGTTCCGCCAGTTGTTCAAGCGGTCAGCGAAAATCTGACTGCGCCGGCATCTTACAGCGCAGAAGTATTCGTCGGGGCCGGGGCGGGGCGTGAGTTCTTCGATCGCTGTCTTGCCATGGCCGGGAGCGATTGTTTACGCTGCTTACCGAAGCAGGGAGGCCAGGTGATTGGCGAGCGGGTCGGCCATTTTCGCATCGTAAGCAAGCTTGGAGAGGGTGGCATGGGCGTGGTTTATCGCGCCCACGACGAGCTTCTGGACCGGGACGTAGCCGTCAAAGTCGTTCGCAAGGACCGTGTGCCCGAACTGGCGCCGCACCATGATCTCCTCGCGGAAGCTCGCGCATCCTCGTCGCTCGCTCATCCGAATATCTGCACTATCTATGAGGTAGGCGAGACCGAGGGCGAATTCTACATCGTCATGGAGTTGGTGGAGGGCCAATCGCTGCGCGAGCTGTGCGCTCCCGCGGGTGTTTCTCCTGAAGCGGTTCTGCGCTTTGGCCTTCAGATTGCCGCTGCTCTCGCCCGTGCTCACGACCGCGGGATTGTGCATCGCGATCTCAAGTCAGCAAACATTGTAGTGACGCGGGAAGGCCTGGCGAAGGTTCTCGACTTCGGTCTCGCCAGGCAAATGGAGTTGGGCGGCTCGGAAGAAACGACGCGCTCGGTGCCAACGTCGCCGCATAGCAGCAGCGTGGGCGGGACGCTCTCCTATCTTGCGCCGGAGGTGCTTCGCGGCGAGCCTGCGGATCATCGAAGTGACCTCTGGGCGCTCGGCGTGGTCCTGTACGAAATGGCTTCCGGAAGGCTACCGTTTCACGGGCACACCGGTTTTGAGATCACTTCGGCCATCCTTCGGGAAATGCCGGCCCCGCTGGGGCCGCCTATACCCCCGGGCCTTTGGGCCACGATTCAGCGCTGTCTGGTCAAAGAGCGGGCGCAGCGCTACCAACGCGCCGGAGAAGTGCAGGCTGCATTGGAAGCGGTGCAGTCGGCTGCGATTCTGGCGCATGATCTCGGCGCGGAACGCAGCGAACCAAAGACGACGATTTTGCATTCGGTGAAGCACGTTCGCCTGAACCGCGGCGATTCACTGCTGCTGGTGGGCACGATCAAGGGGGCTTTCATACTGCGCTCGAATGCGCAGCGCACGCGGTGGGAGGTCGGCGGCCCCTACTTCCATGGCCATGCGGTGTATGCGCTTGCGTATGACGACCGGGGCGAGCGCCAGCGCATCTGGGCCTCGACGCAAAGCTACTGGGGTACGAATCTGCGCTCGAGCGACGACTTTGGGAAGAGCTGGACGAATCCAGTGGAGGTCCCGATTCGCTTTCCTGCCGATACGGGGACGTCGCTGAAAAACATATGGCAAATCGCGCAGGGGCGTACTGATGATCCGGACACGCTGTACTGCGGGGTCGAGCCAGCCGCGCTGTTTGAAAGCCGAGACGCCGGCCAGACGTGGTCGCTAAATCGTGCTCTGTTCGACCATCCACACCGCGCGAGGTGGCTGCCGAGCAACGGGGGGCTGGCGCTGCATACGATTCTGCCCGATCCGGCGGACAGGCAAAGGATGTATGTTGCGATCTCGACGGGCGGGGTTTATCGCACGAATGACGGCGGGCAAAACTGGAAGGCGACGAATCGCGGTGTGCGCGTGACGTTTTCTCCGGACAAGTATCCAGAATTTGGCCAGTGCGTGCACAAGATCGCGATGCATCCGGCGCATCCCGAGCGGTTGTTTTTACAGAACCATTGGGGCATTTACCGCTCGGATGACTTTGCGGAGAGCTGGACCGATATCGCCAATGGCGTGCCCTCGGATTTTGGATTTGCGATTACCGTTCACCCGGCCCATCCCAACTGGGTGTACACGATTCCGGTTGAGTCGGATGAGTTTCGATGTTCCTGCGATGGGCGGCTGCGGGTGTATCGCACGCGGAACGCGGGAGCGTCCTGGGAGGGATTATCGCGCGGCCTGCCGCAGAAGAGCGCATATGAGACAGTCCTGCGCGACGCCATGACGACCGATGCGGGTGAGCCCACGGGAATCTATTTCGGCACGCGCAGTGGCCAGCTCTTTTTGTCTCTGGATGACGGCAGGACGTGGCAACGAATTGTCGAAGGCTTTCCGTCAATTCTTTGCCTGCGGACTGCCGGTGTTGGGGAGGCTTCCGGCCGCGTGCGTGCGGCGGCTGCGCCGAAAGCTCCTGCCTCCGCAGCGCAGCGCCCTGCTCGGGAGGGAATGCCCTCCAAGGCAAGAGGAAAGAGAGGTGGACGAGCGTGATCTTTCAGATTCCAGCCGCATTGCGCGAGTATGCCGGCGGACGAAGCAGCCTCGAGATCGAACACGCCCCGGCGATTCTGAATGACGTGCTCACACAATTATGGGAGACATATCCGGGGCTGCGCGACCGCATTATTACCGAGCAAGGCCAAGTGCGGACTCATATCAATATCTTTGTCGGAGACGAGAACATTCGCTATCTTGGCGGCCTCGCTGCCCGCGTGGCGGCCGATTCGATTATCTCGATCATCCCTGCCGTAAGCGGGGGGTGTTTAGAGCCGCTCTCGGGCCACGCGATGCCGGCGAGTGTGACAAACCGCAAAAACCAGGGGTGAGATTCCGCTTTTTTATGCTGGAATTAGGGAACTTGCCTAATGCTATTCCGGCCGTTCCCCGAGCAGCCGGGCGATATTATTTTGGGCCAGATAGAGACCGAGCCTGGCATTAAGTAGATTCACTCGCGCGGCGGCCACATCGGATTCAGCCGTAGCTTCCGCGGAAGGCAGAGCAGCTCTCACTGTTACGCGCTGCTGCTGAATGCGCAGAGTGTCTTCATGTGCTTTGAGCGCCATTGACGCCACGTTGACCAACTGCTGCAACTGCTCCTCCTTGTCATACGCAGAAGAGAGCTCGATGCGCACGTCGTTCTCCACCTGAGCGAGTTGCGTTTGCGCCATCGACAGCTTGATGTGCGCGTCGTGAAGGTTTGCCTCGCGCGCGCCGCCATCGAAGAGGGTGTAGGTGAACGACGCGCCAAAGGTGCCAAAGTTGTGGGTGAAGAACGGCAATCCACTCTGGTAGCTGTAACGGGCGATTCCCGTGATGTCCGGAATGTATGCATCGCGCGCGGCGGCTACGCCGGCCTGTGCCTTTTTAACATTCTGTTTGGCTTCGAGCACGGACGGACTCTGCTCCAGCACAGTATTCATCGCGTCGGCGCGCGAGGGCAGCTGGGGCGGAGTTCCCAGGTCACCGGGGCTCAGTGCAAGCTTTGTTCCGAGAGGAAGACCCAGGAGGTCGTCAAGCTTGAGGGTGAGGTCGTCCAACTGCAGCTTTGACACCAGCACGGTCTGCTGTTTGTCGAGCAAGTTTGCCTGGCTGCCGAGTTCCACATTCGTGAGCAGGCGCCCATGCTGCACTGCCTGCCCGGCTTCCTGCACGGAGATCTGAGCGGCGTGGACCGCCTCCTGCGCTGCCGTCTCCTGTGTTTCTTCAATAAGGCAGCTGTAGTAAAGCTGATGCACCTCAAGCGCGATGCCGTCTTCCGCATCCTGCTCGGTGAGTTGCGCGGAACGCAGGTCTGCATCAGCGGCCTTTACGCCCGCATGGATCTTAAAGAGCTGCGTAATGGGTTGCAGGAGGCCCGTTCCACTTGTGTACGTGGTGTCCGCGCCCTGATCGATACGCAGCGTTTCCGTAGGAATTGGACCGGCAGACGTGCCAGAACTCAACGCACCGGCGGGAATCACGACACCCTCCAACGCCGTGATATGCAGTACACTCGACTCGTTGCTGAGCTTCGGATAGAAGTGGGCCTGCGCCACGCGCCTTTGCTGCTGACCGTCCTGGACGGACAAGCGCGCCAGCGCCAGCTTGTGGCTGTGTTGGAGCGCCATAGCGACCGCCTGTGGGAGCGTTAGCGCCACGGGGGCGCCAGCCGGATTTGCCTGCTGAGCGCGAGCGGGCGGCATGGCCGTCATGGTTAGCGCTGTCAGCAGCAAGGCCAAAAAGTTTGCGATGCTTTCTCCGGGCATGGGAGCCCTCCTTACGAGGTGGTTTTACCGGCGACAGGCGCCGCAATGATCTGGGGATAGCCAACCTTGAGCGCGCGCAGCCCGGCTGCAACCACCAGGCAGGCCGCAGCGACGATGGCAATCAGCGTGAAGCCGTCTGCCAGCGCCAGTGTGAACGCCTGCTGCCGAATGCCGATCGCGAACAGACCTGCCGAGCGTCCGATGAGCGCATTTTGCGTGGCTGCGTGGCTGTGCATGGCTCCGAAAAGGGTGCGCTCGCGCTGCAGCAATGAAGCAGAGCCGCCCTGGATGCCTGAGGCCAGCAGATTGTAGTGATAGACATCCCGGCTTTGCAGAAAGTGGCGAATGAACGTGGCCCCGACTTCGCCACCAAAGAGCCGGATGGTCTGGAAGAACCCGGCAAAGGTAAGCACATCCGCCGGCTTTTCAAGCGAGCCCGAGTTGAGAATGTCGAGGATGATGGCGCCGACCATGCTGTTGAACGCAAGCCCTTCGCCCAACGCCAGCACAAGCTGACTCAAGGTGAAGTTGTTTCCTGACCACGCCGCGGTGATGTGCGAGTCCATCAAGCAGCCGAGGGCGATCATCGAGAATCCTGCGGCCAGGACCAGGCGCGTATCGACTTTGCCGAGCAGATAGACCGCGAAAATGCCCGCAAAAAACTGAGGAATCGCCAACCAGAGCAGCACAGTGCCAACCTGATCAGGACGGTAGCCCTGGATGGTAGTGAGATAGCTGGGTACCAGTACTACAGAAGCCAGCAGCACAAAACGGAAGAGCATGACCGTGAGGCCGAGCAGTTGCGCATTGCGGCGGCGCAGAAACGGATAATTCACCAGCGGATGAGGCTTGCTGAAGTGGCGCACAACAGAGGCAAGGACCAGGAAGGAACCCGTAATCACCATGGCGGCAAAAGTGCCGGAGCGCCACCAGTCGAGCCGCTGCCCCTGATCAAGCGCTCCATAGATCAATGCCGCTCCCAGGCTTGCATAGAGAAATCCGCGCCAGCTGATCGACGGCTGGCCGGGTTTGGGTCGTGGAATGGGCTGTGCGGGAATCCCGCGTCGGACCAGAACGATCATAGCGGGTGTGGCAACGGTGATCGTCCAGAAGAGCCAGCACCATGAGAGTTTGCGCATCACCCATGCTTCATAGGAGTCGGCGACGTGCGTGGTGACCACGATGTCGATGGCATACGCAGCGATGCCATAAAGTACATAGCTCCGCGGCAGATTGCGGAGAATAAACGACAGCGTCAACGGATAGAAGGTGCCTGCGGTCAGTCCCGCGATTACGAGCCCAGCGATCAGCCATGAAAGATGCCCGGCAAAAGGCATGAAGAAACTCACCGCAGTGAAGATAGAAGCGCACCACAGCAGGACACGGCGCGGCCCGAGCAAGCCTCCGACGTACACAGAGAAGGGGCCGATGAACATCATGCCCATGTTGTAGGATGTGCTGATCCAGGAAGAGGAATCCACGCTGAGGCCGAGTGCGCCGCGCAGATCGTCCGCGCCCACGCTCAGCAGACGGCCAAAGAAGGTCGCGAGCGACGCGCCCAGCAGCACGGCAAAGATACCGAGCATGGGGCGAGTCTTATTTCCAGACGCGCTCTTTTCAACATCCACCATCGCGCTTCACTGATTGCCCGCGGCAGGAGAAGCCGCTGCATTCTGCACTTCGTTGGTGTGAATGGCGACCTCGGCCGAGAGCCCGGGCCGCAGCGTGTCCGCAGAAGGCACATCGTCGAGCACAACCTTGACCGGAACACGCTGCACCACCTTGGTGAAGTTTCCGGTTGCGTTGTCGGGCGGCAGCAGTGCTGTGGCAGCGCCGCTGGCGGGTGCAATCTCAGCCACGTGGCCGTGAAACGTGCGCGAAGGATAGGCATCGATGTGAACATCTGCGCGGTCCCCTACCCGAATGCGCCTCAGCTGGGTTTCCTGGTAGTTGGCTTCAATCCAAGCGCCGCGCTGCACAAAGTCGACGACCTCGACGCCGGCACCGACCAATTGGCCCGGATGCACCTGGAGCTTGCCGATGCGGCCGTTGGCGGGAGCGCTGATTGTGGTGTAGCCGAGATTGACCTGCGCGACGACCAGCTGGGCCTTTTTGGCCGCGATCTGGGCCAGCAGAGCGCTGTCCTTGGCATTCAAGCCGGACCGCTGCTGCAAGGCTGCCGCCTTAGCGGCCTCTCCGCTCGCGATGGCGGCTTGAGCCCGCACAGCTTCGGCGCGTTTGGCCTGCAACCCGGCCTGCGTGGCGTCCCGCGCCGCGAGCGCCTGATCGTACTGCTCCTGCGTCGCTGCCTGATGATAATAAAGAGCATCCACGCGCCGGTATTGACTGGATGCCTGCGTGGCCTGCGCCTGCGCGGCGGCGATGGCATCCTGCGCCGCCTGGGCTGCGGCCGTGGCCTGGGCGATCGCCGCTTCGGCGCTCTTCACGCTCGCGTCGGCTGCGCGCTTGGCGTCCTGATTCGCGGCGAACTCTGCCTGCGCGGCGGCAATGGCCGCCTGAGCCTCGCTTACCACCGCCCGATAATCGGAGTCATCGAGTAAGATCACGGGCTGGCCGGTTTTGACCGCCTGATAGTCCTGCACTGGCACAGCCTTCACCGTTCCGCTGATGCGCGTGCTGAGGGGAATCTGATCTGCGGTTACATAGGCATCGTTGGTCTTCTGGACTACGGCGTCGCTTTGCCATGATGTCCAGTGTCCTCGAATCGCAAAGAACAGAAACACCGCAGCAACGAGCACCACCACAGGGATGACAAAGGGCCACTTCTTCACGAGACGAACTCCCTTCCGCCGCCAGGCGGCTGCAGGATTAAGAAGAATCAAGGTGGGCAGGAACGAGGTGTGAGCAGCCCCAGTGTCCATCAGTGTTGCCCAACTCTCCAATTGAAACAACACCATTTCGAGGGGTAAGTGAGCTGCAGTTATCTTGCGGTGATTCCCTGTGAGAGTACGGGCTGACAGCCCTTAGACGGGCAGACGATGCTGCGAATAGGGGCACAGCTCAGCCTTCGAGGTTGCCGAAGAGAGTCTGGATCACAGGTATCGGTGTAGTGGGTGGTAGATGGGTTGGTGAAGGTGGGCAGCCCGCCGTTCAGGAACGGGGCTCAGAACCAGGTTTTCTGCTTGTACTGGAGGTAAGCTGCGCCGAACTGCTGCTCCAGCACCCGCTCCTCATTGCGGATGCGCCGCAGTTGCAGAGGAATGAGGACGAGGAAGAAGAGCAGGAGGATGGGTTTCCCGGCCCAGAGAAAGAATCCGGCGATGGTAAGCCCGCCGAAGACGTAAATGGGATTGCGGATGCGTGAATAGAGGCCGGTGGTGACCAGGGTGGTGGCTTTGGCCCGGACGCTGAAGGCGCCTCCGAGCTGGATACGGGCAAGGACGAACAGGGGCAGCGAGAGGACAACGATAGCGAGACCGGCGATCCGGATGGGAGTCCAGGGCAGAGAGGCCGAGCGGTACACGAAATATGCCAGAGCGACGACGGCGAGGAGGAGCGTGGCGATATTGGACTTCAGGGTCAGCCTCCTGAGCAGAAACGGGGTAGCGGGACGGCGAAATTGTACTATAGGCGCGAGGCGAGGATAGAGCAGGGCTGGCCGGTGGGCGCGTCTTCCAGCGCCGATGCTCAAGAGCTGCTGGACGAGATGATAAGGGGGAGTGGAGAGTGATCGGTCCCACCTCTTTACTTTGTTAAGGGCAGGCTCTGAACGCGAGGAACGCATGGATGAGACAATTGGCTGCTCACCCGCATCTCTGCGAGATGTGGGGCACCCGGCTGTTCAACATTCTGCGTCACGTGCGGAAGGGCACCCAGGTAAATTCGGCTGCTGCTTCGGCGTTGCGGTTGAAGCAGGGGAACGGCGCGGGTTTGTTCATGGCTGAGATGGTAGCAGCCGAGAGGTGACTTTCGACAAGCCGACTTAGATGGACCTATATCGTCGCCGGGATCACGAGCGAGACTTGGGACTCGATCATCCCCAGTCCCCAGATGCGAGGGCCCGGGGCACCCACAATTGAATAATCATCCTCTGAGACCGTGGCCAACTGCTCGGTGTCAAGATTTGTCAGCAAATCAACTTGCAATTGCAAAATCTGCGGCCACAAAGGCCCCGTCTCTGACCTCTTTCGGGAGCCGGAGGCCTTTCGAGGCAATCAGTAGCTCTGAGCCTACGCGCTTTGTTTGGATGGAATAGTTAATCGCGAGAGAAAATTGTCTGCGCTTGCGATATATCGCCCGAATCTCTTCAACGTCATCGTAAGTCACAATCCACGGGTGCCCAAGCGCAAGAACGGTTGAGGATACCCTCTCGTGCTCATTTGGGCCATAGAAATTCGTGTATAAACTTGAACCCTTGCTGTAGTACGGCGGGTCAATACAATAAAGTGAAGTGACGGGGATTTCTCTATCAATCGACTTCATGAACGGGATTGCATCCAGATTCGTTAAATGTATTCGACTTCGGTATTTCGCAACCCGCTTGACTCTTCGCACGAGGTCTTCACGATTAAAGCGGCAATCAATTTTGTAATTCCCTTTCTGATTTAGCCCGCCAATCACGCCCGCGCCCTTAATGACCCCAGACCTGTTCGTCCTGTTCAAAAAGAACGTTGCAAAACCCAACTCCAGGGGTCTAGCGGTGATTCCCGAATTGTGTATCTCTCGCTGGCGGTGCCACTCTTTGATGGTCACAGGGATTTGCTGGATTAATTGAACGAGTTGCTCGGTCCTATTGAGAACAGAATCCCAAAAACACCACACTGAAGGGTCGAGGTCATTGATGTGAACGTCGCTAACGTGCCCGCCAAACAGGAGGGAAAGAGCTAGCCCGCACCCCCCTGCATACGGCTCAACATAGTGTCCGCGCTCCAACCGATTCTCGCGGAGGATGACTGCGGCGAGCGCATACAAGCACGTCTTTCCGCCCGGGTATCTGAGAGGGGAAACGAGTCTGGTCATTTGCTACTTTGCCTCATCGGCCAGCTTCAGAATCAGATCTTTCAGTAGGTCCATATCGTTCGCAAGTTGCTCTCCGTTAAAATTTGCGGACGTGTCGTGGTGCTTCGTGACGTTGCCATATGAGGAAATCCGCTGGACCGCATCTCGAATTGAGCTGACTTGCTCACGTGCAGCGAACCCGAGTTGATTTACTTTTTGCTTGCTGAGAAAATCGGGAAACGATGTTGTTGAGCTCCTTCCGCAGCGAGCGGTAAGGCATTCGAAGAACGACCAAACGCCTACGGAAATCAGTGGCGTGTGGTCCTCCAAACTGATATCGCAGATTGAATAGTAAATTGTCTCCAGCTTGTAGCTAGGAATCGCTTTCAATTTGTCTGAGATTTCCTGTTCATAGGTAACGTGCTTTGGCCGTACCGGCTTCTTGGGTGTCCGCCGTTTCCGTTTCGCGGCTGTGGGACTCGGCATCAAGGACTCGGGGGCAACACGTTTGCCTGAGATGTTCTTGTTCGCTGTGAGTTCCCGTGAATACTTTTTGATCTCGTCTTTGTTCGAGCGCGAGTTCACCTTTCCGCTCACCAAATCGTTGGAGAACCTCGAGAGCAGAACATCGAAGTCCTGCTCCGGCCGGTCGCGAGCGATGTCGTCGAGGTTAGAGCTATCGAGACCGAGCGCATCGCGGAGGAACGCGTTTCCAAGGTAGCGTTGCGCCGTGGTCAGCTTTCCCTTGCGGTGTTCGGCGGAAATGAATCCTTTCTTTTCCGCATAGTCCAACACCGACTGCGCAAGCACGTTCTTCCGGTCCCCGATGTGCCGCGTTTTCTGTTCGGGGCTCCAGGGCTTCCGGCCCACGCCGCCTTGGACGCCGCCATGAATCCGCTCCAGCCACAGATTTAATTCTGTTTCGTCCTCAAAGACAATTCCGGGCACCTCGGGAATCTTGACCGATTCCTCGGAGAGCTTCGTGAAATCCTTCCGGTATTTCGCGGGCGCTAAGTCGGGATCGTCTAGGAGTTTCAGTGCGCACATGCGGCGATTGCCCTCCGCCACAACGAACGATTGTGTCCGGGCGCTTTTCTTGTCGGCCGGAATGACCGCGAAGATTTCCAGCGGGTTGATGCCAATCTTCGCTATATCGCGAGCAAGCGAATAGACCTGCTCTTCGCGGCAAAGGTATTCGATTACTTCCGCCTCGGTTTTGTAGGGTTCATGGCGCGGGTTCGATAAATCGAGGAAAATGCGCTCAACCGGAATGGGTTGAATCTTCGCGAGAGCATTCTTCATGTAGGCAACCCCGATTCCTTGAAATTTAGTGGTTCCAACAGTATAGGGGAAATGTCAGGGGTTGCCGGGCACTCGCAGAAGCGAGTTTGGCAGGTGGTCCTCAACAGGGTGACGCACTCATCAAAGTTAACTTATGTGCCGGAGGGCCGATCGGTAATGAAAAACGGGCTTCTTGTAAGTAACTGCTCGATTCATCGGCGATTCGGAAACTGGCTGATTGACGAATCTTGTTGCGGAGTTATTCGTCGCGGCCGGGGCGGGACATTAGTTCTTCGATGGCGGCGAGGGGATGCTTGTGGTGGTGGAGGATGGCGTGGACCTGCGCGGTGATGGGCATTTCGACCTGATGGCGTGAGGCGAGGGCGAGAGCGGCGGCGGTGGTGCGAACGCCTTCGGCGACCTTTCCGTGGAGCGCGGTGAGCGAGTCGGCGACGGAGTGTCCCTGGCCGAGCTGCTGGCCGAGCCAGCGGTTGCGGGAGAGCGATCCGGTGCAGGTGAGGACGAGGTCGCCGAGTCCGGAGAGTCCGGAGAGGGTTTCGCGGCGGCCTCCGCAGGCGACGGCGAGGCGGGTGATTTCGGCGATGCCGCGGGTGATGAGGGCGGCGGTGCTGTTGTGGCCGAGGGCGAGTCCGGAGACGACTCCGGAGGCGATGGCGATGACGTTTTTGAGCGCGCCGCCGAGCTCGACTCCGGTGACGTCTTCGTTGGTGTAGAGGCGGAGGGTGCGGCTGAGGAATTCGTGCTGGACGTGGGCGGCGAATTTGGTGTCGTGCGAGGCGATGGTGACGGCGGTGGGTGAGCCGGCGGCGACCTCCTGTGCGAAGGACGGGCCACTGAGGACGGCGATGGGAAGATGCAGGCGGTGCGCGGCGAGGACCTCGGTGATGACCTCGCTCATGCGGAGCGCGGAGTGGTCTTCGAGTCCTTTGGTGGCGTTGACGATGGACTGGCCGGGATGAAGGTAAGGCGCGAAGTGGGTGTAGGAAGCGCGGACGTGATGCGAGGGCATGACGCTGAGGATGATGTCGGCGTTGGAGAGCGCGTCGGCGGCGTCGCTGGTGACGGTGATGGATGAGGGGATGCGGAAGCCGGGCAGGAACTGAGTATTTTCACCGGAGTTGCGGATGGTGTGGGCGAGCTCGGGCGAGTGGGTCCAGAGGGTGATGTCGTGGCTACCGCGCTGCGCTGTGTTGCCGCGCTGGGCAAGGCTGAGCGCGAGCGCGGTGCCCCAGGCGCCTCCGCCCATGACTGCAATTCGGCTCGGGGCTGCAATGTTGCTCATGCTTGCGATGCCTTTGGCTTGCCGAAGCGGTATTCGGTTCCGTGGATGAGGCGGGCGATGTTCTGGCGGTGCCTGGCGATGATGATGATGGGGACGATGAAGATGACGGCGGTGAGCCAGGGTCCGTAGGGCGCGTGGGGCAGCAGCAGAGCGGCGGGCGGAAAGACGATGGCAGCCAGGATGGATGAGAGAGAGACGTATCTGGAGAGCGCGAAGACAATGATGAAGACGATGAGTCCGGCGGCGGCGGCGATGGGCGCGAGGGCGAGGAAGACTCCGAGGGCGGTGGCGACGCCTTTGCCGCCTTTGAAGCGGAGCCAGACGGTGTAGATGTGTCCGAGGATGGCGCAGAGCGCGGCGACGGCTTCAGCGTTGTGCAAGGGGACGCCGGCAATACCGGGGACGAAGAAGATTCGGCTGGCGAGCCAGACGGCGGCGAAGCCCTTGCAGGCGTCGAGGAGAAAGGTGAGCGCGCCGAGTTTTTTGGCTCCGGAGCGCACGACGTTGGTGGCTCCGATGTTGC
>Ga0335075_10013678_pt1 | contig 12218 bp, 12 predicted proteins | sample Lox_Sample_24_FD_206723 | JGI IMG/M metagenome (GOLD analysis project Ga0335075, IMG submission 206723) | Soil microbial communities from Loxahatchee National Wildlife Refuge, Florida, United States - Lox_Sample_2.4 | ecosystem: Environmental > Terrestrial > Soil > Wetlands | place: USA... | reverse complement strand
TGCACGTCGCCGGCTCGCTCTCCAGCGGCGCGACGCCGATCACGCTCGACCTAGACCTCGTCTCCGGACATGGCGGGCGCGGTAAGGTTTCCGAGAGCGGGCTGTCGTTCGAATTGATCGTCGTTGACGACACCGTCTACATCAAAGGCAGCCCCGCGTTCTACAGCCATTTCGGCGGGGCAGCTGCAGCGGCGCTGTTCCAGGGCAAGTGGCTGCGTGCCCCTGCCGGCAGCGGCGAACTGGCGTCGCTGGCGTCGCTGACGAACTTCGGCCGGCTGCTCGAACAGACGCTCGCAAGCAGCGGCACACTGGTCAAGGGGGCCAGCACGACCGTCGCCGGACAGCCCGCGATCGAACTGCGCGACGCCTCCAAGAGCGGCTCGCTGTATGTCGCCACTACGGGCCAGCCGTATCCGATCGAAATCGTCAAGCACGGCTCCGAAACCGGGCACATCTCCTTCAGCGATTGGAACGCCCACGTCTCGCTCGCGGCCCCGGCCGGCGCGATCGACCTCAGTCAGCTACAACATGCGGCACATTGACGAGGATGCTTGATCGATGACCCTTGATCAGACGAAGATGGGCCAGGTCGTGGCCGAGCAGATGGAGGCGTTGGAATCGCGCTTTGACGACGACTGCGAGATCGGCGATGTCTGCACGATCGTCGAGGTCATCGGTCCCCACGGCTCGAGCGTCTCGGTGCGCTCTAGCGAAGCGCGTCCGCACACGACGATCGGCCTGCTGCGCATGGCCGAGGCGATGATGCTGCGCAGCATCGGCGGACGCGACTTCGGGGACGAGGAGGAGTAGGAGTCAGGAGCCCACCATCGGCCGGCGCGCTAAGCCACGCGGGCGGGCGGGGGTAGCGAGACTCCGAGGGCCTGCAACGGTCCTAGTACGGGCAGCGCAGCGCCCAGTTCTTCTGACTGGCGACCGAGGACGGGACTTTGCCGGTGAACTTCAGCTGGAGCTTGCCATATACGCGCAACCCCGCCTTGCAGCTGCGTGGAGAGCTGGCGGCCACGGTCACCGGATAGCGGACCGTCTTGCCGGACGCGCAGTTCGGTTTGCAGGTGTTCGTGTAAAACGTTCCCCTCCCCTTCGCGCTCGTCCCACCAAAGCTCGACCACTTGAGCTTGCTCAGCCCCGTGTTGGCGTCTGCACAGGTCAGCGTCACCTGTGTGGGCCGACTGACGGCGGTGTTGCAGTTGGTGATCTTCACGGGCGCGGCCGCGGAGGCCGCGGAGGCGGCGATGGTGACGGCGAGGATTGCGATGGCAAGGAGGCAACGGCTGTATGTGCGCATGGTTGACGATGTTACAGCGCGACGGCGACATACTTGGTCTCCAGATACTCAGAGGTCCCCTCGAATCCACCCTCGCGCCCGAACCCGGACTGCTTGACGCCGCCGAACGGCGCGGCGGGATTGGAGACGATCCCCTGGTTGAGGCCGACCATGCCGGTCTCGATCCCCTCGCACACGCGCAGCGCGCGGGCCAGATCGCGCGTGTACACGTAGGCGACGAGCCCGTACTCGGTCCGGTTGGCCGCCCGCAGGGCCTGCTCCTCGGTTGCGAACGTGGCGATCGGAGCGACCGGGCCGAAGATCTCCTCCGAGAGCACGCGCGCGTCCTCGGGCACGCCGGTGAGCACGGTCGGCTCATAGAAGTAGCCCCTCCCGGGCAGCTCGGCCGCGCCCTGTCCGGCGCCGAGCGCCACCTGGGCGCCGCGATCAACGGCGTCCGCGACCAGCTCGGTGACCTTCTCGCGCTGGGCTGAGTCGATCAGCGGTCCGACGTCCACGCCGGGATCGGTGCCGCGACCGAGCCGCAGCGCGCCCATGCGCTCGGCCATCCTGCGCGCGAACTCCTCGGCGAGGGACTCGTGCACGTGAAACCGATTGGCCGCGGTGCAGGCCTCGCCCACATTGCGCATCTTGGCGGTCAGCGCACCCTCGACGGCGGCGTCGAGGTCGGCGTCCTCGAACACGATGAACGGAGCGTTGCCGCCGAGCTCCATCGACATGCGCAACACCTGCTCGGCGGACTGCTGGATCAGCGTGCGCCCGACCTCGGTCGAGCCGGTGAACGACAGCTTGCGCGTGCGCTCATCCTTCAACAGCGGTTCGATCACCGCGCCCGAGTGCTTGGCGGTGATCACGTTCAGCACGCCTGCAGGCAATCCGGCCTGCTCGAGGATCTGTGCCAGCGCGAGCATCGACAACGGTGTCTGCTGGGCGGGCTTGACGACCATCGTGCAGCCGGCGGCGATCGCCGGAGCGATCTTCCTGGTCCCCATCGCGGTGGGGAAGTTCCACGGCGTCACGAACACGCACGGTCCGACCGGCTGGCGCATCGTGAGGATACGCCCGGAGCCGGTCGTGTTGACCATGTAGCGGCCGTGGATGCGCACCGCCTCCTCGGAGAACCAGCGCATGAACTCAGCGGCATACGTGATCTCCGCGCGGGACTCGGCCAGCGCCTTGCCCATCTCCAGTGTCATCAGCAGCGCCAGCTCGTCGGTCTGCGCGACGATCGCCTCGTATGCCCGGCGCAGAATCTCGCCGCGCTCGCGCGGCGCGCTCGCGGCCCACTCAGCCTGGGCGTCCGCGGCGGCGCCGAGCGCCGCCAGTGCATCGTCCACCTGTCCGTCGGCGACCTCCACGAGCGCCTGCTCGGTCGCCGGGTCCTCGACCGGAAGCGTCCCGCCACCCGTCGCGGCGCGCCACTCCCCGGCGATGTACAGCTCAGTAGGTACGCGCTCCAGGACCGCCCGCTCGGTCTCGGTGACGGTCATCTTGCGGCGCTCATCGGTCGAGAGCAGCGTCCGAGTAATAACCCATGCGCACCCCTATACCCGGCCGCGACCCCCGCTGAACGGCCGTGTTGCCCTGGGCACGGATGCTCGCCATCAGATCAACCTATCACCGCCGCGCGTGCCCTCCCGCCCGCCTGGCCGGCGCGCTCGCCGCGACCCTGGCGGCAACGCTCGCGGGACTGGCGCTCGCCGTGGCGGCTGCACCTGTGGCAGCGGCGGCGACGGCGGCGCACGCCGCGCGCGCCAAGCACGCGGCGCCCGCTCAGACGCTCGTGATCACCGGGGCGGGCGACGGCCACGGCGTGGGGATGAGTCAGGACGGCGCGCTTGGGTATGCGCAGCACGGCTACAGCGATCAGGCGATCCTCGCCCATTACTACCCAGGCACTGCGCTCGGGCAGGCGCCGGCCAATTCGATCGTGAAGGTGCTCGTGGGCCGCAGGGTGCGGCAAGTCCCGCTCGAACGGTACGTGCGCGGGGTGGTTTCGGCCGAGATGCCCGCCAGCTGGCCCCCGGCGGCGCTCGAGGCACAGGCGATCGCGAGTCGCACCTACGCCCTGACGGCGGACGCCGGTGGATCGAAGTTCGACGTGTACTCCGACACGCGCTCGCAGGTCTATCTCGGCGCGGCCGCCGAAACGGCGCAGACGAACGCCGCCGTGGCCGCGACCGCCGGGCAGATCGTCACCTACGCTGGCGCTCCGGCGCTGACCCCCTTCTACGCGAGCTCCGGTGGGATTACCGAAGCGGTGCAGAACGCCTGGCCCGGCTCCGAGCCCGAGCCGTGGCTGCAGGGCGTGCCCGACCCGTACGATGCCGGCCCGCAATTCGACTGGACTCTCAGCATGAGCTTCCCTGACGCGGCCGCGCGGCTGCGCGGCCTGGTGCACGGCTCATTCCGCGGCATCGAGGTGCTCACGCGCGGGGTCTCGCCGCGAATCCTGACCGCGGAGGTGCTTGGGTCGGCGGGTGCCACCCCGGTCAGCGGCGACGAACTGGCGGCACGACTGGGCCTGCAGGACACGTGGGCCTACTTCAGCGTCCGCACGGGCACAGGTCCGGTCACGCCCGAGCCCGACCGCAGCGCAACGGCACCTGCGCCGGCCCCCGCGCCCGCGCCGGCCCCTGCGCCCGCGCCGCAGCCCTCTCCGGCCGGCGGCAGTGTCGCGGGGTAGATTGCGGGCAGATGCCCGCAGCCGCAGCCGCACCACTGCTGATCGCCGACGTTCCCTGGCTGCTGTACCGCGCGTACTTCGGGCTGCCCCGCTCGATCGTCGGCGCGGATGGAGAGCCCGTGAACGCGCTGCTCGGCACGATCAACGCGCTGCTGGCCGTCATGGAGGAGCGCTCGGCGCGCGCGGTCGTCGCGTGCCTCGGCGCGGAGGAGGCCAGCTATCGGGTCGAGCTGTACCCGGCCTATCACGCTCACCGCGAGCCGATGCCGGCCGAGCTGAGAGCGCAGTGGCTCAAAGCCCCGGCTCTGCTAGAGAGCCTGGGCTGGGCGGTGTGCGACGGCGGCGAGCTGGAGGCCGACGACGCGATGTTCTCCCACGCGCGTGCGGAGGCCGAGGCCGGTGGACAGGCGCTGCTCCTAACGGCCGACCGCGACCTGTTCCAGGCAGTCGACGAGCACGTCACGATCGCGGAGCTGACAAAGGGCCGCCTCGCGGGAGAGATCGGCCGCTTGCAGGTGCGCGAGCGCTACCACGGGATCGAGCCCGAGCAGGTGACCGATCTGATCGCGTTGCGCGGCGACCCATCCGATGGCCTGCCGGGCGCGCCGGGGATCGGAGTCAAGCGGGCGGCCGAACTGCTGCTGCGCTACGGCTCACTGGAGGACGTGCTGACGGCAGCCTCCTCCGATGCGCACGGGCTGCGTCCGCGAGCGAGCGCCGTGTTGAACGAGCACGCCGAGCTGTTGCGCATCTTCAAGCGGATCGCCACCCTGCAGCGCATCGACGTACGGCGCCCGCCGAATCGCGTGACCGATTTTGAAGCGGGGGCTCGTGCCGCGCGGGAGCTGGGGATGCGGGGGCTGGCGGAACGGTTGGAGGGGATGGCCGCGTGATCGGTCAGCGGGAGGGGCGGGTCCAGGAGGAGGCGAATCCACCTCCCCCTGGCGGTGTCAGGCAGCAAGCTCAGGGACTGAACTTCACGGTGATCACATCCCCATCGTTCATCACATAGTCTCGCCCCTCCAACCGCAACGTCCCCCGTTCGCGCGCGCCCACATAGCCGCCGGCATCGAGGAGCTCCTGCCAGCCGATCACCTCCGCGCGCACAAACCCAGCCTGGATGTCCGTGTGTATCTCGCCCGCCGCATGCCAGGCGGTGAGGCCGCGACGCAGATGCCAGGACTGGGCGATCGTCGCCTCGCCGGCCGTAAAGAACGAGATCAGATCGAGCAGGGCGAACGCCTCACGCACCACACGTTCTAGGCCTGATTCGCTGATACCGAGCTCCTCGCGCATCGCCGCTGCATCCTCCTCGTCGAGCTCGGCGAGCTCGGACTCGATCCGCGAGGACACCGCCACCGCGCGCGCTCCCTGCGCGGCCGCGTGCTCGGCGACCGCCGCCGGGACCTCATCTGAGCCCTCGTCCACGTTGGCCACGAACAGGACGGGCTTGCTCGTCAGCGAGCCGAGGTCGCGAGCCGCATTCGGGGCCTCCTCCGGAACCGGCACCGTGCGCGCCGGACGGCCGGATTGCAGGGCCGCGATCACCTCTGCCAGCCATGCCTCCTCCGCGATCGCCACGCGATCGCCTCCGCGCGCCTGTTTGCCGACTTTCTCCACCCGGCGCTCGGCCGCCTCGAGGTCGGCCATCATGAGCTCGGTCTCGATCGTCTCGATATCCGCCAGCGGGTCGACGCGGCCCTCGGGGTGGATCACGTTTTCATCGCCGTGCGCGCGCACCACGTGTACGATCGCGTGCGTCTCACGGATGTTCGCCAGGAACCGGTTGCCCAGCCCCTCGCCTTTGTGCGCACCGGCCACCAGGCCGGCGATGTCGTGGAAGTCGACCGTGTCCCAGACGATCTCCGAGGAGCCGAGCATCTGCGCCACCGCCTCCATCCGCTCGTCGCGCACGGGCACCACCGCGACGTTCGGCTCGATCGTCGTGAATGGGTAGTTCGCCGCCTCCGCCCCCGCGCGGGTGAGCGCGTTGAACAGCGAGGACTTGCCCGCGTTGGGCATCCCGACGATGCCGATTCGCGTGCTCATGGTCCGGCTCCGGTGTCCCGCTCGCCCAGCTTGCGCGATGCGAGCGACGCCTCCGAATGCCCCCACGCCTCCGAGCGCTCCCATCCCTCCCCGCGCCGCGGCGCCTCCCCGCGCCTCGCGGCCACCGCGCCGAGCGCCGCCCCGGCCAGGATGTCCGAGGGGTAGTGCACCCCCAGGTACAGTCGCGATACCGACAGCTTGATAGCCAGCCCGTACAGCACCGAGGCGGGCAGCCCGAGACGTGCATACAGGCGCGCGGCGGCAAACGAGGTCGCGGCGTGCGCGCTGGGAAAGCTCAGCTGCGTCGGCGTAGGAGTCAGCGCCGGCAACCCCGGCAGCTCGGGGCGGCGGCGGCGGACCGCGAGCTTGATCAGCGTGTTCAGCGCATACACCCCCGCAACTCTGACGGTCGCGCCCCGCCACTGCGCCGCGCGCGGGCGATCGAGCGCCCAGCCGGCCGCGCCGATCGCCAGCCACACCCCGCCGTGCTCGCCCAGGCGCGAGAACCCGGACACGGCGCGCTCGATCCGCGGGTCGCCGTGCCCGCGCGTGCGCGCCACGCGCAGTAATCGTTCATCCAAATGAAGAACCATCACATCCTAGGGCGTCGCTGGGCAAGCGAGGCAAGGACGCAGCGAGCGTGGCGTGCTCGGCACGCGAGCGAGTGAGGACGCAGCATTCGCGCCGCCCAGCGTCGTCCTACGCACCGAAGCCCACGCGGGAGTCCTCGTCCTCCGCGCGCACGTACACAACCTGCCCGAGATATACCCGCACCGGGCCGTCCTCGGTCTCCAGCTCGTGCCAGCCGCCACCGTCGAGCGCCTCATACAGCCCCTTCAGCTGCTCGTCGCTGACGCGCAGGGCGAGCACCTGCCCGCCCTGGAAGCCGATGCTGATGCGCCTCAGCGCGGCCATCAGTGCGCCCCCAGCGCCGCCGCGGGCTCGACCAGCTCGGTGAGCACGCCGCCGGTCGCGCGCGGGTGCAGGAACGCCACGCGCGAGTCGCGGATTCCCACCCTGGGCTGCTCGTCGATCAATGCCGTGCCCGCCCGCTTGAGCGTGGCGAGCGTCGAGTCGATGTCTGACACCTGGTAGGCGACGTGATGCAGGCCCGGGCCCTTCTTGGCCAGGAACTTGCCCACGGACGTGTCGGGGGCCAGCGGAGCGAGCAACTCGACGTGGTTCTCGCCGACGTCCAGCAGCACGGCCTCCACGCCCTGCTCCTGCACTATCTCGCGGTGGGCAACCTCCAGCTCGAACAGGTCGCGGTAGGTCTGAAGCGCTGCGTCGATCTCCTCGACGGCCACGCCGACATGGTCGATGCGGTCGAACACGCCGGGGAGTTTACGAGTCTGTGGGCATCGCGGCGGCCACCACGCGCAGCCCGACGCCCGGGGTGCGCGTCAGGCGCGGCACGCCGATCATGATCCGGTCGATCGCCTCACGGTCGAGGACCTCGTTCTCGAGCAGCTCGTGCGCGAGCGCGTCGAGGTGAGGGCGGTGGGTGACGATCAGCTTCTGCGCGGCCCGCCGGGCCTCCTCGATCAGCTCCTGGCGCTCCTCGTCGCGGATGCGCAGGGTCGTCTCCGACAGCCGTACGTCCCCGTCGGGCACGCGCCCGCCGCCGGCCGTGGACATCGCGAAGTCGTGGACCATCGAGTGGGAGATGTCGGCCACGCGCTTGAGATCGTCGGAGGCGCCGGTCGTGACCTGCCCGAACACGACCTGCTCGGCCATCCGCCCGCCCATCAGGACCGTCATGTAGTCGAGCAGCTCCTCGCGCGTCTTCAGATACCGATCCTCGGCCGGCAGGTTCAGGGTGTACCCGAGCGCGCGCCCGCGCGGGACGATCGAGATGCGGTGCACGCGATCGACCGAGGGCAGCAGCTCTCCGCACAGCGCATGGCCGGCCTCGTGGTAGGCGACGACCCGCTTCTCGTGCGCGTTCAGCACGCGTCTGGACTGCACGCCGGCGATCACGCGCTCCAGGGCCGAGTCGAAGTCGACGTTGTCGATCGCCGCGGAGCCGCGCCGGGTTGCAAAGATGGCCGCCTCGTTGCAGATGTTCGCGAGGTCCGCGCCGGTCAGTCCGCTGGTCTGCTGGGCGACGAGCCCGAGGTCGGCCTTACCGAGGGGCTTGTCGCGGGTGTGGACCGCGAGCACCCCTTCGCGGCCCTTGATGTCCGGCGGAGCCACGAACACCTGGCGGTCGAACCGTCCCGGGCGCAGCAGCGCGGGGTCGAGCTTGTCGAGCAGGTTCGACGCGGCGATCACGACCACGCGCCCGCTCGCGGCGAACCCGTCCATCTCGACCAGCAGCTGGTTCAGCGTCTGGTCCTTCTCGCCGGAGATGTCCATTCCGCGCCGCCCGCCGACGGCGTCGAGCTCGTCGATGAAGATGATCGCCGGTTCGTGCTTGCGCGCGACCGCGAACAGCCGCCTGATCCGTGCGGCGCCCAGACCCGCGAACATCTCCACGAACGACGCCGCCGACTGGGCGAAGAACTGCGCGCCGGACTCGTGCGCGACCGCCTTGGCCAGCAGCGTCTTGCCGGTGCCGGGCGGTCCGTGCAGCAGGATACCCTTCGGCACCTTCGCGCCCAGCTTCTCGAACTGCTTGGGGTCGCGCAGGAACTCGACGATCTCCTCCAGCTCGCCGCGCGCGTCGTCGACCCCGGCGATGTCCTCCCAGCCGACGGCCTGGTTGGATGCCGGCTTGATCTGCTGCGGCTTGACCCGCGGCATCATCTTCATCATCCGCCACATCACGAGGATGATCACCGTGAAGAACAGGATCGCGATGACCGGCTCCCAGTTCAGAGCCCAGTTCTGGACTTCCTGCGCGAACGACGTACTCGGTCCGGCCGGGGCCACCACCGCGGCCTTGGCCGCAGCCGCGTGCGCGTGGGTATGCACCAGCGCCGCGTGAGCGGTCAGGGGATGGGCGTGAACGGCCTGGGCCGAACTCGTCGTGGTCCGGCCTTCCCGCGCCGCTGCCGTCCCAGGCGTCATCCCAGCGTCACCATCCTTGGCTCCATTCGTCCATTATGCCTGTCTTTGCTCAAGTGTGCGTAATGCCAGATCGCGGAAGAACTCCGCCGCGAACCCCAGGTCGCGCACATCGATGCGCTCGTCCGCGCCGTGGATCAGGGACTGGGTCTCCAAGAGCGACTGGTGGCGCTGAGGAAAGAACCCGTAGGCAACGCACTCGGGGAACGCGGCGCGGAAGTGGCGCGAGTCGGTGAACCCGGGCAGGATCGTCGGGACCGTACGGGCGCCCGGATCTTGCTGTGAGACCCATTCGGAGATCGCCTCCATCAACGGGGACCGCATCGGCGAACTGTTGCCGGCGATCCGCTCTGTGAACTCGATCGTGTAGGCCTCGTCACGGGCAGGACCGGCAGTCATGGGTTGGGAGGCGGGCTGCGCCCCCGCTTGGACCGAGCCGGCGGGATCGGCTGACGCGGACTGGGAGGGGCTTAATACTTCAGCGATCGCCCGCCTGACCTCCTCCTCACCGAGTCCGGGAGGCACGCGGCAGTCCACCCGCAGCACCGCCCGGCTGGGGATCACGTTGATCTTCTCCGACGCGCTGATCCGGGTCGGCGCGAACGTGACGCCCAGCATCGGCTCGAACATCGTCGCCAACCGCTCGTCGACCGCCCGCAGCCGCGCAACCGAGCCGGCGGGATCGCCGGGGTCCTCGCCGATTGACGCCAGGAACGCGCTCGGCACCTCGGTCAGCTGATACGCCGGCCGGCGCGCACCCAGGCGCTCCAGCAGCGGCGCCATCTTCAGCAGCGCGTTTTCGCCCATGCTCGGCATCGACGCGTGTCCCGCTACGCCGGCGGTCGTGACCGTGAACCGGAACACGCCCTTCTCGGCGCAGCAGACCCCATAGCGGCGCCGGGCGGGCGGGCCTCCATATTCGAAGACCGCACCCGCGCCCTCGTTGACGAGCATGTCGCAGCGCACCTCATCGGGATGGGTACGGGTGATCCACTGCGCGCCGAGCTCCCCACCGGTCTCCTCGTCGACAACCGCCACGATCAGCAGATCCCCGTGCGCGGGCCGCCAACCCGAGCGTGCGAGCGAGGCGCCCGCCGCGATCTCGGCCGCGACCTGGGACTTCATGTCCAGTGCGCCCCGGCCCCAGATGTATCCATCGTGGACGTCCCCGGACCAGGGGTCGCGCGTCCAGTCGACCGGATCGGCGAGGACGGTGTCGACGTGGCCGAGGTAGCACAGCCTCGGACCTGTGCCCGAGTCGCTCGGCCCCCCCGAACCTCCACTGGTATCCCCCGCCCCGCGCAGACGCGCGACGAGATTGGGGCGGTCGGGCTCGGCGCCCAACAATTGGCACTCGAACCCCGCTCGCGTGAGATGGTCTGCCAGGTATTCCTGCGCGGGACGCTCGTTGCCGGGCGGGTTGACCGTGTTGAACTGGATCAGCCGCCGCAGCAGCGCGGTTGCCTCACGCGCAAGATCGGCGCTCACCCCGGGCACGTGTTCGGCTGGGGTCGCGGCGGCTGCGCCTGAGTCGATGGACGTCACGCAGGAATCGTACGCTCCCGCACCCGCCGCGCATCGGGTACCGCCGCCAGCAGCTCGCGCGTGTACGGGTCGCGGGGTGCGGCATACAGTTGCTCGTTTGTCGCGAGCTCGACGATACGGCCGTCGTGCATGACCGCGATCCGGTCGCACATGTGCCTGACGACCGACAGGTCATGGGAGATGAACACCATCGTCAACCCGAACCGTCGCTGCAGCTCGCGCAGCAGGTTGAGCACCTGCGCCTGGATCGAGACGTCCAGGGCGGACACGGGCTCGTCGGCGATCAACAGCTTCGGGCGTAACGCCAGCGCGCGGGCGATGCCGATCCGCTGGCGCTGCCCGCCGGAGAACTCGTGCGGATAGCGGTTGTAGTGCTCGGGGTTCAACCCGACCGTCTCCAGCAGCTCTGCCACCGCCCGTCTGCGGGCGGCGCGGTCTGACTCGACACGGTGGATCGACAGGGGCTCGGCCACGATCGAGCCGATCGTGCGGCGCGGGTTCAGCGAGGAGTATGGGTCCTGGAACACCATCTGCAGCTCACGCCTAACCTGCTTCAGACGTGACCCGCGCAGCGCGGTTATGTCCTGCCCGTCGAACCGCACCTCGCCCGCGGTCGGATCGATCAGACGAGCGATCAACCGCGCCGTCGTGCTCTTGCCCGAGCCCGACTCGCCGACGATCCCGAACGTCTCGCCCGCGCATACGTCGAACTCGATCCCGTCCACGGCCCTGACCGCACCGAGGTTGCGCCGCAGCATCACGCCGTGGTCGATCGGGAACTCCTTGACCAGACCACGCACCTGAACCAGCGGTTCGCCCGGGCTCATGCCGCTCCCTCCGGGTCTTCCGTCGACGCGGCGGGCATAACCGTAGTCCGGGCCTGCTCGGGGATGGCCCGGTCCTTGCGCAGCTCTTGCCACAACCGCCGGCGCACGTCGGCCTCGAGCAGGCACGCGACCCGGTGGCCGAGCTGCCCGGGCGTGGGTGTCAGGACCGGCTCGGTGCGCGCGTGCTCGGGCTGGGAGTAGGGGCAGCGCGGGTGAAACCGGCAGCCGGGTGGCGGCGCCAGGGGGCTCGGCGGGCTGCCCGGAATCGGTGTGAGCAGCTCCTCGCGCGGACCGTCCAGCGTCGGGATCGAGCGCAGCAGCCCCCAGGTGTACGGGTGCTCGGGCGCGCTCAGCACACGCTCGGCGGGGGCGTGCTCGACGATCTCGCCCGCGTACATGACGGCGATCTCATCGGCCATCTCGGCGACGACCCCGAGGTCGTGGGTGACGAGCACGAGCGCCATCCCCCGTTCCCGTTGCAGCCGCGCAAGCAGTCCGAGGATCTGCGCCTGCACGGTCACGTCCAGGGCGGTCGTCGGCTCGTCGGCGATCAGCAGTGCCGGATCGTTGGCCAGCGCCATCGCAATCATCGCGCGCTGGCGCTGACCGCCGGAGAGCTCATGCGGGTAGGCGTCGACGCGGCGCGCCGGATCGGAGATGCCGACGAGCCCCAGCAGCTCGATCGTCTGCGCCCGGGCCCTGGCCTTGGCGACGTTCCTGTGCGCGCGGATCGCCTCGACGATCTGCGCACCGACGCGATACAGCGGATGCAGCGAGGACAGCGGGTCCTGAAATA
>Ga0335075_10013677_pt1 | contig 12218 bp, 14 predicted proteins | sample Lox_Sample_24_FD_206723 | JGI IMG/M metagenome (GOLD analysis project Ga0335075, IMG submission 206723) | Soil microbial communities from Loxahatchee National Wildlife Refuge, Florida, United States - Lox_Sample_2.4 | ecosystem: Environmental > Terrestrial > Soil > Wetlands | place: USA... | reverse complement strand
CCTGGCCATCGCGGTCTGGCATGTGCACGCCGCGAGCACCACCGCGACCGGGAAGGCACGGAGTACGCTCGCAGCCCGCAAGTCCTGGGCCCCAATCCGGTCGCTAGTACGACAGCGTGCCGGTGGTCTGTATTTCGACCCCGAGCGTCTTGCGGTTATAGACGCCGTAGAGTCCCCCGCCGCCGCGAGCGTGCGCGTAGCGACCGGTGCCGCCGAGCACCGTCACGGTGCCGCCGAAGCTCGCGTAGGTCCCGGATTCGTGCAGCTTCCCGGAGCCGCTGCCGCTGATCGACCCATCCCGCGGGTAGAACGTGAACGAGCCGGCGATGTTCGCCGTGATCTTGATCTGCGCCTTCACGAGCCCGGCGAGTGGGCCGGAGGCCCGGCCTTCCTCGATCAGGTACGAACCCCTGGCGTTCACGTAATGCAGACGGGCGTCGACCACCAGACGTTCCGAGTGCGCCGAGTGCGCCGGCACCCGAGAGCTCGCGCCGCCGGCAGATGGCGGCGCGAGAGCCAGCGCCAACGCGACCGTTGCGCCGAGCAGTCCGCTCCACCGAACGCGAGGTCGCATCAGGATTCTCGTCATGCGGAAGATTCTATTTCTCGCTTGCCGACAGCCCCGCTCTTCGCTGCCAGTCCATCCCAGCCCGCAGCATACCCTCAAGAACTTGAACCCTCACGTTTCGCATTATACCGACCGGCCACGACTGGCACGCTGGCACAAATGCCGTTGCCCAACTGTTCCGTGGTGCGCCATCTGCGCACACAACGAGGCGCCCAGCGCCGCCTCCCCGGAGGGTGCACGGCAGCCGAACGCCGGACGAAGGAGCGTCGATGAGCACGTGCGGTCGATTCGCGGCAACGCGTGGCACCTGCTCGAAGCGTGTGCGGCTGCGTGCGCGCTCCGTCCACGCGCGCAAGCTGCGCCGCGCCGCGGACTCCCGGCGCCTGAACGGTGAGCTCGCCAACAGGCAGGGGCTGAGGGATCGCCCGCTGAGCAGGGGCGCACGCGCCGTCGATGACTGCTCGCTTCAGGTGCTGCGCAAGCGAGGTCTCTGATCGGTGTACGCGTTGCCACTCGCCCCCGCGCGCCAACGAACTGCCGGAGAGGCGCGCAGAACTGGACGTGGCCGGCTACGACGGTCCGTCGCCTCGGCTGTGCTAGCTGCGGGGCGGTCGGATCGACCGGCTGAAGCCTGTGTCCGTCCAGCGCGTCGCGGGCGGGTCGAGGAGCACCACGGTTCCCCCCGCCGTTGCTCTCGGCTCGCCCCGGCGCCACTGCAAACCGGCACGCCGAGCTCAGCGCGCGACCGCGCTGCGTTGCGGGCATCGAGGGCAACGCACACCGATCGGGGGATCGACCGTGCGCGATAGCCACGGCACAGCACGCAGGCCGCCCCGATATGCACGACGCCCAGCCGTCGAGCCGCCAGATGCGAGCGGCGAGGGCATCTCGGTTGCGCTGACGGCGCTGCAGGTGGACGAAATCGTTCATGCGGCCGCTGGGGCCGCCGGCTTGACGGTGGCGCTGTCCGGACTACGAGACACGCAGGAACTACCGGGGGGCTTGCCGGAGATAGACGAGCGGAGGTTCTCGCGGTCTCTGCTCGCGGGCCTGCTGGTGCTGGCGTCGCTCCAATCTGACGGTGCTGATGCGGGTGTGGCGGAACTGGCGCGGCGGCTGAGTATGAACGCAAGCACCACGCACCGCTACCTCGCGACCCTCGAAGCGGCCGGTCTGATAGACCGCGATCCCACGACGCTGCGCTACAGGCTCGCCGCGTGAGCAGACGGCGACGGGATGGTGGACAGATGAGCCATGTGCGTCGAGGACGCCCGCCACGCGGGCTGCCCGCCTCGCTGGCATTGCGTCCTACGCTCAGACGGTCGCGAGGCCTTTCGCTCGAGGGCGCGCCGGCCGTGGAGGGACACCGGCGGGCGCGGGCAGGGCTGGGCGATGCGCTGGCTGGTCGCGTGCTTCCGGATGTCACGCTGGCATGTCACTTGGGCGAGCCGGTGCGGCTGGCGCTGGTGGCTGAGCGGCCGCTCGTGATCTACACGTTCCCAGGTGTGGCGCGCCCACCGGCGGTGGCGGCCGGGGATGCTGCACTGCATGCGGCGTTTGACCGTCACACGGACGATCTCGACGCGCACATGCTGCGCGCGGTGGGTCTCAGCAGCGAGCCTGCACGGGCGCTGCAGTTGAGGGCCGCGCGCTACCGCGTCCTGCACGAGCTGTGGAGCGACCCCGGTATGCTGCTCGCCCGCGCGCTCGGGCTGCCGACCCACAGCGACGGCAGCATGTGTTGCTATCAGCGGCTGGTCCTGGTCACCCGTGGCGGGACGATCGCGAAGGCGTTCTACCCGGTCGCCAGCCCGCAGCGTGCTGCAGCCCAGGTGATCACGTGGCTACGGGCCACTGGCCGCTGATGGCGACGCCTACGGCGCACCGGAAGGCTCGTGCGGGAGGGCGCTCGCGTGGGGGTGGCGCGCGCTCGCGCGAGCGCTCGGGGACGACGCAACACCGAGCGCGGCGAGACCCCGGCGAGGGGTTCTCCGGCTGGAGCGAGAGCCTCACGCAGCGGCTCATCGCGATGCGCAAAGCCGGTCTGCCAAACAGCGAGATCGCCGCCCAGCTCGGCATGCCGCTCGACGCTCTGCAGACCCAGATCGGCAGGCTGATCAGACATGGAGTCATCGCCTCACGCCGTGGGCTCTTGTGGTCGCACCCCGACGCCTGGAAAGCCGGCCACGAGCGCACCCGTCAAGATGTCGCAGCTGACGTCGAACGGCTCTACCGCCGGGGCAACTCACACAAGCAGATCGCCTGCGCGCTCAACCTCACCACAGACCAGGTACACAACCTGCTGACCATGCTGTTCGCCGCCGGTCTGCCCAAGCGACCCCGGCGGCAGCTAGACGACGAGCAAGTCCGCGCGATCCACGCGGCCTATCTCGGGGGAGGCTCGATCGCGCAGCTTGCCGCGGACATAGGGTTCACCAGCACCGCCGCACGCAACCGCATGAAGCAGCTCGGGCTGCCCCTCAACCCACGGGACTAGCCGTTCAGCTGGGTGCGCCCCGCCGCCAGCTGTCCGCACGCCGCATCGATGTCGCGTCCGCGCGTCAGGCGCACCGTCGTGGGGACCCCGCGCGACTCGAGTACCGCGCGGAAGGCCGCGATCGACTCCCGCCCGGAACCCCGGTAGGCGCCCGCGGCGGTCGGGTTGTACGGGATCAGGTTGACCTTGAAGATTGGGCGTCCGTGCTCGGCGCCCGCGCCGAGCACGCGCGCCAGCGCGAGCGCCTGCTCGTGGCGGTCGTTGACGCCCGCGAGCATCACGTACTCCACGAACACGCGCCGGCGCTTACGGGCGTAGAAGCCGCGGCACGCCTCGATCACCTCGCGCAGCGGGTAGCGTTCGTTGACGGGCATCAGCTCCGAGCGCAGCGCTTCCTCGGCGGCGTGCAGCGACAGCGCCAGTCGCAGCGGCAGCGCGCTGTCCGCCAGCGCTTCGATGCCCGGAATCCAGCCGACCGTGGAGATCGTCGTGCGCCGGTGGGCGATGCCCAGGTCGGGCAGGCGCTCGCACGCGCCGAGGACATTCTCGAGGTTCAGCAGCGGCTCGCCCATGCCCATGAACACGCAGTGGTCGATCGCTTCGATGCGGCGAAAGTGAAGCGCCTGATCGAGGATCTCCGAGACCGTCAGGTTGCGCGCGAAACGCATCTGCCCGGTCGCACAGAAGGTGCACGTCAGCGGGCAGCCGGACTGCGAGGAGACACAGATCGAGCGCCGGCCGCGCGCCTGCACGGGTGCTGCGTGGTGCGCCCCACGACGCAGGACTGCCCGTGCGGGGCGCTCGCGGTAGCGCATCAGCACGGCCTCCAGCGGCCGGCCGTCGGCGGTTGCAAACAGCGCCTTGAGGGTGCCGTCGCGCGCGTGGCGCTGCTCGCGCAGCTCGAGACTCGAGAACGGCAGCTCCGTCGCGAGCTGCTCGCGCAGCGCGCGCGGTAGGTTGGTCATCTGCTGATAGTCCTGCGCGCCCGCTGCCGTCCACGCCCACACCTGGCGCGCGCGAAAGCGCGGCTGCCCGGCGGCGGCGAGCGTGCGTTCCAGCTGCTGCAGGTCCACGGCCCCTATGGTGGCAGCAGATGCGTCTCGCCAAGTACCTCGCGCACGCCGGCGTCGCCTCCAGGCGCGCAGCCGAGACGCTGATCGCCGCCGGACGGGTGAGCGTGGGGGAGGCGATCGTCACCGACCCCGCGCGCGAGGTCAGCGACGACAGTCGCGTGGCGCTCGACGGCCGGCCGCTGCGCAGCGCCCAGCCGCGCGTCCTCTACGCCTTGAACAAGCCCGTCGGCGTGGTCTCCACGGCGCGCGACACGCACGGGCGACGCACGGTCGTCGAGCTCGTGCGCGCGCCCGGGCTGCGCCTGTATCCCGTCGGGCGGCTCGACATCGACAGCTCGGGCCTGATCCTGCTGACCAACGACGGCGAGCTCGCCAACCTGTTGACGCACCCGCGCTACCAGGTCCCCAAGAGCTACCGCGCGCGTCTCGCCGGCGAGCCGATCGCCGACGCTGCGCTGCGCCGGCTACGCACCGGCGTGCAGCTCGAGGATGGGCTCACAGCCCCCGCGCGCGTACGCCGTCTCGGTGCGAATGAAATCGAGCTGACCATCCGCGAGGGCCGCAACCGCCAGGTGCGCAGGATGTGCCAGGCGGTGGGGCATCCCGTGCTCGAGCTGGTGCGCACGCGCTTCGGCGCGCTCGCGCTCGATGGGCTCGCGCCCGGCGCCCACCGCCGTCTCAGCGAGACGGAGCTCACGCGCCTGCGCGCGCTCGCCGGCACACCCGCGCCGGCTGGCGCCGCGGCGCGGCCACGGCGGCGTGCGCGCGGCCAGGGGATCGCGTCGCAGGAGGATGCGCTTTGACACAATCGCCCGCCATGCGCTTGTTCGCCCTGCGCGGCGCCACCCGCGTCGAGCACAACGACGCTCAGGAGATCCTCGACCGCACCACCGAGCTGATGCGCGAGGTGATGGCCCGCAACGAGCTGCAGCCAAGCGACTTCGTCAGCTGCATCTTCACCGTCACCGACGATCTGGACGCCGAGTTCCCCGCCAAGGCGGCGCGCGCCGACGGCTTTGCCCAGGTGCCTCTGCTGTGCGCGCGGGAGATACCGGTGCCGGGGTCCATGCCGCACGTCATCCGCGTGCTCGCCCACTACTACGCCGCCGACGGGCACGTGCCCGACCCGCCGTACCTACATGGCACCGACAGGCTGCGCGACGATCTGCAGGCGCCGGAATAGTCCGGCCGGCGCGCAGCGCCGTCATGGACGAACGCCCTTGTGTGGCCGGCGCGGAGCGCCGTCACGGACGAACGCGACACAATGTGTGTCCATGCCAATCGAGTTCGCAGAGCGCATCAGGCGCATCCCCAGCTATCCGGCCGCCGGCGGCTACGCCTCGCAGGAGCAGCTCGTGCGCCTGGCCAGCAACGAGAGCCCGTATCCGCCGCTGGCTGCGGTGCGCGAAGCGGTGCAGCGCGAGCTCGGCTCGCTCAACCGCTACCCCGACCCCTCCAACTCGCTGCTGCGCGCCGCGCTCAGCGAGCGCTACGGGGTGCCGGCCGCGCGGATCGCGATCGGCAACGGCTCCTGCGACATCCTGCTGGCGGCCGGCGAGGCGTTGCTGGAGCCGGGCGCCGAGCTCGTGTATGCGTGGCCGTCCTTTTCGGTGTACCCCCACCTCAGCGCGTCATCCGGCGCGCGCGCGATCACCGTGGCGCTCGACGCGCACGAACGCCACGATCTGCCGGCGATGCTGCGCGAGATCACCGTCGCCACGCGGCTGGTGCTGGTGTGCAACCCCAACAACCCCACCAGCACGGCCGTCCCGCTCGCGGAGGTCGCCGCCTTCCTGGACGAGGTTCCGCGCCACGCGTGCGTGATCGTCGACGAGGCCTACTGCGAGTTCAACACGCTCGACGACGCCGAAAGCTCGCTGGAGCTGCTCGAACGTCATCCCAACCTGATCCTCCTGCGCACCTTCTCCAAGGTGCACGGCCTGTGCGGCCTGCGCGTCGGCTTCGCGCTGTGCGGCTCGGAGGAGCTGCCCCGCGCGCTCGACCAGGTACGCCAGCCGTTCTTCTGCAACGCGCTCGCGCAGGCCGCAGCAGTCGAGGCGCTCGCCCACCAGGACGCCGTCGAAGATCGCGTCATCCGCACCGTCGCCGAGCGGATCTCGGTCGCCGAGCGCCTGCGCGCACTCGGCCTGCACGTCGCCGACTCGCAGGCCAACTTCTGCTGGATCGGGCTCGGCGCCGAGCGCGATACCCCGAAGGGCACGCGCGAGCGCCAGGTGATCGACGGGCTGCGTGAGCGTGGGGTGCTCGTGCGCAGCGGCGCCGCGCTCGGCAGTGCTGTGCCCGCGCTGCGCGTCACCTACGGGCTACCGGAGGAGAACGCCCGGTTCCTCGACGCGCTCGCCGAGGTGCTGGCGCTCACCTGAGCGGGCCGTCTCTCACTGCTGGACTGCGGGCTTCATGTCTGCTACAAACACATACACGTAGTCATGACCGCGCCGAGCCAAACATCCGCTTACACCGCACGCTCCGCTTGGCTGTCTGCCTGCGTGTGCCCCTCAGGGTACGCCTATTTCGCCTGGCGATTTATGTAGGCGCTTCGGCGTGCGCCCGTCCGTGAGCGGGCGTCCACGACCGCATCGGGGCCCCACTGACGGGGTCGAGCGCCACCCACACGGGCGCCGGCAGGCGTCCAGCTCACGGCCTCAGGTGAGGTGTCGCGCAGACGCCTCTAACATGCCCAGGCGTCAGTGAAAGGATGAGCAGATGATGATCGTGATGAAGGAGACCGCGACCCAAGAGGAGGTCGATGCGGTTGTCGAGAAAATCGAGCGAGCCGGCGCACGCGCGCATCGCAGCTCCGGCGCGCGTGTGACGGTAATCGGGGCAATCGGCGACGTCGAGCAGGACGTGAGCGTCGAAAGCCTCGGCCTCGAGGGCCAGCCCGGAGTGGATCGCGTGGTGGCGATCCTCAAGCCGTACAAGCTCGCCTCACTACAGATGACCCACGGTGAGCACACGGTGCTCGACATCGACGGGCGCAAGGTCGGTGGGGAGCATTTCGCGCTGATCGCCGGACCGTGCACCGTCGAGTCGCGTGAGCAGACGCTGCAGACCGCCCACGCCGTGCACGACGCCGGTGCGGCGCTGTTGCGCGGCGGCGCCTACAAGCCGCGCACCTCCCCGTACGCCTTCCAAGGTCTTGGCCTGGAGGGTCTGCGGCTGCTCGCTGAGGCCAAGGCCGAGACGGGCTTGCCGATCGTCACCGAGTTGATGGACATCCGTGACCTCGACGCCGTGCTCGAGGTCGCCGACGTGATCCAGATCGGCGCGCGCAACATGCAGAACTACCCGCTGCTCGCCGAGGTCGGCCGCTCGGGGCGCGCGGCGCTGCTCAAGCGCGGACTGTCCTCCACCTTGGACGAGCTGCTGATGGCCGCCGAGTACATCCTCAAGGAAGGCAACCCCAACGTGATGCTGTGCGAACGCGGCATCCGCACGTTCGAGACCGCCTACCGCTTCACGCTCGATTTGATGGCCGTGCCGGTGCTCAAGGAGCTCTCGCATCTGCCGGTGATCGTCGATCCAAGCCACGCGGCGGGGCGGCGCGATCTTGTCACGCCCCTGTCGCTGGCGGCGGCGGCGGTCGGCGCCGACGGCATCATCGTCGAGGTGCACCCCAACCCCGACGAGGCCATCTGCGACGGGCCGCAGGCGTTGCGCGCGGACGACTTCGCCGCCTACGCCCAGGCGGTCGAGCGCGCGGCCGTGCTCGCGGGCAAGGCGCTGAGCGCCACCGCCCGCGGGGGTGCCCCCGTCGGATGACACAGGTCATGGGACACGCTCCTTGAGGGTGGCGGTGCTTGGCGTGGGGCTGATCGGCGGCTCGATCGGCCTGGCCGCGCGCTCCCGTACGGGCGCCGAAGTGTGCGGCTATGACCCGGACGCGGGCGTGCGCGCGCGAGCGCTCGCGCTGGGCGCACTCGACGTCGAGGCGGCTGACGTGCCCAGCGCGGTGAGTGGCGCCGACGTGGTGTTCGCGGCTGCGCCGGTGGGGGCGCTGGCACAGACGGTGACCCTTGCGCTGGCGCACGCGCCGGCGAGCTGTGTGGTCAGCGACGTGGGCTCGACCAAGCGCCTGCTCGCCCAGGCTGCCGACGACCAGCGCTTCATCGGCGGACACCCGTTGGCGGGCGCCGAGACCGCCGGGGTGGAGCACGCGCGCGCCGAGCTGTTCGACGGCGCCACCTGGTACTTGACGCCGGCCAAAGGCAGCACCTCCGGGCTGCTGTATGAGCGGCTTTACTCGCTGCTACGCGACTTCGGCGCGCGACCGGTGGCGATCGACGCGACCACCCACGATCGGCTGATGGCCAACGTGTCGCACCTGCCGCACGTGCTCGCCAACCTGCTCGTCGCGCAAGCCGACGGCACGCTGGAAGGGCCGGAGGAGCGCATCCCCGCGGTCGGGCCGAGCTTCCGCGACGCCACCCGTGTGGCCGGCGCCAACAGCGCGATCTGGACTGACATCTACACGTCCAACCGCGATGCGCTCAGCTCCGCGATCGACGAGCTGAGCGCCCGCCTGCAGGAGCTGCGTGGGTGGCTCGCGACGGGTGACGCGGAGGCGCTCAGCGAGTGGAACGAGCGCGCGCGGGCCGCGCGCGAGCGGCTGCTCGGCGTCGGGCTCGCCGGCGGGAGCGACGGGGAGGCGCCGCACGAGCTACGTGTGTCGGTGCCCAACCGTCCCGGCGTGATCGCCGAGATCGCGCTCGCGCTCGGCGACGCCGGCGTGAACATCCTCGACCTGGTGCTGTCCCCCTCGCAGGACAACAGCCAGGGTACGGTCGCGCTGTGGATCGCCGGCGACACCCACACCAGCCGGGCCAGCGAGCTGATCGCCGGCCTCGGCTTCCCGGTGCTGCGCGCGTGAAAGGCCACGCATGAACGCTCGCTTCGCCCCCGCGCACGCCCTCTCCGGCGAGGCGCGCGCGCCCGCCGACAAGTCGATCTCCCATCGCGCCGCGCTGCTCAGCGCGATGGCCGCCGAGCCGGTGCGGATCGAGAACTACCTGCACGCCGCCGACACCACCTCGACGCTCAACGCCGTGCGCGCGCTCGGCGCGCTCGTCGAGGTCGACGGCGCGAACGTCGTCGTGCGTGGCCCCGGCCTGCGCGAGGCGCTGCAGCCGGACGGCCCGATCGACGTCGGCAACGCCGGCACGCTGCTGCGGCTGCTCCCCGGCTGGCTGGCCGCGCAGGAGGGGTGTGAGTTCACGCTCGACGGCGACGCGTCGATTCGCCGACGGCCCGTCGATCGAGTGATCGACCCACTGCGCAGGATGGGCGCGCAGCTGTCCGCGCGCGAGGGGCGCTTCCCGCCGCTGCACATCCGCGGCACGCGCCTGCACGCCATCTCCTACGAGTTGCCGGTCGCAAGCGCTCAAGTCAAGTCGTGCGTGCTGTTCGCCGCGCTCACCGCCGACGGCGCGAGCACCGTCGGCGAGCCTGCGCGCAGCCGCGACCACACCGAGCGCATGCTGGCGCGCGCCGGCGTCACGATCCACCGCAACGGCCTGCGGGTGACCGTCGTGAACACCGATGAGCTGTTGCTCGACGCCGTGACCATCCCCGGAGACCCCAGCTCGGCGGCGTTTTTGATCGCCGCCGGCGTGCTCGTTCCCGGCTCGCGCCTGCTGATCCGCGACGTCGGCGTCAACTGGACGCGTACCGGCTTTCTGCGCATCGTGCGTCGCATGCGCGGCATCGTGCTGGGTGACCTCGAGGATGAGGGTGGCGAGCTCACGACCGACGAGCCGGTCAGCGACCTCGACGTCGCGCACGGAGCGCTGGAGGGGACGGTCGTGGCGCCCGAGGAGGTGCCGCTGGCGATCGACGAGCTGCCGCTGGTCGCGCTGCTGGGCTGCTTCGCCGAAGGGGAGACGATCGTGCGCGGCGCGCAGGAGCTGCGCGTGAAGGAGTCCGACCGCATCGCCGGCGTCGTCGAGGGACTGCGCGGGCTCGGCGCCGAGATCGAGGCGACCGACGACGGCTTCGCGGTGCGCGGGAGCGGCGGCCTGCGCGGCGGGGTGATCGACGCGCGCGGCGATCACCGTATGGCGATGATGGGCGCCGTCGCCGGGCTCGCCTCCAGGGACGGCGTGGAGGTGATCGGGATGGATGCTGCCCAGGTGTCCTACCCCAGTTTCGTCGCCGACCTCCAGCGGCTGTGGTCATAGCGATCGACGGGCCGGCCGGGGCGGGCAAGTCGACCGTCGCGCGGGCACTTGCGCGCGAGCTCGGCTTCGCCTACCTGGACACCGGCGCCATGTACCGCTGCGTGGCGCTCGCTGCGCTCGAGCACGGCGCTGGCACGCTGCCGGAGCGCGGCGCCCTTGGCGCTCTGGCGCGCGGTGCGCGTATCGAGCTACGGGCACGCGTGCCGGCAGAGCTCTCCTGCGTCCTCTTGGACGGCCGGGACGTCAGCCACGCGATCCGCACGCCCGAGGTCTCCGAGGCCGCCTCGGCGGTGGCGGCCGACCCGCAAGTCAGGGAGGCGCTGGTGGCCAAGCAACGTCAGCTGCTCGCCCACGGCGACTGGGTGGCGGAGGGTCGCGACATCGGCACGGTTGTCGCTCCCGACGCCGAGCTGAAGGTCTTCCTCACAGCCGACGCGCACGAGCGCGCTCGCCGTCGCGCCGCAGAGCTCGATGCTGAGCCGGCGACGGTGCTGGCCGAGCAAACGATCCGCGACCAGCGCGACAGCACGCGCGAGCACAGCCCGCTGGCTCCGTCGGCAGGGGCGCTCACACTCGACACCACCGGCTCGAGCCTCGAACAGGTGACACGCCGGATCGCCGAGCTCGCCCGGCGCGCGCGCCCGCAGATCGAGCGCCGTTGACCGGGCAGCGTGGCGCCTACTTGCCGACGTACGTAACGTAGCCCTTGCTGTTGTGGATCGTGACGAGAAACGGTGTCTGGATCTTCTTGTGCGGCTTCTTCGCAGAGTAGGTCGTGGCGATACACGCGAAGTTGCTCGGCTTCTGGGCCACCCGCGTCGGGCACACCACAGTGGACGTAAGGTGACGCTGGGCCATGATGCTGCGTTGGATCGAGCGCTCCACGCGCGCAACGTCGAGATAGGTCGCGGTAGTGGATGCTCCGGATGATCCGCACGCGCCGAGCGAAGCAGCACACGCGACGGCAACGACAGCCGTACCGATAAGCCGACGTACCCGGCCCGCCCGTGCGAGCCTCGGACTGCAGGCGAGTTGACCCACGAGCGGGGAATCATACTTGCAGCCAACCAATTCCCGTCAGCGCGCCATGCGGCCGGGGTGCCTGTCAGTCGAAACGGCCCGTGAAAGCAGGACAGGAGTCGCCTGGGGGCCACGGGCTGAAGGCGGCCCGGCGCACATTGCCGGAGGCATGACTAGACGCGACCAGCGTCCTTATGCTAGCGTCCACCCCCATTGTGGCAGTAGTGGCTATGTAGGCCACGACGACTGCCTGGAGGCAGTTGGGGGAAATCCGACGCACAAACGACATGGAGGGGAATGAATGCGTCAGCATCGGCGGACCCGCCGGGATGGGCGGGTCAGGCACAGCGTGCAGTTCAAGCGCCTAGCGGGACGGACCGGTTTTCTCGCGAGCGCGCTCAGCGTCCTTGTGCTCCTCAGCAGCGCACAAGCCGCCTCGGCGAGCAACTTCGAAGTCACGAAGATCTCGCCGGCCTCGGGATGTCCCGGAACGGTCATCAAAATCATCGGCAAGCATTTCGAGCCTAGCGGCTTCCACTACCCCGGTACGTCCGGGCTCTTCTGGATGGACGGTTCGGTAGGAACCGAAGGCGGGTCGGTCACCGTCGTGAGCGAAACGGAAGCCACTGCCGTGGTCCCGATGGTGTTGCAGACGGTAGGCAACGGCTCGGGCAAGGTCGCCTGGGAGGGCTGGGACGGAAGCGTATGGGAGCCGTCGTTCACATACACGAACCTCCTCGTCTGCCTCGAAGGCAAAGAAGGGAAAGAAGGCAAAGAAGGAAAGCAAGGCGCCGAAGGCAAAGAAGGAAAAGAAGGCGCTGAAGGCAAGGAAGGCGCGGAAGGCAAGGAAGGCGCGGAAGGCA
>Ga0335075_10013675_pt1 | contig 12218 bp, 7 predicted proteins | sample Lox_Sample_24_FD_206723 | JGI IMG/M metagenome (GOLD analysis project Ga0335075, IMG submission 206723) | Soil microbial communities from Loxahatchee National Wildlife Refuge, Florida, United States - Lox_Sample_2.4 | ecosystem: Environmental > Terrestrial > Soil > Wetlands | place: USA: Florida... | reverse complement strand
TGATTAGCCCTCGTGAATCCGCCTGGGATATGCAGCAAGAACTCGATATAAAAATTATTCGGCGTGCTTTCAGCCTATCCTAAACGCCTCCCTAACCATAACGCCGTCATAGCACATCATATAGTTGGAACCGCAGCGGAACGCCCCTGCCCCACTGTGCTGAAAAGCTGCTCGGGTGGTACGCGTGACATCTGACTCGCCTTGTCGTACATGTTTGTTGGTGCTGGCATGTAGCCTTCGCGTTTTCTTCGGATACGTTCAGCAAGGATGCCAGCAACGACAATCAAGAAAATCAGCGCTAGAGCGATACCGAGGCCGATGAGTACAATGAAACCTAACGCAAGATAGCTACCTATATTTATGTTAGGATAAGATACATGGGCTAAAGGGACGTGGTTCCGGCTTACCTTCTGTGGCAAAGGTGTTTTGGTTCTGGAAGAAGATCTGAGAAATACTTCCTGCACCATTAACGCCAGAGCTCGTTAACGCGTATGGTTGGAAGGTGGTGCCGTTATAGACTACCGCCGAGGCGTTGCCAAATCCTGGAACATTCAAAGAGCCAGTAAGCAGTAAACTTTGTGATGCTGGCACGAGGCTCGTCGAATCATGGTTTTGAGTGAGAGGCAAAACTTGAAGTCCTCGAATAATGGTGCCTGCTCCCAGAAGGTAGCCGATAGAGTTCCAGTTTGAACCATCGTACAGCATTAAGAAGGTCGAGCCATTAGTTGCAGTGCCAGCAACCCAGAGCTGGGAGTCGTCGCTGGTAGCTGGAGTCAGGGTACTGACCGGGCCAGGAATGGCGCTGGCTCCATTGAACGGTGACCAGACTTGGCTTGACGCGTCATAAGAGACTAGGTAAGTTGCATTACCAGCTACGGTGAGTGACCCTCCGACCACGAGAGAATTGTCGCCAGTCCATAACATTACTTGGGCAGTACCGTCAAGATCATTAATCCCGGGCCGATTCCAAGGGCCGGCGGGGTTCGTGAAGACGCAGACGCCAGGACAATCAAGAGACTGTGCCTGACTGAAACTTCCACCCACATAAACATCATCGCTATTAGGTCTTGCACTAATGGCGTACACTACTACGTTACTACCAGAGAGTGGAGGTGGCTGCGTATTCAAGGACGCTGTTAGGAGGTTGAACGATATCAGCCCATCAACACTATTACCATTCACAGTCCCTGTCAATACACCTCCAGCGTACAGAGTGTTGTTTTGAACTGCAAGAGCCAGGATAGTAGAGTCGTTAGAAAGCTGTGAACCAACACCAGTGACCGTATCAGAATTTGAGCCATTAATAAAGGCGAGGTTGTAGATAGTAGCGCCACTAGAGTCGGTGGCGGTGAAATGGCCCCCTATAACAGTGATGTTTTGGCCACCACTCTCATAGTATAGACCCGTGACAACGCCTGTCACATTCTGGCTGCTTGCTGTTCTCTTGCTGAGGCTGCTAGATGACTGTGATTGAGGCTGTTGGATATTCAGCGGAAGCGTGCTGAGGCCAGAAGAAATAGAAACAACTCCGTTTGCGCTAAGCGTTTCAGACGAAAGCGAACCGGCGAATAATTGGCCTCCAGTGGGAATAACAACTGATGCTGAGAGCTGTCCTTTGAGTGAAATGGTTGAGGCATCAATATTCTGGAGCCAATTGTTGTAGGATGGCACCCAAATAGCAAATCCAGAAACTGCTATCGATTGGTTGCTTCCAAAGGCAAGTATCTCGTCAAAGTTCCCAGTGATTGTGGTGACATTCTCGGGATTGCCAAAGATATTCAAAGTTAGGGGAACGATGTTAAAAACTCGTCCGTTTACTCCAGCACCCAACGCATTCCACACATTCGCTGAGGTATCGTAGGCTGCGATATTATTCAACCCAGTACTGTTCGACTTGCTTGTGCCAGTGAAATTGCCACCAACATAAAGTAAAGCGCCATTTGCAAACATTGTCATGACATAAGCGTTCAGTCCTCCCCCAGCCAAAGAGCTGGCCCCACTGCTGTTGACGGCAAAAATGTTATCATAAGCAGCAACAGAGAAGTTTCCCCCAACATAAGTCGTGTTGCCCACGGTTGCCAGAGCTTGAACCCCAGCGCCATTTCCGATAGTGGTTCCGGCTACGTCGAAGGTTGAATTTGCGAAATCGGCCGTGTTGACCACGGCTTGAGAAGGATCATATTCAAAGAGGCTGTTAAGGCCGCCTGAAGACGGTGAAATGAGTGTGAAGCCAACTCTGTGAGCTACAACCGTTAAGGGACCATTTTGACCCGAACTTGGAGCTAATGTTACGGAAGGGCGGAAGGAGTCAGACGCGGCCTCAATGTAGCCAAAATAGATCTGATCGTACTTAGGGTAAAGGTTGGTCTGAAAGATTTCTGTTTGAAAGCTGCCCGAGCTACTTGAAATGGCCCCTGTGATATTGATCATGCCACGCGAGGAGCACGAGTTGTCTTGAAGGCATCCAGGGGTATACATATTCACCGAGTAGTTTCCGGATTGCTTAATATCTGGATAAAAGACGACGGATGCTGAGCTGGGGTCGACTGGGTCACCGCTGAGAGTAACAGAGAGATATTCAGATTGCACTGCTTGACCTGAGGGTAAGATGCTCCATTGGCCAGTAGTTGTTGCCTCGGAGGCAGTTTGGATATTGGCGCAAGTTGGTTCGTTGAATGCTTCGATTGCATATGCAAAGATATCATTCTCAAACAGCTCGATCCCATCCAGCCCGCCTCCGTTTCCATACCATGCAGATATGTCAATCTGAAAGCCATCCATGCCAATGACGTTAACGAAGTAAAATTCTTGATACGGAATGCTAGTGTTGCTCGATAGGGGGCATTCCGATGTACAAGAAGAATTCAAGCCGGTTACAGGATCGATATAAGTGAAGTTCATAATCCCATCAATTGGATAAGCGGTGTAGCGCCAGGTTTTCGTCCCTCGCCCATCCTGATGGGTATTCCAGAGTCTCAACATCGTTGGTTCGAAACCAAACTCAAAATCCGCTCTCCAATAGCCAGGTGTATTGTCTGCTAAAAGCCATGTGTTACCTGGGCCATCAGTACCGTTAGTTTTGCAGAGAATGTTTGTAGGATCATTAAAACCAGCGGTTGTTGTCGTCGAGCCAGAAGTGATATTACCAGACGAGATGTTGATGACCTGCTGATTTGGGGTGGCTGGAGCTGAAGCATTACCAAGGCCCGTGAAGACACCACCGAAGATAATGTTCCCATTAGCTGCCTTCGTTATAGAGTTGACTGGACCATTAAAACCACTAAATGGAAGATTCGTCCAACCAGCTGTCCCGATCCAGGCTATAGCATTGGTCGAATTTGCTCCTTTAAAGTTTCCACCAAAATATACAGCATTCGTAGTTTGGTCGCAATACAGCGCATTGACTTCGCCGGAAAGCCCAGTTAATTCTGTGACAGCCGATGTATTTGGGTTGATCAGAGCCACGGCTATAGTTTCCATCCCTCCTAAGCTTGTAAAGTTGCCCGCTGCAATGACACCTGCCATTGTTCCGTCCTGCATGATGAAAGTGCATAGTGCCTTAATGCTTGCATCCGCGGTGATGAGATTCGCAAAGCCTCCATCGGGATACTGAGCCATGATTGACTGACTGCCATTGGTGAAGAATCCATTTTCGTTCTGACCCTCATATTCGTATAAAGATATGCCGTCAAAGTCTCCAGCGAAGGCAACGCTCCCTAATTGAGAAAAGTCGAGGTTCGCCGACGGTACCGCACTGAATGTTACGGCTCCTGAAGACTGCGCAAATGCAGTCAACAGCAGCGAGAGCCAAAATATTCCTAACCGATCCCTAGCTGTCGGACTCAGCAATGAAGTGAACCTCATCGCTAGAGCCGAGAGCAAAGGCTCTTGTTTGTTTGGTTGTTGTCGTCAGGTCTGCGATTGTTGACTGCGAGATGAAAATCGGTTAGGAGATCCCCGACTTTGACAGCTCGCATAGAAAGACCACGTCAAGACATCTAAGCGGCGCGATTGACAGCTCAAACAACCTGTCGCCGACAAGCTGATCGGTCTTGCGACGGGTATTGTGATCTTCGCAGAATTGCGTCAGTGAATGAGCGTGGTGGTGATGAGCGACAGAGTGATGATATTAAGATGAGAATTAGCAGGATTTTTGGTTTGGTGGCTTGCAGACACTTCGCTAGGACGGGAAATCAATAAGTCGGGTTAATCTATCCGTGACCTTGTGTGCTAGCAACCTTTTCCGTATTCAGTAGTCCTGCCAATGAATACAGCTGTCGTGGTAATAGTCTACCAGGTGAATGAGTCTTTTCTCTCAATCTTTGATCCCTATCTTTGCATATTTAGTCTCAAACTTAATGCCATGCTAGTCTGAGACTTGGACCTCGGCCCACGTCGCGCTGCTTAAAACTCGGAGTTACATCTCAATGCACGCCTCGTATGCAGTGCCCCAGCAGTGTAATTTGCATCGCTACCTGGTAGAAATCACGTTGGGTTATCATGGGAACTGATTCTGAAGGAGTGCGGCAGAGCTGCCAAGCCCCAATGCTGTCCTTCGCTGATCGACTGTTCTTTTCGTGTTGTCATTGCGTCAGAGAGGTTAGCTTCCTGCAGGCACAAAGATATGTGTACAGGTGAGTGGCTGTAACCTTAGCCTATAGCTTTTAGTGGCAGAGATGGACGGGAAAGTCCATTTGGAGCTGGGATTGGCACACTTGAACACCTGATGGCGACAGCACTAATTGAAAATAGTTTCAATTGATGGCATGGTACAGTACCAGATCTTAGATAGATCTCTAGCGACTGGAGTTTCGCTCATGTGTCATTTGGTTTCAGCTCGGGGCTAAGCCATTGCCGTCTCATGCTCATTTCCCGAAATTTCGTGATTTCATAAACGCGGAAACACGAGCCAAATGGAACTTTAGGAAAGCTTATCTTCCAAATCAGAAAGCGGCCAATCATCTTCCTTGGATTCTGTGTTTCCTGACCTTGAAATGATGTTTAGAGTATGAAGACTGTCAACAGTAAATCATAATTTGCCACCCGTAGGAAAAAATCTATCAGCATCGATACTAATGTTAAATTCGAAACTCTTGCAATGAAGACTGACTTCAATGGCATATAGAATGCGATCACCGTAACGAGGAGAGAGTGTGAATATAGATCCCACGGTACTTGTATGAACGAGATCTAGAGATCTTTTCGCGGCGAAAACTTACTCCGAGGATCCTGTTTCACACGTGATCGCATCATGATGCACTTGACAACTACAAGAATTTGAACACGGACTGTATCATACAACTAAGGCATTCAGTCGTATTGTGAACTGCTTTGTACAAACATGAGCCTCATGGGTTTAGCAGATATACTCTGATCTTGAGCCACCCATCTGATCTCCGTCATATCCATTCCCTGACCAGAGAGCATTAGATCAGAGACGATGATTTGCCCTTCTGTTCATGTACGCGAGTACCGGCAACAATGATCAACTCTAGATTGATAAAGTCCGAAGGCGCTGTGGAACAAATAAAGAGCCATCTAGCAATTATGTCCAAAATGATAGGCTAGCCAGAATATGCTGAGGTGAAGACAGATGTCGCCCCAAGCTGTTGTGATACAGGCGCCGATGCCCCCATACGAATATCATGATTTCCCTTTAAGAGAGGACGTGATCGTTGACACAACTGCTTTCAATATCCCTTGTCGCCCGTCCTTGGTTCCCTCGTTGGCAGCATTGATCCTGTTCTTGTAGTCTCGTGGGCTCTCGAAGTCTTTCTGCTTGCCAGACCAGATCCCCTTTCTCCTAGACCGTGCTTGGGCTTCTACCCATCTATATTTGTCCTCCAAGTCGCCGAACTCAGCTCCACTTTTAGCCTCGTAAACCGTTGCCATGCCAGCTTTCAGCATTTCAAGCCCAACATTCTTGCGTAGTAGTCCACGCCGCACAAATACCGTGGCAACGATCCGGTCATACTGATCGCGTTTGTATATGTGAGCCCGGACTCGGCGGTTCAGTATGTAACCTCTCAACCAAGCCAATGCTTCCGCAGAATGGGGCTGTGCTTCATGTCCAAAATGTGCACCCTCAGGCGCGTCAATACCCGCTATCCGGATCGCGATCTATAGAAGAGGACCATCAGCAGGCGCACACCATATTCCAAGATTCATTTCTTACAGTTCGGTCTTTCAGATCCCCCTTCTTCTCTGGTATCTTCCTGCCCGGAAACCAACCCCACCCCGCAAGTCGGCCTCCTGGTGTGTGGTAAAGATGAAAGTTGTCGCCATCGCCAACTCTTGTGACTGTTCCAAACAGACTCCTCCTCCTGAAAAAGTTTGGAGCGACACTGGTTGCCCTCGGGATGCGGCGGAGGTATAACCGGTATATACGAACTGACACGAGGATTGTTGTTGTTAGAAGCACTGTCGGGATCACAGTCCTCGGGTCCGTGTAATGACTCCAGTCCGTGGCATTGAGGCTGTCAGTCCATGAGACCGGCCGTTTCTTATCATCTTCATCCTTTCTAGACCCCGCTGACCATGGAGGCCATCGCATGATGCTCGTTTCTCGAAAGATGATCGATGTCTCGCTTGTAAATTTGGAAGCAGGTCTCGCGAGGATGGAAATATTATTAGATTTGGATTTAGAAGACTGCACAAGGAATTTTCCTTACAAGCAGTGGACTTCAAGAATTTTGTGGTTCTTTGGTGGTGCAGTTCAATATCTACATTTTATCCATTTTCATGTTCTCACTCAAAGACGTTTGGTGAAGTTACACTGCATGACATCGGAGTTCTCAAACAAGTGTTCAAAATCATGTGGCTCCTTTTATTTATTTCTAATATATAAGAGTCATCCAGGATACAGTCTCAGCTACCTTGTACTTTGAACGTGCGGCCACTCGCTGTTTTACGCTCCTTCTCTTCGTTCTCCGGACGTGCCCTCCGTAGCACTTTCAAAACAGTTAGATTCTGGTGGCCATGTAGAATACAGGGTGAAAGTGGCTTACCTTGTAGGAAATCTGCTGTCCGCCTCCGCATTCGGGAGTGAATATATGCCTAAAATAGTGAGTGAACTTATTGGCATCGATATAAACGAGAGTAAGAGTTCATACCTTCGACGCCTTGATGTGATAGTGGAAATAATCGCGGAATGTCTGAATGTGCGAAATAACCTCATCTCTCCGCTGGTTCGTAAGATGTCGTGGGAAAAGAACTATCCTGGTCAGCACAGTTGTATTGCGGTTCCAGGAGCACATACCGAACGTTACATAGCCAATTTCACCATCGCCGCTGTCTTTAACGCCCGGAACATTTTGCAATTCAAGCGGAGGATCTGTTCGAAACAACACTTGTGGAGCATTCTGAATAGCTCTTCGACGAGCATCGACAAATTCCTGTATAAACACTTTCCCGAAAACCCTGTCTGTTTCTTCCCTGAAGATGGTACTGAATATTACTGTAACTCTATCATGGCTGGCCTTAATGTAGATAGCCTCCTCATCACGGTAGTGGATGGCTTTAACCTCTCCACCTTCGCGAACACCCTGGGGAGCCTCTTCGGATGTAAATTTGGATGCTTCCTCTTTAAGCTTGTGGTGCTCCTCGAAAGCGTGCTCGAAAGGTGCAGCCATAGCATTTCTCTTCAGTAAGGATACCTTGCGGATCAAATCATCCCGTGCTTCTAAATTAAGTTCGTAAGCCTTTGCATATAAACACTGACTTTTAAGACAAACCTTTGTCTTCCGGCAAATTATCCAAGTCTACTTGCACGGAAAAGTTGTAGCCATTCTCTGGCGCAACAACGTACGGTCCATATTCGCGCTCCAGGACCTGCTGCGCGCCATATCGGATAAGCTCATTGTAGCACTTGACTTGGATGGAGACAAGAATTTTAGATTTCGACTCTGGTGTCGAAAGGTGAAAGGTAACTCCATCAAAGTCTGAGACAGTCTGATCAATAGAGACAGGCGGAAGCCTTCAAGTTGGAGTCAGCAATTGCAAAGCTGTAGGAACACTCTTCACTCACCCAGAAAAGCGCTCCGTGAGTACAGATTGTATTAAAACATTCTGGTAGTCGAGGAGAAGCATGATGAATATGCTCCAGCTCTTCTGGAGTTTGTTATATTCGGCCTTCCGTGACGCAGCTTTCGATTAAGGCGACTGTACGTGGGCATTGGTGGGGCAAGTTCAATGAGGGAAAGCGTCGATTGCAGCCTGAGGCGTGTGAATAGGATAAACATCAAAAAAAGTTATTCGAATTGAATTTTGTCCCACCATAATGGAAAAATCATGGTGAAGTCTTATTTGTTGGTTCTTGCCTCTCACCCTTTGTGCAGGACCAAGCTAATTATCTCAGGAAATATGAGCATTCGAAAACATTCGGGCTTATAACTTCAAGCACTGCCAATGTTGTCTGGGTCGAAGATGATCACTTGTCCGGGACATCTCGAAATACTGGGGCTGGACGAGCTGTCACGGCAGCAAATGAGGACGTCCTATGCTGGGATATCAAAAAGGGCGAGCTGTTAAGCCGCTGGAGGGAAACTGGTTGCAAAGCGCAAGTTACAAGGATAGCGCAGAGCAAGACAGACCGTGATGTTTTCGCAGTTGGCTATGACGATGGATGCATACGTATCTGGGACTCAAAAATTGCAACAGTTATCGTGAGCTTCAACGGTCATCGATCAGCCATCACGGCGCTCTCATTCGATAATTCTGGCGTAAGACTAGCAAGTGGCGCAAAGGATACAGACGTTATTATTTGGGACCTGGTCACAGAAGTTGGACTGTTCAAACTTAGGGGCCATAAAGATCAAATTACGGGATTGGAATTCCTTCAACCCGATGTACGTCCTGAGGTAGACGGCGATCTACCAGGAGAGGCCAGTACAACTGCGGCAAATTTTGGGATGTCGGATGGCTTCTTAATAACAACCGGGAAGGATTCCCTAATAAAACTCTGGGATATCGCCTCGCAGCACTGTGTTGAGACGCATATTGCCCAAACGAATGGGGAATGCTGGGCCTTATGTCTCTCTCCAGATGGCGGTGGGTGTATCACTGCTGGTAATGATGGAGAAATCAAAGTGTGGTCTGTCGATGTCGCCGGCCTCTACGACTTTACGCAGCAACTAAATGGATTCTTAGAACGACAATTCCTGAAGGATCGAGGCGTATTGCACCGCCAAGGCAAGGATAAGACTTTAGAGATTCGCTTTCATCCGACGCAAGACTACTTCTCCGTTCATGGGTCTGAGAAAGCCGTCGAAGTATGGCGCATTCGGTCTGAGGATGAGGTGCGTAAAAGTCTCGCGCGAAAGCGAAAGCGAAGACGGGAGAAACTAGCTGCAATAGCAGGCGCAGCTGCTCACAAAGACGCCGTTGACGATGATCAAGTTGGCGAAAAGGCTGAGGATATATCAAGTGCTGATATATCCGATGTCTTTGTGCAGTACGTTATTGTAAGGACTAGTGGTCGTGTAGCTTCTACGGATTGGACTACAAACAGATCATCTAAACATATTGAACTTTTGATTTCTACAACGAATAACCAGCTGGAGCTCTATAAGCTTTCAACAAAGGAACGTTCCAAGCACGCGAAGAGTGATGAGTTGCCAGACTATACACGTACCTCTACAGTCGACCAGCCTGGCCATAGAGCGGATATCAGAGCGTTAGCACTTAGCTCTGATGATAGAATGCTGGCATCTGCGTCAAACGGTGGCTTGAAGATTTGGAACATACGTACTCGAAACTGTATACGCACATTCGAGTGTGGATATGCGTTATGTTGCTCCTTTCTTCCTGGCGATAAGATAGTCGTTGTGGGCACGAAAAGTGGAGAATTGGAACTGTTCGATGTCGCTTCAGCAGCAATGCTTGATACAGTCAAGGCTCATGAAGGAGCAATATGGGCATTGCAAGTTCACCCCGATGGCAGGTCTGTCGTTTCGGGCAGCGCGGACAAGAGTGCAAAGTTCTGGAACTTCGAGGTTGTACAAGAAGAAATACCAGGCACGAAGCGCACTTCGCCGCGGTTGAAACTTGTCCAAACACGAACTCTCAAAGTTTCTGATGATATCCTTAGTCTCAAATTCTCACCTGACTCGAGACTTCTTGCTGTGGCCCTTTTGGATAATACTGTAAAAGTGTTCTTTAACGATACACTCAAGTTATTCCTCAATCTCTATGGTCATAAACTTCCAGTTTTGAATATGGATATCTCATTCGACAGCAAACTCATCGTGACTTGCTCGGCGGACAAAAATGTTCGATTATGGGGGCTTGACTTTGGAGATTGTCATAAGGCTTTCTTCGCGCACCAAGACAGTATCTTGCAAGTGGCTTTCGTTCCACATAATCAAGATGGCAATGGACATCATTTCTTCAGTAGTAGCAAGGATCGTATGATCAAATGTTGGGATGGTGATAAGTTTGAGCAAATACAAAGACTGGATGGACATCACGGCGAGATTTGGGCACTTGCCGTGAGTCGCACTGGTGATTTTATTGTTAGTGCCAGCCACGACAAGAGCATAAGAGTCTGGGAGCAGACTGACGAGCAGATATTTCTTGAGGAGGAGAAGGAGAAGGAGCTTGAGGAGCTGTATGAGAATACTTTAGCAACATCACTCGAACGAGAGCCAGAAGAGGGCGGAGAAAATAACGAGGTCGCGGCTGCTGGCAAGCAGACAGTCGAAACATTGATGGCAGGAGAAAAGATTATCGAAGCTCTAGAAATCGGCATAGCGGACCATGAGATGATGAAGGAATGGACAGCAGCAAAGGTGACGCAACCCAAACTTGCTCCACCGGCACGAAATCCTTTGTTCCTTGCCCTCGGAGGCATCAGCGCTGAGACGCATGTCATGAATGTGCTGCAGCGCATTAAAGCTGCAGCTCTGCAGGATGCTCTACTTGTCCTTCCATTTTCAGCAATCCCCATGCTCTTCACATTTCTCAATTTATTTGCTTCGCGGTCAATGAATGTCCCCCTTACCTGTCGAATACTGTTCTTCATGCTTAAGACACACCACCGACAAATTGTGGCAAGCAAGACCATGAGATTGATGCTCGATAACATTAGGGGGAACCTAAGACAAGCTCTTAAGAGACAGAAGGACGAGATGGGCTATAACCTCGCTGCTTTGCGCGTAGTTAGAAGCCAAGTGCAAGAGAAAGGAGTGAAGAATTATATTGATGAGGATACCTGGGATGACGAGGACAAGAAGAATCAGCGAAAGCGTGCATTTGTCCATGTATCATAGGATGATAAAAGTCAGAGCAGAAAATAATGTACTATTGCCAATTCAAGAGGTTACTTCAAAGCTTAGGGATAATCCTGACAAGTCATGCTTGCTGCCTTAGTGCCTCACAGGAAGTGAAATTGTAGATCTGGGAGCCACTTAGCGTCGGATGCTCAACCTCGGCTTCCCATGCACGTCTCGGTACTATTATGCTGTCACGCAGCTTCGTTCAAGATGTTAGACTTCGTTAAAGGTTTTATCTCGGCACTCTTTAACTATACAACATGGCGGGTGCCGTAAGACAGCCAATTGATGTGCAATCGTTGGAGCGGTACATCTCCAAAAATGTTCCGGAAATCCAAGTCCCCATAGACATCAAGCAGGTGGGGTTCATTATGTTGCCCACCTCCCCCAAATAATTCTGACATGCCAATAGTTCGGTTTCGGACAGTCGAACCCGACGTATCAACTGACAGCCAAAAATGGCCAGAAATTTGTTATGCGGAAGAAACCACCAGGAAAGTTGCTTTCCAAGACAGCGCATAAGGTTGAAAGAGAGTATCGGATAATCCACGCGCTGGAGAAGACCGACGTACCTGTGCCCAAAGCGTACTGTCTATGTGAAGATGGCTCTGTTGTTGGAACTCCATTTTATATCATGGAGTTCCTGGATGGGCGCATCATAGAGGATGCAGCCATGCCTGACGTGACACCCGAGGAAAGGACTGAAATGTCAGTCCCATATACTCAAAATGTCCAATGGGCGCTGACGATTTCATGTATAGGTGGCACGATGCTGTTCGAACACTAGCCAAATTACACAGAATCAACCCAAAGGACATCGGTCTGGAAGGGTTTGGCAAGCCCACAGGATTCTACAACCGACAAATAGCTACATTCTCTACAATTGGTGATGCACAAGCAAAAGCTGTAGATGTTGAGACACATAAACCTGTAGGACCGATACCGCAC
>Ga0335075_10013673_pt1 | contig 12219 bp, 9 predicted proteins | sample Lox_Sample_24_FD_206723 | JGI IMG/M metagenome (GOLD analysis project Ga0335075, IMG submission 206723) | Soil microbial communities from Loxahatchee National Wildlife Refuge, Florida, United States - Lox_Sample_2.4 | ecosystem: Environmental > Terrestrial > Soil > Wetlands | place: USA: Florida... | reverse complement strand
GTTGAGCAGCCTGTCTGCGGGCGTGAGGTCGAGCCGCGCCATGATCTGCGCAGCATTCGCCACGAGCGCCTCGTTGGTCAGCACTACCGCCTTGGGCAATCCCTCCGAGCCGGAGGTGAACAGGATCACCGCCGGTTGGCCAGGCTTGAAGCGGGCGATGCGGTGCTTCCACAACATGGCGGCCACGACCTTGTCGAAGAGCGTGACCTCCTTGCGAATGTCCTCCAGCCAGACGAGCCGCGCACCGCCTTTTTCGCAGGCTTCGATGACCGCTCCGAGATCGGCCTTTTCGACGAAGGCGCGCGAGGAAACGACTGTTCGGATGGGGCAGCCGCGGATCGCCGCCGTCACATTGGCTGGCCCGGCGGTATAGTTGATCATGGCGGCAACGCGGCTGGCCGACAGCAGGCCGAGTAGTGAGATCGCGATGCCGTTGGCGCTTGGCAGCAGCAGGCCGACCGCTTCACCCGGCGCGCTGAGCGATGCCAACCGGTTTCCGACGACACGGGCGGCGATGAACAGCTCGCGATACGAAAGAGCACCCGTGACGACGTCCTCGACGATGATGCGCCGCGGACCAAAGACTTCAGCCGATTTGCGTATCGCCTTGAAAAGACTCTTCTGCCGGCTGGCGGCATGGAACCGCGCTTCCGCCACGCGGTCGAACAGCGCGTTCGCCATGCTGGAGCGCTCGCGGCCGGCCTGTTCGGTGAGTTCGGCGACCGTCATCGGCGGCAGCGCCTGGATCGTCAGCCGCCGGAAGAGGTGGCGCGGCGCCTTGTCCGGCGCGGTCAGCGAGAAGGGGAGGTGTTTCGCCCCGCCGACGAAGATCGGCACGATGCGCGCCTCGCCTTGCGCGGCGATCCGCGCCACGGCGCGGAAGAGCCGAAACGTTTTGGTATCAGGCTCGATGTTGTCGGGGAAATAGACGGCGATCCGCCCGCGGCCCTTGAGCACACGCACGAAGCGCCGGCTGACGAAGACGTGCTCGGCGTTGAAGGCGATGGTGCGGGCAAGGTCGCGGAACGGTTCGAGCCAACCCGCCTTCGCGGAATAGTCGTCAAGGATGTGCAGCGTGTCTTCCGGCAGCAGCGACAGCATCAGCGCCGGCTCGATGCGCGACTGGTGCACGATGGCGTAGACGATGGGCGCGGGCGACTTGCTGGCGATGCGGATGGACGAATCGTCGATCCGCCAGATCAGCTTGAAAGGCGAATAGAGCAGCGCCTGGCGCAACGAGATGCCGAGGCGGAGTTTCTGGATAAACGCGTAGCAGAGCCAGGCCGCAGCGAGGCTGACGAGAACAGTGACGGTCAGGATCATGCCGCACCTCCCGATCTTCCCACATTGCCGCGGCTCTTACCGGCCGCTTCAGCGGACGGAAGGTAGCGGAAGCCGCGCGAAGGTCAATTGCTCCAATAACGCGAAAAGACCTGCCGTTACGGCTAGTGGTCCGATTCCAACATTCGCAATGACGCGAGATGTCGGGCGGGAGGCGAATGTCAAATTCGCTCCACTAGGCCGTGCGCCGCTTGAACCGCTCGCTGGCGAGAATGATCAGGCCGGCCCCGATGATGAACGCCGCGCCATAAAACACGGCGTCGCGCGGAAAATCGCCCCAGATGGCGTAGCCGAGCCCAAACGCCCAGATGAGCGATGTGTATTCGAACGGCGCGATGACCGACACCGGCGCACGCTTCATGCCCTCGAACAGCGCATATTGCGCCAGCCCGCCGAGCGCGCCGACGCTGACGAGCAGCGCCAGTTCGAAGAGTGACGGCGTCGTCCAGAGCATGGTGAGCGGAATGATCGAGACGATCAGGAAGAAGCCGTTGTTGAGCACGAGCTGGATGATCGTGCGCTCCTGCAGCGCGGTCTTGCGCAACAACACCACGGACGTCGCCCAGAGCGTCGCGGCCGCCAGCACGAGCAGGATCGGGGTCGAGAAGCCGAGATTGGTCGGGTCGCAGGCGATGTAGACGCCGAGAAAGCCGGTGAGAACAGCGATCCAGCGGATCAGCGGTACCTTTTCGCCGAGCAGTGGGATGGAGAGCACGGTGACGATGACCGGCGCGGCGAAGTAGATCGTCGTCAGCTCGGCAAGCTGGAGGTCTTTGGCGGCCGTGTAATAACAGAGCCAGGCCGCAAGGATGATGAAGGAGCGCAGCAGCATCGGCTTGACGATCGGAGAACGGGCCGAGTCGACGAAAAGCTGAGGCCCGCCAATGGCCAGGCAGCTTCCAAGGATGACCAGCGAGCGGAACAGCATGATCTGCCAGACCGAGATACCGGCGACCAGCAGCTTGATCGCCGCATCCTGCGTGGAGAACAGGAAATAGGCGATGCTGGTCAGCAGAATGCCCGCCAGAACGCGGTCGGTCGTGTCCGGTGCGGTAATGACGGTCATGGAGATGGTGGCAGCGCCCGTTTGCGCTCACTAGCACCCGAAGAGGCTTCCACCGCAAGCGCGGCCGTTTCGCCAGCGCGTCCCGACAATGAGGCCAGCGGCTATCGCGCGTAGCCGAAGCGGTCGAAATACGCGCCCCAGCGCTCGGCGATCGCGGCGCGCTCCGCGACCGACAGCGGCACCGGCTTGGGCTCGTGCTCGTCCAGCGTTGCGAGGTAGGTTTCGACCGCCGGTCTGGTCGCCGCGAAATCGCCGAGCCCGGCCTTTTCGTAGGCAAAGGCAACGGTACCAACGGGATCCCTCGAAAGATCCTCATATGTGACCTCGGCCAGCCTGCCGTCGGGGATCAGATGCCGGTCGCGATCATAGGCGCGGTACATCCGGGGCAGGGTGGAGAGCACATAGTCCGGCAGCCAGCCTTCGTCGCGTGCCGGATTGTGCAGGCCGAGCCGCGAGTTCAGCACACGCCAGAGTTTCAGCGTCGACGGGTAGATCTCATAGGGGTTCCGGCAGATGTGGATGAAGCGGGCGTCCGGAAAAAGCTTGAGCAGCGTCGCCACGCGCGCCGTGTGCGGCGGCGACTTCAGCACCAGCCGCTTGCCCGGATTGACGAGCTGGAAGCGCTGCATCAGCCAGATCAGCGTCTCCTCCCAATTCTGCCGCTCCTCTTCCGTGGCACCCTCGAAATCGAGAAACCGCGTGTGCTTGGGACCATGGCGGGGGAAGGCGAGATCGAGATAGGGCGATCCGGCGTCGCGCTTCATCATCGCGAACTCGTCCTCGAACGGCACATTGCGGTCGAGCGGCACTGAATCCATCGGGCGCTTGGCCGGCAAAAACGGCGTCATCATCCAGCCGCTTCGCTTCTCGATCAGCGGAAAACCGCCCGCGAACGTGCATTGATAAAGCGTCGGGTAGGCATGTGTGGCGTCGCAGGCGAGCAGATTGTGCAGGAATGTCGTGCCGCTGCGCCAGTGGCCAAGCACAAACACCGGCGGCAGGATTTCGGTCGCCGCCGCCGCCTCGTTAAAGGCGCGTTGCGTCAGGCCGTCGACGATGAAAGCGAGCGGCGACATCGCGGTGACGCCGATAATGTTCGGCAGCCGGTTCAGCGTGATGTCGTAATTGCCGGACTTCAGGATGCGCGACCAGGTGCGCCAGCGGCTGCCATACCAGAAGAATGGCATATACCCGCCAAGTCTCTCTGCCCGGAACGGGTTGCGGAACTTTGGCTCGGACATTGGCGCAGGCAGCTCCTCCGGACAATTCCTGCCGGACGGCTGCGAGAAAGACAAGCGAACGGCGCACCGGAAGCCGATGCGCCGTTACGATGCAGTCAGGTCAGCGGTCAGTTCGCGGCGAAGCAGTAGAGCAGGCCTTCACCGCCGGTGCCGCGGAGCGCTTCGATGCTGCAGCCGCCGCGCGACGCGTGCGACGCATTCCACGATTTTGCGGCGGGTGAATCATCGCGTCCCATACGGTCGTGATGTCCGACCATGGCGGCACCTTCCGCGCCGGAAAGGGTCCAGTCGCCGCAGGTCTGGTCGGCGGCCTTGGTGCCGTCGGCATTCGTGCCGGTCAGGATGTCGTGCTGGTTTGGCTCATCGCCGCGGCCCTTCACGACCTCGCCCTTCTCGGTGAGGCCGTTGTCCTTGTTGATCGCGTTGGCGTCGCCGTGCAGCGAGGCGATATCATCGGCGATCTTCACGCCTTTGGCGTTGTGCCAGGGGCCTGCGCCGATGCGATCTTTCGCGTCCTCGGTGCTTGTCGACAGATAAGCCTTCCAGGTCTTGCCGGTCGCGCCGGCTGCTTCGGCCAGCGCCGTGCAATGCGCATCGGCACCTGCGATGCCGCCGAAGTCGGCGCCTTTGCCCGGATTGGCGCTGGTGATGAAGAAACTCATCGACGTATCCTGTGCGCTCGCTACGCCCAGCATGGCAGCAAGTGCTGCGGCCGACAGAATGATCGGTCTGTACATGGAACTCCTCCGGATTGGCGGTATGACCCCCGTAGGAGAACGTTAGAGGTTGCCTCGAATGTCCATCACGACTTCGTGCGGCCCGTGTGAGCCGAACTACTCCGGATCGCGATAGCGAACCCAGACGTCGTGCTTCGCCCGGTAGATCTCGCCCGTGCGGGTGAGGGCAGGGCTGGCAAGCGGCACGATTCGCGCTGCAATCTCGGAGGGATGCGGCAGGGTCTCCGGATTTTCTCCGGGCACGGCTTGCGCACGCATGGCGGTGCGCGTCGCGCCCGGATCGACGCAGTTGACGCGCAGCGGCAGGTTTTTCGTCTCGTCGGCCCAGGAGCGCGCCAGCGCTTCGACCGCGGCCTTCGAGGCGGCATAGGGCGCCCAGAAGGCTTTGGCGGAATGTGCCGCACCCGACGACAGCAGGATCGCCCGGCCGGCGTCTGAAAACCTGAGCAGCGGGTCCACGGAGCGGATCAGCCGCCACTGCGACGTGACGTTGATTGCCATCACCTTGTCGAACACCTTTGCCTCGACATGGCCGATTGGCGCGATGACACCCAATACGGCGGCGTTGGCGACCAGAATGTCGAGCTTGCCCCAGCGTTCATGGATGGAGCCGCCGAGCCGGTCGATGCCGGCCATGTCGGCCAGGTCGAGCGGCACGAGCGTCGCCGTGCCGCCACCGGCCTTGATCTCGTCGTCGAGTTCTTCCAGTCCGCCGACCGTGCGCGCCACCGCAATCACATGCGCGCCGGCTGCCGCCATGTGCTTAGCGATGAAATAACCGATGCCGCGCGACGCGCCGGTGACGAGCGCGATGCGCCCGGAAAGGTCAGTCTTTTCGGTCATTATTGTCCGCCGGCCGCGAGCAGGGAGAGGGTGCGCACGTTGTCCGTGCCTTCGTGGTCGAGCAGCCGTGTTGGATACTGGCTGGTGAAGCAGGCGTCGCAGAATTGCGGCGCGGCATTGTCGCGGCTGGCTTCGCCGACGGCGCGGTAGAGGCCGTCGATCGACAGGAAGCCGAGCGAATCGACGCGGATGAAATCGGCCATCTCCGCGACCGACATGCGCGACGCCAGGAGCTTCGACTTCTCCGGCGTATCGACGCCGTAGAAGCACGACGACATTGTCGGCGGCGAGGCGATGCGCATATGCACTTCCCTGGCGCCGGCGTCGCGCACCATCTGCACGATCTTCTGGCTGGTCGTGCCGCGCACGATGGAATCGTCGACCAGCACGACACGCTTGCCCTCGATCATGCGGCGGTTGGCGTTGTGCTTCAGCCTCACGCCCATATGGCGGATGGAATCGCCCGGCGAAATGAAGGTGCGGCCGACATAGTGGTTGCGGATGATGCCGAGTTCGAATGGCAGGCCAGCCGACTGGCTGAAGCCGATTGCGGCCGGCGTGCCGGAATCGGGCACCGGGACAACGATGTCGGCCTCGACCGGGCTTTCAATCGCGAGTTCCGCACCGATACGTTTTCTCACGTCGTAGACATTGCGCCCTTCGACGGACGAATCCGGCCGGGCGAAGTAGACATATTCGAAGATGCAGAAGCGCGGCTTTGCCGCTTCGAAGGGGAAGAAGCTCTCGATGCCCTTCGACGTCACCGTGACCATCTCGCCGGGTTTCAAGTCGCGCACGTAGCGCGCGCCGATGATGTCGAGCGCGCAGGTTTCCGACGCGAGTATCCATGCGCCGTCGAGATCGCCGAGGATCAGCGGGCGGATGCCGAGCGGATCGCGAATGCCGACCATCTTCTTGTTGGTCAGCGCGACCAGCGAGAACGCGCCCTCGAGTTGGCGAACCGCGTCGATGAAGCGCGAATTGGTGTCGCGCTCCTTGGAGAGCGCCACCAGGTGCAGGATCGTTTCCGTGTCCGAGGTCGACGAGAAGATCGCGCCCTGCTTCTGCAGCGTGCGCTGGATCGTCAGCGCGTTGGTGATGTTGCCATTGTGCGCGATCGCCAGACCGCCGTCGGACAGTTCGGCGAAGAAGGGCTGCACGTTGCGCAGGCCTGCGCCACCAGTGGTGGCATAGCGGGTGTGGCCGATCGCGCGCGTGCCCTGCAGCCGGTCGATGACGGACTGCTTGGTGAAGGTGTCGCCGATCAGCCCGACATGCCGTTCGACGTGGAACTGGTTGCCGTCATAAGAAACGATGCCGGCCGCTTCCTGGCCGCGATGCTGGAGCGCATGCAGCCCGAGCGTAACGATTGCAGCCGCGTCCTGCCGGCCAAAAATGCCGAACACGCCGCATTCGTCGTGGAAATGATCGTCGGCTTCCGCCGAAAGGACTGAAGGTGCGTTGGCCATAACGCTCACGCCTTTCGAGAAATCGGCATATGGGGGTGAGGCTTCTTCCGCGCCACCCCCTTTCACGTTCAATTCGCGCTCTCGCCTTCGGCGGGCGGAGCAGCGCCCTCGGCCGGCGGGGTTTCCGCCCCGCCCTCCGGCGGCGTTTCCTCGTCGCCACCGAGCGAGAAGCGCGTCAGGATCGAGTTTTCCGGATCGTCCGGCAGCAGCGCCTGGATCTGCGCCCCGATGTTTTCCAGCAATGGGCGCGACTTCGCTTCCGTGATCCAGGCCGGCGGATTGGTGCCAACGAGCCACTGGAAGAAGAGGAGCGCGACAGCGACAACCAGGATGCCGCGCGCGGCGCCGTAAAGGAAACCGAGTGTGCGGTCGAGCGCGCCGACGCGGGAATCGATGATCCAGTCAGCGATCTTCATGGTGATCAGCGTGACGATGATCAGCGCGACGGCGAACACGGCGCCGGCCGCCGCCGCCATCGCAAGCTGCTCATTGTCGATATAGGGCCGCACATAAGGCAGCACCGGCTCGTAGAAGAAATATGCAGCGACCGCCGCGGCGGCCCAGGACGCGATCGACAGGACCTCGCGCGAGAACCCGCGAACCATTGCCAACATTGCTGAAACGAGGGTGAAGCCGACGAGGATTCCGTCAAGCAGCGTAATCGGCATCTGGTCTGACCCACTCCATGGCCGCGCGGTCGTTCGTTCTGTCGCATGGCTTTGTCCGAAAAGTCTGCGACTTTTCGGGACCATGCGCCGGTCAGTCTTGGCCTTCGGTGCGCCTCAGCTTCGACCCGGCGATTCGTATCACGAGATCGGCCAGTGTTGCAGGCTGAAAAGTCCCGGCGCCCATTCCTCCCACCGGTTCTTCCACGCCCGAAGGCATGACTGCCTGTCCGAACCCCAGCTTTTCGGCTTCCTTAAGGCGCTGGAGCGCGTGCGCAACCGGCCTGATGGCTCCCGAAAGGCTGATTTCGCCGAAATAGACGCAATCCGCGGGCAGGGCAAGGCCAGTCAGCGATGACACAAGGGCTGCGGCAACGACAACATCGGCGGCGGGCTCGGAGATGCGGTAACCTCCCGCGACGTTGAGATAAACGTCGTGCTGACCGAGCCGGACGCCGCAATGCGCTTGGAGCACCGCGAGAACCATCGACAGCCGCGCCGCATCCCAACCGACGACCGCGCGGCGTGGCGTGCCGAGCGAAGAGGGCGCGACAAGCGCTTGAATCTCCACGAGAACCGGCCGGGTGCCTTCGATGCCGGCAAAGACCGCGGCGCCCGGCGCCTGGGCGCTGCGCTCGCCGAGGAAAAGCTCGGAGGGATTGGCAACTTCGCGCAGGCCCTTGTCCGACATCTCGAACACGCCGATCTCGTCGGTCGGGCCGAAACGGTTCTTCACCGTGCGCAGGATGCGGTAGTGGTGGCCGCCTTCGCCCTCGAAATAGAGCACGCCGTCGACCATGTGCTCGACGACGCGGGGGCCGGCAATCTGGCCTTCCTTGGTGACGTGACCGACGAGCACGATCGCCGCACCTGTGGATTTTGCGTAGCGGATGATCTGCTGCGCCGACGCGCGCACCTGCGTCACTGTGCCCGGCGCCGATTCGGCAATGTCGGTCCAGAGCGTCTGGATGGAATCGAGGATCACCAGATCCGGCCGCTTGCCATCGGCAATCGTGGCAAGGATGTCCTCGACATTGGTTTCCGCAGCCAGCTCGACCGGGGCGTCCGCGACGCCAAGCCGCTGGGCGCGCAACCGTACCTGGGCGACGGCCTCCTCGCCGGAGACATAGACGACACGGTGGCCTTTCCGGGCGAGCGCCGCCGCGGCCTGCATCAGTAGCGTCGACTTGCCGATGCCCGGATCGCCGCCGACCAGCAGCGCCGAGCCGCGCACAAAACCGCCGCCGGTCGCCCGGTCGAGCTCGGCGATGCCGCTGGCAATGCGGGGCGCGTCCTCGATCTCGCCGGAAAGGTTGGTGAGTGCCACCGGTCGGCCTTTGCGCGGGCTTCTCAGCGCCGACGGGCCGCCGCCTATGCCGCTCTGCGTGCCTTCCTCGACCAGCGTGTTCCATTCGCCGCAGCCGTCGCATTTGCCCGCCCAGCGGGAATGCGCCGTGCCGCAGTTCTGACAGATGAACTGGACGCGGGTTTTGGCCATCAGATGGCCTTCCGCATGGGAAGGCGTGCCAACGCAGGGGCGGGAAGGACTATCAGGTTCTCGGAGGACGAGAGGCCTCCTTCCCACCCCTGCTCACGGACGGCGTCGCAAACCGCCGCCCGCTGGCTTCTCGCTGTGCGAAATGCACAGCGAATTCCGTGTGTTAGTCTAACGGCCACCTATTCAAACCTGTCCGGCAGGTGGCTGTCTTCGGCCAGATCGAAGAAACGGGTGAACTCGCCCTGGAATCCTAGCGGGACCGTGCCGGTAGGTCCATGACGTTGTTTGGCAATGATGACTTCCGCCTTGCCGCGCGCCTCATTCATCTCCGCTTCCCATTGCGTATATTCCAGCGTGCCGAGCTTCGGTTCCTTGTTTTTAAGATAATATTCCTCTCGGTACACGAAGAGAACAACGTCCGCGTCCTGCTCGATCGATCCCGATTCGCGCAGGTCGGCAAGCTGCGGGCGCTTGTCGTCGCGGCTTTCGACCTGACGTGAGAGCTGCGACAGAGCGACGATGGGAACGCCCAGCTCCTTGCCGAGAGCCTTCAGACCCGTCGTGATCTCGGTGATTTCCTGCACACGGTTCTGCGCCGCGCGCTGCGACGTGCCCTGCATGAGCTGGATATAGTCGATCACGATGACGTCGAGGCCGCGCTGGCGCTTCAGCCGCCGGGCACGCGCGGCAAGCTGCGCGATCGAGATGCCGCCGGTCTGGTCGATGAATAGCGGAATCTTCTGCATCATCTGCGAACAGGCGACGAGCTTTTCGAAATCCGGCTCGGTGATCTCGCCGCGGCGAATCTTGGATGAGGGGATTTCCGTCTGCTCCGAGATGATGCGGGTGGCGAGCTGTTCCGACGACATTTCGAGCGAGAAGAAACCGATCACGCCGCCATTCGCCGCCTTGAACGAACCGTCCGCCTGCTGCGCCGGCTCATAAGAGGCTGCAATGTTGAAGGCGATGTTGGTCGCCAGCGAGGTTTTGCCCATGCCGGGACGGCCCGCGATGATGATCAGGTCGGACGGCTGCAGCCCGCCCATGCGGCGATCGAGATCGCGCATGCCGGTCGCGATGCCCGACAGGTGGCCGTCACGCATGAACGCGGCGTTGGCCATGTCGATCGCAACCTTCACCGCATCGGTGAAGCTCTCGAAACCGCCATCGTAACGACCGGTCTCCGCGAGCTCGAACAGCCGCCGTTCGGCGTCTTCGATCTGCTCCTGGGGCGACATGTCGACCGGCGCGTCATAGGCGATGTTGACCATGTCCTCGCCGACCGTGATCAGCGCGCGGCGCGTGGCGAGATCGTAGATGGCGCGGCCATAGTCGGCGGCATTGATGACGGTGACGGCTTCCGCGGCGAGACGCGCGAGATAATGCGCGACCGTCATGTCGCCGACCTTCTCGTCGGCCGGCAGAAACGTCTTCATCGTCACCGGATTGGCCATCTTGCCCATCCGGATCAGCTCGGCCGATACCTCATAGATCTTGCGGTGAAGCGGCTCGTAGAAGTGAGACGACTTCAGGAAATCCGAGACACGATAAAACGCGTCATTGTTGACGAGAATCGCGCCGAGCAGCGCCTGCTCCGCTTCGATATTGTTCGGCGCCTCGCGATAGAGCGGCGTTTCCGCCACTCCGAACTTCCGTGCTGCTTCAGCCATGTCCTGCCCGTTCCAGTCCCGAGCTTTCCCGTATCAGAACGCGTTACCGAATCCTCAAAATTCGGATGCCCAATCCCGCGATCCACAGAGTCGCGGAATGGTCCACAGGACATTTCCCGCGGCTCCCGAATCCAGTTGACGAGCTAGACAATCAGCTTAGCCGACACTTTTGAACAAAGCAAGAACATATTGGCAGGAGATTCGGCGGGCCCAAGAGCAATTTCGATCAAGCGGAGAACACGCCATGATGGGCATGATGATTGCTCGTTGGGAGAAATGAATGGACCCGGTGGTCAAGGCGCTCTGGTTCATCGAAGGCAATTTTGCGCGCGACATCACGCTTGATGACGTGGCCAGCGCGGCCGGTGTCTCGCGCTTTCACCTGACGCGCGCCTTCGGCGAAGCGATGGCGATGCCGGTGATGCGCTACCTGCGCGCGCGCCGGCTGAGCGAAGCCGCGCGCTCGCTGGCGAACGGCGCGCCTGACATTCTGTCAGTCGCGCTCGATGCCGGCTACGGCTCCCACGAAGCGTTCACGCGCGCCTTTCGCGATCAGTTCGGCATCACGCCGGACGAGTCGCGTGGTGGGCAGGACATTGAAGAGGTCAAACTCGTGGAGGCAAAATTGATGCAGCAGAAAGAAAAGCCAACGCTTGAGGCACCGCGGATCGTCGACAAAAAAGAGATGCTGATCGTCGGCATCGGACAGCGCTACGAATACGGGCCGATGATGGATGGCATTCCTGCTCAGTGGCAGCGGTTCCAGCCGCATATGGGCAACATCCCGCAGGCGACGGGCGACGGCGCCGACTACGGCATCGTGACCAACAGTGACGGGGCCGGCTTCGACTATATCTGCGGCGAGGAGGTATCGGACTTTTCCGGTGCGACCGGCGAGCTCACCAGGTTGCGGATACCAGCGCAACGTTATGCCGTTTTCGCGCGCAAGGACCACATTTCGAACCTGCGCAACGTCATGCACGCGATCATGAGCGACTGGCTGCCCAATTCGCCTCACAAGATGGCAGATGCACCGCTGCTAGAGCGCTACGGACCGGAATTCGACGGCATCAGCGGGAACGGCGGCTGGGAAATCTGGGTGCCGATCGCGCGCTAGGCAATTTCGACGGCATCCCCCCAGCCGGCGCGGCGCGCGATCTTGTATGCCGCGCCGTCGCGCTTCGTGACAGTCGGCTCGTCCTTTGCGCCATTCGGCGCGCAGAGCTTCAACTGGATCTTGCCGGAGCTGGCGCGCGGCGGCGCAAGAACGCGCGACCAGCCGCGGACAGGCGGGTGACGGGATGCGGCGAGGTAGATGAACTTCTCATCCTCCCACGGCACGTCGGCGTCCTTGACGAGGCGGTGCACCCGCGAGCGCGCGACGCGACGCGAGAAATGACACCAATCTGGCGGTGCGAGCGGGCAGGGGAGATTATGCGGGCAGGGGGCAATCACATGGGCGCCTGCCGCGATGAGCCGCTCCCTTACGGCCAGGATGCGCCGCCAGCCCGCGGGTGTCCCGGGCTCGACAATGATCAGCATTACTTGAGCGAGCGACCACAGGCGATCAATCAGACCGGGCACAGTGGTCGGCGACAACTCATCCAGCACATAGGCGATCGTGACGAGATCAGCCGGCTCGGCATCAGACAGGCTGGACGATGCGTCGCCGTTTTGCCATCTGGCGGA
>Ga0335075_10013672_pt1 | contig 12219 bp, 7 predicted proteins | sample Lox_Sample_24_FD_206723 | JGI IMG/M metagenome (GOLD analysis project Ga0335075, IMG submission 206723) | Soil microbial communities from Loxahatchee National Wildlife Refuge, Florida, United States - Lox_Sample_2.4 | ecosystem: Environmental > Terrestrial > Soil > Wetlands | place: USA: Florida... | reverse complement strand
ATCGTCGGCCTCTACGACCTGCTCGGGTCGATCACGGCCAGCCCGGTGGTGGCGCTCAACCGGGCGGTCGCGGTTACCGAGCGCGACGGCCCCGAGGCAGGGCTAGCTGCCCTGAAGGCCATCGCCGGCCTGGAGTACTCCCATCTGTGGCACGCTGCCCTAGCGGACAACCTGCGCCGACTCGGCCGCACGAGCGACGCGGCCGGGGAACTTCACGCCGCGGTGACCCTGGCGCCCAGCGAGGTCGAACAGCGCCTCCTGCAGAGCCGTCTGCGCAACGTGCTGTCCGAACTCGGCTGACCCGGCTTCGAAGTACCTGGCCGCTGTCACGCCAATGATCGGCCCCTGACACCGGCACCCCACACCTGTTACTACTATCATCGGCTGCCGTGTCATGACGGGCTGCCGCTTCGCCTGACCTGGGACGCGAAGCAGCGGCCTGTGATGGACGGATCGCTCTCCCCTAGCGGGATATAACGGGCGCGCCCGCGTTGTTGGGGCTGAGGTGATCACTGCGCGGCATCGCAACATCGCCCTGCTCGTCGCAGGCTGCTACTTCATGGAGATGCTCGACGGGACGATCGTCACCACCGCCGCGCCGCAGATCGGCCGGTCGCTGCACGCGCCCGCTACCCAGGTGGGCCTCATCGTCACCGCGTACCTGCTGACCCTCGCGGTGCTCATCCCGCTGTCCGGATGGCTCACGCGGCGGATCGGGAACCGCACGGTCTTTCTCACCGCGATCGTGATATTCACCCTCGCCTCGCTTGGCTGCGCGGCCAGCGTGAGCCTCGGCATGCTGGTCGGTATGCGCGTGCTCCAGGGGGTTGGCGGAGCCATGATGGTGCCGGTCGGCCGGATCATGGTGCTGTCGCCGGCCGCCAAGGAGGACATCCTCCGGCTGACCTCCTACGTGGTCTGGCCCGGCCTGCTCGCTCCGGTGATCGCCCCGCTGGTCGGCGGGCTGATCACCACCTACGCGACGTGGCACTGGATGTTCCTGATCAACGTGCCGCTCGGCGTGGTCGCGTTCTCCGTGGCGTGGCGCGTCATCGCCCCCGGACGGGCCGCGGCCGGCGTTCCGCCGCCACTCGACTGGGCTGGCGTCCTGCTGACCTGCGCCGGGCTAGGCGCGCTGGCCTACACGGCGGACCTCATCTCGCAGTCGTCACCCCCCGGGCTGGAGACCTCGCTGTTCGCCGTGGCGGCGGCCGTGCTGCTGGCCGGCGCCGTCTTGCACCTGCGCCGCGCCCGGCACCCGCTGCTCAACCTGCACACCCTCGCGGTCCCCACCTTCCGCCTCGCGCAGTCCGGCGTCACCCTGTACTGGCTCGTGGTCGGCGCGATGCCGTTCCTGATGCCGCTGCTGTTCCAGGTGCAGTTCGGCTGGTCGCCGGTGAAGTCGGGGGCCGTCGTCGCGTTCGTGTTCGCGGGGAACGTCGGCATCAAGCCCGCCACCACGCCGCTGATCAACCGGTTCGGGTTCCGCCCGGTGCTGATCGTTTCGACGCTCGGCACGACGGTGTTCGTGGCCGCGCTCGGCTTCACCACCGCCTCGACGCCGGTTCCGGTGATCGCGGCGCTCGCGCTGGCCAGCGGCGCCACCCGGTCGGTCGGGTTCACCGTCTACAGCACGGTCGGCCTGACCGAGATGCCCGCCGAGTTGATGCGCGACGCGAACACCCTGGCGGCGACGTCCATGCAGCTGGCGGCGGGGCTGGCGATCGCGGCGGCGACGGTCGCGCTGCGCGCGGGCGGGGCCGCGACCGGCGGGGTTCCCGGCACCGGTACCGGGCAGGAGGCGTTCACGGTGGCGTTCTGCCTGCTCGCGTTCGTCTCCCTGGGCTGCGTGGCCGGGGCGCTGCGGATGGCCAGGGGAGCCGGGGACGCCGCCAGGCAGCCGCGGGCCGCCGCCGCCGCGGGACGCTAGCGGGCAGCGGGCCCGGCCTCCGGCGCCAGAGCACGCCAGCGCGCAGCGGGGGCAGAACATCGGGCGCAGAGGGGCACGGCGAGCACATGAGCTTGCTCTGGCCACTCCCGTAGCGCAGCCTGTACGGTTCCCGTTATGCCACACAGGTCTCCGGTAGTCCACGTCTCTTCCCGAGCTACTCTGACCCGACGTGACTACAAGAGATGGCCCTGTCGGGCTAAACACGGTGAAATGCCAGTAAACGTTGTCATAACCGCCTCTAGCCTTGCGCCGTGCTCACCAAGTCACGAGTGACGGTCGCCGTCTCGGTGCTGGCGATCGCGGCGGCGGGCGGCTCCGTCGTCGCCGCGCGGGAACTGTCCGCGGGCCCGGCCCGGCCGGCTTCCGCCGCGCTGCTATCCCCCGTGGGATCCCTGGCGACCGCGAGGGTGCCGTCCGGCGCGGCCTCCTCCGGCGGGACAGACGGCAGCGCCGGCCCGGACGGCACCGGCAGCGGTGTGGCGGGCCAGTCAGGCAGCAGCTCCGGCGGCCCGGGGTCTTCCGGCAGCACGGGATCCCCCGGGAGCGCCGGATCCGCCAGCCAGCCGACGCAGCTCCAGCCCCTGACGGCGGCCGACGGACAGGGCGCGAAGGGGCCGCTGCCCGCCGGGGCGCTGCCCGCGGACGGTGCCGTACCCGGCGCCAGCACCGCGCTGCACGCGCTGGCCGCGGCCCGCGCCGCCATTACCCGCCTGCCGCACTCACCGCAGCTTCTCGCCGACCTCGACGGCACCGCCTCGGCCCCCGCCGGGGGCGCCACTTCAAGCGCCGACGAGCCGGCCGCGACCTCCGCCACGACCGCCGTGCCCGGCCTGGACGTCGCCGGCTTCCAGCACCCCGACACGAGCCAGTACCCGGACGGAGCGCCGATCGACTGGCCGGAGGTCGCAGCAGCCGGGTACCGGTTCGTCGCGATCAAGGGGACCGAGGGCGACTACTACGTCAACCCATGGGGAACCACCGACCTGGCCGAGGCGAAGGCCGCCGGCCTGGACGTGACCGCGTACCATTTCGCGATCCCCAACGTCAGCAGCGGCGCCGAGCAGGCGCAGTTCGCCGTGGAGTACTCGGGGTACAGCACCGGCGCGCGGATGCTGCCGCTGATGCTCGACATCGAGTACGACCCGTACGTCTCGAGCGACCACACCAATGAGTGCTACGGCCTGACCGCCAGCAAGATGACCGCGTGGATCGCGGCGTTCGTGAACACCGCGAAGACACTCACCGGCCAGTACCCGGTCATCTACACCACGGCCGACTGGTGGGACAAGTGCACGGGCGGGTCGACCGCGTTCGCCGCGGACCCGATGTGGGTGGCGGCCTACGGGTTTGACAGCCCGCCCATGCCGGCTGGCTGGAAGGCCTACACGTTCTGGCAGTACACCAGCAGCGGCACCGTGCCAGGCGTGCAATCCAGCGGCGGGATCGACCTGGACTCCTTTAATCCCCAGGTCATCGGTCTGATCGATCCCGGTATCCAGGCGAGCCGCGAGTGGACCCGGGTAACGCTCCCGGTCGGCTCGCTCGGTGCCCTCGCACGGGAGAACCTCAACTGGACCCAGACGGGCCTGCCGCCCGGCCTGCAAATGTCCGGGGGCGGCGTCATCAGCGGCACTGTCCGGGGCACGTCCTCGCCGCTGCTGCGCCCGCCATACCTCGTCACCCTCACGGCGCGGAACTCCGTCGGCGCGACGGCGACGGTAACCTTCAGCTGGACCGTCGGCGGCTCCTGCACCCGCTACCTGGCCTCCGCCATCTGCCTGGGCAGCTCTTAGGCTGAACCGAAGTCACTCGTGGCCGCGGGTCGCCCGGCCGCCGGCCGAGGGGGCGGCTCCGTGTCCATCACACTTTTTTGCACTTTTACATGTCAAAAGTGACACGCAGTATCACGTCCGGGTGGCGGCCAACACCGGGCCGACGATATGGTTTGCCAGGTCAATTTCGGCGCCCGGGGACGGAACAGTCTTTATATGGTCAGGCAGCCAACTCTGCAACGACTGCAGACCGGGTCGCGACAGCCGGTAACGCTACTTTCCGAATTGTTTCCGTCACTCCCCGAAGTCACATCCTCCCCGTCCCGGAAGGCCCTGCGCTGGCTGCTGACCGCGCTCGCGGTGGTAGCCGGTTCCGCTGTGATGCTCGCCCGCGTCGGCCAGCGCGGGCCGCTGGACACCATATATGTCGAGGACGGTTACGTTTTCCTGCTGCAGGCGCTGGCCTATCCCGGCCACATATTCATCTCCGACGGCGGCTACCTCGAACTTTTCCCGCGGCTCGCCGCCCAGCTCGCCGCCCTCGGTCCGCTGCGCGACGCCGCCGTGGTGCTCTCCTTTTCCGGCGCGATTGCCGCGGCCGGAACCGCGGTGTTCATTTACTACGCGAGCGCCGGGCATGTGCGGACCCCGTGGCTGCGGGCACTGCTCGGCTTGTCGGTGATTCTGCTGCCGATCGCGCCGCTGGAGATAGCCGACAGCGCGGTGGGCGCACCGTGGTACCTGCTTCTGGCGCTGTTCTGGGCGACACTGTGGCGCCCGCGATCAGCTTCTGGTAGGGCAGTCGCGGCGGTCATGGGCTTCCTCGCCACCGCGTCCACCACGATGGCTTTCCTCCTCTTCCCGATCCTCCTGCTCCGAGTGGCCGCATTGCGGAGGGTCCGCGAGCACGCGGTAACCATCGGCTGCGCCGTGGGCCTCGTGCTCCAGGTGATTGTCGCTCATTCCAGCCACCAGTCCCGACTCCGCCGGGTCAACCCGCCAGGTTCCGTGCTGGCCTACTACGCGCACGAAGTGGTGCTGCGCTCGGTTGGGTGGCACGTGTCCTGGGGGCTGCAGAAGAGCCTCGGCCTGAACGGAGCGACGGCCGTCGTCGGGGTCTTCCTCGCGGTCGCCTTCGGGTGGATTCTGGTCGCCGGGTCGCGGCGGGTGCGGCTGTTGGTGGTGGTTGCCCTTGTCACCGGGTTCATCTCCACCTACGTGCCGACCACGCTGCAGGCCTTTGTTCCCTTCGAGACGGCGACTCAGCGGATTGACCCGGCGTCCCGGTACACGGTGGTGGCGCTCTTCCTTTTCGCGGCAGCGGCGATCGTAGCCGTCGACGACCTGCTCCGCGGCGCGCAGCGGGCAGGGCCCGCGGAGCCGGCCGAGCTGCCGGGGCCCGCGGAGCCGGCGGAGCCGGCGGGGCCCGCGGAGCCGGCGGAGCCGGTGGGACTGCCGCGCGCCAGTGCGGCCCTGTCCCCCGTCGGCGTGGCGGCGGCCGTCACCCTGGTCGCGGTGCTGTCCCTCGGCTGGATAACCGACTTCCGGTCGCCTTACGGGCGAGGCGGGGCGGCGTTGTGGGAACCGATCGCCGCCCAGATGCTGACGGCCTGCCGGCACTCGCCGTCCGGCTTTATCGAGCCGCCGCCCGACTGGACCACCGTGCGGATCAGCATCCCGTGCGCGAACCTGCGCTCCTGACGCGCCGCGCGGCACAGCCGGCGGCAGCTACGCGGCCACCGTCAGGGGCAGAAACATGAACGGCGCCCAGTACCGGGCCAACCGCCGTGTCGCGGCTTCACTATGACGGCATCCGCCGACAGCCTAAGCGCCCCGGTGTTGGCCGGCCATGTGCCGGACGGGCAGGTGCCAGCCGCCCCGGGGGCCCGGCGTTTCAGAGCGGGAGCGGCCCGCTGCCGCTCAGGTCCGCGGCGCCCCCGGACAGTTCGGTGAACCGCCGCGCCGCCCGCGTCACCGCATCGCGCTCGTTCGGCCGCATCCGCTCGAGCACCGCGGCAAGCAGTGCGTGCCGCCGCTCGACAACGCGCGCCACCAGGTCTCGCCCGGCGGCTGTCACCTCGATCGTCACGATCGACCTGCTGCGCGGGTCGGCGCCGCGCAACAGGAACCCCGCCGCCTCAAGCCGGTCAGCGAGCCGCGTCACCGAAGACGCGGGCAGCGTCGCCGCCTCAGCCAGCCGGGAGGAGGGCACCCGGCCGAGCGCCGACGCCACTAGCAGCAGCCGGAACTGCGGCAGGCTAACCTCCTCGCCGAGCACCTCAAGGCTCTGCAGCGTGATCCCCACCAGCGCCCGTGTCAGCTGCTCCAGGTCGCCGACCTCGCCAGCGCCCAGACCGGCGTCGGCCGCCCCGGTTCCGCTCGACCCGGCCCGGCCGGCACCGCTGGCGTCAAGGGACAGCTCGGCGTCCAATGTCTTCCCCACGCGTTCAAGCGTGACATATCGGGTCACCTGGCAGCGCCGTCGACGACCGATCCGTCTCGGCTATCCGGCCGCGGCAATCGCCGCCCGGACCGCGTTCACCGCCGCGGTCCGCAGCGCGGCCCGCAGCGCGGCGTTCTCCGCCTGACCGGTGCGCGCCTCGACCAGGCGCGGCCCGCCGCCAGGGACCGTCGCGGCGACCGCCTTCGCGATGTCCCCTGGCTGCTCCGCCCGCGCGTACGGGATGCCGAAGGCCGCGGCGAGCTGCTCGAGCGACGCCCCGTGCGGAGTCGCGAAGACCCGCTCGAACGCCCCGGGGAACGCCGCGGGCTCAAGCCCCGCGAAGATGCCGCCGCCGTCGTTGTTGACCACGACCACGCACAGGTCGGGCCGTGGCTCGCCCGGCCCGATCGCCAGCCCCGGCGCGTCATGCACCGCCGACAAGTCGCCGATCAGCGCGAACGCCACCGTCCCGGGGTTTTCCGCCGCGTGCGCGAGCGCCGCTCCGGCGGCGGTCGAGAAGGTGCCGTCGATCCCGCTCACGCCCCGGCTGGCGATCACGCGCGTGTCCGTCCGCGGCGGCAGCAGAAGGTCGATGTCCCGAACGGACAGTGAGTTCCCGCACCACACCAGGGCGCCTTCCGGTAGCGCGGTGATGAGTTCGCGCGCGATTTCCGGTTCCGACGGCGCGCTGCCCCGCCAGGCGTCGAGCACGCTCGAGGCGGCGGCTGTCGCCGTCTCGTCCGCGCGGCGCCATGCGCCCAGCCAGCCATCCGGAACCGAGGTAGGCATGCCGGTCAGCCGGACCGCCGCGGCCACATCGGTCGCCGCCCGCTGCGGGTCGGCCCACAGCCCGGGTCCCTGCGCGACCACGACATGCCGGATCCCCGGTCGGGAGCGCGCGAGGGCGAGCAGCGCCGTCTGCGGACGGGACAGGCCAGGCCGACCGGCGGAGATGACCACCTCGGGCCGGTAGGCCGCCATGAACTCGGGCGAAGCGAGCAGGTACTGGTAGCCCGTCAGCGCGTTCGGACCGCGGCGCGCGCCGGAGGACGGCTCGGCGAGCACCGGCCATCCGGCTCGCTCGGCCAGCTCGACCAGAGCGGAAACGTCGTAGTCCCCGTCTCCGCACACGACCACGCCCCGCTCGGTCCACGGCAGCTCAAGTGTCCCCGCAGCCCCAGCCGTCGCCACGCCCGCCCCGCGCCCCCCCGCGCCCCCGGCAAAGCGCGTCCACGGCTCCCCGTCGGCCCGACCGTCCAGCGGCTCCGGCCAGCCATCATCCGCGGTCCCGGTCCCCCTCGGGCTGGTGTCCGGCACCAGGGGATCGCGGAACGGCAGGTTCAGGTGGACCGGGCCCGGCAGCGTGCCGGTCGCTCCGGAGGCGTGCGCCCAGGCGCGGCAGGCGAGCGAGCGCCAGTAGCCGACCATGCCCGGCCGGCGTTCGGGAACGCCGGCGTCCGCGTACCAGCGGACCGCCGACCCGTAGAGCTTGACCTGGTCAATCGTCTGGCTGGCGCCAGTGCCGCGAAGCTCGGGCGGCCGGTCGGCGGTGAGCACCAGCAGCGGCACGGCCGATTCGGCGGCCTCGATGACCGCTGGGTGGAAGTTCGCCGCGGCGGTCCCCGACGTGCAGACGACCGCGACCGGGCGGCGGGACGCCTTGGCGAGACCGAGCGCGGTGAACGACGCGGACCGCTCGTCGATCCGCACGTGCAGCCGGACCCGGCCCTCCCGCGCGAGCTCGTAGAACGCGATCGCCAGCGGCGCCGACCGGGATCCGGGCGCGATTACGACTTCGCGCAGCCCGCACCGGGCGAGCTCATCCGCGAGCACGGTCCCGAACGCCGTCGACGGGTTCACGCCGCTCTCCCAGCGGGCCCAGCCCCGCGGCCCGCCCCGCCGCGCTGCGCGCTTCTTGCTGTTATCCCCAAGCCTTCCGCGATTCTTGCTGTTATCTGAGCGAGAACCGGCTTCCGCGCGGATACGGGATAGCTAGGCACACCCGAGAGTGCTCGGCGATCCCCTATCGCGCGCGCCCCGACGCCTCTTGCTGTTATCTGAGGGATGGGGTGGGAGCGTTGCACGCCTCTTGCTGTTATCTCGGGAAGAGGGAGCACGCGGCGCGGGCATCTTGCTGTCAGTGAGCCGGGTCGTCGGTGCGATGATGCGGGATAGAAAGTGCCCCTATAGGGGCCCCAAGTATCCCGGTTGTGGGGTCTGCTGGCGCCTGTTGCTGTTATCCCGGAGGGTGTTGCTCTTATCCCGAAGGGGAGGCGGGGGGGCGGTGCGCTTGTTGCTGTTATCACCGGAGGTGGTCCGTTCCTTGGACGTCCGGAAGGTGCTGCGCGGCGGCCAGGGCACGGGCGCGCCACGGTTCCGGGTCGGTCTCCCACCGGGCGAGGGCGGCCGGGTCTACCGCGGGGCGGCGGACCGGGAGCATTCCCCCCGTCTCGGCCAGCGGGTCGCCGGTCACATCACCCGTGAGCAGGGACATTGTCGCGAGCCCGCAGGCGTAGGGAAGTTCGGGCAGTGCGGCGGCGAGCGCCACCCCGGCGGCCAGGCCGACCGATGTGTCGACCGCGCTGGAGACGACGGCAGGCAGACCGCAGGCCTCGGCGACCCGGAGCGCGGCGCGGACCCCGCCGAGGGGCTGGACCTTGACCATGACGATGTCGGCCGCGCCGGCCGCGCGGACCCGGAGCGGGTCCTCCGCCTTGCGGATCGACTCATCGGCCGCGATCGGGATACCGGTCAGCCGGCGAAGCCGCGCGAGTTCCTCGAGGGTCGCGCACGGCTGCTCGGCGTATTCGAGGGAGTACCGCTCCAGCTGCCGGAGCAGCCGCGCGGCGGCCTCGACGGTCCAGCCGCCGTTGGCGTCCACCCGGATCCGCCCGCCGGCGCCAGCGGCGTCGAGCGCGTCCCGGACCGCGGCGACCCGCTCGATGTCGGCCGACTCGGGCTGCCCCTTCTCGGCCACCTTGACCTTGGCGGTCCGGCACCCGGACGTGGCCACGATCTCGTAGGCGCGCCGCGGCCCGACCGCGGGCACGGTCACGTTCACCGGGACAGCGTCGCGCAGCGGCGCCGGCCACGGCACCGTCGCCGACTCCACGGCGCTGGCCAGCCACCGCGCCGACTCGGCCGGGCCATACTCGGCGAACGGGGAGAACTCCCCCCACCCGGCCGGCCCTTGGATGAGCGCGCCCTCCCGCACGGTGATCCCGCGGAACTTGGTCCGCATCGGGATCGCGAACGCTCGCAGCGACCGCAGCAGTTCCGGTAGAACCGGTAGATCAGCCATAACGCCGTCCCGGTCTGACCGCTCGGCCGGTCATCAGACGCGGCCCGGCCGACCCGCAGAGAGCCGGTGAGAAGAGAGCCAGTGCGAGAAGAGAGCCGAAGAGCGCCAGTGCGAGAAGAGAGCCAGTGAGAAAGGTCACCCGCGAGGCGAAGTGGCGGCATCACGGCGGGGCTCCCACGGCCTTTGCCCGGCTCGGTTCCGGACCCCAGCCATGCCCTCATAGGCACCGCCTCACTCGTAACCTCCTGTTGTCCGGGGTCTAACCTTATCGACCGTGAACCCGAACCCGCCCAACGGCCATGCCGCCGCGGCCGCCGCCCAGCGGCCGCTGCACGCCGTCCTGCTCAACGGGACGGCCGACGCGGCCACGCTGATTGAGCCGCTGGCGGCGGCGCTCGACGGGACCGGGCCCGCGATCCTGCCGATCGACGCGACGCTGCCGCCCGCGAAGGTCAGGCAGCTCATCGAGGCGTTCCAGCCGAACGCGATCATCGCGGCGGACGGCGCGGCGGGCAGCCCCGCCGGAGCACCCGGGGTGGCACCGGACACGGCCGTCATCATCGGCACCTCCGGGTCAACCGGAGAGCCCAAGGGGGTCGAACTGAGCGCGGGCGCTCTCACCCACTCGGCGCTGGCATCGCTGTCGAGAGTCGGCGCCACCGGCGGCGAGCGGTGGCTGTGCTGCCTGCCGGTATCGCACGTCGCCGGGCTCCAGGTGCTGGTGCGGTCGCTGCTGAGCGGGACCGAGCCCGTGGTCGAGGCCGACGCTACCGACGAGGCCGTCGCGAACGCCGCCGACCGGGGCTGCGCGCACGTGTCGATCGTGCCCACCCAGTTGATCCGGCTGCTGGCGGACGACACCGCCGGACCGGGGGTGCGGGCGCTTGCCCGGTATAAGAGCGTGCTCGTCGGCGGGGCGGCGGCCGGGGCGGCGGTCCTCGAGGCGGCGCGGGCCGCCGGGATCAACGTGGTGACCACCTACGGGATGAGCGAGACGTGCGGCGGGTGCGTCTATGACGGGGTGCCGCTGGACGGCGTGTCGGTGCGGGCGGGCGAGGACGGGCGACTGCGGATCGCCGGGCCGGTGCTGATGAACCGCTACCACCGGCGGCCCGACCTGACCGCTGCCGTGCTGACCGCCACTGGGCTGAGAAGACTCGAGTTCGTGACGTCCGACCTGGGTTTCGTCGCGGACGGGCGGGTAGTCGTCCGGGGTCGCGCGGACGACGTGATCAACACCGGCGGGCACAAGGTGGTCCCCGGCGAGGTTGCGGCGGCGCTTTCGGACTGTCCCGGCGTGCGGGAGGTGGTTGTGATCGGCCGGCCCGACCCTGAATGGGGCGAACGGGTCACCGCGGTGGTAGTCCCCACGGATCCGGGTGACCCGCCTGGTCTAGAATTGCTACGTACGCATGTACGAAGAAGGCTTCCGCGTTACGCTTGCCCGAGCGAGGTCGTGCTGACGGAGGCCATCCCTGTGCTTCCCAGCGGCAAGCCGAACCTGGCAGCTCTCAAGGTGGCAAGAACGTGACGCCAACGGGAACAATCTCCGGCGCGGAGCGTTAATCATTAGTGCCCCCCGCGATAGCCGGTGAAACGAAGCGGGGTACTGATTGCCATCGGGGACCGTTAAGTCGTGTTGATATTGAACGGCGCAGCATATGCGTACGTCTGTAACAGAAGGAGGGAGGTGTCTCATGCCGCGGATCGCAACAGCCACTCCGGCTGATGAAGAGACGACCTCGTCTCGCGTGGACGACCTGATCCAGCGTGGTCGCAGCCAGGGCCACCTGTCCCTTTCCGACCTGCGGAACGCGTTCGAGCAGGCTGGGCTGACCCCCAGCGACGCTCGTTCCATTCTCCGTGAGCTGAGCGAGTCCGGCGTCCGGCTGGCCGACGAGGAGACCGAGGGGAGGACGCAGGCCAAGCAGGCCCGCGCCACCACGAGGCCCGCCTCCGGCAAGGCCGCCGCCACCGGCGCGAAGGCTTCCAGCCCGAAGTCGCAGGCCGCGGAGGCGCCTGCGCCGGCCGCGAGGAAGACGCGCGCTAAGAAGGCCGACGAGGACGCAGCCCCGGCGCGGGCGACGGATGCCGCCGACGGCGACGCCGACGCCGAGTTCGACGACGATGAGGTGGCCTCCATCGAGGCCGACGTCGCGGCGTTTGCCGACGGGGTTGACCTCGACGACCAGACGCCCGCCATGGGCGACTCGGTGCACACCTACCTCAAGTCGATCGGCCGGACCAGCCTGCTCACCGCTGAGCAGGAGGTGGACCTGGCCAAGCGGATCGAGGCGGGGCTGTTCGCCGAGCACAAGCTGGACACCGACGGCGGCCTGTCGCCGGAGCTCCGGCGCGACCTTGAGGTGGTGGCCGAGGACGGGCGGCGCGCCAAGGCGCACATGCTCGAGGCCAACCTGCGGCTCGTCGTCTCCGTCGCGAAGAAGTACAGCGACCGGGGCCTGTCCCTGCTCGACGTGGTCCAGGAGGGGAACCTCGGCCTGATCCGTGCGGTCGAGAAGTTCGACTACACCAAGGGCTACAAGTTCTCCACCTACGCGATGTGGTGGATCCGGCAGGCGATCCAGCGCGGGTTCGCGGACTCCGCGCGGACCATCCGGCTGCCGGTGCACGTGCTCGAGATGCTGTCCAAGCTGTCGCGCGTCGAGCGTGACATGCACCAGCGCCTCGGCCGCGAGCCCACGCCAGAAGAGCTGGCCGTCGAGCTGGACCGGACCCCGGACCAGATCGA
>Ga0335075_10013671_pt1 | contig 12219 bp, 15 predicted proteins | sample Lox_Sample_24_FD_206723 | JGI IMG/M metagenome (GOLD analysis project Ga0335075, IMG submission 206723) | Soil microbial communities from Loxahatchee National Wildlife Refuge, Florida, United States - Lox_Sample_2.4 | ecosystem: Environmental > Terrestrial > Soil > Wetlands | place: USA... | reverse complement strand
GAACTGCTCAGGTCTCAGCGCATGCCGTAGGACCTGACCGCGCGGGCGATCCGGGCCTCGCAGCAACGCGAGGCACGACGGACGCCGGACGAGACGTAGCGGGCTGCCGCTTTGGAAGCGTGCGTGTTCAATGAGATTCTGGTGGCCGGCGCGGTGCTGGCTCCCGGCAAGCGTACCGTCACCCGGGTCCTGCGTGTCATGGGCTTCGGCGAAGAGCCGCAGTATCGAAGCAGCGGTGTGTGCCGTACTTCGCCTGCAACGCGGCCGCCGAAATGGAGCCGCCACCACATGCGCTGCCACAGCGTCTCGACCAAGTCGGCCTCGGCACCGATTACGATCGGCCGCAGCCCGTCGTCGATCACCACCGCCACCGCGCTGCCGCCGGCGCCACGGTGTAGGTGTAGCCCAGTCCCTCCTCTTTGGGGCGGTTAAGCGTCCTGGCTTCCAGCTTTGCGTTCATTGCCGGCTACGGGCTCCGATATCTGCTGGTCTGCCAGTCGCCCTCCCAGCTGCGGGACCCGGAACTTTATGGTCCGGACATGGCGGCCACGATCCTGGACAACTGCGGCGCCGAGGTCGCCTTCGCGGCGAAGAATCCCAAGCTCTGCGAAGAGATGAGCGCCCGGGTCGGGTACAACACTGTGGACAGCGTCACTCGCAACAGGCCGCGCTTCTGGGGCGCCTGGCAGTGGCGCAAGCAGTCCGTCGCCGCGCATCCGCATAGCCGCGCACAGCTGTTGCCGCAGGAGATTTTTCGGATGCGCCATCACCAGGAGCTGATTTTCCGCTCCGGTCTCGTGCCGGTGCTGGCGGACAAGATTATTTATGACGAGGATCCCACGTTCAGCTCCCGCGTTTTGCCTCCCCCAGCGGTGCCGGAAATCCAGGTTGCTGTGCCAATGGACGACGGCGGGATGGCAGACCCACGGCTGTTGGCAGTGGGGAGTACGGCGCGATGAGCGACAGCGACGGACTGACCGCCATCGCCACCGCGCGACGCGGCACGGCAAAACGCCAGATAATCAGGATTTCGGGATTGAGGAGGTGAAGCGCGGTCAGGATCGCGGAGGGCCTCGCGCGGCCGTCGCGGGTTATACTGCCAGCAGCCCGGCCCGATGACCGCTTTCGACCCAACCCGGGCGCCTGGCGGTCCGACCCATGCCGCCAAAAGCGGACGTTGGAGACCGGGAAGCTTTGTCGGACGGATGCAACCAACCACGTCATCCCGGTAGCCTGCCGCGCGGGAGCTTCCTTCCGAATAGCCGGCGCCACATCACAATCCCGACCGTCGATATCGATAGGAGCCTGCTCCCTGTCGGACCAGGTCGGCCCCTCGCCAACCACTGGATGATGCCCAGAACGCACCGAAACGTCAGTCATTGTTGTTTTTCTCCTCCCGGCCGCGCCGGTGGCGTGAGCACGTAGCACAGGGTTCAGGAATGAGGAGCCAGATGTGCGCGAAAAAACGCGACGATCTGTTTATTAAATTGCGCGTGGAACGCGGCCCGGTCGAAGCCAGCCGCATCGACGCAGATATCCGGCCTTGTCTGGGTGAGTTGCGGGCCACACGGAGCCAGGAACACGAAATGGGCCGAGTTGGGGACCGTATACAATTTGGGCTGGGACGGCAGGTCATTTGCGACCGCCGCGCCATCCTCATGCACCACACCATCACCGCCCGCGACTGACGCCCACACCTGGATAGGAACCAGGACAGTCGACACATCGAAGAACCGCCCGAACAGCGGATCGGCGAGCACCTCAGCCTTGATGCGAGGATCGTTCACCAGAGTGATGGACGGGACGCCGGCCCCGCTGGCGCGGAAGTCGGCGCACGCCTTCATCACGGCGTTCGGCGGACAGGCAGCAGCGACGGCCGCCTTGGTGTCAAGCTTGCCACCGGCCAGCGCCAATCCGGTGAAACCGCCGCGCGAAAAGCCGAAGAAGCCGATCCGGTTCGGATCAATCTTCGCCGCCTGCGGCCACTTGCCGAGCATGAAATCGATCAGATGCACGATGTCTTCGGGACGGCTGGTGAGCGCGGCAATCGCTTCCGCGCCGCTCGGGTTTTGGTCCCGCACCTTGTCGGCCGGATGGGTGATCGCGGCGACGATGAAGCCGGCGTCGGCCAATGCCTCGGCCGTGTCGTGATGGCTGGCGAAATTGCCGCCGAAGCCATGCGAGACGACGATCAGCGGCAGATGCTCGCCCACAATCGGGCAGTCCTTAACGCCGGGCAGAGTGGGGCCGCCACCGATCGGAACCTTGCCCGGCAGCGTGGAGCATGGATACCAGACGGCGCCCGCCATCGGCGACGCATCCGCGATGGAAACCTCGATCAATGAAAGTCCGGCCGCCGAAGCGGGCAAGGCCGCGAGACCCGCACCTAGCGCCAGGACTGCCATAATCAACAACCGCGTCATGCTTGTCCTCCGGCAGGCGTAGATACCGTGTCATTTTGCAACCTGTATTATGCAATCCCGTGGTCCCGCGGCAACCTGGCCAGCATGCAGCCGCGATGTCGGGAGCCGCCTTACCTAGCAACCCTCGAATGTGACTTCGGGCATCTTTTGCCCGGACTGTCCGCGCGAACGGCACGGATCGACCCAACTCGGCCATAGCGGGGCCTATCAGGCGTCCTGGAAGCAGATGTTCAGCGCCGCCCAAGCACCATGCCGCCTTGCCCATCTCGCTATGGCTGACGTGGTTCGTCCGAAACCGTCTTGTCTCGTCAGTCAAGAATTATGCAGCACGAACAGATGACGGAAAACACGCAAGATTGCCCCGCCTCAGGGTGTCATGGATAACGCCCTAAGTTCCTTCCGCGCCGTGCCAAAGGTGCCAAGCTGATAGACCGATGCGCCAGCCGCCGAGAACGTGAACGATGCGAATGGCTCCGCCAATATCTTGCCCAAATACGCTTCCGTTCCGACGCCGATCGTCACGTGCGGGTTGAAGCGTTTGCCCGCCGCGTCGGTAACGAAATTGGCGACATAGTCGATCAGTTCGTTTTGGATATCCCTTCCGCCCTCATCGCTGAAGAACGCCGCCGGGGTCCCGATCTTCACGGTGTAGGGCTCAACGGTTGCTATGAGTTCATCTTGCAGCCGATGCAGGTCCTCAGTCGGTTCAACTACGATTCCCGCGACGCCAAACGGTGGAGCTGGGATATAGTAATACTTGATCGCCTTCAGCGTCCACGTCATGGGCTTCTCCTTGGCCAGAACCGCGTTTGCCGCCGCGAATGCCCTGTTGAGGTCGCTGGTGCGGACGAACTGCTGCAACAACGTGATGTGCGGGTGGTGCGTCTTACCCAGAGGAAAACCCTTCGGAAATGATTTGCGCAGTCGAGCGTTGGCCGCCATCGCGTGCTGAACCATCGTCGCATCGGGTTCGAGCGCGATGTCGATCGCTGTTACCGGATTTTGTTGCCCGACTGCGCCTTGGACGGCCCCAACCGCATACCCTAGCCCGAGCCCGATGGCCGTGAAGACTTGCAGATGGTCATGCATGTTCCTCTCCTTGGTGCCTGACCTACGGCACCACCAGTGGCCTTCTTGACTTTGTGTCAAACTGCTAGCTCCTGTGGAGGCTCCGATCTCCCTCTGGGCTGGAGGCATCAATGGCGGATGATCAGTCGCTTCCTTCCTGGAACGATGGCGCGCCGAAATCCGCGATCCTCGACTTGGTCGCGCGTGTGACAAGGCAAGGAGGCACCGAATTCGTGCCGCCAGCCGGACGCATCGCCACGTTCGACAACGACGGGACACTCTGGTCCGAACAGCCGCTTCAGACCCAGTTCTTTTTCGCCTTTGACCGCGTTAGGCAGTTGTCGGCCAAGGATCCGACAATGAGCGAGCGTCAACCATTCAAGGCCGTGCTCGAACACGATTACAATACGCTTTTTGGACTCGGCAAACAGGCGCTGTCGAACTGGCTTTCGCCACCCATGCGGGCATAACCGATGAGGACTTTGAGCAAGCTGCAAGCGGATGGTTGGCAACGGCTAGGCATCCCAGGTTCGGCCGGCTGTTCAAAGAATGCACCTATCGGCCGCAGGTCGAGCTGCTCGCCTACTTACGGGAGAACGGCTTCAAGACCTATATCGTGTCGGCAGGCGGCGTGGACTTCATGCGTGCGTTCGTGGAGGAAGCTTACGGCATCCCACGAGAGCGGGTGATCGGTTCCAGTGTGAAACTGCGCTACGATTTAAGAGACAACCGGGTTTCGCTCGTGAAGCAGCCGGAGCTCAACAGCTTTGGCGATCGGGAAGTGAAGGCACTGAATATCGGCCTGCATATCGGCCGCAGACCACTATTGGCGTTCGGCAATTCCGACGGCGATCTCGCCATGATGCGTTATACGAAGTCCGGCTCAGGGCCTAGGCTCGCGTTGCTTCTCCACCATGACGACGCAGCCCGGGAGGCAGCCTACGACCGGGAGTTCCGGCTGAGCCCGTTGGCCGAGGCGCTCGACAAGGCTCAGGACTACGGCATCACGGTCGTGAGCATGAAGCGGGATTGGAACATTGTGTTTTGATCGCCGCAATGTAACGCGTACGTAAGGGCCGCCCCCCGCGCTGAGGCGGGCTGCGGTTGCCTCACGTCTTGGTCCGCAGGCCTGGAAAGAGTTCGAAGGCACCGTTGCGCATCATGTCCGTAGCTTGCGCGCCCGTCAGCTTGGTGTCCGCGGGGATAGTTGGCACGCGCGCACCGAGGTGCTTCTCAAACTCCAGCACTGCATGTAGCAATCCCTTACCGAGAACCGACAGCGGCTGGTCCGGCGGCAGCAGTGCGATATCGAACTTCGGGACCGGCCGCGCGACGGCATCCGGCCATTGGTCGGGCGATCTCGGCTGGTTCAGCGAAAGGATGGGGCTGATATCCCGGGCTATGGCGTCGCGGGCAGTGAGAGAAGCTCCAAGAGACCATCGCTCGCGCATGGTCCGGATCAGCGAGGTGTGGCGATACTCGTCAGTGACGACGGTCCGTTGGGGGATCCATGCCGAAATTGCGATGGCCGGCACACGCTGGCCCGACCGGTTGAATGTGAACCCCATCTGACCGGCAGGCGCCCTGGGGTCAGGCGGCGGAGCCGGTGGCGGCCGGACGTGATCGTAAGTGCCTCCAGCTTCATCGACGGCGACCAACAAGAGCGTATTAAGGTAGTTCGACCCGCTGGGGGACGATGAGGTTCGAACCGCGTCGTAGATCGACGCCAGCAGCGCCTCGCCGCCGAGAAGGGATGAAGGCTCATCGAATGGCAGGCCATGCATCAGCGCCGAGACCGGCGGGTGCATGTCGTTGTGGCCGTGCCACATGTTCGGCTCGATAAATGAATAGGTCGGAAGACGGCCGGTCCTGGCGTCATCGAGGAAGTCAGCGACCGTCGAGAAATTTGTCGCGAAACGATTGTGCAATCGCGATGCGTGGATGATTCCTGTGAACGATGCGGGACTCGGCGAATCGCAATAGACCCGCCATGCGAGGCCTTTTGCCTCCAGACGTTCGAAAAGCGTTTCCGCGGTGTTGTGGACCGGAAAGGCATCCGCCGGGGGATAGTTGATGACGTATCCAGACGCTGTCGCCGCATGGAAGAATGAGCGGTTTGTGAAGGTCTGCGAAGGCACTTCGCAGAACCAATGGTCGAAGGTGGCGAAACCGCGGCCCAGTGTCGAGATGACCGGCATCTGCTCCGGTGTGTAGCCGGTCATGATCTGGGAATACTCTTCGTATGTTGGCTGCCGCCGCATTTCAGCGGTAAAGGCGCTGATGTAATCGGCCACGAACCCATCCATCGTGGGCTGCTGGCGTGGATAGTCAGGTGCGTTGTAAGGAGCCACCATTCGCGCAAGAGGCTGCAAGCGGTTCTTCGGATTCTGAATGCCGAACAGGTCGGTGTTTATGTGCGGGTATTCCTCGCCGGGGTCTGGGTGCGGCGTGTTCATATTCGGTGCCGCGCCGTAACTCACGAACTTGCGGTCGGCCCCATGCTGGGCCCATGCAGGGATGGGGTTCTTGAGATCCTTGCCGATCACGCCTTCGAACGACCTAACCTCGCTCGGTTCGTATAGCCGACCCAGTAGATTGTCGAACGAGCGGTTCTCGAACATGACCACCACGACGTGATCAAGTGCCTTTTGTCGATCGGCGACAGGCTTGGCAGCTTCCTGTGCTGTGCTGATTCCGGGAACGGCTGCACTGGCGGCCGTCGCACCAGCGATCTTCGTGAGCCTGCGACGTGTGATCCGATCAGGAAGCGATTTTGAGTTCTTCACAGTATCCCCCTTGCTTGACCGCCTCTGCTAGGCCGACCTCGGCACGTGATGATTTTCGCGTTCGCGCTACCACGGGAATTCGCTGGTCCGCTATCCGCATCTGGCAAGGGCGCGTCTTCGATGGACGACTGCGTCCAACGCCGAGTCCGATAAGTCATCCCCTCTCCTCAAGGGCGGCGCCGCACCACCGCGAATAAGACGTTTATTCGAGCGGCAGCGATACCCAGCGCTGACCCGACGGCTCCGCCAACAGCATCGGGACAAACGACTGCATCTGCTTGCGTTCGCCGTCCACGGCTTTCACCAGATCGTCGGGCGAAGCAACAGTCACGTTGCGCACGCGCACGATAACGGCTCCCGCATTGATGTTGGTGTTCGCGGCGGCGCTGCCGATTCCGACAGCAGTGATGACCACACCCTGTTGCTGTGGATCAAGGCGGTACTTCGCGCGAAGTTCAGGTGTGATTGCCGCCATTTGCAGACCAAAATTAGTCGTCGCCTCCGGAGGGAGTTCCGGCTTCGGTACACCGGGTGCCCCCAAGAAAGTCCCGTACGACTGGTTCGCCGGAAGTTCCGTCAAAGTGACGGGCACCAGCTGCTGCTTATGCGCGCGTAGGACACCTAACACCACTGTCGTTCCCGGCATCGTCTCGACAATGTGACGCATCAGCGCACGGCTATCTTTGGCAAACCCATTTCCGAAGGAGGTGATGATATCACCGACGCTAAGGCCCGCCGCCGCGGCCGGCCCCCCATCCATCACCTTGATAACAATGGATCCCCATGGACCCTGAAGTCCGTAAGCGTCAGCCAGCTCTGGAGTAAGCGACTGAACCTGCGCCCCCAGATAGCCCGGCTTCATCTTACTCACTCCGACGTCCCGCATGTGAGCCACGAGGAACTTTGCGTCGTTTATCGGGATCGCAAACCCAATACCGATATTACCGGTGCTCGTAGTGGTGGTCCAAAGTGCTGAGTCTACCCCAATCACCTCGCCCTTTGCATTGACCAGGGGACCACCGGAGTTCCCCTCGTTGATTGCGGCGTCGGTCTGTATGTAGTCGTCAAACTCAGTGAAGTTCTCATCCCGATTGAGGGCACTGATGATACCGGTTGTCACAGTGCTGTTGAAGTCCAGCGGATTGCCGATCGCGATTACGAAATTACCTTGGCGCAGCGTGTCGCTATCGCCGAGCTGAAGAGCAGGAAAGGGCCTCGCATCCCGTATCTTGATCACAGCGATATCGCAGCACACAGACTCGGCGATCAGATCCGCGGGGAGCTGGCTGCCGTCATTGAGGGTAACCTTGAAGCTGACCCCGTTATGGACCACGTGCTTGTTGGTTATAACGTATCCGTCTGTGGCGATAATGAACCCGCTGCCGTACCAAAGGCTTCTGTCGGGCTCCGCGGCCTGCGCCATGGCCGAGTTGCCCGGGGGAATCTGAATCTCCTTGTAGCGAGTCGTGGTGACGTTGACGACGCTCGGAAGCAGAGTGGCGATCAGGTTGGGCAGGTCGGGATCGTCCTTGAGCCCGGCCGCCGTCGCCGGGATAGCGGCCGGCGGTCCGAGCGAAAACAGAATGGCCATAGCAAGCGCGATGTCGCCACACGTGGCTTTGCGTGTGAGTTTCACGTTTCACCTCCGTTCGACTTGGCTGGAGTTCCGGATCAGCAAACTACGGTTCAGCGGGCGGGTGCCTTTCTGCTGCTCGCCTCTATTCTCTTATGCTCCGAAGGCTGTGCAGGAGCTGGCAATCCAATCGATGACGCGACAGCGTTCGCCGAAAGGGTGCGGCCGGCGAGCTTGGCGTCTCGGCATCATGACGCGATCTTCCACTTCCGAGACGCTGTTCTACACCAGTTCAACGTGTAGGGGTAGGGTCCGGGGCTGCTGCACAGCTCGATGTTGTATCGGACCCTCCGGCATGCCATCCCGTTCTCCTCGAAGCTTTGCAGCACAGTCACAGCGCCGCTGTCACCGGTCTTCGGATTGGACCATCGGGTCGCTGCGCCATCGGCAACCTGCTCTTGCCGATACAGCCGCGCGGCCGCAGCGTGCATCAGCGCCCAATCGTCGTCGTGTAGACTGGGGCCGGCCTCTTGATTGTAGAATGGATTGAGCTGCCCGTTCGCGATCACCGGCTGCGTCACGACATAGAGGAAGAGCGCCGCTACAGACAACGTGAATTGGATCGTTGCGGTAGCCTGATGGCGGATGTCACCCGCACAGCGGTTGTCGTCGTTCATGGGCTTCTCCGCGGCGGGAACTCGACAAGACTTGTCGGAGGCGATCATGAGCAATCTCCTTGTCTTTACGGTGCATATTCAGCCTCGCCATCGTCTTTGGTTCCGCTCACCGGCGCGTGTCCCTATGCCGCCGCCTTCTCACGTCTCGCCTTCGCCAGAACGGCGGCCGAAAAGAGGCGGCGTGTGATCATTGTATGTTTGTTCATCGCAGATAACACCTTTCATCAGCCTTGTTGCCTTCTAACCTGGACTGGCAACGACCTCGTAATAGACCCCGCTGCCGCTGTATAGCGGTCGGTAATACGCACCGCCGTAAGCGAAATAGGTAACGCCATTGACGGTGTGATCGACCGCGCCGTTCGGCAGGTTCCACACAGTGGCGCCGATCGGGGCTGGGATGACCTGGTAGCCGCCGGCAACCGGCGCATAGAACGCCCCGCCGCAGTCGAGGCCGGTGCCCTGGGCACCGAGATCGGTGCTTGAGCAGGAGGGCGGCGGCGTTGATACCACTGCGCCCTGTGGCGGAGGTATTACTTCGTATTGCCCCCCGGCCGCGGGCGCGTAATAAACGCCGTTAGCATAGTAGTATGGCGCTCCGGCGACTGTAATTGCCGTCGCGGCAACCGGAAGCGCGACCAGCGCGCCTATCGCCAATCCGGCGCCGAACCCTCCCCATCCTGAGTAATAGCCGCCCCAACTACTACTCCAGTTGTTGAAGGTTGTATCGCGGTTGTACTGCAGATTATTGGCTTCGTTGTAGCGGTTCGATTGTAGCGAATTAGCCTCATTGTAGCGATTTTGCTGGAGCGAGTTCGCCTCATTGAAACGGTTTTGCTGGAACTGGCTCGCATTCTGCTCCGCATTTGGGTGGCTCTGCGCGAATTGGCTTGCGTTCTGCTGAGCCTCGGGGTGGTTCTGCTGGAACTGGCTCGCGTTGTGCTGATATTCGGGGTGGCTCTGTTGGAATGTATCGGCATGCTGAGTGAAGGCGCCGCTATCGTGGATGCTGCCAAAGCCGCCACGACCAAATCCAGCATCGGTGCTGCGGTCGAAAAATCCCCCGTCACCGAAGCGAGGGGCGCCACCATGGAATCCGCCCCAATGGCTGAAACCGCCGAACCCAGAACCGCCAAAGCCGCCGCCGTGGATGCCGCTGAACCCACCGCCGCGAAATCCTCCGCCGAACCCGCCGCGGAACGCCACGGCTTGATCTACGCTGAACACAAGGCAAAGCGCGACCGCCGTGCCAGCCAGCAGTACGAGGCCCGGCTTTGCGTCGTAATAAGCCCACTTGGTCATCGGCATCCTCCCGGGTCACTTTGGGTTTGCGCTGGCGACGAGTGGCGCGAACGGGACCTTCTCCGTCCCCGCCGGCAGATACGGGGTGAACACGGGTTCTGCAATGCGTGGATCAAAGTTCCAATCGGAGAAAACCACGCTGAACTGCGGCTGAGACGGCTGCGTCTTGTAGGTGATGACCAGCTTGCACGGAGTCAGTTGCGGGCCGGTGTCGATCCAGATCTGCCAGTCTATGTCTTTCTCGACAAAGGCGAGTGAGTTGCACCGCCTGCCATTCACATCGGTCGCACCGAGATAAAGCCCAAACTGGATGTTTCCCCGCGCGGCATGGTAGGGATCGCGGTAGAGGAAATCCGAAAGCGGCGGCGTGAAGCCCAAGTCCGTGATGGTTTTCTCAAGCATCGCGTCGATATCCGGCGGCGCAGCCTCCGTGGCATAGAACGGCGTGCTCGGATCATAGAGCGTGACCGACTTGCCATCGTACCAGAATTGACGGTCGCCCAGGTCGCCAGTCCATTCCACATACAGCCCACCGGGGCGCCGCAGGGCGACATCCTCGGCCGCCTCGTATTGCAGCTTTTGGCCGGATGGCAGCACATGGTCGAAGGTGATATCGGCGTGGAAGGTGAATTCGTTTGCCGAGCCAATGTAGGCGCCCATTTGCTTCAGTAGCCGGTCCGCCTGCTCAGAGACCGCAGGCGGGGCGTGTTCGCCGGAGGTGGCGGGGCGGTCGAGGTGGCGGGGTTGTTCTGCGCCTTCGCACTCTGCACCCACATCAGCGCGGGTATCACCAAGGATGCCGCGACTGGCCAACACCTGCGCATCGGTCCCTCCCTCCGTCGTCGGAAGTCTTATAGTCCCGGGAGCCGTCCGGCCGGCAGAGACGATATCATCCGACCGAACTGCTTTCTCGATGATGTTTCGCTCCTGTCAGTCTCCAGCCAATCCCAACAGGCCGACGCCCGTTATCTTGCCTGCGCGATCGAAGCCAAACAGCAAGCTCTCCGCGTCACCGCGTGGGAAGACGAGCTCGCGAGCCTCGCGATGGCCTCATTGGCTGCCACTCGAGAGAGCCATGCTATGCGATATCGGCAATCAGGAGGTGTCAGCGTGCGCTGACTGTGAACTTCAGGGATCCGCTTGTGGCATGCCCGCCGACCTGCAGGGCTTCCCAGTGCAGCACGTAAGAGCCCTCGGTTAGCCGGGCCAGCGAGATGAGTTCTTGCGGGGGGCCTGCTTCGGCGATCACCAGGTACTCGACGCTGCCGTCCGGGTGTGTCAGAAAAAGCCGTGATCGCACATGATCGATAAAGCGATCGAACCGCAGATGGAAGGCGAGGTCGCCGGGGGGCACGCTTGTACCAGGCTTAGGCACACTAGCGACAAGCACAGCTTGGGCATGTGCCGGGACCATGCCCGCGGCCAGCAGCGCAGCGACACAGGCGGCACGCATGCGAGGGAACAATTCCTTCGGCCTCCAACCGGGCAAAGAAACAACCTTAACACCGACGGCGCGCCAACATATGCAAAACCGGCAATAGCCTGGTCAAATTCGCCGATCCGAGGGTCGTTGTTGGTTTATGTGGGGGAACTGGCCAAAGGCATTCCGGTACGCTGTCATGAAATAATGGCGCTCGGTAAATCCGCAAAGCTTCATCACCCCGGCCTCGGTTCCGCCGGCCCGCTCCGCGTTCAGCAGCGCCTGGCGCACTCGTTCGAGGCTGCGCAGATACAGATACCGCGTCGCTTCCATGCCGAGCAATTCCATACAACAGGTCTGCAGTACGCTTTCCGAGATGCCGATCGCGTCGCAAATCTCAGGCATGAGTAGCGACCGATCGGGACGGGCCAGGAGCACTTCCTCGAGCCGCACCAATACCCTGGCACAGCAGCGCATGGTGGGGGATTCATCCCGCGGTTCGGCATTCGTCAGGCACGTCACCAGCGCCCAGATGAGTTCCTGCTCTACTGCCCGAGCGACCTCCGGATGTTCGAAATGGCTCAGCCTCGTTTCGGCGATCCGCACTGCCTCGGCGTAGAAGCGAAGCAGTTTCCTTCGATCCGCCGGATAGGGGCGCAGGACCTGGCCGAAGGTCGGGGGCGCCACATCCCGTTCGGCGAGCGTTCTTCCATGGTCCCGCAGCCCGGCGGGAGACAGTGATACAGCCCCCCATGCAGCAGTATTGGTCGTGCGCTGGTGAAATCGCTCATTAAGGCTATGGAAGGGAGAAGCAGACAGAGGGTACTGCCGCAGCCAGATCGGCTTTGCGCCCAACCTGGCCATACAACCGCCATAACCGACGGCCCGAAAGCGGACATTCCTCTACGCCGCTCTGTCAGCGGGGGATGGGTGGAAACCGGACCTTTGAATGTCGGAGGCCAGACCAGCATCG
>Ga0335075_10013670_pt1 | contig 12219 bp, 9 predicted proteins | sample Lox_Sample_24_FD_206723 | JGI IMG/M metagenome (GOLD analysis project Ga0335075, IMG submission 206723) | Soil microbial communities from Loxahatchee National Wildlife Refuge, Florida, United States - Lox_Sample_2.4 | ecosystem: Environmental > Terrestrial > Soil > Wetlands | place: USA: Florida... | reverse complement strand
CCGGCTGGTCGCCGTAGGCGAGGGAATAGACGACGCCCGCGGCGTCGGCTTCGGCCGCCAGCAGCGGGCCGGCAAGGGCGTCGGCCTCGACATTGACCATGACGATGTGCTTGCCGGCAGCGATCGCAGCGCGGGCGTGGCGGATGCCGGCGGCGGGCTGGCCGGTCGCCTCGACGACGATCTCGATTTCCGGCCGGGCGGTCAGGGTGAGTGCGTCCTCGGTGAACACCGTCGCGGCGACGCGCTCCTCCTCCCAGCCGACTGCGCGGCACGCGGCACGCGCACGATCGGGCAAGAGATCGGCGATGCAGGCGATGCGAAAACCCGGGCTGGTCGGGATCTGGGCGAGGAACATCGAGCCGAATTTTCCGGCGCCGATCAAGCCGACGCGGATTGGCCCGGCTTTTTCCAGGCGGCGGGCAAGCAGGCGCGAGAGGTTCATTGCGCCATTCTTAGACCGTTCTCGGACTGTCTGCGCAGCCCGGCGCGGGTCCGCGCTTTGTTTAGAGCGGATCGCGCTTGACTGGAATCGCGGAGCGATCCAGGAGCGCGTGAATCCGCTCGGTCAGACCAAGGAGAGCGTGTTCAGTCAACCTGAACACGCTCTAGGCCCGGGATTCCCGCCCTCCAGGCTAGCACCTCGGGCCATCGCGGGCTGGCTGACGAGTTCCTCTGGTTCATCGGTTGCCGCGGCTCGACCGTAATGGGCTGCGGCTCTCCCCGACGATCGAGGCGCCCGCTGAGACGTCGAATGCGGGCCTCACGCCCGTTTGCCTGCACGGAATTGTCACAGCGTCTCATCGGAGCTCGCGCAATCTGCCGGACGAGAGCAGCCGACGCAGGGTTCTGGCATGGGCGAGGCTAGCCGATGCGGACGAGCCGCGTGCCCTCCTTGCGAAGCCAGGAGATCGCGGCGTCGGTATGCGGCGTGAGCTTGCGGACCAGTGCCCAGAAACGGGGGCCGTGATTCAAGTGGCGAAGATGGGCGACTTCGTGCGCAGCAACATAGTCCTGCACGAAGGGCGGGGCCATCACGAGGCGCCAGGAAAAGGCGAGCGCACCGTCCGGACCGCAGCTTCCCCAGCGGCTCCGCGTATCGCGGACCCGGACGCGCCGGACCTGGACGCCGAGAATGAGGGCCTTCTCCGCGGCCAGCATCGAGAGCCGGCGGGTGGCCTCGCGGCGGAGGAGATCCCGCACCCGCCGGGCGAGGAACTCGACGCCGCCGGAGACGCAAATCTCGCCGGCCTCGAGCCAAGCACCGCGGCGCGCTGCCGGTAGATGGCGGATCCGGTGATCGATGCCTCCAAGCGGCACGAGCGCGCCCGGCGTGAAGGGGATGCCGCCCGGCAGTGCAGCAAGGCGCGTGGCGATCCAACCGGCGTGCTCGGTGAGAAGCGCCAGGCCGGCGCGGCGGCCGGCGCGGGGCGGCAGGGTGACGACGACCAGGCCGGCGCGCGGTTCGATGCGCAGGCTGACGCGCCGCGCGCGCTTGTTGCGCCGCCAGAGAATGGGGGTGTTGGCACCGGCGAGGGGGAGGGTTTCAGGCGCGGAGAGTTCCATGGGGCGGACCATGGCGAAGCCGCGCCGCGTCGCGCAATCGGAACTTGCCATGGGGAGCCCCGGGCGAATGCAATTCAGGGTTGCAGAACTCCGAACCGGCATGCGGCTCTTGTTTCGCCGGCGTGTTGCTTGCGAGGGCCACCGGCGCGACGGCAGGTGAGGCGGACGAACGCTACGAGACGCTGACCCTTCTTGCGGCGCACACGGACATTACGGAGGCGGGTAGACCACCCCGCTACCGAGAAGGGCGTACGGTCGAGGAAAAGTTGATGTGGCAGCGGGGTACCGTTGATAACGGCGGAGAAGGCGTATTCCAAGATGCTGCGCATGAGCGAGCGTATTGAGACACGGATGAACGCGGACGCGCCGGCGCCGTGCCGTTGCGGACACGAACTTTGCAGACGGCTGATCGCGTCCCGTTAACGCTTCATTGATGCAAATCAATGCGCCGCGCGCGAAGCCGTGATAATCTTCCAAAGGGTGGAGCAAGTCCCGTGGAGGAGCAAGGATCGATGGACAAGCACTCGTCCTTTGGCGCCGTGGAATGGCCCAATTTCATGGCAGGTCAGGAGGAGCGGTGGCGGCTGATGAGCGCCGCCAATGCGCGGCTTATGCGCGGAATGCTGGCGGTGTGGCGGCACGAGATCGAGCTCGGGCAGCAATTGATGGCCGAGAACATGGCTGATCCGAAAGTGATTACCGAGGCCTTCACGGGCGGCATTGATCTCGGAGCACAGTTGTCGACGGTGCAGCGGCGCTTCGCGCGGACGCTGACCGCCGCGCGCAAGATCAACGACGAATTCTACGACTGCCTGTTCGAGGTAGCGGCGATGGCAAGCGGCGAGGCCGAAGCGAACGGTGAGACCAAGCCTCCGGCGGCGCAAGCTGCGCGGACGGCAGCCCGGAGCAACTAAGCCCGGCGGCGAGGTCGGCCGCGGTGTTGCGGTCGGCCAACGCCGGGCAGTCGCAGGCAAGCCTGGGCGGCAGAGCTGAGCCGGTCTACGATTCGATGTGCTGCAAGTGACCGCCCGGACCAGTCGCATCGGCTGGCTGTCGGCTGCCGGTGAGAGCGGAGATCGGCTGGTTCGGGTCGCGCGTCATGATGTGGCTTCGCTCTCTTCATCGTGGCCGCAGAAGGGCCGCTGGTCCGCGTGCGACGTGGTGCACATCTGAATCAGGCCCAGGGGATAGCCCCATTCGGCGTCGCCGGAACAGTTTGCCGGGCAACCGATCAAAACAACGCCCTGCTGTGCAGCTTGCGGCGGGGCAAGACGGGGTCCCTCGGGGTGCCAATCTGGAGATGCCAGGAAGATGCGGCGCACCTCGCGCTTTGCAACCGATGCTCTGGGGTGCTGGCCGGAGATCGGCACGGATCCTCGTAAAATGCAGGAAATCTACTGCTCGATCTCGTTTGGCAAAGCGCTCCGCCAATATGCTGGTGGAGGAAATCGGGAACAGCATCATGGAAGACCTGCACAAAAGAACTGTCGTCGTGGTCACCGGCGCCGGCGCCGGGGTAGGCCGCGCTGCGGCCCGGGAATTCGCTTCGAAGGGATGCGACGTCGCGCTGCTCTCGCGTGATCCGGAGCGTCTCGCTACGGCGGCCGTGGAACTGCGTGGCCTTGGCGTCCGGGCGCTGGCTGTGCCAACGGATGTTGCCGATTCCGCGGCGGTCGAAGCGGCGGCAGATCGGGTCGAGCGGGAGTTGGGGCCGATCGACATCTGGGTGAATGTCGCAATGGCAACGGTCTTTGCGCCGGTCAGTAAACTCGGCGCGGAGGAACTGAGGCGGGGCACCGAAGTTACATATCTCGGGCAAGCCTACGGAATGATGGCGGCGCTCAAGCGCATGCGTCCGCGCAATCGCGGGACCATCGTCAATGTCGGATCGGCACTGGTCTATCGCTCGGTCCCGCTGCAGGCGGTTTATTGCGGGGCCAAGGCAGCAATCCGCGGCTTTACCGACAGTCTTCGCTGCGAGCTCAGCCACGACCACGCGAACATTCATATCACCATGGTGCAGTTGCCGGCCGTCAATACGCCGCAATTCGACTGGGCGATGAACAAGACCGGCTATATGGCGCGACCGATAGCGCCGGTGTTCGATCCCGAAGTTCCCGCGAAGGCGATCGTGTTTGCCGCTTTTCACCAACGGCGCGAGATCTGGGTGGGCATGCCGACCGTCGCAGCCATTCTGGGCAGTTATGTCGCGCCGGCACTTCTTGATTGGTACCTCGGTAGGACCGCTTATCGCGGTCAGACCACGAACGACCCGGTCGACCCAAACCGGCCCAACAATCTCTATCAGCCGGTACCCGGCCCCTATGGCGAGCGCGGCCGGTTCGGCGCCGAGGCGCGCCAGGGGAGCGTGGAATTGTTTTCCGATCGGCACCGAGTCACAGCCTATGCCCTGCTCGGCGTAGCGCTGGTCGGCCTGCACCTGCTCGCAAAGCGACTGAACGTCTGATCACGAGCGATGAGGAGTGGCCTCTGCGGCTTCTGACGAACCGGGGCGTTCGCGGGCAGCGCGCGCCAGACGGACGAGTTCGGCCTCTACGTCCTTGGCACTCGTGGCCGGCGCGGGAAAATCAATCCGGAGCACTATCTCGCCGCGGGCAAGGTCGCACCCGTCGGGATCGATGGCGACAATGCGCCAACCGGAACCGGTACCGCCGTCGCCGGCGGCGATCGCGTCCATCACGTCGGCGTGCTCCTCGTTGCAGCGGGCGAGGAGGGCGGGTTCCGCGGCGGCAAGGGCGGCCACGGCGGTTACAGGCGGAGTGAGCAGGGCCGGGTCGAGGGTGGCGGCGGCGGCAAAGCCGCCGACGACATGGGCCGCATTGATCGAGAATCGCCAGAGGGAAAAATCGGCAAGATTCGCATAGGCGGCGGCATAGGGGTTGAGGGCGTGCCAGCGGGCCAGCAACGCAGGGTCGGTGGCCGGGGTGGCCGTGCCGATGAGAGTGACGCGCGGGGCGGTCTGAGGGTTGGGCGTGGCCGGCGGCCCGCCCAGGAAAAGCGAGCAGCGGGGATCGCGGGCGAGGTTCCTTGTGTGCAAGGCCAGCGCAGAGAGCCAAAGGAGGGGGGCCAGATCTGGCGCCGGAGCCTGCGTGACCAAGCTGGCGAACGCCGCGCCCGGGCTGATCCCGCGCGCCGCGCCCTCTGGGCCGGCGGTGGTGGCGAGCACACCCGAGCGGGTGCGGCGAATCAGCCGCCGGGCGGTTTCGGCAAGCGTCGGTTCTGCCATGCTTAGGTTTTCCTTGCGGCCCGCTTGCGCCACAATGGATGGGCAGGCTTCCGCCTCGAGGATGGCGCGAAGCAGCGTCCGGAGCGAGACCGGAAGGCGGCATCCGGATGGCACACAGCGCGGGGGATACCCCTTATGAAACAGACGATCGCCCTGGTTGATGACGACCGCAACATCCTGACCAGCGTTTCGATGACGCTCGAGCAGGAGGGTTTCCAGGTTCGCACCTACACCGACGGGGAGAGCGCCTTGCAGGGCATCAGTGCGCGGCCCGTGGATCTGGCGGTGCTCGATATCAAAATGCCACGCATGGACGGCATGGAGCTGTTACAGCGGCTGCGCGCGCGCACCAGCCTGCCGGTCATCTTCCTCACCAGCAAGGACGAGGAAGTGGATGAATTGATGGGACTCCGGCTTGGCGCGGACGACTATATCCGCAAGCCCTTCAGCCAGCGGTTGCTGATCGAGCGGATCCGGGCGCTGTTGCGGCGGAACGAGACCGGGCGCGCCGAGGGGTCGGGCGTCGCGCCCACCGGGGTGATGGTGCGCGGGGAGCTTTCGCTCGACGAGAACAAGCACCAATGTCTGTGGAAGGGTGAGGACATCCAGCTCACGGTAACGGAGTTCCTGCTGGTGAAGGCACTGGCGGCGCGTCCGGGCCTCGTCAAATCGCGCGACCAACTGATCGACGCGGCCTACGGCGAGAATATCTACGTTGACGATCGCACGATCGATAGTCACGTCAAGCGAATCCGCAAGAAATTCCGAGGCAGCGACGAGCAGTTCAACCAGATCGAGACGCTTTACGGCATCGGCTATCGCTATAAGGAGGCGTAAGCCGGAAGCTGGCGTTCGGCCGGAGGCTGCCGAACACGGTGCGTCGGCGGATGCCGGCCGCATGACGACACAGGCGGGGACCCAGGCGGGTGGGTCCCGCCGCCGCGCCGTCTCGCCTCTGCTCCGGCGCATCCTGGTGGTCAACGTGGTGCCGCTCGTGCTGCTGGTCGCGGCACTCCTCTATCTCGATCAGTATCAGAGCGGGTTATTGCAGGCGGAGGTGCAGGCCTTGCGCCAACAGGCGCGCATCTTCGCCGGGGCACTCGAGGAAAGCGCCGTCAAGGTGGCGATGCCGAACCAGCCGGCGCTGGCCGCCGACCTGGCGCGGCCACTGCTCCGCCGGCTGACCGCGCCGACCCCCAACGCGGACGCACGGCTCTATGCGCCCGATGGGCAATTGATTGCCGACAGCCGGGTGGAGCAGGGGCCCGGGGGTGCGATCGTTACCGCGCCGCTTCCTCCGCCGGTCGCGCGCGGTCCGCTGCCTACTGTAGTGGGCTGGTTCTACGACGCAATGCAGGGACAGCTGCCCTATTCCGGAGCTGAATCGGTGCCGCCGGTGGAGGCGGACGCCGGTACGCTCGACTGGGCGCCGGATCTCAAGGCAACGCAGACGCTGATCGCGGAGGCCGGGAAGGGCGAGGTCCCGCCGTACATCCGCCGCACCAAGGGCCACCAGCTGCTGGTCACGGTCGCAGAGCCGGTGGTACGCGACCGGGACCTGATCGGGATCGTGCTGCTGACGCGCCAGGCCAACGACGTGATGGCCTCACTGTTTGCGGTGCGAATGTCGATCCTCGGCCTGTTCGTCCTGGCGCTCGCGCTCACCGTGATCATGTCGGTCTATCTTTCTCGTACGATCGCACAGCCGATCCTGCGCCTGGCGGTGGCCACGGAGCGGATGCGCGAGGGGCGCGGGCGTACCGGCGGGGTGCCGGAGGAGCTTCGCGCACGAGAGGACGAGATTGGGGAGCTGGCGAGGGCGGTGGCAGACTCGGCGGCCGCGCTCTGGGCCAGGGTCGATGCGATCGAGAATTTCGCCGCCGACGTCGCGCATGAGATCAAGAACCCGCTTTCGTCGATCCGGAGCGCGATCGAAACGATGCCGCGGATCTCGGATCACGAGCAGCAGCGGCGGCTGCTGTTGATCGTGGCGGACGACGTCGCAAGGCTCGACCGGCTGATCAGCGATATCTCCGATGCTTCGCGGCTGGATGCGGAGCTCTCCCGGATTTCGACCGAGCCTGTCGACGTGGCCCCGATCCTGGCTGTGCTCGCCGAATTGCACGAGACGACGCGCCGGGAGGGCGATCCGGACATGGTCGTGGAGGCGCCGGCACGCGGTCTGGTGGTCGAGGGGGTGGAGGGGCGGCTGGTGCAGGTGCTGCGCAACCTGATCGGCAATGCGGTTTCGTTCAGTCCGCCAGGGAAAGAAATCCGGCTCAACGGGCGGCTGACCGGCGGCACCGTCGAGATTGCTGTGGAGGACGAGGGGCCGGGAATTCCGGAGGCGAAGCTCGAACACATCTTCGACCGCTTCTACTCCGAGCGGCCGCAGGCGGAGGAGTTCGGCCGGCACTCGGGACTCGGGCTCTCGATCAGCCGGCAGATCGTCGAAACGTTCGGCGGGCGGATCAGCGCCGAGAACCGGCGCGGCGCGGCGGGCCAGGTGCTCGGCGCGCGGTTTGTCGTGCGCCTGCCCCGTGCGGACGGGCCGCAGCGGCAGAGCCGGCAGAGCGCATCGGCGGGCAGGCAGACTGCATCGGCCTAGTGGGATACATCGGCGGTTCGTATCAGGCACTTGGCGATCGTCGTGCGTTTTACGAGCGAGATGACAAGAAGCGGTCGCGGGCGGTTGCACAAATTCGACCGCCGATCCCATTGCCGGTTGACTGCGAAACGCATTTCCCCTAAATCTAGCGTCACGATGTTTTTACGCCGGCATATTGGCTGAGCGTAAGGGGTTGGGGTGGTCGCCAATAGGATTGGGCGACAGTTTCATTTCGGTGGCCCAGGCCGGATTTGACACGCGACATTGCGGAGGAACGTCAACTCGCGGTGCGAGGGACTCATGATGGTTGCGTGGTGGCGAAATGGACCAATCGCCGTCATGGTCCTGGCGGGACTTGTTCCGATGTCATCGGCGCGTGCGCTTGCGCAGGCAGATGCCTCGTCAGGACGAGGCTACTACACCAAGGCGCAGGCGTCGGCCGGGCATGCCGTCTTTGAACGGGTATGCGCGATCTGTCATGGCAACCACCTTCAGGGTGGGGTTGGCCCGGCGCTGTCTGGCAAGGAATTCCTGAGCGTATCGCAATTCCAGCAGATCACCGCTGACTACTTCTATAATTTCATGTCGACCTACATGCCTCAGACTGACCCGGGAAGCCTGAGCAAGACGCAGTATCTTGATATCATGGCTTATTTTCTCGAAGTGAACGGCTATTCCCCAGGTCTACACGAGCTTACCGCAGACAACCAGGAACTGAAAGGAATCAAGATCGAGCCGCAGCACTGAGATACGTCGTCGTTAGGTTTGTCCTTAGCAAGCCCGTCACACGGAAAATGGAGGAAAACGGCAATGAGGCTAAAAGCGAAGACGCTGGGAGGCACCAGCCTGATGGTGCTGATGATGTGCATCGGCCCGGGCGTTGCCAACGCCCAGCAGTCGGGGCAGTTGCGCGGAGTGTCCGCGCCGGTGCCGGTGAATGTCGACGTCACGTACCAGCAGCTGCTCGGGGCAGATCAGAGCCCGAACAATTGGATGCTCTACGGCCGGACGTACAACAATCAGCGCTTCTCGCCGCTCGATCAAATCAACACGAGGAACGTCGGGGCGCTGATGCCGGCCGCGGTCATCCAGACCGGCGTCACGGGAAGCTACGAGGTGAGCCCGATCGTCGATAACGGGATCATGTTCATCACGACGCCCTGGGACCACGTCATGGCCTACGACGCGACCAACGGCAAAGAGCTTTGGTCGTATACCGCCAATCTTGGATACAACACGCTCTGTTGCGGTCCAGAGAACCGCGGTGTCGCAGTCGCCGATGGCAAGGTCTTCTTCGCGACGCTGGATGCGCACCTGATCGCGCTTAACGCCTACACCGGGCAGGTCGAGTGGAATACCCAGGTCGCCGATTCACGCGACGCTTTCTCGATCACGATGGCGCCGCAGATTTACAACGGCAAACTGCTGGTCGGAAGCTCCGGGGCCGAATTCCCGACGCGGAATTTCGTTGCGGCCTTCGACGCCAATACGGGCAAGGAAATCTGGAAGTTCTACACGATCCCGGATCCCAGCCAGCCAGGCGGCGACACCTGGAGCGGCGATTCCTGGAAAACCGGTGGCGGCTCGATGTGGAACACACCCGCAATCGATCCGGCGCGCGGCTTGGCGATCTTCGCGGTCGGCAATCCCAACCCGGATAACTACGGTCCGAGCCGGCTCGGTGCCAACGCCTATACCGACTCGATCGTCGCGGTGCACATCGACACCGGGAAGATCGCCTGGTGGTACCAGCAGGTCCCGCACGATGTCTGGGACTATGACGCCATGGCGCCTGTCGTCCTTCTCAACGTCAAGAATGACCAGGGGCAGGAAGTGCCGGCGGCGGCCGAGGCAGGAAAGGAAGGCCAGCTCTTCATCGTCAACCGGGAGACCGGCGAGCTCATCAGGAAGTCCGAACCCTTCGTGATGCAGAGCGCCACTATGTGGACACCACCTCCGGAGAGCGGATACGTCAATATCTATCCCGGCGCCCAGGGCGGCAACGAATGGTCGCCGGAGGCATATTCACCGATGACGGGTCTCATGTACATCCAGGGCACCAACGAGTCCTGGCAGTACACGGCGCACCCTGACCAGACGGTCGTCGGGCACTTGCGGCTCGGCGGCGTCCTCCAGCCGATCACTCCGGAGGGCCCGATGGAACTCGGCGAGCCTGATGTCGGCGCAAACAAGGGGAGCACCGTCGGTGCAATCAATCCAACCGGCACGCTTTCGGCGATCAACGTCAACACCGGCAAGATCGAATGGCAGTACCATTCGGACTATCCGATGCTCGGCGGCGTGCTGGCGACGGCAGGCAACCTCGTCTTCGCCGGCGAGTTCAACGGCGACTTCGATGCCTTCAATGCCACCACCGGCCAGAAGCTCTGGCACTTCCAGATGGGTTCCGGGGTCACTGCCTCTCCGGTGACATACATGGTCGACGGCAGGCAATACGTCGCCGTCGCCGCCGGCGGCAACGCGGCCAACGGCAACAACATTCTGATGCAGAAACTGGGCTTCCATTTCGGCGACGAAATCGGGATCTTTGCGGTCAGCCCGCGAGTTCTCATGTCCAACTGAAGCCCAGCGGCCAACACGACGCCAAGCATGGTTCGGAGCGGTCTTTCCCAGGCCGCTCCAACCCTTTCAGGGAGCACGAGATGGTCAACCTTCGCGTCAACGGACAGAACTACACCTACGATGGCGATCCCGCGGTGCCGTTGCTCTGGGTGCTGCGCGACGAACTTGGGCTCACGGGGACCAAGTTTGGCTGTGGCATCGGATTGTGCGGAGCGTGCACCGTGCATCTTGCCGGAGCCGCGATTCGCTCCTGCCTGCTTCAGGCAGGCCAAGTTGGCGACAAGGAAGTGGTGACGATCGAGGGGCTCTCGCCCGATGGCAATCACCCGATCCAGGTTGCCTGGCGGGAGACGAGCGCGCCGCAGTGCGGCTATTGCCATGCCGGCCAAATCATGCAGGCGGCGGCCTTGCTGACGACCACGCCGAAGCCGACGCAGGACGACATCATGGCGGCCATGAACGGCAACATCTGCCGCTGTGGCTGCTATCAGCGAATCAATGAGGCGATCCATCTCGCCTCGGCGGGGGTGTGAGCCATGACATACATGTTCAATGCTGGCATCTTCAGCAACGATCCGATTCCGCCGGGGACGCTCGCAAACGTGAGCCGGCGGTTTGTTCTCAAGGGGCTCGTCGCCGCCGGCACGCTGGTGGTCGGCACTAGCTTCCTGCCTGGGCGGGCGATGGCGTATTGGAAAACCGGCGGCGACCTGATGCCCGGCGGCACGAAGAACAATCCCCACCTCTTCGTCGCCATCGCTCCCTCGGGCGAAGTCACCATTATCGCCAACCGCTGCGAGATGGGCACCGGGATCAAGACCAGCCTGCCCATGGTGGTGGCAGACGAGATGGAAGCGGATTGGTCGCTGGTGCGCATCCAGCAGGCCACGGGTGACAACACGAAGTGGGGCAACGAGGATACGGACGGCTCCCGCAGCGTGCGGCAGTGGGTGCAACCGATGCGCCAGTGCGGCGCAGCGATGCGCATGATGCTCGAACAGGCGGCTGCTACGCGCTGGGGTGTCGACGTTTCCGCGGTGAAGGCCGAGAACCACAAGGTCGTGAACCTCGTCACGAGTGAAGTGGCGGGCTATGGCGAGCTTGCGGCCGCGGCGTTGGCGCTGCCGATGCCGCCCGTGGAAGCGATCCGGCTCAAGAACCCGCGAGACTTCCGCTATATCGGAACCGGCTCGATCCAGATTTACGACCTGCGCGACATCACGGTAGGCAAGGCGATTTACGGCATCGATACCAAGCTGCCGGGAATGAAGTTTGCAGTCATCGCTCGCCCGCCGGTGGTGCTCGGAAAGCTCGTCTCCTTCGATCCGAGCGAGGCGCTCAAGGTACCCGGCGTCGAGAAGGTCATCGAGGTGCAAGGTGCGACCTGGCCGTTGAAGTTCCGCCCGCTCGGCGGGGTCGCCGTGATTGCGCGCAACACCGGCTCGGCGATCAAGGGGCGTGAGAAGCTCAAGATCGTCTGGGAGGATGGGCCCAACGCGACATACGATTCTGTTGCGTTCAGGCAACAGATGGAGGCAAGTGCGGCGCAGCCTGGTCTCGTCGTCCGCGACGACGGCGACGCCGAGAGCGCGCTTAAATCCGCCGCCAAGGTCATTTCCGCGACCTACTATATCCCCCACCTGCCACATGCCAGCATGGAGCCGCCCGCGGCGGTTGCTCACGTCGCAGACGGCAAGTGCGTGGCCTACGTACCCGCGCAGTACCCCGGCGGCTGCCATGACGACCTTGCCGCGGTGCTCGGCATCCCGCCCGAGAACGTGACCGTCAACGTAACGTTGCTCGGCGGCGCGTTCGGGCGCAAATGCAACTGGGACTTCGCGATCGAGGCGGCGGTGCTCTCCAAGGCGACCGGCGCACCGGTCAAGGTCGTCTGGACCCGCGAGGACGATCTCCAGCACGATAGCTACCACACCGTCTCGGTCGAACGGATCGATGCCGGCGTGGACGCCAACGGCAAGGTGATCGCCTGGCGGCATCGCAGTGTTGCGCCCAGCCTGATGAGCACCTTCAAAGGCGATCAGGTTCACGAGTCGAATATCGAGCTCGGCATGGGGTTCGTCGACAACCCGCTCGACATCCCGAACCTCAGGTGCGAGAATCCTGCTGCCGAGGCGCATGTGCGAATCGGATGGTTCCGCTCGGTCTCGAACATTCCGCATGCGTTTGCGGTCCAGTCGATGGTGGCGGAACTCGCCGC
>Ga0335075_10013669_pt1 | contig 12220 bp, 9 predicted proteins | sample Lox_Sample_24_FD_206723 | JGI IMG/M metagenome (GOLD analysis project Ga0335075, IMG submission 206723) | Soil microbial communities from Loxahatchee National Wildlife Refuge, Florida, United States - Lox_Sample_2.4 | ecosystem: Environmental > Terrestrial > Soil > Wetlands | place: USA: Florida... | reverse complement strand
CAGCGAGAAGTTCTCAATGCTGATGCGATCGAGTCGCTCACGATAACAACTGACAGACTGCACAGACTTCAGGAGACTCTCGATAATTTCAGCTTTGCGGTGGACAAACTTGTCGAGAATCCTCGCTTTAACGATTACTAGCGCAGATCAGAACCGGACAATGCTGCACTCGCCTTCGCAGACGCCAACTACGCCTGAGATTGCGCGGATGACGGCCAGCGGACGGTAACGACAACGGAATCAGACAGTGCTTCCCACGAGTGGTCTATCCCTGGTCCCCATGCGGCGTAGTCACCCTGCTTTTCTAGCGTGACGCTAGCTTCTGTGAGGTCAATCCGGAAATTTCCGTCTACCAGCAGTACGAGAGTTGTGCGCTGGTCATCGGAGGTCCATTCATGGCGTTTGTCGCCTGCCGGGTGATTGAACCACTTGATCTCGACGTCCTTGTTTGATCGCACGCCCGCGGACGGGTCTAGAAAATGACCGAGAATCCAGCCACGCGTTTCGCTACCATCTTCCGCCGCATTGCCGCTGTGCCAGTTCCCGGTCATGGCCGCACCATCCAATCAATAGCAGGTATGTCTATCCGGTCCCCGCCGACCCGGCTAAGACGGCGGAGACCCTGAAAAAAAGCAAACAACCCCTCGTTACTCCATGCATCGTCACATGCGAGAGCGGAAAGCGATACGGCGTCCAGGCTGGAATACTGGCGCAGAGACGAGGATTCCCAGCATGCTTCGATCTTTCCTCCGAAGCGGTACCAGAAATCTTCCGAGTCTATGACTATCAGGCATGCGTACTCGAAATTTCCGCTGACTAGATTCAGCCCGAATCCGGTGCATTCCATGCGCAAGGCGCCTGGGTTTTCCGTGAGCAGCCACCGCATAGGTTCTGACAGGCGGGCTGGGTGCATGGGGTCGGCAGCGTGATTCTGAGTTACCGTGTTGTCGATATCATCACGGCCGAATAGTTCCTCTTCCATTTCCCGCCGCAATGTGGCCGCTATTTTCGCGTCACCGCGGAAATCTGTCAGCGGCTGGTGGAAACCCTTTGGTATAACGGCAAGCTGGCGCGCGGCGTTGACGACACTGCCGGAACGCTCTTGCAGGAGAAGGACGTAATCGGCCGGCCCCCGGTACGGGTCGGATGGGCGTGCGAACGCGCACAGGGCAAGCGGCCCGCCGGCGCACACCCTGTCGGCCACGCCGAGGACAGAGGCGAGGTCGGGTAGGTAGCGGTCCCGCAACGGGAGCGAGCCGGGTTCCGGCGGGACACCCGCCGACAGGGCGTCAGACAACTCGCCTTCAAGCAGGTCGAGCGTCAGCGCGTAAGAGGCGAACTGGGTGATCCCCAGCGAACCGCCGACACTGCCTTTCCCGGTGCTGATATCCGTCAGGCGGTACAAGGGCATGTCCACAAAGCGGGTGCCGGCAGCCAGGGTTTCCGCTAGGCGTTGGACGGCAGCGCCGGCCGCGACTGAATCCAGCGGGACATCGCCGGCTTCCGGCGGGCCATTGAGCGTGAGCCGGTCATGGGCGGCAGTCAGCGCACAGTCGAGGTCCAGCCACTCCGGGCAGGTAAAGACACTGGTGACAACTTCGGTGCCATCACCGCCGCACAGCGCGCCGTACCGGCCGTGCTCCGCCGCCTGCCCGCCGTAATAGCTGCCCAGAGCGTCAGCAACGCGCCGCCGGCCGATGCGCCGGCGCCGCCCCGCCCGGTCGAGCACGTCTCCCCGGTCGAGCCCGGCCAGCCGCTCACCGGCCTGTCGGCGGGCCGTTCCAGGTTCCCAGCCGGCGAGCATGTCAAGTCGGCCCAGTGCCCCGGCGATGTTTTCGTCTGTGACAAGCCTGCGCTCGGCGTCCGCTGCCGCGCCGCTGTCGGCTCGCCGCGCGCCAGCCATAAGGGGAGACTGGCCGGTCAGCACGGCGAACCGCGCTTTTTCGTCGGGCGTGGCCCGTGCAAACGCGATGTCTAGATGCTGCTGCTTCTCTGTTTGCGGCCGCATACCGGGATCGCTGTGCCAGTCGGCGACGGTGCGAACGCCGATGCATAGGTGCGCGGCGAATCCTTCATTGCTCATCCGCAGCGCCTTTTGCAAAGCGCAGGCGGTACGCCCGGTCCAGCCGGTCACTACGTCCGGCGCGGTACTCACCACAGCGCCCGGACGCGCGGGCATGCTCTGCCCTTCCCGCCCCATGGCGGGATTCACTGTCATTGGCGTGCTATCCGTTCCCTTTGGTCGCTCGCCATGCTTAGTGTGGCCAGTTCACCACACCATCAGGTAACACGTATTGCGAATCCGACTGGTTCACGAATCGGGACGAACGTCCCCTACCAGGGCAAGCCCTGCCTAGCCGCCGCCGCGACCCTCTGGATGGGAAACGTACGTGCCCCGCCCGTGAAGCACGATCAGCCACCCCTCGCCAACCATTTCCTCTTTCGCCCTGCGGATCACGTCACGGCTCACGCCGTACTGGTCTGCCAGGTCAAACTCGCTCGGCAAGCGGTCGTCAACGGCCAGGGCGCCAGAACGGATCTCGCTGAGCAAGTCGTCGTAAACCTGCTGCCACAGCAGCCGTGGCGCACGGTGGTTGATGCGGTCCCGCTTGTCCTGTAGCGACATAGGTGATCATGGTCGCATGTCCCCTGACCTGCGTTGATGTCGCCTACGTTTGCCAACGTTGCCAACATCTACATACATCATGTAGGCTGCCCATGCCGGCAGGGTCGTTCGGTCGTTCTAAGTGCGCCCGTTCCCTGCGACCCTGCCGGCCCGGTACTCGCCCGAGGGAGAACCGCACCCCTCAGTCGTGACTCAGCAGGCCAACAAGGACTGCCCGAAGGGAGACGCCGTGCAGGCTGCGCCGATCGGTGAGCTAGACACCGACTACACGCCCCGCTACATCCGCCTCGCAAGGTTCCTGCGGGGACGGATCGAAGACGGAACCTACCCGCCCGGCTCACTACTGCCATCGTCCAAGCGGCTGGCCGCAGCGCACGCAGTGTCGACGGCAACGGCACTGCACGCGCTAGAAATGCTCGTGGACGGCGGCTACGCGCGACACGTCGAGTCCAAGCCTCATCAGGTCATCTGGCAGGGATAACCCCGTGACCGGTGACTGGCCGACTGTACGGCATGGAGCAAGGACGAGCAATGACGATCTTCGTTTACGCGGTAATCGCCTGGGCATGCTGCGCCGCAATCTCAGCCGCGACAGACATGTACCTCATGTACCGCAGCCTGTCGGGACGGGACGGCACAGAAGTCCTCGCACTAACCAGGGAGCACGCCGCACGCGTCGGCGGGGTGCAAAGGTGGGTTATGACCAGTCTGGCCGATGACATCCTAGTGCCTTGGCTTATCTGGTACGCCATCGTGGCCGCTCACCGTCTCAGGCGAAGTTGAGCGCGCGCAGCCGGGCGTGCAGGCCATTCACGACCACAGCAGCAGTCGTCACCCGCATGCACGAACTCGACATGACCACCGCTGACCTTGCAGACAGAGCAGGCGTTCCCTTTAGCACGGTGAGGTTCTTCGGGTTCATCGCCCATCAACGGGAAACACTGGAACGGCTCTCGGTGGCGCTTGAGTGGCCATCCAACCATCTGCCGCAGCTATGGGACGATGGTGTGCAGGCTGATCGCGATCAACCCGGCAATGACACTTGTGCGCCCGTTGTTAATCGAGACAGGTGAAGTGGAGCATTCACTCCGAGTGAGCGGGTCATTTACGACTGAGTGCGTTCGTGCACGTGCACGCTCACGCGCGCGTGTCTGCACGTAAACGCGCGTGAGCATGCATCTCTGCACGGAGGGGTGCTGATTAGGGCAACAGGCATGGCCGTTGTGGGCTGTCCGGGAGTAGCATGAGATGGTGCCCGAGATAGATTTCACCAACCCCCATGAGCCGTTCACGCCAATTGTAGAAGCCCTGTTCCGTTCGTTTATCGAAGACGGGTCCATAGTAATTGAAGATCAATCACCTGATGAAATAATCCTTGAATACAAAGCACATCTGGCAATTATGATTGCCGAGGGAACTGAGCTGCACCACGTTCCGGATCATCGGTCTACTCTTTGGCAGCACGCCGAGAGCGAGTGCGATAACGGCAATCCGGAGATAGCACTGACTCTCTATGCCCTATGGATTGAGCATGTAGTTAACGGCAATTTGACGGCTGGTTTTCAGCGAAAAGGATATGATCCGGACGTCATTAATCTGCTCATACGCAGGCTCAACATTGATGAGAAGATTACCAAGCTGTGGCGCGCCGCAGGATTCGAACCGCTGTCAAACGCGGATACTTCCTTGATAAGTCGGATCATGGAGACTAGAAACGCATTCGTGCACTACAAATGGAAAGGCTATGACGAAACTACAGATCAATCTCACAGAGAACAACTGAATGCGCTCTTGGAGCGCGCTCACGCCTTGCATGACGTCTTCCGTTCACGCGAGAACTTGCTTCTCTGGAATGGCCGAGAAGATGAGATTATGAATTTCCATCGAGAAGACATAAAACGACACGCCGAAGAAGCCGGCCCATTTATCTTCGGTAGCGCAGATGGAGAGGCGTAGAGATCCCCGGCGCCCTCTGGAATCAACCGCCGAAACAGGGTCGCAGGTAGTATTCTGGCTATCGATTCGGACCTAGCGCGTCCGCGCGATGTCCACATTATGAGACAGTTAGCGACATTGAGGGAGAACGGCGATGACCAAAACGGTAGAGCACGTTGACTCTACTCCTGGACGTCCGAGGGCCGCTGATGAGCGCCCGGCCTTCACGATCGCAATCTACCAAGATCCTTCGTACGTTGAAGGCATCATTCAACAATCGAGTCGTGGGCTCATCACCGATTCCTCGGACACTGATAATGCCCAGAACACTCAATCTTCCAAAGAAGATGACGCCATACGCGGTGATATTGGGGCTAAGGTTAACTTCCCGGGAATCGGTGGCTTCAATGCGAGTGCTGGAATGTCAACCAGCGATGGGGCTAGCAACGAGAACTTGTTTGGCCAGCAAAGAACCCGGAACTTTAAGTACACCTCCGCTTATTACCTGCATCATGTGCGCCAAGACCTACGCGCGGCAGGCTTGCTCAAGCAGGTAGTATCCGCCGCAGATCTCCACAGCCTGGAGGTGAGTGATTTCATCGAATTTCAGGCCAAATTTAGCCCCGACGAAATTATTTCGCTCCTGGACGTTTTCAATCCTGATCTAGTAGCGGCGTTGACTCGATGGATGCGCAAGAACCAAATCATTGGCAACATGGCTAGCGCTGAGACGAACGAGCAACAGCAAGCGTTGATTCTCGAATTTCAGACACGCCCAGATGCGGACGCGGAAGCTGCCAAGGCTATCGCTGAAGCGGTGAGAGTTGATTTCCGGAGTGCAGCTACCCGCCAGTACTACGGTGCGATCGGGGCGAATTCCGGAATTACTGCGGTTGTCGTATGTGACACTCGCAGCTTCCTCGTGGAAGATGCTGACCGGATACTCGACGGGCATTTTACCGTCCTTGGTAAGGTAAGCAGTCCTCCTGTGACGGATGTGCCAATTCTCGCCAGGAATAAGGTACTTGACCGCATACAGCCGAAGGCAGTCGACTTCCTTACTGAGAATCTGCGAAAGGCAGCGAAAGAGAAAATTAATAGTAACATTGCGGAAATCCGTACACTGGAACAATATCTAGATATGAACTTCCCGTCTCGCATACCTGGGATATCGTTTAACGTAATTCCGATCGCAATATACATCTAAGAGAGTCCGATCGAGCGCGTGAGTTCTCTCGGGCGTTCGGCGCGCCGACTACGCACGTTCGAAAGCTTGAGCACTCACCACCCACAACACCCCAGGCTGCCGTGGTGGGCTAGACGGCAACCAGCCTAGCCACTAGTGTGTATAGAGGAAGTATCCGCCAAGCCAGTAGTCGTACACCCGCGCGATGTGGGCGGCGCCGGTGTCCAGCCGCGACACGTCGCCCGACATGGTCTCCGCTTGCTCAGAACCCTGCTCAGAATCCGACATGGCCGGTTCAGGCACCACCCTAGTTGAGCCGCATTTGCCGCAATTTCTCCCAATGATCTTATGACGCTCTATGCACGGCGGTGACGGGAATCCGCGCGTCGCGGGAAGGCGCGCGGAGCGCGGTCTCCTGCGCAGGGCCTCAACGGGGATACTTTGAGCCCCCGGAGGGGCTCAAAGTATCCCCGCTCCGGGGCTTCGCACGCTTCTTGCTGTTATCAGGGACGGGAGCGCGGTGGAACACGCACTCGTTCGGACTAATCCTTGGTTCTCTGTTAGCCGGTGAGGCCGCGCTCGATCGCGGCGATGATCGCGGGACGCAGGTCGGGAACGCTGATGATCGCGTCGACCGAGCCCACCTCGACGGCGCGCTGGATGGAGTGGATCCGGTCGAACTCCGCGGCCACCTCGCCGAGCTTCTCCGCGCGGACCGCCGCCTGTGCCTCGGCCAGCTGGGCGCTCAGCCCGCCGCGGTCGTCCGCGCTCGACTCCGCCATCCGGGCCTGGAGGCCCGCCACCCGCGGGTCGGTCGCGGTGCGGTTGCTCACCTCGGCGCCGAACACCACCGCCGCCGCCGGGGCGCCGCCGAGCACGGACGCGAACGAGCCTTCCAGCGCCAGCACCGTCATGCTGGGGTTGAGCGCCTTGGAGAACACCACGAACGCGCCGCCGTGGTAGCGGGAGATCACGCAGAACACGATCGGGCCGTCGAAGTTGACGATCGCCCGGCCGATCTCGGCGCCGTACTCAAGCTGCAGCTTGCGCATCGACTCGGGCGAGCCGTCGAACCCGGACAGGTTCGCGAGGACCACGACCGGGCGGTTGCCCGAGGCGGCGTTGATCGCCCGCGCGGTCTTCTTCGACGACTGCGGGAACAGGGTGCCCGCCGTGTAGGTGTCTGGGCCGTCGGTGGGCGGGAACCCGCGCCGCGGCACCGACCGCGACTCGATGCCGATCAGGCAGACCGGGCGGCCGCCAAGGTGCACGTCCTGGACGACCGAGATCTCGGCGTCGGCCATGCCGGCCCAGCGCTCAAGGACCGGGTGGTCTTGGTCGGACAGGGCGCGCATGACCGTGCGGATGTCGAACGGCTTCTTTCTGTCCGCGTTCTTCTCCGCGGAGAAGATCTCCCCGACCGTGGCGAAGTCGCTGCCCGCCATCGTGCTGCCAACCATGGGGTGCGGGTAGCCGGACACGTCCCGGTCGGCGGGGTCGCTGGTCACCGCCTTGCGCGGGAACCGCTCGCCCGGTGCGATGTAGGCGTGCTCGTAATGGGTCATCAGGAGGTCGCAGGCGGCCGTCAGGCTCGGCGCCCAGTACTGCGCCTGCCCGTTGGGGCCCATCACCCGGTCGTAGCCGCCGATGCCGAAGTTGTCCTCGGCCGACACCCCGCCGGAGAAGTCGAGCGCCTGCTTGCCGGTGAGCACCATCGCCGAGTCCGGTGTCATCACGAGGATGCCCTTGGTGTGCATGAGCATGGTGGACTCGGCGTTCCAGTACGGCTGCGCGCCGACGTTGATCCCGGCGACCACGATGTTGATCTCGCCGCCGTCCTGGGTGAACTCAACGATGCGCTTCAGCGCCGCCGCCACCCAGTCCAGGTTCTCCGAGCCGGAGTTCATCGAGATCCGCGCGCCGGATGACAGCGCGAACCACTCGACGGGCACGCGCAGCCGCCGCGCCAGGTCGAGGGCGGCGATGACCCGCGCGCACTCGGGCTCAGACAGCGCGCCGAGCGACTTGGTCGGGTCGCCGAGCAGCGCCACCCGGGTCACGCCCTCGGGGTGCCGCGCGGTCGGCGTGCTGACCACGCCCACGACCATGGCCGCGGTGTTCTTCCCCTTCGGCCGGTCCACCGGCACCAGGTTGCCTGCGGGGTCGAGGTCGTGCTCGTCGAACCGGCCACCAGGCCCCGCCATGAGATCGGTCAGCTCGTAGGGGTACACGTTGCCGCGGCGCGCGGCGCGCAGGACCTTCTGCCGGTAGTCGTCGAGCGGCAGGACCGGCTCGGTCGGCGGCGGTCCCATGTGCAGCCGGACGGCGTGGCTCGCGTCGAGGCTGGTCCACACGGCCACCTCGGCCAGCTCACCCGACGGGGTGCGCTGGCGGGTCACGAACTGCACTTCCTCAAGCCCGGCACCCGAGGTGGTCGGCCGGATCCGGTGGACAAGCGAGTTGATCTCCTCGACGGTCAGGCCGACCGTCGGCCAGACGTAGATCGTGATCCGGTTGGCGTCGAAGCGCTTGTGCTGCGGGCGCTGGGCCTGGACCGTGCGGATCGCGTCGAGGCAGCCGGCGAGGACGTTCTCAAGCGCGGGCAGCGCGACGAGGCGGCCGTCCGCCTCGCGCAGCGGGGTGAGGTCGCGGACCTGGCCCATGGCGACGAGCCGTTCGTCGGCCTTGTTGGTCTTGGCCGCGGCCTTGAACAGGTAGATCTCCTCGTCGGCCGAGGGCAGCCGGGTGAGGTCGAACTCGCGCAGCCGGTCGATCTGCAGGCGCTGCGCGATCTGCGGGTGCAGGCCGCGGATCAGCAGGTCCTCGGTCAGGCCGGCGCCGTCGCCCGCGCCCGCCGGCCGGAAGGTGAAGCGGTGCCGCATGGCGGTGCCGCTCGCGCCGGCGACCGTGAAGGTGATCCGCGCGGCAGGCGCCGACAGCGACGGTACCGACAAAGACCCGGCCCGCGCCGCCAGCAGCTCGCCGAGGCGCGCCGCGAGCTCGTCGGGTTCCGGCTGCCCGGCCCAGGCGACGTAGAAGTCGGCGACCAGGCTGTCGGCGGTGGTCTCGGCGGCCAGCGTGCCCAGGGCGGCGATCGCGCCCGGCAGGTCGGCGATGTCGGCGGCCGCGGCGGCCACCAGGGTCACCCGGCCGTCGCCGGCGTCCTCGGCGGTGACGAACCGCCTGCTCGTGCCGTCACCCGCCGCGATGTCACGCGCGGTCACGGCCGCGAGCCGGTGGTTGCCGTAGTAGCGGCGGGTCAGCACCTCGAGCAAGGGCGTGTTGTCCGCGCCCCGGCGCAGCCGCTGGCCGATCAGCCGGACCAGCGGCTCGGAGCTGGCCACCATCGCCTGGATCCGCTCGCCGCGGTCCCGCGCCTGCGGGTTCCGGTCGAGGTAGCGCAGCTGCTCGCGGATCGCCGCGTAGACCCTGGCCCGGTTGCGACGCAGCAACGGCTGGGCGAACCAGCGAAACACCACGCCCCTGGCGAGGTCGGACACCGCGGGGAAGCGCAGCTGGGTGGCCTCGATGAGGTGCTCAAGCGCCAGCCCGGCCGCCTCGCGCAGCGGCTCGGCCGGCGGCGCGGTGGCCAGCCACTGCCGCAGCAACTCGGCGACGATGCCGACGTCGGCTGACATCCCCTCCTGCGCCAGGAAGACGCGGAAGACCGCGGCCTCAAGCTCCGGGGTGCGGTCGAGCTCGGTGACACCGTAGTAGCGGAAGACCCGGGCCAGCTTGGCCTGGAATGCCTCGGGCACGCCGGCTCGCTCGACGTCGAGGCTCCGCAGGTAGCTGTGGAAGTACTCGCGCGGGCTGTGCACCGGGCCGTCGAGCGCGGACTCCGTGTCGCTGCCCGGCTGGTTGCGGCTCAGCTCCGACATGTCGGCGAAGACCGTGAGCAGCTCCACCTCGCCGGGCAGCGGCATCCCGCCAAGGCCGGCCCGGTCGAGTTTCTGGCGGGCGGCCAGGTAGCCGGCGAGGGCGCGCTTGCGGTCGGCGGAGTCATCGTCGTAGCCGAGCAGCACGCCGCGCAGGTCGGCCAGGTACAGCTCGACCCGCTCCGCCGCGGGCACGTCGGCCGGCGCGGGCGGCAGGTCGATCTCCACCGCGGGCCCCGCCTGGGTCCCGGCCGACGGTGCCGCCTCCGCCGTGATCGCGTCGCCGACCGGCTCAAGGCGCAGCAGCGGCTCGCCCGCGCCGACCTGGCTGCCGACCGCGACAAGCAACTCGCGGACCCGGGCACGGAACGGCGACCGCAGCACGGTCTCCATCTTCATGCTCTCGAGCACCAGGATCGGCGCGTCCGCCTCGACCTCGTCGTCGACGGCCAGCGGGGTGGCGACCACGAGGGCGGGCGCGGGCGAGCGGACGACGCCGCCCTCGTCGCGGCTGACCCGGTGGGCGACGCCGTCCACCTCGACCAGGTGCACGGGGCCGTGGGTGGCCGAGGTGAACCTGAACCTCGCCCCGTTGACGGTGATCCTGCCGCTGAGCGCGTCGAACCGCTCGATCTCGACGTCGGCCGAGCGACCCGTGCCCGGCGCGCCACCGCCATCGCCCGCGGGGCCGGCGACGGCGATCTCGACGTGGAACCGCTTCGGCCCGGTCCGCGCGACCCGAACGCGGTAGCCGGCGCCGCGCAGCTTCAGGTCGAGCGGGCGGCCCGGGTCGTGACGCACCTGCGGGCGGCCGCCGCGGGCGGTGGCGAGCAGTTGCTGCCTGCTGACCTCTTCCTCGTCCTCGTAGGCCTCGATCGCGGCGGCGGCGAGCGCGACGGCGGAGTGCCGGTGGGCGGCGAGCCGGCCCTCGCCGCGCACCCGGTCGATCCAGCCGGTGTCGGCGCTCGCGTCGATCACCTCGGGCTGGTCAAGCAGGTCAAGGACGAAGCTCTTGTTGGTGGCGCCGCCCTCGATGACCACGGTGGTCTCGGCCATCGCGCGGCGCAGCCGGCCGAGCGCCTGGTCACGGTCGTGGCCGTAGGCGATGATCTTCGCGATCATCGAGTCGAAGTCGGCGGGGATCGTGTCACCCTCGCTGACCCCGGTGTCGACCCGGATGCCCGGGCCCGCGGGCAGCGCCAGCCGGGCGATCCGGCCGGGTGCCGGCGCGAAGTCGCGGTCCGGGTCCTCGGCGTTGAGCCGCGCCTCGATGGCGTGCCCGGACTCGGCCGGCTTGCCGCCTTCCAGCCTCCCGCCCGCCGCCACGTGCAACTGCAGCCGGACGAGGTCGGTGCCGGTGGTCAGCTCGGTGATCGGGTGCTCGACCTGCAGCCGGGTGTTGACCTCAAGGAAGGCGAAGCGCTTGTCGCCCGGGTGGTAGAGGAACTCGACGGTGGCGGCACCCCGGTAGCCGACGGCCAGCGCCAGCCGCTCGGCCGACGCCTTCAGGTCTTCCACCTGCGCGGCGCTGAGGACGGGGGACGCCGATTCCTCGATGACCTTCTGGTTGCGCCGCTGCACCGAGCAGTCGCGGACGCCGAGCGCCCACGCCGTGCCCTGGCCGTCGGCGATGACCTGGACCTCGACGTGCCTGGCGCCGGTGACGAGGCGCTCGAGGAACAGGGTGCCGCTGCCGAACGCGCGCAGCGCCTCGGCGCTCGTCCGCGCGAACGCCTCGGTCAGGTCGCCGGGTGAGGTGATCACGCGGATGCCGCGCCCGCCGCCGCCCGCGGTGGCCTTGAGCATCAGCGGGTAGCCGATGCCCTCCGCCGCGGCGAGGGCGTCGTCGAGGGTGGCGACCGCGCCCCGGCTCCACGGCGCCACCGGCACGCCGACCTCCTCGGCGATCAGCTTGGCGCCGATCTTGTCGCCGAGCTTGCGCATCGCGTCCGCGTCCGGGCCGATGAAGGTGACGCCGGTCTTCTCGCACAGTTCGGCGAAGACCGGGTCCTCGGCCACGAAGCCCCAGCCAACCCAGGCGGCGTCGGCCCCGGTCTCGACGAGGGCGCGCTCGAGCACGGCGTAGTCGAGGTAGGGCCGGGCCGAGGCCGGGCCGAGCGGGTAGGCCAGGTCGGCCTCCCTGACGAACGTGGCGGTGCGGTCCGCGTCGGTGTAGAGGGCGACCGTCCCGACCGGCGTGCCCGTCTGCGCGGACAGGTCCCGGACGGCGTGGATCAGCCGCATCGCGGCCTCCCCGCGGTTGACGATGGCGACTCGACTGAACACCGGCACAGACCTCTCCCAAGTACGAACGTGCGGAAGGCTGCGTTGTCACCACCGGGCCGTCAGCGTGCCCGGTGCCCCGCCTTCACCTGCGTCTATCCTGCTCGATGGTACGCAGGGCACCAAGGGCGGTCATGGCGCAGACCTTAGGCGCAAGGTTTGTTGGAAACCAACAAAAAGCCGGGCACGCAGAGCCGGCCGCCGTTGCCTCGCCGTCGCGCCCCCCGGCCGGCCCCCGGTCCTTTTCTCTTCAGTAACACAGACAACATTAATTGTAAATTCTCGCTTAAAAACCATTGATCACAATAGTCA
>Ga0335075_10013667_pt1 | contig 12221 bp, 12 predicted proteins | sample Lox_Sample_24_FD_206723 | JGI IMG/M metagenome (GOLD analysis project Ga0335075, IMG submission 206723) | Soil microbial communities from Loxahatchee National Wildlife Refuge, Florida, United States - Lox_Sample_2.4 | ecosystem: Environmental > Terrestrial > Soil > Wetlands | place: USA... | reverse complement strand
CGGACGGCTCGAGGCCCACGTGAGGAGGGCGCCCTGTGGCCGTCTTGTCTTTTGAGCAGCGAGTGGCCTCCAGCCTTGAGCGAGGTCCACGCCTTTACCGGAAATTCTCACTTTTCATTTTGCCCCAGTACCTTCGAGGGAGTGGCGGGCCGGTAGAAGTCCGGCCAGCCCTCTCCTCGGCTCCCTGCCGGTCTTTGGGGGGAAAACAACGCGGTTGGGTCCGGTTGCTGTCGGCACTCGCCACCGGAGGCGACGTTCAGGAACGCCATGTCCACCGTCTCGTCTCCCGACGAGATGCTGATGACTAGGTCGGCAGGTAGTCGTACCTCTTCCGAAAGAGATGCCATTCGCATGCTGATAGCAGCGACGACAACCTCGATAGGGACAGCTTCAGGCAGTATCTGGGGGGAGTTGACGGCGCTCGTCATGACGGGGGTATCCGCGACCTACTTTGTGGTTACAGGGGCTATAGATGTTGTGGAGAGCTGATCCGGCACAGGCCCGGCAACTTGTGACAGCGTGACCTGGGGCACACCTCACCTGCGGCGATAACCGCCGTGGCAAGGAAATATGAGCAGACAACGAAACACGAGGTGCATGCTGTCTGACGAGATGACACCGCCCGGATGAGAGAAGTGGTGGTCAAATGGACACCCTTCTCTTGACTTTGAGCGCTCGTCGGGCAAGGCACGATCGCCGGCGACGAAGCTGGCCTGTGACGCCCTTGCCTTAGGCACGGACGCCGCAAAAGGCGCCCATCAAAAGACGAACAAAAAGGTCGACGTCACGGCGAAACAAGGCCCAGGCGGGTTGCACAAGTCCCATTCTCCTGGCGGTCATGGCCCCTGAAGCTTCTGAATAAGACGCCGGTACAGCCTTGGTTGTGCAGACTGGCTGCGCGGCATAACGCTGACGGTAGCGGGGTGACCGGCCCCGCGCAAGGCCCAATATTCCGAAGCCCAAGGATTTTCGCACATCGCGATCTTTTGCCATGACTGTTGCAAAGGCAGTTGGCCCGGCCGTCATGACCCTAGACGCTAACTTTGGCGGATCGATACTTTTGTTTCTTGTGCCACACGTCGACCACCAGTACTCGGGCCCAGGCGACAGTGAGGCGGGGCTTCCATTGTCCCGGCCTCGCGGGTCCGTCTGGCTCCATCAAGTTACCGTCACTCCCCCATGAATGTCCGTTCTATACCACCCACCCGAGACCCGCGCCGATCCGGCGATCCGTCGCTATAACGGGGTCCATGACCGGCAGGGACGGCCGGCTCCGCCGCTCTCAACCACGGACGCTGAGGCCGTCATCGAGCAATTCGCGCTGAACTGGCGTTTGTTTGCTACGACCTGGGACACCGTCTGGCGTTGCGTTCGCCATTACGGACGCAAGGTCTGGCAAAGTGGTCGGCTGCTGTGGCGTCGACGAATGGACGAGCGAGGACGTAGCCCGAATAGGCTGCCGGGTCGCAGCAAATGCGAGAGGATGCGGTTACGCGACTCGAGCGGCGATCCTGCTCACGCGCTGGTTGTTCAAGTTAGGCGCAGCCCGTGTGTTCTTGACGATCATGGCTGGGAATGAGGGTTCAGGCGCCGTGGGCTCGCCGAGCGGGGTTTGAATTTGAAGGAATGATGCGCTCACACAGCGTTTGGCAGGGCCAGCGCTGCGACGTGATGTGGTCCGCTGCACTGCCGCTTGAGTGGACAAAGCGCGGCCCGGATGAACAAACGTGATGCGATCGCCGATGCCCGGATCAGAGCTGTCACCCGGCTGGTCAGGCGCCCGAGTAGTGGAGGGCGGCCCGTCGCGTCAGTGGCGCGACTCCCACGCCGCCTCCTCGCCGGCGATGTCTTGGAGCAGGTTGCCGAGGGTGAGGCCGTACTCGTAGCCGTGGTAGCCCCATGCCGGCCCGATGTCACCGCCGTACCCCGCGACCTTGTGGTCGGTGAGGACAGGCCGGGCGCGGCTCGTCCCGGCGTGGGTCGTGACCTGGAGCCAGGTGGCGTCGCCCGCATGTTCGCAGCTTGCCGAATAGAGGCCGGGGTAAGTCACCCAGGGGGTGGCCACGTGCTCCTTCAATGGGAACTCGACGTTTGGCAGCTGTGCGACCTGAGTGAAGGTCAGGAAGTAGGGGTCTAGGCCAGCATTGCCGCCGGCGAGGGCCGCCGGGTTGGTGCAGGCAACCTGCTGGCCGGCCCTGGCGGTCTGGCCAGACTGGAGGCTCACTCCCTGCCCCGGCCGGCCGAACACCGAATTGGCGGGCGGCTCCGAAGGATAAGAGGAAAAAGCGATGGCGCAGCCGACCTCGGTGCCCGAGGTGCACAACGGGACCTTGGTGAAGGTGGCGCCGACCGTCTCCCCGGAAGGGACCTGGAGGTTGCCGCCGACCAGGACCGCCACGAGGAGACGGCTGAGCACGGATGGTTGGTGGTCCAACTCGGCAGAGATGAGGTGGATGAGGACCGCCGAGCCCTGCGAGTCCCCGACCAGGACGACCGGCTTGCCCTGGGTATGGGCCAGGAACCACTGCCAGGCGGGGAGCACGCTGTTGTAGGCGACAGTAAAGGTCGAGCGCATGACCGCCTCGTCGCCGGCGAGGCCTTTCAGCACGCTCGGGAAGGTCTGGGAGCGGTAGGCCGGCGCCCACACGTCACAGACCCGGGACAACGGAGCGGCTTGTTCGTCCGCCGTGACTGTTTCGACCTTGGTCACCGCCAGGGCGGTGTTGCCCGTGTCGGCCAGGCTTTCTGTCGGGTAGATGTAGAAGCAGTCGAACTTCGACGCCAGCGCCGAGCGCGGCCAGGTTGCGGGCTTTAGGGTGCCGGCCGCCGTGAGAGCCGTGACGGCGGGGCTCGAGGTGCAGGGGTCAGCCGCCTGGCCGGGCCGGCACACCCAGACGGGGCCCGTCCCCTGGGGGGTCGCCCGTCCCGGTACAGCGCTCGACGCTCTCGCGGGGAGGGCTGCCGAGGACAAACCCGCGGTGACAATTGCCGCTACCAGGGCGGCGCGAGGAGCTCGTCCGAACAGCCGCCGTCGGGCCCAGCCCCACGCGTTGCCGTACCTGCCTGCCAGCCTTTGTCTGGTCATGTCCGTCGTTCTTCCTCCGGTGTTAGCGGCCCGGGCCCGTTTCACGTAGGCGCTTGTCGACCGGGGCGCTCACGCATGCATAGGTGTTAGCTCCTCACTCCATTTCAGGCGGCGCTCGGCGAGCTCGTCACCCGGCGGATCGATGGCTACTGCATCCGCCGCCTCATCCACGCTTCCCTCGTCGATGCACCGACGCTCGTGCTCGAGGAAGGGGAGATGGTCACGGCAGTTAATGACGCTCAAACCGGTCTCTGGCAAAGTTGGCTCACGCCGGGCGCAGCAGCCGTTGGCCTATTGGCGCTCATGGCGCGATATGCGCAGATGCTCGGCGCGGTCGTGATCGTAGGCATTGTACTTGGGCCCCCGCCGCGCTGGTCATCGGGGGAGCCGTGTACATCGCCCGCGTAGGGTGGCGCGACCCTGTCACTGCTGGTTCAGATGGCGCTCATCACGTTGAGCACCAGGCCGTTCGGGTCCACCACGAGAAAGTGCCGCTGCCCGTAATCCTCGTCTCGTATATCGAGGAGGATCCTGGCGCCGCGCCGCTGGGCGCGGGCATAGGCCTCGTCGACGTCATCGACCTGGACCGTGAGGACCAGGGAGTACCCTCCTGGCGGAGCCGGCCGGCCGCCGAAGAACTCGTGGCCGGGTTGTAGGAACCCGACGTTCAAAGAGCGGTCCTCAGGTGCCATGAGCTGGAGGTACCAGCTGCCGAGCTCGACGCTGACCACCATGTCGAACAGGCCCATGTAAAAATCGCGGCTTGCTTCGAAGCGCTCAGAGGACATATTCGGCACGACCCGCAGGACTTTCATGCCGCCTGCCTTCCCGTGGCGTTACCGCTGGAGCGGTGGGCGGCCTCCCATTGGGCCGGGCTCATGTACCCGAGGGACCTGTGGAGCCTGCGGGGGGTCGACCAGCCCTCGATATAGGAAAAGACAGCCCTGTGTAGCTCGGTAATGCTGCGCCAGGGCCTGGTCGTGATGAGCTCTCTTTTGATGGTGGCAAAAAAAACTAACAGGTAGGCGAAGCCGGACCAGGTCCAGATGAAAGTGATGTCACCGACATAGCGGGTGTCGAGTTCGGCTGACGGGCCGAAATGGCGTTTGATTAGCTCCAGCGCTCTCTGTTCGGCGGCCCCGGGGACGGTGCTGCTGCGCCAGCGGCGATTACAGCGGCCCTCCAGGCCGGCGTCGATCTGTGCCTGCTTGACCCAACCGCGGACCGCGCTGACCGTGAGGTCGAAGTCGTGGGCCACGGCGGCTATCGAGCGGTCACCTTTCAGGAAGCGCTTGATGATGTCGGCCTTAAACTCGTCGGTGAAGGCACGGCGTGGACGAGGCCTCTTCCATACCACCGTCTCCATACTGGGACATCCTCTCTGCCCTTAGCGGGCACATGGTGGGTGTCGGTCAAACGGTGTAACCCCACCTCGTAACCAACGCTCAAACATTCTGTGCTGGGCTCACAGACGTACCGCGACGATGACCTCGTAGACGAAGTTCCGCGACACCCGCCCGGCGTACTTCGTGTCAATGAGTTTCCCAATGTCGACCAGGAACCCCTGCCTTGACACGGGATCCAGGCTCAAGACGAGGGAGTCGGTCTTGAGCCACCCGACGTAGGAATCGGTCGTGTGGAGCCTCGGGATCTCGAAGCGGTGACGCTGGACATTTCCGAACTCGGCCTGTTCTTCAAGTTCCGGGAACGCTGGTGGCGCATCTTCGGGCGCAGGCGGCTCAAAGAACGGATCATCGCTTAACCCCCACCGCAGGTAGAAAGGCTGCGTGTCCGCGAAAAAGCCAGGCGTTCCGCCTTTGACGTGGTGTGCGTGGACAATGGCCAAGACCCCGCCTCGCCCCAGGGCACGGGCTGTTTTCGAGAAGCGGACGTCGGGATCGATCCAATGCAAGGCACTGGATACCCCGACCGGTACCGGGCGTAGTCTGAAGCCGCGGCATCAAAGGACTCCTTGCGACGGAACGCCTGTGACCGGGACGTCAGGCCAAGTTGCCAGATATGCGATGGTCCAGTCTGACGTTAGTTAGTTAGCCCGACGGGCGAGCAAATAGACGGCTCGGGCTCGCTCGCACTGGACGGTTTCACCATACGAACACGGTTACGCACGACCAGATTATCCCTGAGTTTCGTCACATTATGTCGCCCCCGGGCTAAAACCGCGGCGCATAGGCCAGGAGTCCAAGGTCGCCCGTTACGTCGGCCCAGGCTCGACGATGACGGTCGAGAAAGGGCCGGGGGAACGCCATCGGGGTGCAAGACTTCGTGCGATGAAGGACACGGCTCACTCCCCTCCGGCGCGCCCCCTACAGGAGGTCCGGCACCTTTGGCTGGCCAGGGTCCTCGGCGCTGTTGCCGGTGCCGCCTCCCCGAGGCGTCAATAGTGAGCCCGGGCAGCAGAATCTGTAGTGCACTTCTCGCTTTCCCTGATCTGCCGTAGCTCCGCCTGCCAAGTGGCGCAGGCGATATACGGCTTGAAGCCGAGCCGGTGGTTGATGGCGAGCATCGGGGCATTGGAGTCGGCGTTGCCGGTGCGGATGTCCGTGGCGTCCGGTCGCTCGCGGAGGATACGTTCGAGCATGGCCGCCTTCAACCATTTCCCCAAACCGTGGCCGCGGTGCTCGGACATCACGCCGGTGTCGCCTTGGCCGACTGTCTCGGGCTGGTTCGGGTTCCACCAGACGGTGGTCAGCCCAACGAGCCGGCCGCTGTCCTTCTCCTCGGCGAACAGCCACCAGCCCTGAGTTCCGGTCTGGGCTGCGACGGCCTCCCGTTCCCGTAGCTCCGAGACCGTGGTACGTCGGTGCGCGACGTGCAGATCGCCTCTTGGAGCGTCGGCCATGACGTCGAGTACGTCAACCACGGCATCAACGAGGTGGTCCGGGCAACGGTCATCGTAGCGTACGAGGCGGTAGGCGTCTCCCGCCTTCTTCTCTCCGTCTTCGGCCCACTGGCGGAGCAGACTTCGGTCGACGTCCGCCAGCACGAGGCGGTTGATGTGCGTCTCCTGTGCCAGTGTGGCTCCGACCGCCTGACAAAAGGCCGCCCCCGCGGGCACGCGGTCGCCCGTCCACCCGGTAAGGAGCGTCTTCCTCTCGGACTCAGCCACTGCCACCACCTGGGCGAGGAGTCGTCGTCCGATCCCCTGTCTACGGTGCGACGGGAGGACCATCAGCTGGACGTGCAAGGCATGGGAGTTCTCCCCGTCCCGGCGGCTCCGAGCCCGGCCAACGGCGACGAGGTTCGAGTCCGGTGCCCGCCCGAACCAGCCCCACATATCTACAGAGCTCGGCGCCCACAGCTCCCACCGCGCAAATACCTCGATCGGGACCGACGGGTCCTCAGGGGCCGATTCGGCGTGCAGTGTGGTCGAAAAAGCGTGATATTCGAATATCCGAGCGTCGTCCAGCCGTCGCGGGTCGAACGGGACGATCGCGATGTCTTTGCCCCGTTGGCTCTCCATGGCCAGAAGTCTCCTGCCGGCGCCGGCGCCTGTCCATCGGTTTTCGCCAGCGCGGGCCAAGTGACCTACGGTCGGACAGTGACCGAGGAACACTTGGCCGGCCTGGACGGTCCAATCGAGATCGTCCGCGACCAAATAGGGGTGCCCCACTGCTACGCCGCCACCGAGCACGACGCCTTCTTCGCTCAGGGGTGGGTGCACGCCACGGATCGCCTCTGGCAGATGGAACACGACCGGCGGCGAGCGCTGGGCCGTTGGGCGGAGGTGGTGGGGCCGGCGGGGGTGACGAGCGATCTCTTTTACCGACGCGTGGACCTGGCGAGCTCCGCCCGCCGGGATTGGTCGGCCCTCGCCCCGCGGACCAGGGCGATGCTGGCGGCGTACAGCGCCGGGGCGAGCGCCGCCGTGAAGAAAAGGACCGCTGGGCGGTTGCCTCGAGACTTGGAACTGGCCGGGGTCGTGCCGGAAACCTGGGAGCCGTGGCACTGCCTTCTCGTGTTCAAACTGCGGCACGTTTTGATGGGGTCGGCCCGACCGAAGCTTTGGCGGGCCGTGGCCGCCGACGTCCTCGGCGCCGAGGCGGCCAAGTGGATGCTGTCCGGATCGGACCACCTGGCTTCCGTACCCCCTGGCGCCCCTTGCGAAAGCCTCCTGTCTGTCGCCCTCGCCGACGAGGCCGGCAGTAACAACTGGGCCTTGTCAGGCTGGCGTACCTCCTCGGGCCTGCCTCTCCTGGCCGGCGATCCCCACCGCGTCTTGGAAATCCCCAACGTCTACGTCCAGGGCCACCTGTCGTGCCCGGCGTGGGACGTCTTGGGCCTCGGCATGGCCGGTGTCGCGGGGTTCCCTCATTTCGGCCACAACCACCAGGTCGCCTGGTGCATCACCCATGGGATGGTTGACGATCAGGATCTGTACCACTACTCGTCCCCGCCCGGGGATGCTCAACGGGTCGACACCATCCAAGTCCGCCACTCCAACCCGATCGACGTGGAAGTCGTAACCACTCCACGGGGCCCGCTGCTAGCCCCAGACCTAGCCCTGTGCTGGACCGCGACCATCGAGACCGACACCGGCTTCGACGCCGTGCCGTCGATGCTGGAGGCGGCTTCTGTAGCCGCGTTGTTCGAGACCATGCGGACCTGGGTGGCGCCCGGCAACAACCTCCTCGCCGCCGACCGGGCCGGCACGATCGGCTACTTAACTCGAGGCCGGGTACCTCTCCGGCGCCGGAACGAAGGGATCCTCGTCCCAGTTCCGGGCGAGGACGCCTCCTATACGTGGGACGGGTTCCTTGCCTTCGAGGACCATCCCCGCCTCGTGAACCCCGAGGAAGGCTTCCTCTTCAGCGCCAACAATCCGGTTCTCGCATTCTCGACCGGTGCACCCTACCTGGGCATAGACGTGGCCGCCCCTTGGCGGGCCCGACGCCTTGTCGACGCCCTGTCCCAAATGGTCGGCGCCACCGTGGCCGACATGGAGGCCCTCCACCGGGACGTGGTGTCGCTGCCCGCCCGCTGGTGGTCGGAACGCCTGTCGGGGTGGGCGCCCCTGGCCGATTGGGACGGGAGCATGGACGCTCAATCGAGCGCCGCAGCCGCGTACTCGGTATTTCGACGGGAGCTGATGCTGCTCGCCCTCGAGCGCTCCGGCCTCGGGGCGAACCTGGACCATCGGCTCAATCGGCTGGTACCCGGTGTGCTCCCCGAGTCGGCCATTTGGAGGGTTGTGGACCAACACGCCCGGTCCGGCGAGACCGGCCTGTTTGCGGGCTGGAGCTGGGACCAGGCCGTAGCCGAAAGTACCACTCGCGCCCAGCGAACCTGGAAGGGGGAGAGCTGGGGCGAACTCCACTACTCGGCTCAGCATCATCCTCTCGGCCGCGCCGAACTCGACCCGCCGTCAGTCCCCTACGCGGGCGACATGGACACGGTCCAGGCCGCCAGCTATCTCCCTACCGTTAGCTTTGCCACCCAATCGGCCTCTGTCGCCCGCTACGCGTTCGACCTGGCTGACTGGGACCGATCGGGCTGGGTCATCCCCTTGGGAAGCTCCGGGGAGCCCGGAAACCCCCACTTTGCCGACCAGCAGGAGGCATGGCGAGAGGGCCGCTTGCTGGTCGCACCCTACACGCGGGCCGCGGTCCAAGCGGCAAGCGAGGCACGTCTTGTCCTTCGACCTGTCTGAGGTGGAGGAGAGGACGCCCTCGGTGCGCTACCTAACCGGCGGCCAGGGGCATGTTCCAGGGCCCGCCCAGCCGGCTTGTCGGGACGGTCCGCCAACTTTATAAGTGTCTCATCGAAAATGAACGTCGGCCTATGGCCCAGACTGGTTCGATGGTTGGGTGGGCGAGCAGGCAATAGGGGTAGACGAGCTGGTCTCCCGGGGTTGGATCCGACTCGAGAGCTACCTCGACCCCGCCAGCCGGGCGTCTTTGGCCAAGCCCGCAGGATTGCCTTGGCGCCCGCTGGCTCCCCGGGTCGGGGCGATAACGCAGAGCGGTTGGTTCGCCCAGGTGCCCATCGAGGAGGTAACGGGCCCGGTACGAGCTTTCGGCTCGATGATCCACGGTCTGATCGGGCAGTCGGTCGAGGCTCACATGCCGGCGTTCAACGAGGTGACCTGGCAGCGTTATCTCCCCGGTAACGACCATATCGACCCTCACCGAGACCAAGCCTTCTACAGCGGACCGATCGTGATCGTGACCCTGGCCGGGTGCGCACAGTTCGTCATCCTGGCATCTCGCAACCCGCCGGTGATCTCCGCCAATTGGGTCACGGGCGACGGCGACGTGGTCATCCTGCGAGGCGCCGGGCTCGGCGGCTCTGAGTCTCGTTGCCCCCTGCACTCGGTCGGGCCGCCGGCCACCGAGCGGCTCACCGTCAGCTTCCGCCACAACGAAAAGGGCCCCGGCGGCTGGGCTGAGAGGTGATGGCTTGTTCGACCCGCGCCAACCCCTTGACGAGGTCCAAAGACCACTCCGAGCGGCTGACCGCCACCGAAGAGATGTTCTGGCGAGCTCTCATGTGTATCGTCCTTTGCTTGCCTCGGCAACTGCACGAGGACATGGTGCGGGGCTCCGGCATAACGGCCAGCGAGTACATGGTGATCATGAACCTGTCCGAAGCGCACCTTCAACATCGCCGACCACGAGCGCGACGCTCGCACTCCTTGGGCGTCGGTGCTGGCGTTCGGGTTGGCGTTCGACCCACCTCTCGTCGAGCCGGGAGACGCTAACAGTGGCAAAGAGCTTGGGCCGTTCCCGACTTCATTGGCCACTCTCGGGAGCGCCAGCGGCGACTAGGTTCCCTAGGTGCGAGCCTGTCCAGGCCGGCAAAGGATGTGAACGCGACGTCCAAGGACGCGCGGTGCGAAAGGAAGCAGGCTCATGCCCGACAGCTCAGTAGTAGGTAATTCTGGCTCTTCGGTCGATGACCGTCACCTCCTGCTGGTGGGCGCCGGGCCCGGCCTTGGGATGGCCGTGGCCCGTCGCTTTGCCGAGGAGGGCTACCGAGTGACCTTGGTGGCCCGCAGCGTGGACGGGCTCGGCCATCTGGCTGACGGCCTGGCTGACACCGGGGCCCACGTTGACACGGTGGCGGCAGATGCCAGCGACCCTGAAGGCCTACGAGCCCGGATGGCTGAGCTCTACAACGAGCCGGGTGCGCCCGGGCTCATCATCTACAACGCAGTCATCGGAGCTCCCGACAAGCTCTTGAGCTCGACCGTCGAGCACCTGCAAACGGCTTATACGGTCGACGTCATCGGCGCCGTCGTCGTGGCCCAGGTGGCCGCCCCCGCCATGCGGGCGGCCGGCTCCGGCACCATCATCGTGACGGGTGGCGGCTTCGCCGACCACCCGGTCCCCGCCCTCGCCACCGTTTCGCTCGGAAAAGCCGCCCTCCGGTCCGCCGCCACCATGCTCGGGGCCGACCTGGGGCCAGACGGCATCCGGGTGGCGACGTTGACAATCGCCGGCCAGATCGTTGCCGGCACGGCCTTCGACCCCGAGAACATCGCCCAGCGCTATTGGGATGTCGTGCATTCTGACGGTCCCTGGCAGGCGGAGTTCCGCTTTACCGGCGAAAAGGTAGATCCGTGACTGTACACCTACCCAAGTTGGCCGTTCTCGGCGTTGGCACCATGGGAGCCGCAATGGCGGGCACTGCCGTACGGTCCGGCATTCCCGTCGTGGTCTGGGACCGACGACCCGGTGCGGCGGCCGACTTGGCGACGCAGGGCGCTCAGGTGGCCCGGTCCGTGGCTAACGCCGTCGAGGAGGCGGACGTGGTCATCACCATGGTCACCAACGCCGATGCCGTCGTGTCGCTAGCTACCGATCAGGGGCTCGTCAGGGCCCTCCGGCCGGGGGCGGTGTGGGCCCAGATGAGCACGATCGGCATAGAGGGGACGGAGCGCGCCCTAAAGCTGATGAGCGACCAGCGACCGGACACGTACTTCGTCGACGCCCCGGTGTCCGGCAGCAAAGTGCCGGCCGAGCAGGGTAAGTTGTTGATCTTCGCCTCCGGGCCCGACGACGCCCGGCCCCGGGTGGCACCGGTGTTCGACGCCATCGGCCAACGGACACTGTGGCTCGGCCCGGCCGGTGCCGGCTCCCGCATGAAGCTGGTGAACAACGTCCTGCTCGCTTTTACCGCCGAAGGCGTGGCCAATTCCTTTGCCCTCGCTCACCGCCTCGGGTTGGAGGCCGCTTCGGTCATCGAGGCCTTCGACGGCGGCCCGCTCGTGTCCCCCTGGGAGTCGGGTAAGTTCCGCCGCATTGCCCAAGGCGAGTATTCCGAGGAGTTCTCGCTGGCTCTGGCGTTGAAGGACGTCCGCCTCGCTCTGTCCGAAGCGGGGCCAGACCGCTTCCCGGTGCTGGCCGCGTTGGCCGAGGAGTGGGCCGCGATAGTGGATCGCGGCCTCGGTCAGGAAGACGTCACGGTAGTCACCCGCGCACTCGCGGAATGACGTATCAGGACAAGAAGGCATGGACATCTGAGGCAATTCGTCGTGATGCTGACCGATCGTCCCAGTGCGAGGCCACCTGCTTGGTCCACTGGTAGGGGGTGTCCATGGCATGGGCCCAGCCCACCGCGTAATGGTTATAAGCGGTCGGGCCTCCGAACTCGTCGACGTGCGCGGCCATCGCCTCCACCGTTTCGAACCGGGCCGCACCGTTGAGGATCAACAGCTCGTTGAACGTTACCGTTGACCGTGCCTTCGGCGCTGGCCCCGTTGTCGCCGATTATGTAGTAGACGAGGGTGTCGTCGAGCACCCCGAGGTCCTCGAGCGTGTCGACCAGCCGGCCGATGTGGTGATCGTGTTCCAGGACCCCGGCGTAGCACTCCATCTGACGGGCGAGGACCGGTTTGAGCTCATCGGCCACATCGTCCCAGGCCGGGATCTCCTCATGGCGGGCGGTCAGTTCGCATTCGGGTGGGACCACCCCGAGCTGCTTCTGGCGGGCCAATGTCTCCTGCCGCAGAGCGTCCCAGCCGGCGTCGAAGCGGACGTGGTACTTAGCTATCCACTCCGGGGGCGCTTGACGAGGCGCGTGGGTAGCGCCCGGCGCGTAGTACATGAAAAAGGCCTGTCGGGCATGAGCGACTTCTGCTGGCCCACCCACGAGATGGCCTTGTCGGTCATGTCCT
>Ga0335075_10013664_pt1 | contig 12221 bp, 13 predicted proteins | sample Lox_Sample_24_FD_206723 | JGI IMG/M metagenome (GOLD analysis project Ga0335075, IMG submission 206723) | Soil microbial communities from Loxahatchee National Wildlife Refuge, Florida, United States - Lox_Sample_2.4 | ecosystem: Environmental > Terrestrial > Soil > Wetlands | place: USA... | reverse complement strand
ACCGCCCGGTGGTCTTCGAGCTGATGCCGCCGGAGTTCACTCTGTTGCAATTGCAGCGGACGGTGGAAGCGCTGGCCGGTCGGCTGCTGCACAAGCAGAATTTCCGGCGGCTGATGGAACAGCAGGCGCTGGTGGAAGAGACCGGGGGCGAGGCGCGCGAGACCGGTGGCCGCCCGGCCAAGCTGTTCCGCTTCCGCCGTGAGGTGCTGGCCGAGCGGGCCGCCGCCGGCACCAAACTGCCACTCGCGCGCACGGTGTGAGCGCGCGATTTGACACTGCCCCGCGGGCCGCTATAACCGCCCGCTCCCGGCCCGGCGCCCCCGCCAGCCGACGCGACCTGTTGGCAGGATTGAGACCGATGTTCGCAGTGATCCGTACCGGCGGAAAGCAATACCGGGTGACGCCGAATGCCGTGCTGAAGGTGGAAAAGCTCCCGGCCGAACCGGGCGCGACGATCACGTTCACCGACGTGCTGGCGGTGGGCGATGCTTCCGGCACGACGCTGGGTGCGCCGGTGGTTGCCGGCGCGTCGGTGACCGCGACGGTGCTCGCGCAGGACCGGCTAGACAAGGTCATCATCCTCAAGAAGCGCCGGCGACAGAACAGCCGGCGCAAAAACGGGCACCGCCAGCATGTCACAGTGCTGCGGATCGCTGATATCAGCGGCGGCGCCGAGCGGGCTGCGGCCCCGGCTGGTGAGATCGCTGCCGAACCGGCACTGACCCTTGGGAGCGAGACCGCCACCGAGCCGACGCCGGCCCCAGTCGACGAATCTGGCAGCGCCCCGGCGGAAGTGGTCACCGCGGAAGCGGTACCGTCCGTGGCGAGCGAGGTCGATGCCGAACCCAGACCCGCCGTGGCGGGCGAGACGGCCGACGAGTCGGGCAGCGCCCCGATCGAAGGAGTAGAGTGACATGGCACACAAGAAGGCCGGCGGCTCGTCCCGTAATGGACGCGACACCGAAGGTCGCCGGCTCGGTATCAAGAAATTCGGCGGTGAAGCGGTGGTGGCCGGCAACATCATTCTCCGCCAGCGCGGCACCAAGTGGAAGCCGGGGCAAAACGTCGGTCTTGGCCGGGACCATACAATTTTTGCCTTGATCGATGGCCAAGTAGAGTATGCGCGCAAGGCCGAGGGACGAGTGCACGTCTCGGTCCGACCGTTCGCGACCCCTGCCGCCGAGTAGAACTCGACGTCTTGCGCTCTCTGCGCAAGACGCCGCCGCGTAGCGCGGGAGAGTGGGCGGCGGGTGGCACCTCACCCGGTTCGCTTCGCGAACCGACCTCTCCCGCAGAGCGGGAGAGGTGTCGGTCAAGCCATGAAATTTCTTGACCAGGCCAAGATCTATCTCCGCTCCGGCGATGGCGGGGATGGGGTTGTCGCGTTCCGTCGTGAGAAATTCCTTGAGTTTGGCGGGCCCGACGGCGGGGACGGGGGGAAGGGCGGCGATATCGTCTTCGAAACCGTGCCGAACCTGAACACGCTGATCGACTTCCGGTACACGCAGCATTTTCGTGCCAAAAAGGGTGGGAATGGCGCCGGGTCGGATCGCACTGGCGCAGGGGCGGCCGACGTGGTGATCCGGGTGCCCGTCGGCACCCAGATCCAGGACGAGGACCGCGCGAGCCTGTTGGCTGATCTCGACCGGGCCGGCCAGCGCCTGACCTTGCTGCGCGGCGGCGATGGCGGGTTCGGCAATGCGCACTACAAGTCCTCAACCAATCGCGCGCCGCGGCGGGCTGATAAGGGCTGGCCGGGGCAGGAGCGCTGGGTGTGGCTGCGGCTCAAGCTGATTGCCGATGCCGGGCTGGTGGGGCTGCCCAATGCGGGAAAATCGACGTTCCTCTCCGCGGTTTCCGCCGCGCGGCCGAAGATTGCAGACTATCCGTTCACTACGCTGCATCCGCAGCTTGGAGTCGTTGGCCTGTCGGCCACCGAGGAGTTCGTGCTGGCCGACATTCCCGGGCTGATCGAGGGCGCGCATGAAGGCGCCGGGCTCGGTGACCGGTTCCTCGGCCATGTCGAGCGCTGCGCGGTGCTGTTGCACCTGATCGACGGCGCGGCCGGGGACGTGGTGCGGGCATGGCGGACCGTGCGGGCCGAGCTGGCGGACTATGGCGCCGGGCTTGCCGACAAGCCGGAGCTGATCGGGCTGAACAAATGCGATGCCATGACGCCTCGCGAGATATCCGCCCGCCGGGCGGCCCTGGAGCGGGCATCTGGCCGGCGCCCGCTGGTGTTGTCGGGCGTTGCTGGCTACGGCGTGCCCGAGGTGCTGCGCGGTTTGCAGAGCATGATCGCCACGGCGCGCCAAGAGAGGGCGGCGTGACAGCGTTGCCTCGGCTTGCTGCGGCGCACCGCTTGGTCGTGAAGATCGGCAGCGCGCTGGCGGTGGATGCGGAGGAGGCGGCGCCGCGTGATACGTGGCTCGCCGGGGTGGCGGCCGATATCGCGGCATTCCGGGCCCGGGGTATCGATGTGATCGTGGTGTCGTCGGGTGCCATCGCACTCGCCCGTCACGCGCTGGGGCTCAGTCGTAAGCGGCTACGGTTGGAAGAGCAGCAGGCGGCGGCCGCGGTCGGGCAGATCAGGCTGGCGCAGGCTTGGAGCGCGGCGCTGTCGGCGCAAGGCCTGACCGCCGCGCAGCTTCTGCTGACGTTGGACGATACCGAGGACCGGCGCCGTTATCTCAACGCTCGGGCCACGTTGAACACGCTGTTGGGTCTAGGCTGCGTCCCGGTGATCAACGAGAACGACACCGTGGCGACGGTCGAGATCCGGTTCGGCGACAACGACCGGCTGGCGGCGCGGGTGGCCGAGATGATCGAGGCTGACCAACTTGTTCTGCTGTCGGATATCGACGGGCTCTACACCGCCGATCCGAGGCGCGATCCGACGGCGGAGCATGTTCCGGTGGTCGCGGCGATGACACCGGAGATCGAGTCGATGGGTGGGGAGCCGCCGGCGGGGTATTCGTCGGGCGGGATGCGCACCAAGCTGGCGGCGGCGCGGATCGCGACCCAGGCCGGTTGCGCGATGGCGATTGCGTATGGCGATGTCGCGCGCCCGCTGAGCGCGCTGGAAGAGAGCACGCACTGCACCTGGTTCCTGGCGGCGCCGGAGGGCCGCTCGGCGCGGAAGCGCTGGATTGCTGGGGCGCTGGTTCCGCTGGGCGCATTCGTGGTCGATGCCGGCGCCGCCCGCGCCCTGGCGGCGGGGCGGTCGTTGCTACCGGCGGGGGTGCGGTCGGTGGAGGGCGCGTTTCAGCGCGGCGACCCGGTGGTGGTGCGCGGGCCCGACGGGGCGGCGTTGGCGCGTGGGTTGTCGGCCTATGGCAGCGATGATGCAGCCCGCATCGCCGGCCACCGATCCGATGAGATTGAAACTATTCTGGGCTGGCGCCGCCGCGATGAGCTGATCCACCGGGATGATCTGGTGCTGTTGTAACTCCCGCTCCCCTTGCGGGAGCCGGCCGGGCTCAGGCGGCCGGCGAAGCTGGGCCCGCTCAACTCATATCAGACTTTCTCGAAATCGATCCGCTCCGCCACCGGTAGCCCGAGCAGGAACCGGCGCAGGCAATCGAGCGCCAGCTCGGCCGCGCCGAGCCGCACCCATTCGCGTCCGCCGAGAATTCGCGAGCGGCGGAATGCAGTTCGCGTGGCGGTGGCGATCGCCAGGTAGATCGTGCCTCCGAAGTCGATGCGGTCGGCACCGTCGTCCAGCTCGATCAGCACCACGAGGGCGTGCGTTGCATCAGCTTGTCTGCGTGCCGCCTCGGCCGTCGCTTCCGCGATCTCCTGGTTCAGCTCGCCGGCCGCGCCGTGATCTAACCCGACCGCGGCCCGGAGCGTCGCCAGATCGCGCACCACCGTACCGCGGCGGAACACGCCTTCGGCCTCCGGCAAATGCGCGAGACGGATGGCGATCTGTCCCGCGGTGAAGGTTTCCACCAGCGCGAGCGAGGCTTCCGCCAGGATCAGCTCAGCGAGTACAACGCCTTCCAGCGTCTGATCGTCCTCGGCAAGGATGAAATTGCCGAGGCGCTTGCGGACCTCCGCCTCTACCGGCGCCAGCTTCCGCCGTGCGTCCTCGGGATCGACACCGCGGACTGTGAGTTTGGTCTCGATCTGCGGGTAATGCGCTCGGAAGCCGAGCTTGACACTGCCATCGGGCGCCAACGCATCGACGCCGGTCAGCAGCGCATCGACATGCGACTCACCCAATCCATACGAATGGAACCGCTTCAGGGTAATCGTTGTCGGCGCCCCGCTTCGCGCCAGCAGGCGGGGGATGATCTGCTCCTCCAGCATCCGCCGCAGCTCACGCGGCACGCCAGGGGTGAAGAAGAACCGCGCGCGGCCGATATCCATCGCGAAGCCGCACGCCGTTCCGACCGGGTTGTCGAGTATCTCCGATCTGACCGGCAGCATTGCCTGCTTGCGATTGTTCGGCGACATCACGCGGCTGCGGCGGGCGAAGAACTGCTCCATGCGGGCGAGCCAGTCTTCGTTCAGCGCCAGCTCTACCCCGGCCGCTTGCGCGGCTACTTCCTGGGACAGGTCATCGACCGTGGGACCGAGGCCGCCATTGACGATCACTGCATCCGCTCGGCCGGCGGCGAGGCGGAATGCTTCCAGCAAGCGCGCGCGATCGTCGCCGACTGTGGTGCCCCAGATCACCAACAGCCCGGCATCCCCGAGCTTCTGACTCATATAACTGAAATTGGTGTTGACGATCTCGCCGGTCAGTACTTCGTCGCCGGTACAGATGATTTCGATGCGCATCGGTCAGTAAGCCAGGAACCCGCCATCGACCGGCAGCGTCACGCCGGTGATGTAGCGCGCCAGATCGGATGCCAGGAACACCGCCGGACCGGCAATGTCAGCGGGCTCGCCGATGCGGCCGAGCGGGATGCGGTTCTGGAAGTTGCGCATGTAATCGGGGTTCTGCCGGGCTGACGCGTTGAGCGGCGTGGCGATCATGCCGGGTCCGATCGCGTTCACTCGCACGCCGAGCGGCGACAGCTCGATCGCCAGCGCCTTGGTCAGCGCACGGACACCGCCCTTGGACGTTGTGTACGCCGCTGAATTCGGCAACGCGACGAATGATTGCACCGAGCCGATATTGATCACCGCGCCTTTGGTCTCGGTGAGCTGTGGCAGGAAGGCGGTGGTCATGTTGTACGGTCCGTCCAGGTTCACCGCCATCGTCGCGTCCCAATCGGCGCGTGCGCCGGCGTCGCCGACCTTGCCGCGACGGATGATGCCAGCATTGTTCACCAGTACCGAGATCGCGGCGACATCCCGGCGGATCGCTGCCGCCAGTGCGTCGCACGACTCACGGTCGGTCACGTTCAGCGTATACGCGGCCGCATGGCCGCCGAGTGCGCCGGCGACGCGTTCCGCCGCCGCACCGTTCACGTCGGCAACCAACACGCGCGCCCCAGCCTTGGCCATGCCGTGCGCGATGCCCTCGCCGATGCCGGATCCGCCACCGGTGACCAGCGCGATCCTGCCGTCCAGCAATCCCTGCATCGTGCCTACCGTGCCACCATCGATGTGACCGCGCTGGGCGTTGCCGTGCGCCCGCCATCTACGACATACTGTGCGCCGGTGATGTTGGAGGCGAGGTCCGAGCAGAGGAACATGACCACGTTGGCGACCTCCTCCGCCGTGCCGTAACGGCCGAGGGGGATGGCAGACTGATATCGCTCGCCGACGGCGGCGGGGTCGTCGGGATTTATCATCGAATGCAACGAATGGATCATGCGTGTGTCGATCGGGCCGGGGCAGACCGCATTCACCCGCACGCCGGCGCGGGCGACTTCCCCCGCCGCGACCTTTGTGAGCCCGATGACCGCGTGTTTCGACGCGACATAAGCCGGCATGCCGGGCGAGCCCATCAGTCCGGCAACTGATGCCGTGTTGACGATCGCGCCGCGCTTCTGCCGCAGCATCACCGGCAGCACATGACGCAGGCCGAGGAACACGCCTTTCACGTTCACGCTCATGACGGCGTCGAACGTGTCCTCGTCGTATTCGGCGGTGGGGGCTACCTTGCCCTCGATGCCGGCGTTGTTGTGGAAGCAGTCGATCGAGCCGTAAGCGTCTAGCGCGGCTTTCACATAGGCCTGCACGTCGGCTGATCGGGTCACGTCCGCGGCAATGAAGATCGCCTGGCCGCCCTGCTGGCGGATGATGCCGGCGGTGCTCTCGCCGCCATCCTTGTCGCGATCGACAACCACGACCTTGGCGCCGTTGCCGGCGAAGCCGATCGACGTGGCGCGCCCGATGCCGTTGCCGCCCCCGGTGATCAGCGCGACCTTGCCGTTGAAATCCATCGTCTCCTCCTTCGCCGGGCTGAGATGAACCTAGGCGGCGGGTGAGGAGCGAGTAAAGGGGCCGATGCCCTTGCGAGAACGCGGGGAGCGAACGGTTTGTCCCGGATACGCGCCAGAGCGAAGTATCATCCGAGGCCAGCGGCTATGAGTGACTATAGTACGAGATCGAGACATTCGAAATCTTCGGGCGAACAACGACACTCTGTCGGTATCGCTGGCGTGCCGGAACTGGCATGAGATGGCCGGCACAAGGCTGCACAAGGCCCGCCATGACGTTAGGGGGCTCGCCGTGACGACGAGAGGCCGGCCACGACGGTGGGTACCGCATAATCTGTGCCGAGTCCGGACGACGCCGTTATGCCGGAGCGCGGAAGATGATGCTCGCGTTGGTTCCGCCGAAGCCGAAACTGTTCGACAGCGCGAACCGGATCCGTCGCTCCTGGGCGACGTTTGCCACCCGGTCGATCACGCTGTCACGGCTCGGGTGCTCCAAATTCAGTGTCGGCGGAGCCACCCCATCGCGGATGGCCAGGATCGAGAACACCGCCTCGACCGCTCCGGCCGCGCCGAGCAGGTGCCCGATCGCCGATTTCGTGGATGACATCGCCAGGCCGCGCGCTGCGGGTCCGAACACGTGCTCCACTGCCTCCAGCTCGAGGTCGTCGCCGAGCGGCGTTGAGGTGCCGTGCGCGTTGACGTATTGGATGTCGGCGGGCGAAAGGCGGCCGTTGCGCAGCGCCGCCTGCATCGAGCGCACCGCGCCGGCGTGATTCTCGGCCGGCGCAGTAATGTGATAGGCATCGCCGGACATGCCGTAGCCGGCAATCTCGGCACAGATCTTCGCGCCGCGCCGGCGGGCGTGCTCGTACTCCTCCAACACCAGCACGCCGGCGCCCTCGCCCATCACGAAGCCGTCACGGTCCTTGTCCCACGGGCGGGAGGCGGCCGATGGGGTGTCGTTGAACGCGGTGGACAGCGCCCGAGAGGCACAGAATCCGGCGATGCCCAGCTCGCAGACCGCGGCTTCCGCGCCGCCCGCCACCATCACGTCGGCATCCCCCAGCGCGATCAGCCGCGCCGCGTCGCCGATCGCGTGCACGCCGGTCGCGCAAGCGGTGACCACGCAATGGTTCGGCCCCTTGAACCCGTATCTGATCGAAACGTGGCCGGAAGCGAGATTTGCCAGTGCGGATGGGATGAAGAACGGCGACAGCCGTCGCGCCCGCCCCTCGTGCACCTGGATCGAGGCCTCGTAGATCGTCTCCAGCCCGCCGATCCCCGAGCCGATCATCACGCCGGAGGCGTGGCGCTCGTCCTCCGTCTCCGGCCGCCAGCCGGAGTCCTCGACTGCTTCGGTCGCCGCGACCACGGCCAGATGGATGAACCGGTCCATTTTCTTCTGGTCCTTGACCGGGATCCATTCGGCAATGTCGAGCTTGCTCTCGGCGCGGGCGCCGTGCGGTACTTCGCCGGCCACCTTGCACGGCAGGTCCTTGGCGTCGAAGGCCCGGATCGTGCCGATTCCAGATTCGCCACTGATCAGGCGCCGCCAGACTGGCTCGACCCCCAGGCCGAGCGGGCTGACGATGCCCATGCCGGTCACGACCACGCGCCGCATGGCTCCAACCCCTGTGTGACTCGTGCTCAGGTGGCCTTCTGCTTCTCGATGTAGTCGATGGCGTCTTTGACCGTACTGATCTTCTCGGCCGCGTCCTCGGGGATTTCGACCCCGAAGGCCTCCTCAAAGGCCATCACCAGTTCGACAGTGTCGAGGCTGTCGGCGCCAAGATCGTCGATGAAGGACGCCTCGGGCGTGACTTTCGACTCATCCACACCGAGGTGCTCCACGACGATCTTCTTGACCCTGTCAGCGATCTCGCTCATCGGCTCGGCAACTCCTGCATCTGCTGTATGGCGGAATCCCTCGAAGGGGTCCGGTGCCGCTGAACCCGCGCGGGACAATCGAATCGGCGCTTAGCATGGTTTCTGGGCACGGCCAACCGGCGTATCACAACATCGCCATCCCGCCGTTGACGTGCAACGTGGCCCCGGTGACCCAGCCGGCCTCGTCGGAGGACAGGTAGGCGACTGCCGCCGCAACGTCCATCGGCTGGCCGATCCGCCCGAGGGGAATTGCCTGCACCGCCCGCGCCTTGTTCTGCTCCGAGAGCACCGCGGTCATCGCAGTGTCGATCAGCCCGGGCGCGACCACGTTGACAGTGACTGAGCGAGAGGCGACTTCCTGTGCCAGCGCCTTCGTCAGGCCGATCAGACCGGCCTTGGCCGCCGCGTAGTTGGCCTGTCCGGCATTGCCGGCGGCCCCGACAATCGAGGAAATGTTGATGATCCGCCCGGCCCGCCGGCGCAGCATGCCGCGCAGCGCCGCACGTGCGAGCCGGAATGGCGCGGTGAGATCGACCTCCAGCACCGAATTCCAGTCGGCGTCGTCCATCCGCAGCGCCAGCATGTCGCGGGTGAAGCCGGCATTGTTGACCAGGATGGAGAGCGGGCCGGCTGCCTGCTCGGCTGCGGCGACCAGCGCATCGGGCGCGGCTGGGTCGCGCAGGTCAGCCGGGTGGGCGAATGCGCGCTCGCCCAGGTCGGCGGCAAGAGTCTCCAGTGCCTCGGTCCGGGTCCCGGACAACACCACGGCGGCGCCCTGCCCGTGCAAGGCGCGCGCGATCGCCGATCCGATGCCGCCCGAGGCACCGGTAATCAGCGCGACTTTTCCGTCCAGGCGGAACATGGCTAGGGAAGTCCGCCTCTCCCGCTCTGCGGGAGAAGTCGGATCGCGCAGCGATCCGGGTGAGAGTTTGGTTGTCCCCTCACATCAGCACCTTCATCACCGCCTCGGCCTCGGATGGCGTAGCAGCCGAAGCGACTGCGGCCTCAGGTGCGATCCGGCGGATCAGTCCGCTCAGCACCCTTCCAGCGCCCAGCTCGACGAAGCTGTCCACGCCGAGCGTGGTCATCGCCAGCACACTCTCTCGCCAGCGTACGGTGGCGGTGACCTGGCGCACCAGCAGCTCGGCGATGTCAGAGGGGTCGGTCGCCTTCGCGGCAGACGTATTGGCCACCACCGGGACCACTGGCGGGCGCGGCGGTGTGGCCTGCAGCGCCTCGGCCATCGTTTCCGCGGCGGGCGCCATCAAGGCGCAATGGAACGGGGCGGAGACCGGCAGCATCATGGCGCGTCGCACGCCTCGGTCCTTGGCGATCTCCACCGCCCGCTCGACGGCGGCGCGATGGCCGGACACCACGATCTGGCCGCCGCCGTTGTCATTGGCGGGCTCGATCACCTGCGTCTCGTTGGTCTCGCTCTCCGGGACGGGGGAGGCTGCCTCGCAGATTTCCCGTGCCCCTGGCATCTCGACGCCGATCAATGCGGCCATCGCCCCCTCGCCGGTGGGCACCGCCTGCTGCATTGCCTCCCCGCGCAGCCGTAGCAGCGTCGCTGCCTCCGCGATCGTGAAGCTGCCGGCGGCCGCCAGGGCACTGTATTCGCCCAGCGAGTGGCCGGCGACCAGGGCAGCCTTCTGCCGCAGGGCAAAGCCGCCCTCGCGCTCCAGCACGCGCAGCACGGCCAGCGAGGTTGCCATCAGCGCCGGCTGCGCGTTCCTGGTCAGTGTCAGCTCGTCGAGCGGTCCCTCGAACATCAGCCGCGAGAGGTTCTGCTTGAGCGTCTCGTCGACTTCCTCGAACACCTCTCGCGCGGCAGGAAAGGCCGCGGCGAGGTCGCGGCCCATGCCGACGGTCTGGCTGCCCTGGCCCGGGAAGACGAAGGCGTGGACTGGCATAGACGAGGGGATTTCCTCAGCGGGCGAAGCGCGCGCGGGTTAGCGGTGGGTTAAGGTGCTGTCAATGCGGACGTACGCCGGAAGGCCGTTGCCACTACGTACAGCTCGCTCGACTCCTTGCGGCTTGCCGGCGGCTTGGCGTGGCGAACCGAGGCGAAGCTTTGTTTCATCCGCGCCAGCATCGCTCGTTCCGAGCCGCCCTGGAACACCTTGGCGACAAAGCCTCCGCCCGGCGCCAGCACCGCAGCGGAGAAGTCCAGCGCGGACTCAGCGAGCGCCATGATCCGCATGTGATCGGTCGGCGCGTGCCCTGTCGTGTTCGGCGACATATCCGACAGCACCAGGTCCGCCGGGCCGCCCAGCAGCTCCTTCAGTCGCTCGGTGATGCCGGGTGCCGCGAAATCGCCCTGGATGAACACCGCCCCGCGGATCGGATCGATCGGCAGCAGGTCCACGCCGACGACCGGCCCGGCGCCGCGCCGCAGGGCCACCTGCGTCCAGCCGCCCGGAGCCGCGCCCAGATCGAATACACGCATGCCGCGGCGGATCAGGCCGAATCGCTCGTCCAATTCCAGCAGCTTGAACGCGGCGCGCGATCGCCAGCCTTGCTGGCGCGCTGCCTGCACATAGGGATCGTTCAATTGGCGGGCGAGCCAGCGCTGCGACGCCGAACTGCGTCCTCGTGCGCTACGGAGCGGCACCGCCAGACCGCGCGATGGTGGGACCGTTCCGGGACGATCAGTCATGCCGGGCGGGTCGCCCGCAGCCAGCCGTGCCGTGCCCCCCGCGGTCGGCACGCATCATGCGCAACAGCATGCCCTCGCGAAGTCCGCGATCGGCCACCACGACCTGCGGCGCCGGCCAAAGTCGGGTGATAGCAGCGAACACGGCACAGCCCGGCAGGACAAATTCGACCCGGTCCGGGCCGACGCAGGGATGACGTTCCAGTTCCTGTGGTCCGAGCCCGCGCAGCCGATCCACCGCCCGCGTCGCCACGTCCCTGGTGAGGACCACACCGTCCACCAGGGGTCGGCGGTAGCGCGGCAGGTTGAGAGCGACGCCGGCCAGGGTGGTCACGGTGCCGCTGGTGCCGAGAAGGTGCACGCCGCCGCCGCGGATCTCGCGGGCGATACAGTGCACTGACTCGAAGGTGGCCAGGCGGGTCGCGACATCCGCCACCATTGCCCCGAAGCCCTCGGCGGTGAAGCCCGCGGGTCCGAACTGCTCGGCCAGGGTCACCACGCCAACGGGCAAAGTGACGTAGCCGATCAACGCCGGCGCCCTGCCCGGGTCGAGCCGCACCCAGGCGAGCTCGGTTGAGCCGCCGCCAATATCGAACAGCAGCGCCCGCCGCACCGCGCCGACCAGCAACGGCGCGCAGCTTTCCAGCGCCAACTCGGCTTCCTCGCGCGCCGAGATGATGTCGATCGCCAGACCGGTCTCGTCGCGGACGCGAGCGAGGAACTCCGCCCCGTTGGCGGCGCGCCGGCAGGCCTCGGTGGCGATCGCCCGCACCGCGCGGAGGTTGCGCCGGGCCAGCCGGGTCGTGCAGGCGTGCAGCGCCTCCAATGCGCGCTGCATGGCGGAGGCGCCGAGTCGCCCGGTGTGGTACAGGCCTTCGCCCAGGCGCACGATCCGGCTGAAGCTGTCGAGAACGCGGAACCCGTCGCCCTCGGGCGCGCCGACCAGCATCCGGCAGTTGTTGGTGCCGAGATCGAGCGCCGCAAAGGCGCGCTGCCCCTGGCTGACGGGCGCCGTCGCCGACATGGCCTTCCCGTAGAGCATAAGTCATCTTCCGCACTTGCCACGCTGCCTGCAAGGCGTAAGAGAAGCCGCGCCATGCCGGACCCGACACGCCCGCCGATCGACGTCAGCCAGCTCTCGTTCGAGGAAGCTCTGGGGGAGCTCGAACAGATCGTTCGTGGGCTGGAGAGCGGGCAACAGAAGCTGGAAGAGGCGATCATCGCGTATGAACGCGGCGCCGCGCTGCGCCGCCACTGTGAGGCGAAGCTCGCCGAGGCGGAAGCGCGCGTCGCAGCGATCGTGGAGCGTGCCGACGGTTCGCTGGGAACGCGGCCGATCC
>Ga0335075_10013663_pt1 | contig 12221 bp, 10 predicted proteins | sample Lox_Sample_24_FD_206723 | JGI IMG/M metagenome (GOLD analysis project Ga0335075, IMG submission 206723) | Soil microbial communities from Loxahatchee National Wildlife Refuge, Florida, United States - Lox_Sample_2.4 | ecosystem: Environmental > Terrestrial > Soil > Wetlands | place: USA... | reverse complement strand
TGGTACCCGAGCGCCTGTTGCCGGGCTGACGGCGCGCCCGCGGCCAAACAAAAAGGTCCCGCTTCGCAGGACCTTTAGGACATGGAGCTAGCCGGACTCGAACCGGCGACCTCCTGGGTGCGATCCAGGTCAAGGAAGTGCAGTTAGCGCATTTGCAGGGATTTCATTTTGACGAAGGGCCGTTTTTGGGCCTATTTTGAGCCTGTTTGATGCCCAATTTGATGCCCAATCCTCAGTGTTCGTGGGCTGTCTTGAAAAATCTGATGCCCAATCCGGGGTGAGGCGTACGATTTGGGCATGTTGGACGGCCTGGAGCAGACGAACCTGGTCGTTCGGGTGCGCGCTGGAGCCGGCGGGAAGGCGTATTGGGACGCCCAGTGGCGCTACCGCCTCGGATCCCACGAGGAGTGGCGACTGAAGAAGCGCCGGCTCGGGCTGGCGTGGCAGGAGCAGGACCGCTCGGGTGCGTGGCACAAGCGCAGTGGTCGTTGCCCCGAGGACTGGCTCGACGAGCGCGCCGCGAACAATGCCGCCACGGTGGCGATGGCCGCGCACGTCAAGGAACTCGAGGAGGAAGCGGCCGAGGTGGCACGTCGCGCGGCGGCGGAGCGAACCGTCCGCGCGCTCGCCCATGACTGGCTGAGCTGGCTCGAGGAGGTGTGGGGCGCGAAGCCCTCGACGGTGAAGGACTATCGGTTCCTGTTGCGCGAGCCCGGCGAGCCGTTCAAGCGGGGTGCCGGGACGAGCCCGGGGCGGATCATGAAAGCGTTCGGCGACCGCCCGGCTGACGAAGTCACGCCGGCGGAGGTCAGCCGGTTCCTGCGGGAGCTCGACAAAGAGGGCCTGACGCCGCGCAACGTGAACAAGCACCGTGAGGTCCTCCAGTCGATATTCACCTACGGCTGCCGCGCGGACACGTTCGAGCTTGCGGCGAATCCAGTGGTGGGGACCGACAAGCGTCGGCAGGCGCCGCCGGCGGCGCTCGACTACTACGAGGTCGAGGAGGTCGAGGCGCTCGCCCGCACGTGCGAGCAGGGGGGACAGCGCGAACCCCGGGAGATCTTCGATGAAGCCGAGCTTGAGGCGCGCCACCACGAGGACCGCCAGGATGCGGAGGCGTTCCGGTTGCTCTTCTACACCGGTCTGCGGCTCGGCGAGATGCTTGTGCTGCGCTGGGGCGACGTCAATCTCGACGGCCGGTTGCTGGCCGTTCGCCGCGGCCTGTCGGCTGGTGTAGAAGGACTGCCGAAGGGTGGGCGCCCTCGGATCGTGCCTCTCCCCATGCCCGCGGTTCATGCACTCGCGCGACTCAGCACCCGCGAGGATTTCACGAGCGCTGAGGACTATGTCCTGGTCAACCGGTTTGGTCGCCGCCTCGATGCCTCTGCTCTTCGGCGCCGCTACAAGCGGGGCTGCGAGGCCGCGGGGCTGCGACCGGTCCGTCTGCACGGGCTCCGGCATGCGGCGGGCAGTCTGGTCGCGCGTACCTCCGACGCGGTCTTCGTCCGCGACTTCCTGGGGCATCGGAAGCTCTCGACAACCGACCGCTACGTGAGTGCAAAGGCGCGGCCAGAGGAGCTTGAGCGCCTGGACGCCGCGTTCGCGCCAGCGAGTGTTCCCGCTCCAGCCGTCAAGTGACACCCAGCGACGCGGTTGATCCTGACGGCCGTCGTGTTGTGCTCGACGCCGCTGGCTGGCGACACATCGTCGACGAGCACGCGGAGCTGGCCCCTCATCGCGAAGGTGTCCTCGCCACCGTCGCCGCTCCGGATCACCGCGCTCTGGACCGGCGGCCCAGGCGTGAACGCTACTGGCGTCGCGGGTTGGGGCCGAGTCGATGGTTGATGGTGGTCGTAGACTTCAATGCGGTGCCGGCGCGCGTCGTAACCGCCTACGGCAACCGCAAAGATCCGCCGGGATGGACGCCATGACCGTGAAGATCGGACCGCTCACCTTTGACCACGCAGCCTATGACGAGCAGGGCGATGTGCTCTACCTGCACATTGGGCAGCGCCAGGCCGCGGCCGACAGCGAACAGACTCCCGAGGGGCATGTTCTCCGTTTCGATGACGCCGGCAAGATCATCGGGCTGACGATCATCAACGCCAAGTGGCTGCTTGGGCGCGACGGCGAGCTCGTCGTGACGCTGCCTGAGCAGGTCCACGTCGCCCCCGCGGCGATCGAGGCCGCGTTCGCCGCAGCCGCATAAACTCGCGCCGACGGACTTACAAGCAGGAGGTCACTGGTTCGAGCCCAGTACCGCCCATTCGCGATTTGCCTGCAAAGCCGGATTTTGCGAACCATCACGCGCAGACCGATAGGCTGCCCGATCGGGCCGGGCAACGCACGCGGGCAACGGTCGGCTAAGCTAAGACAGTCCCGCCCCGGCCCGGTGGTCTTGCTTGTGTGGGGTGCGGGCTGCTCGAAGCGTCGCCGCGGCGGAGCGCGTTCCGTTCGGCAGGGGAATGCTGCGTGTGCTCGGTGTGTTGTCGCTGAACGCGCTCTCCGCGAGACAGCCGGCGCGTAGATAAAGATTTCGTTAGGTACCTGGTTCGCTGCCTTAGCGGTGCTGTATAGCTCTCACGTGGGACTGAGGCCCGCCTCCTGGTCGGCTGACGGTAATCGCGCCGGCATGGGTTCCACGGTGCTGGTGGGGCGTGGAGGCGAGTGCGCTCGACTGGATGATTTGATCGCGGCGGTGGGCAGGGGTGAGAGTCGCGCGATGGTGATCCGGGGTGAAGCGGGTGTTGGCAAGACGGCGCTGCTGGAATACGTCGTTAAGCGGGGGTCAGCGTCAGCATTCCGTGTGATGCGTGCCGTCGGGGTGCAGTCGGAAATGGAATTGGCGTTCGCGGGCCTCCATCAGTTGACGGCATCGATGCTGGATCGTCTGGAGCGTCTTCCGGCGCCGCAGCGTGACGCGTTGGGCACGGCGTTTGGTCTGAGCGCCGGCACGGCACCGGATCGCTTTCTTGTGGCGCTTGCCGTGTTGAACCTGCTTGCTGAGGTGGCCGAGGATCGTCCGCTGGTGTGCGTCGTGGATGACGCGCAGTGGCTCGATCGTGCCTCGGCGCAGGCGCTTGCGTTCGTCGGCCGGCGCTTGGACACCGAGTCGGTGGGTCTGGTGTTCGCTCTTCGTGCTCCGAGCGATGAATTGGCAGGAATGCCTGAGGTCGTGGTGCAGGGCTTACGTGAGGCGGATGCGCGGGCGCTGCTCGATTCGGTGCTCTCGGGACCGGTTGATCCGCGTGTCCGGGATCGGATCGTCCGTGAGACGCGGGGGAATCCGTTGGCGTTGTTGGAGCTCCCGCGTGAGCCGGCTGAACTGGCGGGCGGGTTCGGGCTGCCCAGCGCGCCCTCGCTCTCGGGTCGGATCGAGGAGAATTTCCGGGGTCAAATCGAGGCCTTGCCCGCGGAAACCCGTCGGCTGGTGCTGGTTGCCGCGGCTGATCCGGTCGGTGAAACGCTGCTCGTGTGGCGAGCGGCCGAGCGTCTCGCGATCGGCTTTGAGGCCGCAGCACCGGCAACCGATGCTGGTCTGGTCGAGTTCGGGGCGCACGTCCGGTTTCGCCATCCGCTGGTTCGCGCTGCCTCCTACAGATCTGCGTCAGTTCAAGAGCGCCGAGCCGCGCATGCCGCCCTGGCGGAGGCGACCGATGCAGAAGTTGACCCTGACCGCCGCGCCTGGCACCGCGCTCAGGCTTCCGCTGGGCCCGACGAGGAGGTCGCGGCGGAACTCGAACACTCGGCTGCGCGCGCGCAGGCTCGCGGGGGGTTGTCCGCTGCGGCGGCCTTCCGCCAGCGGGCTGCGGAGCTCACGCCGGAGCCGGCCCGCCGAACCCAGCGGATGTTGGCGGCAGCTCGTGCCATGCACATGGCGGGTGCGTCTGAGGCGGCGTTGGGGCTGCTCGTCCTCGCCGAGGCTGGGGCGCTGGATGAGCTCGCGCGCGCCCGAGTTGACATGCTGCGAGCCCAGATCGCTTTTGTCTTGCGTCGAGGCAGCGATGCTCCCGGGCTCCTGCTTCGTGCAGCCAAGCGGCTGGAGCCCCTTGACCTAGAACTCGCGCGCCAGACCTATGTGGACGCCCTGTCGGCCGGAGTCTTTGCGGGCCGGGTTGGGGACGACCTCGAGCTGGTCGATGTGGCGATGGCCGCACTGGCAGCACCGCCACCTACCGGAGCGCCAGGCCCAACCGATCTGTTCCTCGAGGGGGTGGCGACAGAATTCACCGAGGGGTACGCTGCCGCCGCGCCGACCCTGAAGCGGGCGTTGCGGGCGTTCTGCAGCGGGCCCCTCTCGAGCACGGAACGGGCCCGCTGCAGGTTCCTGGCTTTCCGCACCGCCTGTCTTTTGTGGGACGAAGAGTCCCTCGATGTGCTTACCGGCGACCACGTCCAGCGCGCGCGTGAAGCCGGCGCGCTCACCGAGCTTCCCCTGGCCCTAACTGGTTCCATTTTCGCGGCCGTACTGACCGGCGACCTCATCGCGGCTTCGTCGTTAGTTGATGAGCTCTCAGCCGTCTGCTCGGTGATCGGCATGGGCCCCCCGCCGTATGGTCCCACGGCCTTCGCGGCGTGGCGCGGCCGAGAGGGCGCTGCCCTTCGGCTGATCGAGACGGCGAAAAACGAGGCAGGAGCCCGGGGTGAAAGGCTCGGGTTGGGCGTAGCGGAGTGGGGCAGTGCTGTGCTGTTCAACGGCCTTCGGCGCCATAAAGAAGCTCTGACCGATGCCGACCATTGGCTCGGGGATCGCGAAAATCAGGGATTCTCCAAGTTGGCTCTGGCGGAGGCAGTCGAGGCTGCCGTCCGCAGTGGTGAGCCCGAGCGTGCGGTTGAGCCTCTTCAACAGCTATCGCAATCGACGCGCATTAGCGGCACCGACTGGGCCTTGGGCATCGAAGCGCGTTGCTCGGCCCTCCTCAGTGATGGAGAGGAAGCCGACTGTCGCTACCGCGAGGCGATCGAACGGCTCACCCGCACCCGCATGCGGGGGGAGCTGGCCCGGGCGCATCTGCTCTACGGGGAGTGGTTACGCCGCGAGCGCCGCCGGGTTGATGCGCGCGTGCAGCTGCGCACGGCCCACGACATGCTCGACGCGATGGGCGCCGAGGCGTTCGCCGAGCGGGCGAGGCGGGAGTTGTTAGCGACGGGGGAGAGCGCTCGCAAGCGGGTGGTCGAGACCCGCGACGACCTCACCGCTCAGGAAGCTCAGATCGCGCGACTCGCTTGCGACGGACTCTCGAACCCAGAGATCGGAGCTCGGTTATTTATCACCCCACGGACGGTCAAGTATCACCTGAGCAAGATCTTCGTCAAGCTTGACATCACCTCGCGCAGCCAGCTGGAACGCGCCCTTGCTGCCGAGCCAGCCACTGTCGCGTAGGCTCAGGGCCGAGCGCAGTCGAACGCGCGGTGAAGGGAATGAGGTCTAACCCGTCGTTGTCGCTATCGGAGCCTGCTCGATTGCCCCTGCTGCAATCTCGTTGCGGAGGATCGTGTAGGCGACCATCATTGAATCGAGGTAGGCGCGGACTTCGACGATCTGCTCGCCGTCGAACCGGCAGACCCAGCAGTAGTTGTTAGCGAAGTGAGCGCCTTCGTTGGTCGTAGAGGTCGAGTGCAGCTCAGCAATCGTGGTGTCTCCATCGACGAACAGGTGGGTGACTTCGAGCTTGACGCCGTCCGCCAGGACACCTCCAAGGCGGGCGAACGTCGCGCCTATGAAGTCGTCCCTGCTTCGATACCGCCCGGCGAGTGGGTGGGTTCCCTCGACTGTCCAGTCAACGTCGTCTGCGACCTGCGCCCAGAACTGCGGTTGAGTGGCAGGGTCCTGGAGCTTGGCGAATAGAAATGTGCGGCGCTCACGGAGACTGCTGTGATTCTCGGAGCTGATTGTCACGGTGTCACTTCTTCTTTCGATAGATATCTGCGATCTTGACTGGGTGTCGTGGGCGCTGGTGGTGGCACGGCGGATGTCCGGCTCGCAGCAGCTCGACACAGGCCGCAAGCTCGGCTTGCGGCGGGCTGCTCGGGGGGCATGGAACGCCCGGCCCCCCGAGCGGAGGGTCCGCGGTCAGGCCGCTACCGGGAACTGCTGGACTGCCCAGCTGTTGCCGTCTGGATCGTTGAAGTAGACGAATCGCCCCGACGGCGACTCCTCGATGTCTCCGACCTCGACGCCGGCCTTGCGGAGCTCGGCCCGAGCTCTCTCGATGTCTGAGACGACCACCTGCATCCGTTGGGCGGATCCCGGGGCTGCGGAGGTGACACCGTCGCCGATCACGATCGAGCAGCCGGAGCCTGGGGGGGTGATCTGCACGAACCGCAGGTGGTCGTTGACGCGGTGATCGTGGTCGGTGTGGTAGCCGATCCGCTCATAGAACGCCTTGGCGGCGTCGACGTCGCTGACCGGGACCGCCACGACTTCCAGCTTGTAATCCATGACCATCTCCTTGGGTTGGGGGGTTGACGGCGCCCAGTGTGAGGCCGGCGCGGTGGCCCTCGCATCGGCCGGTGGACAGTGCCAGTGGACAGTGGTCGCGAACGAGATGGGGGCGCAGCGCGTTGCGCTTGCTTGCGACCCACAGACAGGTCGATGCCGACGAGACGGTCGTCCGGGCAGCCGATGCGGCACGACTGGCCATCCGGACTGTCCTATGGCCGATGCGAGCACGGCTCGCTGGGAGAAGACTCGCAGCCATGCCATCAGCCGTGCAGCAGACCTTCAACACTCAGGAGCGACCCATGAGCACCTCGTCGAAAACCCACGTCCATGCGCGTCGGCGCCGCGGCCCGACGCCCCGTCCGTCATCCGCCGCCCGGACTCGGGGCATGACCCCGTTGGGGGCGGTGGTGCGGGGGCTCGTGGCCGGCGCCGCTGGCACCGCGGCGATGGATGCCTTGCTCTATACCCGGTATCGCCGTGGTAATGGCGAAGAGGGCTTCGAGCAGTGGGAGTCCTCGTCGGGCCTGGACAACTGGGAGCATGCGCCCGCGCCGGCACAGGTGGGCAAGCGCCTGGTGGAGGGTCTGTTCGAGCGCGAGGTGCCGCCGAAGCGGGCCCGGCTAGTGAACAACGTGACCCACTGGGCGTACGGGATCTTGGGCGGCGTGCAGTACGGGATCGTCGCCGGCTCGTTGTCGAGGCCTCGCATCCGGTACGGGCTGCCGTTCGGTGCGAGCGTGTGGGCGGCGGGTTACGTGGTGTTGCCGGCCGCCAAGTTGTATGAGCCGATCTGGAAGTACGACCGGGTCACGTTGACCAAGGATCTGAGCGCCCACCTGGTGTACGGGCTGGGCACCGCGACCGTGCTGAGCCTGCTCGCAGGCACGAATGGAGATGCGTCATGACCGTCATGCAGACACGACACGAGGCCGAACACGCGCTCGCTCACCTGGCGAAAGGGCCGGCGACCGTTGCCGACCTCATGCTGGCAACTTTGAAGGCATCCGGCGTGCGCCGGGTCTACGGGCTGCCCGGCGATTCGCTCAACGGGTTTACCGACGCGCTCCGTCGCGACGGTGAGGTCGTGTGGGAGCACGTTCGCCACGAGGAGGCGGCAGCGTTCGCGGCCGCCGGCGAGGCGGCGATGACCGGCCAGCTCGCGGTGTGCGCCGCCAGCTGCGGTCCGGGGAACCTGCACCTCATCAACGGCCTATTCGACGCCAATCGCAGCCGGGTCCCCGTGCTGGCGATCGCGTCGCACATCCCGGCGGTGGAGATCGGCGGCAGCTACTTCCAGGAGACCCACCCCCAGGAGCTGTTCCGGGAGTGCAGCGTGTACGCCGAGCTGGTCAGCGTGCCCGAACAGCTGCCACGGCTACTCGAGATCGCGATGCGCCATGCGATCGAACGCAGTGGCGTGGCCGTCATCGTGGTGCCGGGCGAGATCTTCCTCCACCACGTCGGACATGACGTTCGCCCGGCCGTGATCGCGCCCGCGGCACCGGTCATTCGCCCCTCCGACGATGAACTGAGCGCCGCAGCCGACGCGCTGAACGGCGCCGAGCGGGTCACAATCCTGGCCGGCGCGGGCTGCCAAGGCGCCCACGACGAGGTCGTCGCACTCGCCGGGGCGCTCAAGGCCCCGGTCGTGCACGCGCTGCGGGGCAAGGAGTTCGTCGAGTACGACAACCCCTACGACGTCGGGATGACCGGGCTGCTCGGGTTCGCATCGGGCTACCGGGCGATGGAGCACTGCGACGTGCTGCTGATGCTCGGCACCGATTTTCCGTATCGCTCGTTCTACCCGGAGCACGCGCGGGTGATCCAGGTAGACGTCCGCGGCGAGCACATCGGCCGCCGGATCCCCGTCGACATCGGGCTGGTCGGGACCGTCAAGGACACGGTCGCCGCGCTGCTTCCCCGTCTGAACAACGGCCGCGACGCAACACACCTGGCCCGGATGCAGGGCCACTACCGTCGCACTCGCGAACGCCTCGACGCGCTGGCCAAAACCCACGGGGACCACGGTCCGATCCATCCTCAGGTGACGGCCACGGCCGTGGACCGGGTCGCCGCCGATGACGCGGTGTTCGTCGTCGATGTCGGGACGCCGACCCTGTGGGCGGCGCGGTACCTGCGCCTGAACGGCCGGCGGCGTCTCTTGGGCTCGTTCAACCATGGGACGATGGCCAACGCGTTGCCGCAGGCGATCGGCGTGCAGGCGTCTCATCCGGGGCGCCAGGTGGTGACGATCTCCGGCGACGGCGGGCTGTCGATGCTGATGGGCGAGCTAATCACGCTCCGCCAGCAGCGGCTGCCGGTGAAGGTCGTCGTCCTCAACAACGGTGCTCTCGCGTTCGTCGAGCTCGAGATGAAAGCCGACGGGATCCCCAACTACGGCACGGACCTCGACAACCCGAGCTTCGCCGAGGTGGCCCGCGCGGTCGGGCTGCACGGCGTGCGGATCGAGCATCCCGGTGAGCTCGACGATGCGCTGCAGGCGGCGTTCGCCCACGATGGGCCATCGGTCATCGAGGTGATGACCGTCCGTCAGGAGCTCTCGATCCCGCCCAAGATCACGGCGGAGCAGGCCAAGGGATTCACCCTCTGGGCCACCCGCAGCCTCCTGTCCGGCCGTGGCGACGAGGTCCTCGAGGTCGCCAAGACGAACCTCCGCGAGCTCGCGGTCGAGTGATCGCACTCGGCGGCACGCGCCAACCAGAACGAACTGAAGGAGACGCAATGACTACCGCTACCGACACCCCCACGACAAGTTCGGTCCTCCATGGGCTCGACCGGATCATGAAGCCGCTCGAGGACCTCTACCGCGATCTTCACTCCCATCCGGAGCTCTCAGACCATGAGAAACGCACCGCGGCCAAGGCGGCCGAGCAGCTCGAGTGGGCTGGGTGCGAGGTGAGCACTGGGATCGGCGGGACCGGCGTTGTCGGGGTTCTCCGCAACGGCGACGGACCGACCGTGATGCTGCGGGCCGACATGGACGCGCTGCCGGTCAAGGAGGACACCGGTCTGCCCTATGCCAGCACGGCGACGGGCACCGACCCCGACGGGCACACGGTTCCGGTCATGCACGCCTGTGGCCATGACATGCACGTCACGTGGCTGTCGGGGGCCACGAAGCTGCTCGCGCGGGCGCCAGATGCCTGGCACGGCACGCTGATCTCGCTGTTCCAGCCCGCTGAGGAGCTGGGGACCGGAGCCCAGGCGATGATCGACGACCACCTGTTCGACCGCTTCCCGAAGCCCGACGTGATCCTGGGGCAGCACGTGATGCCTCCGCCGGCCGGGCAGATCAGCTATCGCCCGGGCGTCACGCAGTCCGAGGAGGACAACATCGAGGTGCGGCTGTTCGGCCGCGGCGGCCACGGCGCCTGGCCCGAGGCGACGATCGATCCGATCGTCATGGCCGCCGCCACCGTGATGCGGCTACAGACGATCGTGTCCCGTGAGATCGCCGCGTTCGAGCCCGCGGTCGTGACGATCGGGTCGCTCCAGGCCGGCACCAAGGGCAACGTCATCCCCGACGAGGCCGTGCTCAAGGTCAACGTGCGCAGCTTCGACGATGGCGTCCGCGCTCGGGTGCTGGATGCGATCAAGCGGATCGTGACCGCGGAGGCGGCCGCCTCGGGAGCGCCTCAACCCCCCAGCTTCAGCCCGTTTGACCATTTCGACCTGACGGTCAACGACCCGGCCACGGCCAACCACGTCGGCGATGCGTTCCGGGCGTACTTCGGGGCCGATCGCGTGACCGAGCTCACCGACCCGCTCCCGGTCAGTGAGGACTTCGGCCTGTTCGGTCAGGAGTGGAAGGTCCCGTCTCTGTTCTGGTATGTGGGCGGCACCGACCCTGCCGTCTACCACCGCGCCGCACAGGCGGGCCGGATCGCTCAGGATGTGCCCACCAACCACAGCTCCAAGTTCGCGCCCGTCCTGCACCCGACGCTCGAAACCGGCATTCAGACTCTTGCCACGGCCACCCTCAGCTACCTCGGCCACTAGCGAACGAGGCGAGGCGATCCTCCACAGCCTCGCTCTGGCCGCGGCGTGCCTGGTCACCTACTGGCTGACCGTGCACGGGCTGGCTCGGATCACTCGGTATCGACGGGCGACGATGTTCTCGGTGGCCTGTGGGCGGTGATCGCGACCGTGTTCGTCTACCGGACTAGCTACGACGAGAGCTCCGCCGCCGCGCTGGGCCGGATGGCGGCGACCCTGCTGAGCTTCTTCTTGTGCCTGTTCTACGTCCTTGTTCTCCCGGTCAGCGCCGTCGGCATGGCGGCGATGATCGGCTTCAGCGCGCTGGCCGCGACGCCGCTCGGGAGATCGCAGGACGCGGTGACCGCCGCCATCACGACGGCAATCGTGCTCGGGGTGGCGTCGCTGAGTCCGCACGACGCCTGGCAGCAGCCGATCCTCCGACTGGTTGACACGGCTCTTGGGACGGCGGTGGGTGTGGGCACGGCGTGGATCGCGCTACTTCTGACCGCCTTCAACGGACGCGCATGACCACCGAACTGCTTCTCCTGGGAACCGCGGGAGCGCCCATGCCGGTGGCCGGGCGAGGCGGCATCGCGTCGGCGCTCGTCGTCGGCGACCGCGTGTTCGTCGTCGACTGCGGTCGCGGAGCGCCATCGGCGTTCGTCGACGCGGGCCTCGATTTCCGGCGTCTGGATGCCGTGTTCATCACCCACCTCCACGCGGACCACGTTGGCGATCTCCCCGGCATGCTGTTGTACCCGTGGGGGGTCCGCACCGGGCCGGACGGCCCGCTGCCTCCGATCTGGGTCCACGGCCCGGGTCGACCGAAAACGCTGCCCAGCGGTGACGGTGCGTTTCAGCGGCAGACCACGATCGACCCCGAGCGCGCGGCACCGGGTACCACGGACCTGGTGCAGAGCATCCTCGCCGGCTACGCGTACCACCTGAACGTGATGCCGCTCGACGCACGGATGCCCGATGCCGGTGAACTCGTCCGCGCCATCGACATTCCAGTCCCGGCGCCGGTCGAAGGTGAGGCCCAGAAGCCGATCGAGGTCATGGACGACGGCCTCGTTCGAGTCACCGCGATCGCCGTCACCCACGGCCACGTGATGCCCGCGCTCGCCTATCGCTTCGACACCGCCGACGGCACCGTCGTGTTCTCCGGGGACACCACGGTCAACGACGATCTCATCGTCTTCGCCCAGGAGACCGACATCCTCGTCCACTGCGTCGCCGACCTCGGTTACCTCGGACGCCACGGAACGACCGGCGCCGAGCTCGAACGGATGGCCGGACTTCACACCGACGTGACGCAGGTTGGAGGAGTCGCCGAACGGGCAAACGCGGGCGAGCTCATCCTCACCCACTACCTGCCGGCCGAGCCGGAAGCGGTCAGCGAGGAGGAATGGGCGACGCGCGCAGCCGCAACGTTCACGGGAACGACGACCGCGGGACGCGACGGCCTGAGGCGCGTTCTGCCCCGCATGGAGGCTCACGGCGCGGGTTCCTGACCGTTGAACCGACTCGATCGACCTACACAATTTGGAGTGGATCATGCACTCACGCCGGGGAGTCAAGACTCAGACGGCGGCAAATAAGCTGGCCATAAAGTGTGGTCGGCCGCCAGCCCTGGGTCGGGCGCCGCGCGATAACCGATGCTTCAGTTGGTCGCCGGCGCGAGTGGGATCTCAGTCGGCTGCGCCGCCGCCGTCACCTACATCGTCGTGGCCGGGGCGGGTGTCGATCTTACGCCGGCCGGTGCGCTCTCCGCTTA
>Ga0335075_10013662_pt1 | contig 12222 bp, 11 predicted proteins | sample Lox_Sample_24_FD_206723 | JGI IMG/M metagenome (GOLD analysis project Ga0335075, IMG submission 206723) | Soil microbial communities from Loxahatchee National Wildlife Refuge, Florida, United States - Lox_Sample_2.4 | ecosystem: Environmental > Terrestrial > Soil > Wetlands | place: USA... | reverse complement strand
TGCTGGCGGAAGGGCTCGTGGACGAGATCATGCTGTGCGTGGCGCCGGTCACGATCGGCAAGGGAACGCGTCTTTTCAAGGAAGGTCGCTCAACCGATCTGACGCTCGCCGAGGCGCGTCCGCTGCAGACCGGCGGTGTGATCCTCAGATACTCCGTGAACAAGTGATCATCGCGATATAGCGGCCGCGCTTCCACCAGGACGCGGCCGCTCGACCGGCTGTCGCCCGAGCGGCGTGTAGTCGATCTCCATGAAGTCGGCGACCTCCGGAACCCAGCGGTCGCGTACAAACGCGACGTGATCGGGATGGATGTTGTAGCCGTCATACGCACGCTGGTCGGCGAACTCCATCGAGAACCCGAACGCGTAGTTGTTCTTCGGACTGACCTGCCGCAGCTTCTCGAAATTCTCGACGCCGGGAATCTTTGCGAGAATATCGGCGGCCTTCAGAAAGGCCGCTTCCTCGGCTGAGCCTTTGGCATGCTTGAGCGTGAAGACGACCGTGTGGCGGATCATGTGCGGGCTTTCGGTGGAGCTGGAATGCGAGGACGGATCGCCTCGGCAGCGCTGCCGCCGGGACGTGGACGGGGCAGGGGATTTCGCCCGAGCGCTTCGTAGTCGAGGATCATGAAGTCGACGACTTCCTTGTCCCACCGCTCGCGCGTGAAGATCACATGGTCCGGATGGTTCATGTAGCCGTCATAGGCGGCCCGGTTCGAAAACTTCATCGTCAGGAGATGCGAGTAGGGCGACTTCGCGAATGTCTGCTTCATCACGCTTAGCTCCTGTACGCCGGCGATCTTCGCCAGCACTTTCGCTGCCTTGATGAATGACGCTTCAGCGTCCGATCCCTTCGCGTGCTTCAGGCGAAACACACATGTGTGCGTGATCATCACGCTCCCCTATTCGCTTTCAGCCCAGGCGCGGATGAGATTGTGGGCAATCGCCTGTTTCGGCGGCGTGCGCAATCCACCGGAATGTGTGCCGTTCAGCATGTCGAGCACCTCGGCGCGCTCGAACCAGCGGCAGTCTTCGAGTTCCTTGTGATCGAAATCGATATCCTCGTTCAGCGCCTCGCCGAAGCAGCCGATCATCAGCGAATAGGGAAACGGCCAGGGTTGGCTCGCATGGTACGACACGCGTCCGAGGCGGATGCCGCTTTCTTCGAGCGTTTCGCGCCGCACTGCTTCCTCGATCGTCTCGCCCGGCTCGATGAAGCCGGCAAGCGCTGAATAACTTCCCGGCGCGAAATGCGCCCCGCGGCCGAGCAGGCACTTGTCCGGCTTCACTGTCAGCATGATCGCCACCGGATCGGTGCGCGGGAAATGTTCGGTGTTGCAGCTCGTGCAGAGTCGTTTGAAGCCGCCGCCACGGATTTCCGTCTTGCCGCCGCACTTGCCGCAGAAGCGATGCGTCGAATGCCAGCCGAGCAGCGCGCCGCCCAGCGCCATCTCCGACGTCGATGCTTGGTCGAGCAGCCCTTGCATCAGGATCGAGCGGTAGTCGATCGCTTTGATCGCCTCGGGCAAGTGCTCCGGATCAAGCCCGCCCGGCACGCCAAGCAATGGTCCATTCGGCGACTGTCCGAGCAGCACGGCATGCTGCAGCTTCGCTGACAGCCCCTCGGCTTCCGCCCTGGAGAAATTCTGGTCGAACGAGCCGTCGCTCTTGAGCTTCATCAGCAGGCGCCCGCCGCGCATGATAAGAACGCGCACGTCAGGAGCCGCCAGCGCCTTTTCGATCGCATCGTCGGCGCGGTTTTCCGACTGCCGTTCCACCTGCCCGCCGGCGAAGCCGACGAACTGGCTCGGCTCGCGGGGCGGCGCGTCGAAGAGCGGCAGTTTCATGCGGACCTCAAGGAGAGCGAAATTTCAGAGGGCGGAACGCACCTTCTCGGCGAACTGGTGCAGGTCCTCGCGACGGTAGGGCTCGCGCATGCCGTGACCCCACACCGGCCCCGGCCAGCCGGGATCGCCTTCGCTGCGCGCCACGACATGCACATGCAGTTGCCGCACGATATTGCCGAGCGCTGCCGTGTTGATCTTGGTGCAGCCGCTTACGCGTTTCAGCGCCTGCGCCACCATGTTGGTCTCGAAGGTGAGCATCGCCTGGTCGAGCGGCGTCAACTCATGGATCTCCTCGATGCCCGGCCGTTGCGGCACCAGGATGAGCCACGGCCAGCGACTGTCGTTCATGGCCCTAAGTTCGCACAGGCCGAGCCACATCACCGGCTCGCTGTCTCCCTCGAGCCGGGCGTCCATTTCGAAACCGGCCTTGGCAACCGGCAGCATGCGCGTTTCCTCACGGTCTTTGCTGAACGCTATTGATACGCGAACGCACCTGCAAGAGCGGTACGCCGCCAACTCGGTTAAAAATCGCAACTGAGAGTTGGGCTTGCATTTCACAGGCGGATTGCCGATATGGAGCGCGGGAGGTTGGTTGGTGGACGAGCCACTCGCCAACCGGGTCAGGTCCGGAAGGAAGCAGCCCTAACGAGCCACGGCGCGGGTCATTGCGCCAGCCTCCCACCTCTCTTTCATCGTCCGCAGGAATGTCAGCATTGACGCGCGGCGTTGGCGCGGGCGACAGTCTTTTCGGGGAGCCGTCCGACTCGGGCGGCCTTAGGTCACGTACGGGAAAGGCGGATGAGCGAAGCCGGCAGCACGCAGAAGGATAGGGCCGCCGTCGGCTATCGCGTGCTGGCGCGCAAATACCGTCCCGCCGACTTCTCACATCTCATCGGCCAGGAGCCGATGGTTCGCACGCTCACCAACGCCTTTGCCTCGGGCCGCATCGCGCAGGCCTGGATGCTGACCGGTGTCCGTGGTGTCGGCAAGACGACCACTGCCCGCATCCTTGCGCGCGCGCTGAACTACAAGACGGCGACGATCGATCAGCCGACCGTCGAGCTCACCGAACTCGGCGAGCACTGCAAGGCGATCATGGAAGGCCGCCATGTCGATGTCATCGAGATGGACGCCGCCTCGCACACCGGCATCGACGACATCCGCGAGATCATCGAGCAGGTTCGCTACGCGCCGGTCTCGGCTCGCTACAAGGTCTACATCATCGACGAAGTGCACATGCTCTCAACGCAGGCCTTCAACGGCCTCTTGAAGACGCTCGAAGAACCGCCGCCGCATGTAAAATTCATCTTTGCGACGACCGAGATCCGCAGGGTGCCGATCACGGTCCTGTCGCGCTGCCAGCGTTTCGATCTGCGCCGAGTTGAAGCGGACGAATTGATCGGCCATCTGTCGAAGATCGCCGGGCTGGAGAGCATCACTGTCGATGATGGCGCGCTGGCGATGATCGCGCGCGCCGCTGAAGGTTCGGTCCGCGACTCGCTTTCCATCTTCGATCAGGCGATCGCGCATGGCTCAGGCACGGTCACCGCCGATGCCGTGCGCCAGATGCTCGGCCTCGGCGATCGCGGTCGCGTCGTCGATCTGTTCGAACACGTCATGAAGGGCGATGCCGCAGCCGCGCTCGCCGAATATCGTGCTCAATACGATGCCGGCGCCGATCCCGCGACCGTTCTGACCGACCTCGCCGAATTCAACCATCTCGTCACCCGGCTGAAGTTTGTGCCGTCCGCGGCGAAGGACGCCTCGCTCTCGGAAGATGAGCGTGAGCGCGGTCTCGCCTTCTCGAAATCGCTTACGGTCCGCGTGCTCTCCCGTGCGTGGCAGATGCTGCTCAAGGGCATTCCGGAGGTGCAGGAATCACACCGCCCGGTCAGCGCCGGCGAGATGGTCCTGATCCGCCTGGCGCACGCCTCGACGTTGCCGACGCTCGACGAAGCGTTGAAGTCGCTGGAGACTGCGCCGTCCGCACCGGTTGGCGGCGACAACGGCGCGCGCCGGGCGCCGGCCACTTCTCCCGGAGGCAACGGCGTCAGCGCGATTGCCTCGACGCGCGTCGCGGCGAGTTCCGGCGGCGGCCAGACCATGCGACTCGTCGAAGCATCGCCCGAACCCCAATTCATCGCGCCGCCCCAGCCCGAACCCGAGCAACCGGCCGTTCCGGTCGCCTCCCTGAACGACATCATCGCGCTCGCCGACCAGCATCGCGACATGCAGTTCAAGGTGCAGGTGAAGCGCTGCGTGCGGCTGGTGCGCATCGAGCCCGGCCGACTGGACGTCAGCCTCACCGACGATGCGCCGAAGACGCTGCTTAACGAACTGACTGTGAAGCTGAAAGCCTGGACCCATCGTCCCTGGCTCGTCTCTTTGTCGCGCGACACGGGCGGCGAAACGCTTTTTGAGGTGGAGAACAACAAGCGCGAGACCCAGTGGACGGACGCCAAGGCCGATCCGACGGTCGCCGCCGTGCTTGCCAAATTCCCCGGTGCACGCATCATCGACGTGCGCATCCCCGACACGCCGGAGACGGCCGCGGCCGAAACAGACATACCGCCCGAGCCGGCGGCCGACGACGACGAACAGATTTAGAGTACGGAGATTGCGATGAAGGACCTTCTCGGCCTGATGGGCAAGGCAAGGGAAATGCAGGCCAAGTTTCAGGCCATGCAGGAAGAGGTTGCCGCGCTCGAAGCCACCGGCCAGTCCGGCGGCGGTCTGGTGGTCGTTACGCTCTCAGGCAAGTTCGAGATGAAATCGCTCAAGATCGATCCGTCGCTGGTGAAGCCGGACGAAGCCGAAATCCTCGAGGATCTGATCCTTGCCGCGCACAATGACGCGAAGGCGAAGATCGAGCAGATCATGCAGGACAAGACCCGCGAAATGACCGCTGGGCTGCCTATACCGCCGGGCATGAAGCTGCCATTCTAACAAGGTTCTGCGTTTCCAGAGCAGCCGGACCGGCCTACCGGTAAGATTTTGCTAACAATTTTGCCATTGTTTCGCCCGAAATTGCCTTAATCTGGCTTGGTCCCGGGGGCGGGGCCTGCAGGATGAGGGGAATTTGGGTTTCGCGAAGCGACTGAAGGCGCCGCTTGTTCTGTGCGTGATCGTCTCGTCTGTTCTCCTGTCCGGATGTAGCAGCACCACGCAAGGTTTTTCCGCCGCCGCGCTGAAAGACGCCGTGACGCCGAATTTTGTGCGCTCCAGCGGCTATTCCGGGCGTGACAAGGAATGCATGGCGCGCGCCATGTTCTTTGAATCCCACCGTTCGAGCCGCGACGGCATGATCGCCGTCGGCACCGTGGTGATGAACCGCAAGCGCTCCGGCAAGCACCCCGACACGGTCTGCGGGGTCGTCGGCGAGAAGGGCCAGTTCGCACCGGGCGTGCTCACCCGCAAAATGAATTCCAAGGCGCTGCCCGACGTGATGGAAGCCGCGGAAGCGGTGCTCAAGGGCGAGCGCAATCCGAAACTCAAGAACGCGATGCATTTCCACACCGCCGGACTGAAGTTCAAATACAAGAACATGCATTATATCACCGTCGCCGGCGGCAATGCCTTCTACGAGAAGCGCAGCCGTGGCTGGACGCCGCTGCCGGCGGAGGACAATGTCAGCGTGATGGTGGCCTCCGCCGAAGAACCGGCCGTGGAGACACCCGTCGCGCCCACCACGGCGCTGGCGCTCGCCGCGCCCGACAAGGACAAGGCGGAAGTCATCACCGCGGCGATCCCGCTTCCCGCGAAGGCGCCTGTCAAAAAGCAGGTCGTGCAGATCGCGGCCGACGCGGCCGAAGCCGCGCCTGTCGAGGCGCCTGTCGCCACCTTCCAGCCGACGGCGAGCAATCCCGCCGACATCAACCCCGCGCGCTTCCAGTAACCGGGGCCTGTCAGCAAGCCGTCCGCGCCCGGCGACATCGGCGCATCACATCTCTATATTTCGCTGATGTCCAAGCGAATCGCCGGCCCCGAGATTGAGCGCCTGATCCAGCTTCTGGCCAAGGTGCCGGGGCTTGGCCCCCGTTCGGCCCGCCGCGCGGCACTTCATCTCATCAAGAAGAAAGAGCAGCTTCTCGCCCCGCTGGCGCTTGCGATGGGGGAGGCGGCGGAGAAGGTCCGCATCTGCTCGACCTGCGGCAATGTCGACACGATCGATCCGTGCGCGGTCTGCACCGACCCACGTCGTGACGGCGGCATCATCATCGTGGTCGAGGATGTCGCCGATCTCTGGGCGCTCGAGCGTGCCGGCACGATGAGCGCACGCTACCACGTGCTTGGCGGAAGCCTTTCGCCTCTCGACGGCATCGGCCCGGACGATCTGAACATCGCCCGCCTGATCGACCGCGTCGCGCAGGGCGGCGTCACCGAGATCATCCTGGCGGTGAACGCCACGGTGGAGGGGCAGACCACCGCGCACTACCTGACCGACCAGCTCTCGGCCTTCGGCGCGAAGGTCACGCGCCTCGCGCATGGCGTGCCGGTCGGCGGCGAACTCGACTACCTCGACGAAGGCACACTCGCTGCGGCGCTGAAATCGCGGACCGCGTTTTGACGCAATTGCCCGGGATGCTCGCGACATGATCCGTATCCCGACCATCCTTGCCTCAGTTCTGCTCGCGCTCATGCCGACGCAATCCCCGGCCGCATCGGTCAACGAACTCTTCCAGTCCTGGCTCGCCAACGACCTTTGGCCGGAAGCCAAATCGAAAGGCATTTCGCGCGAGACCTTCGACGCCGCCTTCGCCGGCGTGAAGCCAAATCTCGAACTGCCGGGCCTCGTCATGCCGGGCGAGAAGGCGAAGACGCCGAAGAAGCAGCATCAGGCCGAGTTCGGTTCGCCGGGCAATTATTTCGCCGAGAAGACGGTCGGCGGCGTTACCGCCGGTGGCCGTTCGCGCGCCGCGAAATATGCCGACACGCTCGCCGCGGTCGAACGAAAATATGGCGTGCCGGGCGAAGTGGTGCTCGCCATCTGGGGCCGCGAGTCCGGTTTCGGTTCGGCGAAGATGCCGCACGACGCCTTTCAGGTGCTGGGCACCAAGGCGTTCATGGCGACGCGCAAGGATATGTTCCGCACCGAGGTGCTCGCGGCACTCGAGATCGTCGACAAGGGCATGGTCGGCCGCAAGGCGATGCGCTCGTCCTGGGCCGGTGCGCTCGGCCAGCCGCAATTCCTGCCGACCTCGTTCCTCAATCACGCCGTCGATTTCGACGGCGACGGCACGCGCGACATCTGGAACTCCGTGCCGGACTCGCTCGCCTCGATCGCCAATTATCTGGCGAATTACGGTTGGATAAAAGGCCGCGACTGGGGCTTTGAAGTCAACGTTCCGGACAGCGTGTCGTGCGCGCTCGAAGGTCCGGACCAGGGCAAAAAGATCTCCGACTGGGCCGCGATGGGTATTGCCCGCATCAACGGAAAACCGTTTCCGGAGCATGAGGCGCGTGCCGAAGGCTTTCTGCTGATGCCGGCCGGCCGCAACGGTCCGGCCTTCATCGTCACGCCGAATTTCTACGTGCTGAAGGAATACAATGAGAGCGATCTCTACGCGCTTTTCATCGGCCATGGCGCCGACCGCATCGCCTATGGCGACAAGACTTTTGCGGGTCGCTGGGGCAAGGTCGGCGGACTCTATCGCTCCGACATCGCCGCCATGCAGCGCGGCCTCGAAAAGCTCGGCTACGACGTCGGTGGAGCCGACGGCCTGCCGGGCTTCAAGACGCGCCGTTCGATCGGCGACTGGCAGGCGAAGAACGGCCGCGCCGCGACGTGCTTCCCGGACAAGGATAGTGTGAGCGCGCTGGGCTAGCCCTTTCACAAGGCAAACGAATACGATCCCGTCGCGGTGCGCGGCGAGGCTGCAAATCGTCGTCCGAGGCAGAGCGGTCATGACGTGTCGGGGCTCTCCAGCACTTCGCGGGCGAAGTAGTGCAGGTCCTTCAGGACCTCGTCGATCTCGTGTTTCGACTTGCGCTGCCCGCCGGGCGGACGGCCGGGACGCAGCGGCCAGACATGGAGCGCGCGCGGCCGGGGATGCGGGGTCGGCGCGCCTGAAGCCTCGCGCTCTCTCTCGCGGGCGCGGGCGGCAAGCCGCAGGGCTCTGAGCCGCGCGAAACGTTTTGCCTGACCCGGCAGATCGTCGAGGGCTGCGGCAAGGATCGCGAGGCGCTGGTGGATGCGCGCCGCACTGACGCGACCGTTGGGCAAGGATGGTTGCCTGACCGGGATGGAGAGGCGTGCGCCAGCGGCGGGGTCGCTGATGCGCGGCACGCCGCGGTTTCGCATCGGGCGGACGTAGAAAAATCGCTTTCGCGGATCGAACAGAGAGAGGGGCGGGATGCGTCGTGCGGGTGCTTCCACGATGCCCCCTACACCACGCTCCGCGTGGTCCCCTTCCCCCGTAAACGGGGGAGATCCGGCGTCGCGGCCGGCCGTGCCCCAAGCTTGGGCATGATGACGCCACGCTTCATGACAAAACCACGCGGCAGGATGATGCCGGTACCGCCTTTGCGGGCCAGCGACGTCTTTGCCGGCGGGCGCGGGCGAAACGGCGGCAGCGTGACGATTATGCCGCGCGCCATGACGACGATCAGCCGCCGCACTGCTGCTTCGGCCGGACGCAGCACTCTGAGGATCGCGGTGTGGAGATGGCGGGGCAGGGTCGGCGCGGGTTCCACCCCCTTGAGAGGAGGTCGGCGGTCGTCAGACCGCCGGGTGGGGATATCTGCCGCGTCGCAACCCCCACCCGACGCTTCGCGTCGACCTCCCCCGGATTTAGACCCTTGGGGGGAGGTGAAGATCGCGGCGTCGGCCATGGCGACGAGCTCGGAAAGCACGCGCTTCAGCACGCCATGATTTCCCTCGATCACCGCATTCCAATCCACAGGCATCGCTGCCTCCTTTCCACGCGAACATTATCGCGCGGGTGCGGAGGGGATGTGGACAGATATAGGAAAGTATTCCTGACATCTCCTGACAGACTCGGTCGTCTCACCCCGACCGGCGACCAGATCAATCCTTCAAACCGGCTCTCCTTTGCCATTCTCTTGTCCAAACCGGCGGTCTATGGTGACATGAACTCCCGCAGCGTCAGCAGGGTTGGGTATTCGCGCGGATCAAGGGCATGCGCCTATTTTGCATCCTTGCCTTCCTTCTTGGCTTGAGCCTTGGGGCTCACGCCGAGGGCCGTCTTGCGTTTGTCACTGGAAATTCAGGCGGTGCCCCCCGGCTGCCGGGCGCGGGCCAAAGCGCGACGCTCGTCGGCAACACGCTGGAAAAGCTCGGCTACGACGTCACCTACGCGATCGACCAGACGCATCGCGAGCTTGAGAACGCGATCAACCGCTTCGCCTACGATGCCGAAGGCGCTTCGGTCGTCGTCTTCTATTATGTCGGCTACGCGGTTCAGCAGGGCGGCAAGAACCATCTGATGCTGTCCGATTCCACGGTGGATGCGAGCGGCGTGAAGAACGCCGTGCGGCTGGAGGAAGTCCTCGAGCTGATGTCGATGAACGCGGCGACACGCCTCGTCCTCCTCGATCCGTTCCAGCCGCCCGCAGTCGACACCGTGCTCAAAGGCCTCGCCTCCTTCGATGCTCCGAACGGCGCGTTCGTCCTGATGTCGACGTTGCCGGGTCTGCCGGCCTTGCCGAATGAGGGGATCACCACGCCATTCGCCGACGCGCTGCTTCGGCGCCTGCCCGAACCCGGCCTGGCGCTCGATGACCTCGGCATGCGCATCCGCAGCGATGTCATGCAGGCGACGATCGGCCAGCAAGTGCCGTGGGCGATCAAAGGCGATGCCGCTTCAGCCGCGTCCGCGAAGCTTGGTTCCTTGACAGAAGGCGAAGCGGCGGCCGCCGCGGAACCCGCGCCGATGGCGTCGGCTCCTCCGGACCCGGCGGATGACGCGATGTGGGAAACGATGAAGGATCAGGGACCGCAGTTCCTGCGTCATTACCTGCATTTCTATCCGAACGGCCGCCATGCCACCGAGGCGCGGCATCTGCTTGGCGAGGGTCCGGCGCCGGACGCCGCCGCGCCGGCGGAAGAGAAAGTCGAACCTGTCGAAGGCGGCGAGCCAGTGAAAGCCGCAGAGGCTCCGAAAGACGCCGCCCCTGCCGACAGTGCCAAGAGCGAGGTCGCGGCGCCTGAAAGCATCGCGCCTGCTCCCGAGGGTGAAATGCTTGCGGCCGCCGGCGACGCGGCTTCTGCCGATCCAGCCAGGAAGCAGGCTGAGGAAGATCACCGCGCCTGGTACTCGGCGAGCTATTACGACAACATCAGCACGTACGGGATCTACCTCGCCTCATATCCGGAGGGCATCTACGTCGAGGTCGCGCGGAACCGGATCGCGGAACTGTGGCTGGAGAAGAACAGCAAGTCCAAGGAAGAGATTTCCGACGGCAAGAGCGAGATCACCCTCGGCGGCGGTATGCTCGTCAGCGCCGAGGGCAACATCGTCGTCCAGCCCGCCTCCAGCCGCGACGATCCTCTGCCGTCGCTGAGCCCGGAACTCGTCGAGCCCGCGACAGATCCCGATTTTCAACTGTGGGAACAGGTCTTCGCGGTCAACGACAAGGCCGCTTATGAAAGCTACCTCGCGACCTATCCACGCGGCAGGTTCGCGCGCTATGCGCATCGTCGCATCGCCGCGCTGAGCGCGCCGATGCAGCCCGGGAAGGAGAGCGTGGAAGGCTCGGTCACCGAGCAGCCCATGACGGCGCCGGGCGTCTCGCCCGAAGCGCCGGCGGTGGAGCCGGCGCCTGTCGGCGAAGCAACCAGCGCACCAGCGCCCACCGCCGGCAGCATGGGCGGCGGTTCAGTGCTTCCGGAAACGACCGTTACGGATGCGCCCGCCGATGGCGCGGCCGAGGAACAGGTCGCGCCGGGGGACGACGTTGTCACACCCCCTCCGCCCGCGGCATTGCCTGCACGCGCCGCGGTCGATCCCGGCGAGACGACGCTTGCGCGCTTCCCGACGGTCGATGCGCCGGAAAAGGTTGTCGCCAAGGAGACGTTCACAGTGATGGTGTCGCTCACCGAGGAGCAGTTGACGCCGGAAGTCACCGTCAAGCCATCGCCGAACAGCACCGTGACCGCCGAGGGTGCGCTCGAATTCTCGCTGCCAGCAGATGCCGACGAGTGGGAGATCGACGTCGAGCTGCTCGCGGTCGGCTTCGACATGGATAATGACGATGACTGGAGCCAGCCGATCACGGTTTCGGCAAGCAGCGACAGCACGGCTGTCCGTTTTGAGCTGACGGCGCGCGACGTTGGCGGCGCACCGAAGGATCGCAAGTTCATCGTCCGGTTCAATCACAAGGGTGAATTCCTCGGCTCGGCGTCGCGGCCGGTGACGGTGTTCCCGAATGAAGAGATGCTCGAGGCGAGCAACGCGGCATCCGGCATGATGCTGCTCGCCGCCGTGCCGAAACAGCTATCCAGCGATATCGTGATTGGCGACGACGTCGAGGTTCCGGATCTGAGCGTCGTTGTCTATTACGACGATCCCGACGAACTTGGCGAAGGCCTGATCACGATCAACTCGCCGCATATCGGCGCGCCGGTCACCGCCAAATTCGAAACGCCGTCAAAGGTCGGGAACTGGCTGAACTCCGAATACAAGCGGCTTGTCGATCTCGGCTTGAGCCTGCGCGGTGCTGCTCCGCTGAAGTCGAGCGCGGCGCCCAAGACGTCGGAATCGCGCAAGCGGTTTGTAATGAAGGCGGCTGAAGGTTTCGGCGCCGACCTCTATCGCGACTACGTTCCCGACGAATTCAAGGACGTTTTCGCTTCGCTCCACGCACAGGGCAAGCTGCACTCGATCCAGTTCACCTCGAACAGTCCGGTCATACCCTGGGAACTGATCCGGCCGGACGATGAGAGTGGCAAGCCGGGCGGCTTCCTTGGCATCGACTTCCGCGTTGCGCGCTGGGCGCCGCGCGAGGAGGGCACGCAACTCGACCGGCCTTTGAACCGCATGGCGTTTTCCGGTGTCGCGACGGTGGCGCCGGCCTATGAAGGCAGTCGCGGCCTGCCGTTCCAGAAGGTCGAACTGGACGCGCTGAGCAAGCTCACCGGCTTCCGCCTCGTCGACGGTGACTTCTCGTCCTTCGAGAAACTCGTCGGTGAAGTCTCGACCGGCTTCATCCATTTCTCCGGTCATGGCGAGGTGAACGACCTTGGCACCGGGTCGCCGGTCTTCGCGATCGAACTGCTCGACGAGAAGCTCGATCCAAACACCTGGCGGGCGCTCTCCTTCGCACCGCACGACAAGGGCAATCCGTTCTACTTCTTCAACGCCTGCGACACCGGTGCGGCCGGCGCGCGCGGCGGCGTCGTCCAGGGCGGGGGGGGG
>Ga0335075_10013661_pt1 | contig 12223 bp, 10 predicted proteins | sample Lox_Sample_24_FD_206723 | JGI IMG/M metagenome (GOLD analysis project Ga0335075, IMG submission 206723) | Soil microbial communities from Loxahatchee National Wildlife Refuge, Florida, United States - Lox_Sample_2.4 | ecosystem: Environmental > Terrestrial > Soil > Wetlands | place: USA... | reverse complement strand
CAGAGAACTCTAAGTATAAATAGCAGTCTGAATATCTAACTTGAAAGTCTAGTTCGATCTGCAGCAAGCATCTTTCTGTTTTGAAGGATTCTACAAGCAACAATAATGATTTTAGCTTTGAGACTGTATTCTCATTTGATTTTAAGAGCGATATTCAAATACCAATCTTAAAAGACGCAACTAATTAAAATCCACAGCTCAATAAGGTTCTATTAGCACCAGCAAAAATTTTCTAAGCTGTTAGCAAAGATATTACTGTTTTTAAGAGAGTTATATAGCAGGATTCAGATTAGTATGTCTTCCATCTTAAAGTAACAGCAAATTTATCTGCATTTAAAGTTCGGCATGCTATTGGCTACATTGCAGTCTAATAGATGCAGTTCTTAGTATGAAGGGAGCTTTTAAAACATATTAGATGCAGGCTGATTTTTAATAGATTATTATAGATGATGAAGCCTGGAAGCTTATCTTGCATTTGGATTAGTATTTAGAAGTGTTTATAATAGGATTTACATCTTGGCGTGAGGTTCCTGCTAAACCGTATGAGAAGTTGATTGATGCAGTGAAGTTGCAACTTTAGTAGGAGGGAATATATAATGAGTATTATAAGACGGACAATGCTATCTAATAGCGTATGAGGAGAGTCGTTAGGAATTCCAAATTAACTTCTAAGTTTCTGCATATTTTAAGTGTGTTATTGTAGCCGGCTAACTATAGATTAAGCCTCGCAGCAGCACTTAGGGACAGAATCAAGCAGCGCAAATAATCAGACGCTTAGGCAAGTCTCTATAGAGCTTGGCGAAAGTGCAAGCCCAGCATTGATATTAGGAGAGACAAGGGGAGGGTTAGGGGTATAGTGGGAGAATCCTTTAAAGAGGGTACTCGGCCACTAAAACAAATCCTATGCTGATTTGAATAGATTATTTTCTCTCGATTGGGATAATTTTAAAGGTCATATTGGATTTCCCCTGAATAATGCAACGGTCCGCGAAAGGTCTGGGCTGTGTTCAAGCGACTAATCTGTCACAATGAGTCTGTTGGCAAAGCTCCTTTCGTCTGTTACTTGAAGGACAATATAGTTCTGAGTACAACCAGGTTCTAAACTAAGAGTGGTAGAGATGGGCAGAGCTGTCAACGGGTACTCCAATTGCCAAATCTAATTTTATCATTAGGTCGTTGAAGGCAGGGTCTAAACTCAGCTAGCTAAATTGTCGCAAATGGGGAATGTCATCTTTATGATTGCCAATGAAATCTATGCGCCGATTTTCGCCAGTGTCAGCTGGATCTGAAGCACAGCTAGGCCGTAATAGCTCTAGCGTTATGTAATATGGTTCCGAAAAATTAAAACAAACATGTGAAACTAGTTTCGCTTCCTACTGTAGCTGAGAATGCAAAGCATAAGGCTTTTAGCAAAGGCACTCTCTCAACAAATTAAATGCTGAAAAAAGGGTTTGTAGTACTTAAATGATCTGTGTACAATAGAGAGTTGGCAACTGCTCTTCGATTATCAAGCAAACGATGCAAACAACAATCAAATTCCGTGGTGGCTAAAAATGAGGCACTAGGCAAAAGCCACCCGGGGTGAGCCGAGAGTGATTAGCAAAAGCGGCGATGCTTATTAACCGAAGTGGATGTCACGGTCGACAGAATTCTGTTCGTCTACCCCAGCATAAACACTGACATCTTGCCCAGATCTTGTCGGCGATGAAGATATTCGGCCGCAAGTCGACTAGTTCTTTGATCTACCCCCAATGTCCTAATGGAGGCAGCGACAGCTTCTTCCGAAGGAAGCAATGCTACAGGGAGTCTAAGGCATGCAGCCTGTCTGGCATGTCGGCGGAGTAAAGTCAGATGCCCTCGTAATCCTGGGGATTTGAAGTGTAGAAGATGCCAGTCATCAAATTCAGAATGTATCATACCAGATTTCCATGTTGGAAGACAAAGAGGCATCAAGAAGTACACCCCTCTACCATACCCGGGGAATTGGTTGATGTCTAACAAGAAGTCTTAGCAAACGCTCGGGATTGGACAAAGCCGTTCATCGAATTGAGCAAGCGCTTGAGAGATCCCATGCCAACGGTGGCAGGTTAGAGGACGAGCAAGCTGCTCTGCATCTGCAACAACTGTTAACTAAAACTCAGGGCATTCTGCCCAGAAGCACGGTATCGGGCGACTTGATGTCAGGCGTACAAGTGCAAGCCCCATCAGTTTCTCCTCATTCTCGGGGTCAGCTTTCAGCTTTCTCCCGCGATCACATGGGCTCTTCCTTGACAAGCACGGCTCTTACGGCCCAAAATGGGGCCGATGATGGATATGCTCTAGAGGATGCGGAGAACCCACTACAACTTCTTGCACGCGCCTCTGATCTTCCATCATCACCGCGAAATATGCCAGTTGCGCCAGACCATTTGCCGCCTATTGCAGCATCTAATCAAAGCAGGCAAATCGGAGAGCAGAGCGCTAACCAAGATCTTCGGACCTTCTTCGGCCCGTCGCGTCCGAATTTGGATACAGGTGAAGATATTGATCCTATTGACATGGGCTATGTTACACCTAGTGAAACTGATGTCCTCTTCAACTTGTATGAATTTCAAAAGCGCTTCTATTAATGATAATCCCTTGCTAAAGCTTCCAGCTTCTACCAAAATCTGTCCCACACCAGATGGGGGCTAGACCCAGCCGTCCACAATGTAAACTTCGTTCGAACACGCTCTTCATTCCTGTTTACCTCCATCCTAGCCGCTTCGGCGCTCTTCTTACCCTCAACAGCGGCGCTTTCAAAGCGACTGTCCGTCCACCGGAGGAACCTTGCCCATCGCATCATGGTAAACCGCAATCGATCGCCTGAGATTGTCCTGGCTTTCTTGGTTAACATTCCCTGGATGTCACCCGGGAAACACTGGGCGGATGACGAGACTTGCGCCTATTTGGCAATGGCACTAACGATTGCCATGGACATATCACTAAATAAGCTCATCATTCCCTCTCCAAGCTTGCAGCAGAATAGTAACCTGGAGAGTATTGCAAAGTCGGAATGCATATCGGCAAGGAAAGCACTTTCATTGGATGGATTTGATGATGTAGATCCATCTTCCAGTTGGGGGCAAAGACTGCTTAGGCGTAGGGAGCGAATATGGCTTGCGCTATTTGTCCTTGATCGAGGGTCAGTCTTCTCACACCACTAGTCGCAAGCCAGTCTAATTTCTCATCTCAGGGTTTGCTTGGCGAGAGGGAGGCCGTTTATGGTTCCAATGACTCCTTTAATCGAAACATGTGACCACTGGCATATTTCTGGTATTGCAGACACTTGGGATGAATCTATTGTATCCTCAGCAGTGCTCAGAAGAGACCTTGTATGCTAGATCTAACTGCCCTTTTCCATCACAGGTCGCTAATCATAAGTTTCTACGCTAAAGGTCGACCTGATAGCGAACATAAAAACCACCTGTGACAATGCCTTCGATGGATCTGAGGTAGTTCAATCGTAAGAACCCGGTCCATAATTTCCGTTTTCATTCTCCTGATAGACATTATTAGGCTCAAAACAATGATCGAAAACTTCTTCGATCGATGGTTTGCAACCTGGGCGTTCGCAACGGAAGGAGGTAAACGTAAGTCTTGTTCATATCCTGTAAAACCACTAAGGTAACATCAAGACGAAGAAAATAACATTCCTCCATACGTTGAGATCCTTGTCTCCCATACCCGCCTCTCAACCTATAGCAGTGTAATCAACCACCCCACTGCCCCACCTGAAGTCAAGCGCTTCTTCCATGCCGCCGGCCTCTCTTCGGCGCTAAATGTCATGCGCGCCGCTGTGCAAGGCGAGGGACGCCTAAAATCCATGCCCAACAACACTGCCATCATGATCTCCTTTGCTGCCTGCTTTGCGCTGCGCCTTAGTATGCTCGTTGCAAGAAATAACCTGAGCTTGGGGCCGAGCATTAAGATCCTAATTGAGGAGACAGCTGATGTGTTAGAGCGGATTGGGACGATTCCCAGTCATCGGAAAGGCACAAGTGCGTTGTTTGGGAGACATTTAAGGGAAGTTGTCCGCAACACAACAAATTTGATAGGCGCACAAGGCAGTAGTGGCCAGTCTGGTAGCGATCCTTTGGCGCAGGACGCATTCATGGCTCCTGGAAGGCCTGGAACTGGGAACAATAACACTGCGCGGAACGAGATTTCGCCCGGCCTGTTGTCATTTGAGCCGCTCCTGTTCTCAGCCATGTCGGATAATCAGATTGTGGAGGCGATCAATAACGCAGGGGATGAACTACGAATGCCCTTACCGAACTTCCAGATTGACGACAACACGGGGCTGGACTGGCTGGACTGGTTCAGTAATGATTTTGTGGCTTAAAGGAATCAAGGTAGTTCACTTATCGTAGCGCCGTACGTGTCGTGGAAGAGATCTCACCTGCTACCATATTCTCTGTAGTGATGATCACTGGCCAAGTTGATGGTGAGATAGATTGTAAAGAATATAGCAGCGTTTATACGTCACATTGTCAACAACCACTCTCTTTCTTCCATTCCTATACTAATGGTTGTTATTTCGCTCAAGTTGCTGTCTCATACATCTTCCCTAACAAAGAGTAATACCTTCCACTTCAAAATCTACTTTTCTCGCCAACTACATAGCTTCTGACTCCAAAATGCTATGAACATAGATTAGAACGTACGATTTGGCAGTACTCCATTTGAAGCTGAAGATGCATTGGACAACTACAACCTCGTAAAATGCAGACAACGCCCTCTTGCTGTGAACTATTCCACAAAGCCTACAAAACCTTGGATTATTGTTATTAGCCTTCGAGCGAATTCAAACCGCTCGGCTCGAGTAAGAGCATCACCAATGGCCTAAATCGCAATCTGGTAAAGTGCAGATCCGGGGGAAATAGTACTCGATTTTTGGACTTGATTCCATGAATGAAGCATTCTGCTTCATGGAGCAGTGAACGGTGCTTAACGACTTATCTTCAAGAAGTCTAGAGCTCAGCTAGCAACGATATCCTACTTTCCCTTAAAATCTCTGATTTTACAGACGTACCCCCAACTTTATCACTTATTATCTAGTCTCTTGGAGATTTGAGGGTTATTAAAATGCCCCTCCACCGGGTGATGAATACTTGTCAGGAAGGCTTCAGCCGAGCTTGTTTTAAAGCGCTTAGTAAGAATTTTCTCTCGGTCTAGTCGTAACGTCGCTAGGGTTATATCAGACACCGGAACAAACCGAACAAATCCAAACCCCGTTTCAATACGTCTTAGACTCGTCTCCATTTGGATACGGAACTCCACCTAGAAGTAACATCTCTTTCGATCGAATATGCTCTGGCGGGAGGCATCTCGACTTGCCCCCTGCCCTTTCTCGGATACAGTCGCTGTCATCACCCTCGAGTCAAATCAAAGCATAGACTACCACTATCCGTACGGCTATGATTTGAACATCCCACAGAGTATCCTGGAGACTTATTCTAGTGGTACAAGTATCAATACGACAGTGTCTAACTTCTTTGACATCCAGCGGAGACAGTACCTAACAACGTCTAGCGAATATTTTTAACAGCGACAGTACTTATACGGTCGGTTTTTTGCAATATGGAGAGCCTGGTTTTGAACAATACGTTCCAGCCTGTTGAAGGCCTCATTGTAGATACTGTCAATAGTGGAATCGGCTTCAGAAATCACACTGTTCCGCTTGGGTTTTAGTATGGAGTCACTTGGTCGGAAGATCTTCTATTTATTGAGCCGGAAACTGTCTGCGTCGACACTAGCCTCACGCTTGATTTTGCAATTGCTACTACACCAAACTTCGCTACTATACTCACTGACCTACAGACCGAGGGGGCTTCATCAATCTGAATTACGAATCCCCAGAACCTAATCTCATCGATCCGCAGATAGATCTGGACTTGTTTGGAAGGGCATTTAAGGCTGCTTGGTTGAACAACGCGATTACGGCTCTCTACTATAATGTCACCGAAGACAACAACTTGACCCCGGAACACGAGCATGGCCCTACGTCAATTCTTTCGTTAATGAGACATTTTCTGTACCTTCAGTGCAATCAGGCTATGAAGGGCGGTTTGAATCGCTCTATATCAATAAAACATTTGGCGATTACTTAGTGCTTTACGATTTCGACGACAATTCAACCCCAGCACCATCTGACTCGGGACCCCCCTACCAACCCATTCAACGTCACACAGCTGAATTTCGACGATATAAGTGAGTTGCCCATACATTCATGATGTTTTCACATGATTAACAATCACATGAATATTTGTAATATTAGCTAAGCTCCGGCCACTAGCGTCAGAACATTCTATCACTAATCATGTATGGAGTTCCCCAATGCCAAGATGTTGTTTCAAGTCTCGTATTTGACAGTGGAAGTCAGTGGTCACAGCCGATATACACTTGTGCAAGCTCCATTAAGGCTACCATCGGACCGTTTTTTATTTCAACCACAATGGGACCGAGAGTCTATTGCAAAGCCTTGCTATTACAGATATTCAGGACAAACTACCCAGATGATAATAGTATGCCGCTTTGGGCTGTCAAGAATACTGGAAACGGCTATCTGTTGAGCGATATGAATTTGATATGGGGACTTGTCTTTCAGAGTACGAAAACACTCGAAATGTGTCAACTGTGCGCCAAGAGTCCCTATATCTCCCAGGATTTAACGCATTGACAGAAGGTGACCAAACCGTACAGAGCGAAAACCTCCCTGGGAAGCGATTTCTTTTCGGGGGACACGGATATTGCCTACAACTCTTGAGTTCCAACTCTCTAGGTCAGACCCCCAAGATAGACTATAGCGGTCAGACCAACATGGCAATATGGGCGCGATGGCAAAACCTCACTGCATCTGCGGAGACAGCATTAATTATTTCGAGCTTCATATTCACCGACAATGCATTGTCTGCAGTTATGGGGATTAAAGGGGTCCTTGGTTTAGGCAGTGCGGCACCCGAGAATACCGTTCTCCTCCTAGTCACGCCGACGGCTTCGAGAATTGGATACCATTATCCGTTTGCTATATTAGCTTTTGCTGCTTGCCTAGGGATTATTCTCATTACTTTGGCCGCGATTGCAATAGTGCTATTCAGACAGGGGAGTATCACCAAAATAGGTTTGCATTTTAAACAAGTCTTTTTAGGACGTATCTACCCTCCATATTTATGCCCACAAGAGGGCAGAATGAGTACCAAGTCTAAAGACTGGAACAAACAAATGGGCCGGAAGACGCTGGATCTCTCGGAACAATTTCCGATACTAGTCGATGCCACAGTACCTCTAGGAAAGGGTGCTACAGTTACCGTATACGAGCCATTGGGTTCTGGCGATCCATCTGCCGAGAATGGCGGATTTCTAGGGGAAGCGAAACGTGCCAGAGAACGTTCTGAGGGAGATAGAGGAAATGGATTCATGCCGCCTCAGTAGTAAGGAGTTATTCGGCATCCGCCGGCGACTAATGTCGAGGTTAGCCATTATTAATCCCTGCATCGCCATATGTTCTTCTGATCTAAAACAGAAGTCTTGATACTTTGAAGGTAAAAATGTTTAACATGTTTTGGTAAAGACTTGGTTAGACGTTGTATTGAATCAGGTTAGGGGAAGCGAAGCTGATTGCCGCATCGGCATATCTCAAATGGACGCCGCGTTACAGAGCTCTCGCAAGCGCGACACAGCAACTGCCGCGCTCTAGACCTACTGAAGACGGCATCGTCGTCGCCCCCGTAGGCGCTAAGCCAAAAAGCATAGAAACCAAATTGACTTAGGCTGTCAAATCATCCACGTGGTGGTTTATCGCACCTCTTCTGCTTACAAACATAATCACTTGCTAATATTTTTCGTTCGATGAGGCCAAAGGGCTTTAGGCCAGGCTTTGGCGGCCAAATTCTTTAAACGAGCTCTAGCGCATCCATTAGGCAGCAACGAGATTTGAGCTGCAACTTTCCAGACATCTCATCGTATTTAGCGAAGACCGTGACAGATACCTCCGATTAGATGCGTCGTTTCTGGAGCGCATCAACCCTCGAACGCGCCGACACTTCAAACCCCTGATACCTTGAACCTCACGAGTTCAATGCCTACGCTACTACAGCCCTTATTATAGTTCGATTGCGACTACGCCTTTTCATGAGTAAACTCCATGCCTGCTATGCACAATGGAACCCCAACTTGATCTCGACTTCGAACATTATACTGTGGCATGGATTGCCCCTCTACGGATCGAGGCACAGGCTGCTTGGTATATGTTGGACAATGAACACCAGGGGAGTTTCGCTATGGATCGAGGTGATGACTACGTATATACAGCAGGCGATATTAATGGGCATAATGTCGTTATCGCGACATTTCCTAGAGGCTACAATTACGGAGTAGGCTCAGCGGCGGCACTTGCAGGTCAAGTGAGGAAGAGCTTTCCTAATCTTTGGTTTGGGCTGTTGGTTGGGGTCGCGGCCGGTCTACCAGATCTGTCTCGAATACCTCCACGCGATATTCGCCTTGGCGATGTGCTTGTAGGTGTTGGGGAAGGTGATAGCGCTGGAATTATAGGTTATGGCTTAGGTAAAGAAACTTCTAACGGGTTTGAGCTTCTGAACCATGGAGCCCTAGCCAAGACTGAAAAGGTCGTGAGTTCTGCAATTGGTAATATCGAATCCTATGAACCAATGCACGGGAACGTGTTTCTGAAGTACTATGAAAGCATCAAGGACAAAAATCATACTAATGGCACCTTTGCGGACCCGGGCCAAGAGAAGGACCAACTTTACCAGACAGTCGATGAGGAGAACAGCCAAGTAATCAAACTCGTGGAGCGACCGATGCGACAGCCATCAGAACGTACCAAAGTGTGGTACGGTTCTATTGGATCTGGCGACAAGCTTATGAAGAACGCTGAGAAGAGAGATAAGTTGAGAGACGAGTTCGACCTTATCGGCCTCGAGATGGAAGCAGCCGGCACCATGGATACTATCCCTGTTGGCGTGATACGTGGTGTTTGTGATTATGGGGATGAAAAGAAAAACAAAGAATGGCAGCCATACGCTGCAGCTATGGCAGCAGCATACGCCAAAGCTGTTCTGTATAAGATTAGACCAAAGAGAAATCGGAGGGAGGAGGCATTGCAAGCATTGAAAGCCCGACGCATGCAAGAAGCATCGCCGCGGAATGGTTAGTTTGACCCTACTTACAACTTCCTCTTTCATTAAAGTAGTGGCGCTATCTGTATTGTAGATAGCTCCAGGAGTTTCTGGAAGGGTGCAGTTAGCTGTAGATGTGTGGCTCTGCAAGCTGCTTCAAAGTGGCTTTATTGCTTTCAGCAAAGCATGAAAGTTCTAGAGCGGTTCCGGATTCAGGAACCTCCTGGGCACTACCGTAAGACATAAATGCGGGGCCGATCCCAACCTTCCACACTTTTCTGCTTCAACAAGGGATCACTTTGCGCCCCTTAACCTGCTGGTTATTCTTCTGCTGGTGACCCTTATCACTATGTAATAAGACTATTAAATCGGCGCCTACTAACTCATCACAAAGCAAAGAAGCATTTCACCTTCATTCCTTTCTCTCGAAACGATGACTTTATTGTTCGAGAAGAGGTACTTAAGGCATTGGACAAGCTGCTAACACCATATGGGACCTACCACACAGCAGCAATCTGGGGCCTTGGTGGCTGTGGGTAAGTAATGCGGGCAAGCACATATATTAATGCTAATACTTCTTATCATTGCAGTAAGACACAAATCGCGCTTGAATACGCTTACCGCCGTCAAGAATCGACTTCATGCTCGATTTTCTGGGTTCATGCAGATAGTGAAGCCAGATTCAATGAGGACTATAGCGAGATTGCTAAATTAGCCAATCTTCCTCTCGATCTAAAGGGAGAGGACTTACTACGCACCGTTCAGCAGTGGATAGAGCAACAGACGAGTTGGCTACTTATCCTCGATAATGTCGACGAACTAAGAGTTTTCAAGAAGTCTTCTGATCGCCAAGTTGATAAAGAGCAGCTACCAAGCCCTGCACTCCTTCGGTTCGTGCCAAAGGGGCCTAATGGCACAGTTATATGGACATCCCGGGATGGTGGTATTCTTGGTAGGCTTGTAGGGGTTAATCGAGGCATTAACGTGGGCGCCATGACAGACGAAGAGTCCATGAGTCTCTTTCAGAGACTTTGTAGAGAAACTCTCACGAACAAGGCTTCTGGAGTCGAAGAACTCCTGAACCTCTTACAGAAGCTCCCATTAGCCATCGCTCAAGCAGCTGCATACATCAGAAGAACTAAGATTTCGATCCAAGCATATCTCAGAGCTTTTAAAGAATCAGAAAAACGGCAATCGAATCTCTTAAGTGAAGAATTTGACGATGTTTACCGCTTGGGTGTACCGAATAGTGTCATGCTTACCTGGCTCATCTCAATGAAACAGATTTCGCAAGAAAGTCTATGCGGAGAGAAAATACTCAATACCATCGCGTTTTTTGATAACCAAGGGCTTCCTTTTGAACTCATCAGAGCTGCGGCAAGTCCGGAATATGACGAAGATCAGGTTTTGTCAGCCGCTAGTCGACTCATAGAATACTCCTTTCTCCAAGCTCAAAGGACAGTGGATGAGGGATTGCCAGTCTATGAGCAACACCGATTAGTGCAGCTTGCAGCACGCCGGGCTCTTAATGTACAGCAAACTCGTCTATATTCTGGAAAGGCGTTAAAAATCATGACTAATCTCTTCCCTCGGGTGAAGTTTGAGACTTGGGATTCTTGCAAGCTATATCTGCCCCACTCCCTAAAAGCAGTAGTATGGTTAGAAGCTGAAGAATATAGTAGCTTAGCGCCGAACTTGCTGGCGCGCATCGGATCTTATTATTGGGAGCAAGGCCTGTCAGACAAGGCAGAACAGATCCAGGTACAGGCGTTAGAGCTACAGAAGGAGGTGCTAGGCGAGAAGCACCCAGACACCATTACAGCTATGGGGGACTTAGCGGCAACTTGGCGGCATCAAGGTCGGTTAAACGAGGCGGAACAACTCGAGGTACAAGTGTTAAAGCTACGGAAGGAGGTACAAGGCGAGAAGCACCCATACACCATTACAGCCCTTGCGAATTTGGCGGCAACTTGGCAACGGCTAGGCCAGTTAGACAAGGCAGAACAGCTCCAAGTACAGGTGTTAGAGCTACGGAAGGAGGTACTAGGCGAGAAGCACCCAGGCACCATTAGAGCCATGTCGAAGTTGGCAGCTACTTGGTGGCAGCAAGGCCGGTTAGACAAGGCGGAACAGCTCGAAGTACAGGCGTTAGAGCTACAGAAGGAGGTGCTAGGCGAGAAGCACCCATACACCATTACAGCCATGGCAAACTTGGCGGCAACTTGGCGGGAGCAAGGCCGATTAGACGAGGCAGAACAGTTCGAGGTACAAGCGTTAAAGCTACGGAAGGAGGTACTAGGCGAGAAGCACCCATACACCATTACAGCCATGGCGAACTTGGCGTCAACTTGGCAACGGCAAGACCAGTTAGACAAGGCAGAACAGCTCCAGGTACAAGTATTAGAGCTACGGAAGGAGGTACTAGGCGAGAAGCACCCAGGCACCATTAGATCTATGGCGAGCTTGGCGTCAACTTGGCGACAGCAAGGCCGGTTAGACAAGGCAGAACATCTCGAAGCTCAGGTGTTAGAGTTACAGTTGCAGCTACAGAAGATTTAGCACACTTTCATGTCTCTTTAACAGCTTAGGCGAAAAGACACGGAAACGGTCCAACAGCTAAGAAATTACCTATAGCAGTTGAGAGATGCATGATAAAGAAAGAAAGGAGGAGGAATTTACAGAGAACGTGCTTTGCTACTTCGCTTCATCCAAGAACACGGGGTCAGGGCTGGGATTTGTATATTGTGGAGGGAATCAATGGACGTGCCGTCGAAGTGCACGATCGTTAGGACAGTAAGTAGGACAACGTATATGCTCGAAGCTACGGAATTGCTGGCAATAGGGACGGATGCAACGCTTAGCGCAATGCCCAAAACACACAAGAAAAGACTGTATTCCATGTCCGTATAGCTTCCTATTAAAATCCGTAAAAAAAACTGTAAAAGCATCTGGAAAAACCTATCCGACCCGTAAACTTAAGGATAATATATACCAAAAGGTTATGCTTGAAGAACAACTAATGTCCAGAATCATGTGATTTTGTAGGGGACTGCGGAACCCAATAT
>Ga0335075_10013660_pt1 | contig 12224 bp, 9 predicted proteins | sample Lox_Sample_24_FD_206723 | JGI IMG/M metagenome (GOLD analysis project Ga0335075, IMG submission 206723) | Soil microbial communities from Loxahatchee National Wildlife Refuge, Florida, United States - Lox_Sample_2.4 | ecosystem: Environmental > Terrestrial > Soil > Wetlands | place: USA: Florida... | reverse complement strand
ACGCTCGCGCCAATGCCGGCCCATCCGGTATGGCGCGAGGATGTCGTGCAGCCCGGATCATATCTCTCTGTCGATGACTTTTTGTTCTCGGTGGATTTTTGGCGGCTGGCCCTCCGTGGCCGTGCGAACGTCAGCAGCTTGACTGGGGTCAGGTTGCCGCCGAAGCCGAACCGGCTCCGCATTGCCCACGATAGTTTCTGGAACTTCAATGAGCTCGACACGGATCGAATACCGCGGCGGCCGATGACAGGGACCCGGTGACGTCGTATCGCCTGTCGGTTGTGTCCGGCATGATGGTGGCCGTTACCCGCGCCACGATCGATCCGGCAAATGCTGCTTGCCTTGCAACCGGCGGAGGATCATCTGATGTCCGCCCTTCGGGGCCTTGCGTTTGCCACAGCCGAATGTCTCTGAAATGCGTGTCCTTGTCCTGATCTGCGCCCTGATTTTTGCCGCCTGGCATGGCACAGGGCAGGCGGCGTGCACTGTGGCAGAGCGCGGGTCCGTGCCTTTCACGTTGGTGCGCGGCCGCCTGACCGTGCCGCTGGAGGTGAACGGCATCCCGGCGACATTCGTGCTGGATACAGGAGCGCAACTTTCCCTGGTGACGCCACAGGCGGTGCAGCGGCTGGATCTCTCGCGCGATCGATGGGTGGCCGCGACGATGCATGGGGTTGGAGGCGTGGTAGAACATGCGGATGCCGATCCGCGCTCAATGAGCTTGGGCGGCATGCAGCTTCGGCAGGCCACGCTCGCGCGGGGTATCAGCCTGACGGTGGGCGACCTGCCGGGCATGGGCTCGGCTGCGGTTGTGGATGGCTTGCTCGGGCGCGACTTCCTGTCGGAATTTGATCTGCAGTTCGACACGGCGGCGCGGCGGCTGACCCTGTACGACGTACATGGCTGTAGCGGGCGCTTCCTGCCGTGGCGGTCGCCGTACTTTGCCGTGCCCGCGGCGACCGTGATGCCACATTTGCTGGTACTGCCGATTGCACTGAACGGCGTGCGGTTGACGGCTTTGCTGGATACCGGTTCGTCATCATCATTGGTGACACTGCCCGGGATGATCCGATTGGGATTAACCCCACAAATGCTGGCAGACGATCCAGTTGCGCTAGTGCGTGGGATCGGCCGGCAGGCGCCTGCGATGCATCAGCATCGCTTCGAGAGTCTGCAAGTCGGCGACGAAACGATCAGGCAGCCATTGATATGGGTGGCGCCGGTACGGGTGGTGCCGTTCGTCGATGCATTGCTTGGCGCCGACTGGCTGGATGAGCAGCGCCGCGTGTGGATTTCATTCGCCACGTCAACGGTGTTTTTTCAGGCACGGTAGTCAACCCGCTGCCTGGCTGGGCTTTAAAATTGGTCATGACATAAGGGCCATCATACCCGCCCTTCCGTGCCGAACAAACCCTGGGGGCGAACAACCAGCAATAGCGCCATGACGGCGTACAGCATCACCTCGGAATAGGCGGAATTGAATGCGCTGGTGATGCTGACGATCTCTCCGGCGATCAATCCGCCCAGCACGGCACCGGGAAACGAACCCAGGCCACCGATCACGATCACCACGAAGGATTCGACCAAAAACGAATCCCCCATGTCTGGCACTACGGCGATGATCGGCGCGTAGATCATCCCAGCGAAGCCGGCAGCCACCACGCCGATCGCGAACACCAACAGGAACGTCCGTCGCACATTGATGCCGAGGATGCCGACCATGCGCTGGTCCTCGATACCGGCACGTACCACCAGGCCGATCGACGTGCGGTACAGCACCAGCCATAACACCGCCAAAGTCACGGCGATGATGCCGATCACCTCCAACCGGTAGGTGGGATAGATCAGGAAGCCGAGCTGCGTGATGCCCTCGCCCCAGCTCGGCACCGAGACGTGCTGGCTGTTGCCGCCAAACAAGGCACGCACCGCTTCGACCAGCACGATGCCGACGCCGAAGGTAACCAGAATCTGGTCCTCCGGCGGACGCTGGTAGAACAAGCGCACCACCACGCGTTCCACCACGACGCCGACCACCAGCATGAATGCGCAACCCGCCAGCACCGACAGGATGAAGGAGCCGGTAGCCTGCATGACGACGAAAATTGCGTAGGCGCCCAGCATGAACAATGCGCCGTGGGCGAAATTCAGCACGCCGAGTGTGCCCAGGATGATGGTGAGGCCGCTGCTGACCAGGGCCAGCAATGAACCCAAAGCGAGGCCGTTGAAGGCCTGGGACAGCAGCAGCGGAATGCTCGGCATCAGTTGGAACCGGTCAAAAAATCAGGTATAAGAGCCCATGTGGCAGCCGGTTTCGTCGAGCGGCTGCATCACTTGCTCGCCCGGCACCACCCCGACCACGTCGTAGAAATCTTCGGGATTCTTCATCGCCGACGGCGCCTTGCCGACCACCACCGGCACCGGGCGGACCATCTGGTGGTCGCCGGCGCGGTAATACACCTTGCCAAGCGACGTTTCGTACGGATTGGATTCCGAACCCTCCAGCACCTTGATCACCGCCGGCGGATAGAAGGTCTTGGCCCGTTCCACCGACGCGGCCCAAACCAGCGTCTGCATATAGCCGATATGGGCGCCCCAACGCGGATGGTACTTGTTCCGCTTCAGGAACGCCTGCACAAAATCCTTGGCCAGCGGATAGCGGTCCTCCATGGTCCACCAAAAGTCGAACGTGCCATAGACGCCCGCCATCAGCCTGGCGCCGGTCTGCTTCGCTTGGAAGGAGGAGATGTTCGGCACGATCAGCTTCATCTTCTTCAGCACGCCGAACTGGTCCGCCTGCTTGGTGGACGCCACCGCATCCGCGCCGAACGCGATATTCACAAACACATCGGCGCCACTGTTCGCGATGTTCAGCAGCGCAGAGCTGAAGTCGGAGGTTCCTAAGGGCACGATCTGCTTCGTCGCCATTGTCCAGCCATAGGGCTTAGTGAACTGGGTGAACGAATCGAAGACGGAGTAGCCGTAGGTGTAGTCAGGCACCAGGAAGGCGGCCTTGATGTTCTTGCCATACGCCTTGCCAACCACCGGAGCGAGCGCCTTGCACGCCATGTAGGCGGACGGCTGCGAGCGGAAGCCGTAGCGTTGGCAGTCCTTGCCGGTGGTGTCGTTGGAGCCGGAGGCGCCGACCATATTCAGCACCTTCTCGCGTTGCGCCAATTCCTCCAGTGCGATTGCAGTGGCGCTGCTGACCGAGCCGGTGATCATGATGGCCTTATCGGATTGGATAAAGCCGGTCTGCGCCTGCACCGCCACGTTTGGCTTGGTTTGCGAATCGGCAACTTTGTAGTGCAGCGTCTTACCCAGAACGCCCTTGCCTTTCAGGCCCCATTTGCGGGCGATCGCACTGCCCGCGTTGATCTCGGCGATCGCGAGTTCATAACCGAGTTGCTCGTCAGTTCCGTCGGCAGAATAGGCACCGGTCAGTGGCGTGGTGATGCCGATGAACGCGGTGTCGCCGCTAACGCCAGCGGGAAAGGTGCCGATGGCCGGATGAGTCTCGGCGGCAAAGCCGGGCCTGGCCAGCGCCAGTCCGCCGGCAATGCCAAGGCTGGCTTCAAGGATTCGGCGGCGGCTTATGCCGCCCGATTGGGTGCTTTGGGTCACGATTTCCGGCCTCCCCGTATAACGCCGCCCCTGTACGGCCTTGCGATGGGCGTGCGAGCCGCCCCGACGGGCACTTAGCGGCCAATGCCGTTGTAGGCAACAGCGAAACGGCAAGACCAGAGAGCAGTACTTACCAATTCGCTCTACAACTCGGAAAAGGTTATATCGTGAGGTAGGTCAAGATCAGGAATCGCTCCGTCTTGCGGCGCGGTTTTCGTGCGCGTAAGTAATGGCTTCTGTCCAAGCTGTCGGCTGTTCGGCAAATCCATAAAATCGGGCAGGCGACGGCTGTCCAAAGGAGGGTCCAGGAAATGAAAAATTCGCGTTCTTCGTTCGTCCCATCGCGCCGTCGCCTGCTGCAGGCGGGCGTCGGCTTGTTAGGGGGCGGGCTTGTGCAATCAACGCTGCCGCGCACCGCCAGTGCCGCCAACGCGACGCCGGTCGGCAACTGGCCCGCCGGTGCGTCAGGGTCCACCGTGTTCGTCGGGATATGCCTGCCGCGCACCGGAACCTATGCCGTACCGGGCGAGGACGAGCTGAAAGGCTATGAACTTGCCATCGAACACCTGAACAGCGGCGACCCGCTGATCAGGAAGATCTCGCCGCGCACCACGAAAGGCGTGCTGGGTAAGGAAGTCAAGTACGGGGTCGCCGATTCGCAGGCGAAGCCGAATGTCGCGGTGCAGGCGCAGTCCCAGTTCATCTCGGACAACAAGGCGATGATGATCGGGGGTTCCGTCTCCTCCGCGGTCGCCGTGGCGGTGAACAAGCTGGCGCAGCGTGAGAAGGTGATCTACCTGCCCGGCATCACCGGATCGAACGATACCACCGGCAAGGACTGCGTGCGCTATTCCTTCCGCCAGTGCTTCTATGCCCAAACGGCGGCGGCCGCGATCACACCTGTCATGGTGAAGCAGTTCGGCAAGAACAAGAAGATTGCGTTCCTGACGCCGGACTACACCTATGGCCACACGGTGCGGCAATCCATGCAGAGCGCGCTGGCGAAGGATGGCTGGACGGTGTCCACCAACCAGATCGCACCGCTCGGGGCGCCTGACTACAGCTCCTATATGCTGAATATCGCCAACAGCGGCGCCGACGTGCTGATCAACATCAATTTTGGCAACGACGCCATCCTGTCGATCAAGCAAGCCAAGCAGTTCGGCGTACTGGACAAGATGAAGCTGGTGGTGCCCTACAACACGCCGTTCCTGTCGCGCGATGTGGGGCCGGATCTGATGGCGGGCGTGCTGGCCGCCACGGATTTCTGGTGGACGCTGGAAGACCGCTATCCGATCGCCAAGGGTTTCGTCGCGGCGTTCGAAAAGAAATACAGCTACAAGCCAGAATGGGGCGCCAACTCCGCCTATATGCAGGTGGCGATGTGGGCCAATATGGTCGAGGCCGCTAAAACCTTCGACCCGGTCGCCGTCATCAAGGCATACGAGGCCGGCCATAAAATCCAGTCCACCGTGGGCGAAGTCTGGTTCCGGGCGGCGGACCACCAGCTCGTGCGGCCGGTGATCATCGAGCGCGGCAAGAGCAAGAGCCAGATGAAGTCGCCGGACGACTATTATGAGATTCTGGAAGTGGTGCCCGGTGGACCGCTGATGCAAAAGCCGGACGCGTTCGGTTGCAAGTTGGGCGATTACACCTGACAGAGCAGGGCCTGGTGCCACACGCCGGACCACGCTGGCATGTCCGGCCGGTGACTGCGGGGCGCAAAGCGGCGGGGCAAATCTGGCCATGGATCCTGCTATGACCGGGGTTGCTTCGTCGCTCTCGCTCCTGGCAGGAAAGTTCCCGTCATGGCCGGGTCAAGCCCGGCCATGACGAAAAACGTGTGGCACGCCCCACTTTCATCCAGTCGCGGGTCGGCCGCGCCGGCCGGTGGTCAACTCGCAATGACATGATTAGATTGGGTAACGACGTGGGACGCGGATCATTATCGCGCCCGATAGCGATCGGTCCCGCCGGAGTCGGTTTCCAGGACCAGTTCGCCCCCGCCAAGCATGTGATTGACATGCGCCAGCACTTCGCCGAATGCGAAGCCGGTCTGGTGCTCGTCAAGTTCGCGATGGAACACGTGGGGCACGAGTTCTGCCACCGATAACGGACGTTCCCGGCACGCCGCCGCAATCAAACCACAACGTTGCGCGTGATGGGTGATCAATTCGGCGATCCGCGCGTGCAGTCCGTAGAACGGCAGCCCATGGCCGGGCAGCACCAGCACCTCGGGCGGCACCGCTTCTCGCAGCGCACGCAACGAGCGCAGGTAGATACCCAGCGCGTCCAGGTCCGGCTCCATCGCGTGCACGCTGACATTCGGTGAGATACGCGCGATCACCTGGTCGGCAGCAAAGAACAGCTTCTCCGCCGGGCGTACCAGCATCGCTTGTTCCAGCGCGTGGCCGCCGCCGGTCTGCACCTGGAAGTCGCGGGCGCCGATATGCAGCGTGTCGCCATGCTGGAGGCGGTGATAGCTGGTGGGAACACCGGTGGTGCGGCGCAGGTATTCATGGCCGCGGCCTAGCACCAGGTCCGTGATCTCAGCGGAAAGACCGTGGCGGCGGTAGAACGGGCGAAATGCATCCGCACCCAGGTCGCCGGGTGCATATTGCAGCGCCAGGCTGTACAGATATTCCGGACGCGGCATGGAAAGCGACAGGCCGAACCGTTCTGCCAGCCAGCCCGCCAACCCGACATGGTCCGGATGGTAGTGGGTCACGATCATCCGCGTCAGGCGCTGCCCTGCCAGCGGTCCGGCCAAGATCGCATCCCACGCCGCGCGACACGCCGATGTGCCGAGGCCCGTGTCCAGCACGGCCCAACCGTCATCGTCCTCGAGTAAGTAGATGTTCACGTGATCCAGCCGGTAGGGCAGCGGCAGCCGGAACCACAGCACGCCAGTCGTGATCTGAATGGCGTGCCCCGGCGCGGGTGGCAGGTCATGCGGGAAAACCAGAGATGAGGTGGCGCTATCCATGCGCCAGATGTAGCGCGGCGGGAAACGCCCCGCGAGGCGGCCCTGGCGCCGGTCCGCTGTGCCCTCAGCGCAAACCCGCGGGAAATCGCGCGGCCGCGCCTTGCCCCCCTCCCCCTGTCGCATGATATGCAGGCTCCGGGAGGTCGGCGGTGGACGGGCGCCTCGCCAACCCGGTCAGGTCCGGAAGGAAGCAGCCGCAACGAGTTTCCGCTCGGGTCGTTGTCCGGTCTCCCACTTCGCACCCCGTTGGCTTGACGCCGTCACCGGGGCGCCGCACCCCCCGCCGCCATGAGTGAGACCGAACCGATTGTCAGCGCCGGTGCCGTGATCGCACTGCGCTTGTTCGATGTCGCCTACGCGATAGATCTGGCCCGGGCGGAGCGTCTGTGGTCGGCGCAAGCCCGCGCCTCCAGCCGACTGCGCCTGACCGCCACGCCGCCCAAGGCGATGGCGTTCGGTGTGCCGCCTTTGGCGTTGGCGCTGGATCCGGTTGCACTTGACCTGGGCGGGCAAAGCGTCTCCGCTGCCGTCTCCGCACGGTTATACGATTTTGGCGCGATCTCGATCGCGTTGCGCGTGCCGGTCGCCGAAATGCCGTGGTCCGGCTATGTGCGGCGGCTGAACCAGGTGGAACAAATGGCCGGTGGCAGCACCGAAGCCGGCCCATGGGCGCGGCTTCTGGCGCGGGTGCGGGACCCGTTGCTCGCTGCATTGGAACGGCCGGAAGCGCAATCACGTGTGGAAGAGGACTACCTGATCGGCCTGGTGCAGAGTTTCGACCAGCCTATGTCGGCGGCGGCGTTGCAGCAACGCATCGATCTGGTGCCGCTGCTGTCGGGCGAGCAACGCGCCTTGTCGGAAAGTGCGCGGCAGGACGTGCTGCGGCAGCGGTTTTCCTATTACACCGACGATTTGGTCGTGCTGACCTGGGACCGCGCCTTCATCTACGAACCGCGCGGCGATTCCGACGTGATGGACGTGGTGGAAGTTGCCAACGCGCAGTTGCTGGAAATGCGTTACTACGACGAACTGCTGGATGCCGAACTGCCGCGCATGTACGACCTGGTGGAAAGCGCGCGCCGCGCCACCAGCGTGCTCGCGTCGCGCCGCTTCGCCGAACTGGCGCGCGGGCTTTACACGCTCGTCGCCGAAGTCACCGAACTGACCGAGCGCGTGGACAACGCATTGCAGGTGACGGAGGATGTCTATCTCGCGCGCATTTACGCCGCCGCGCTGGATTTGTTTCGTGTTCGGTCCGTTAGCGCGGCGGTGGATCGCAAGCTGTCGATCATTCGTGACACTTATACGGCGTTGCATGATGAAGCTTCGGCACGGCGGGCCGAACTGCTGGAACTGCTGATCACCGTGCTGATCGTCATCGAAGTGGTGCTGGCGGTGATCCCATTGGTGCATCGATGATGGCGCGCGTCCGAGGCTCTGAGGTGCGCCTTGTTGGCTGTGGCCCGCCGAAGCAATCTCTGTCCAGTGCGCGTAACCAGCCGGGGGAACTGCCTCAGCGTTCCGCGGCTCGCAACAACAGCAACCGCTGCAGCGACAGTGGAAGGAGGAACCGACCATGCCGATCGAACGCATGCTGACTGAGGAAACGCCCGTCGCCGACCTGGTGGGGCGCGTGCTGGCCGAGGCCGGAATCGAATACGTTTTTGGCATCTCCGGCGGCCACACCGGCCGCATCATCGGCGGCTTGCGCAAGATCCAGAATTCGCTGCGCATGGTGATGGTGCGCGAGGAGTCGCTCGCCGGCGTGATGGCCGAAGTCTATGGCCGTCTGACGCGCCGCCCCGGTGTGCTGATCGGGCAAGGCCCGTGGGTGCTGGGCAACGGCATGATCGGCACGATCGAAGCGTTTCTCTCCAGTTCGCCGATGTTGCTGCTGACGGATTTTTCCGATGCGTCGCGGCTGCAATTGCACGCACCATATCAGCAGGCGACCGGCGATTACGGCAGTTGGGATGCGCGGCGCGCGTTCTCCGGCGTGACGAAGCAGGTGATGCAGGCGACCGACCCCGGCAGCGCAGTGCAGGCGACGCAGCTTGCGATCAAGCACGCGGTTTCAGGGCAGGCGGGACCGGTGGTGGTGTTGTTTTCGCAGGATTCGCTGGCGGGCACGATGGGACCGGATTCGGTGCCGGCGCTGTACCCGACACGGCATTACCTGCCGCTGCTGCCGCCGCCTGCCGAGCCGTCGCGTGTTGCCGCCGCGGTTGATGCATTGCTGGCGGCGCAAAAGCCCGTGGTGATCGCGGGCAATGGCGTGCGCATCGCGCAGGCCTATGGACCATTGCAGGCACTGGCCGAGACGGCAGGACTGCCGGTCGCTACCACAGCCGCGGGGAAAGGTTGCATCGCCGAAACGCATCCGCTGGCCCTGGGGGTATTCGGCACGTTCGGCACTGCCGCTGCCAATGCGACGATCGCCGAGGCGGACCTTGTGCTGGCAATCGGCACCAAGCTCGGCCCGTCGGACACTGCGTGGGAAAACCGCAAATTGCTCGACCCGACGCGGCAAACTTTCATCCAGATCGACATCGAGCCGCGTAACGCATCGTGGACCTTCCCGGCAGAGCATGTGCTGCTCGGCGATGCGGCGGTGGTGCTGCGGCAGTTGGTGGATGCGGTAGGTACGCATGGGGAAGGACGGCGCGCGGCGGCGGAACGGCGGGTTGCCGGCTGGCGGGCGGAAAATGGCTATTTCGAGGCACCGGAATACCACTCGGACGAACAACCGATCCTGCCACAGCGGGTCATTGGAGAACTGATGCGCACCCTGCCGGACGACGCGATCGTCACCTGCGATGCGGGTGAGAATCGCATCATGATGACGCATTGGTATCAAACGAAACAGGCCGGTGGGTTCTTGCAGGCGGCCGGATCGGGGCCGATGGGGTTTGCGATTCCCGCGGCGCTGGGCGCGAAGCTGGTGCATCCCGATCGGCCGATTGTCGCAGTATGCGGCGATGGCGGCTTCGCGATGACGATGAACGGGCTGATGAGCGCATTGGAGCAGGACATTCCCATCACGGTGGTTGTGTTCAACAACAACGCGCTGGGCTGGGTGCTGCATGGCGGCGGGCCGTTCGCCGCCGAGTTCAACGATTTCGACCATGCGGCGATCGCCCGCGCGATGGGCTGCCGTGGCGAACGCATCGCCGACCCGGCGGCACTTGGCCCGGCGTTGCGCGAGGCGGTCGCGTCGCGCGTGCCGACAGTGCTGGATGTGCGGACGTCGCTGAAGGTGTCGTTCGCGGACATTACGTCACCGCTGGCAGTGGAAGCGTCGCCACGGCGGCGTTGAAAACGCTGCCGCGAGCGGGGTTGAGCAACGCGGCGGATCAATGCGGTTGGGTCGCGAAGTGAACCAACCGAAGCAGCGAGGGTGAGGGCGATCAAGAGGGCAGAAAGTCGTGGTGCCGACCCGACGTCCCTCACCCGCCGCTGCGGCGACCTCTCCCGCTTCCGCGGCCGAGGTTTACGCGTGTACAAACGGGCAGCCGCCGTCTTTCAGCGGACGCCAGGCCTCGGCGGGCGGGATCGTCGCGAGGCGCGCGCAGAAATCGTATTTGTACTTCGCTTGCGACGGCGGCTTCACCTGCCACAGATACATCACATGCATCACCCGCCCGTCCTCGCGGATTTTCACGTTGGTGTTGTAGAAGTCGTTGACCGGTGTTGCCTTCATCTTGGCCACCACCGCATCGGAATCGGTACTGCCAGCGGCCTTTACCGACTTCATCCAGTGATACGCCGCACAATAACTGCCAGCGTGCAGCAGCCCCGGCACCATGCCGCCCATTTTCGCAGCCCAGCGCTTCGACCAGGCGCGCGTCTTCGGCGTCATGTCCCAATAGAACGAATCAGTATAGATTAAGCCGGCGCAGGTCGCCTGGCCGATCGAATTGACGTCGCTGATCTGCATCAGTAGCGTCGCTTGCTTGGTGTTGCCGCTGGCAAGGCCGAATTCGCTCGCCTGCTTGATGCAGTTTTGCAGGTCGGTGCCGGCATTGGCATAGCCGATCACCTCCGCACCCGACGACTTGGCCTGGATCAGGTAGCTGGAAAAATCCGCCGTTCCTAACGGCGCGCGCACTTTCCCAAGCACCTTGCCGCCGGCAGCTTCAACCGCGGCGATGGTGTCGCGCTCCAATGCATAACCGAAGGCGTAATCGGCGGTGATGAAGAACCATGTCTTGCCGCCCGCCTTGGTGAGTGCACCGCCGGTGCCGTGCGCCAGTGCGTAGGTGTCGTAGGAAAATTGGACGCCGTACGGCGAGCACTGCTTGCCGGTGAAGTCCGACGCGGCCGGACCGGTGATGAGGTAGATCTTCTTCTTTTCGCGCGCGATCTGCTGGATCGCGAGACCCGATGACGAGGCGGCACCGTCGGCCAGCACGTCGACGCCCTCATCGCACCATTGCCGCGCCAGCGCCGCCGCCACGTCGGGCTTGTTCTGGTCGTCGGCCTGGAGAATCTCGACGGGCCGGCCCAGCACCGAGCCGCCCATATCCTGGATCGCCAATTCCGTCGCGACATGATTGCCGGGTCCGCCGACGTCGCGATACGGACCGCTCATGTCCGACAACAGGCCGATGCGGATGGGCTTGGAAGTACTCTGGGCGCGGATGATGCCCGGCATGGCGATCGGCGAGGCCGCAAGGCTGCCCAGCAGCACGCGGCGGGTAAACTTCGTCATTGAGTCACGTCCCCCGTTAGAAACAGCGCCGGTCGTTGCACGACGACGCTGACGCAGTGTGCCCGTTTCGTCCGCAGCAGGAAAGCAACGGTGTTGTCGGGGTTATCCTGTCGCGCTGCGACCATAATTTCCAACGACAAAGCTGTACAGACGCTCCTTGCCGAGCAAGAATACTCGGGCGCCGCGCGAGAACAGTTGGGTTATTGCTGGGTCGCGGACGTCCAGGCCACCGGTATAGGCGCCGAACGCCGGCAGCATGATGCGACGCGCGTCGGCGACGAAGCATCGGCGCGATATCGTACCGCCACGCGCGGCGATGTTCGCCTTTGGGTGGTAATGGCCGCTGATTTCGCCCGACGCGCCAGCGATCGCAGCGTGGCGGAACACAAGGCGCGCAGCGGCGAATTCTGCAACGTGGTCGCCGGTGATGCCGGCGGGTGGTGCTGGGTCGTGGTTGCCCTGCACCCAGATGAAGCGATGCGCGTCGGTCATGGCTTTCAGCCGCGCGATCTCGCCTGCCGGCAAACGGGCGGCGCCATCGCTGTCGTGGAACGAATCGCCCAGCGCCACGACGATGCGTGGCTGGTAGCGGCGCAGCAGCAGCGCCAGACGATCGAGCGTGGCGTGGGTGTCCCAGGGCGGCAGCAACATGCCTTTGCGGGCGAAGGACGAGCCCTTTTCCAGGTGCAGGTCCGAGACGACGAGCGTGCCTGTGGCGGGCCAGTGCAGTGCACCGGCGGGGTCTAGCATCAGGCGCTCGCCGGCGAGATGGACAGGGGCGGCAGACATGCGTGAACAATAGCCTTTCCCGCGAGGCGGGAGAGGTAGCGGTGCCCCAGTACCGTGGGTCAGGGCGATTGGGACGGCACGTTTTCTTGCCTCCCGATCACCCTCACCCTCGGCGCC
>Ga0335075_10013658_pt1 | contig 12225 bp, 10 predicted proteins | sample Lox_Sample_24_FD_206723 | JGI IMG/M metagenome (GOLD analysis project Ga0335075, IMG submission 206723) | Soil microbial communities from Loxahatchee National Wildlife Refuge, Florida, United States - Lox_Sample_2.4 | ecosystem: Environmental > Terrestrial > Soil > Wetlands | place: USA... | reverse complement strand
GCCACTACACCTTCAAGGGAGACAACAACCACTTCATTGATCCCACCCGCCCGACGCGCTCGCAGCTGCTTGGCAAGCTATGGATACACGTGCCGCACGGTGGAGTGTGGCTCAACTTGTTCCACACTCCGGTCGTCGCCGCTGTCGTCTGCGCGCTTCTCGGACTGTTCCTGGTGTTCGGCTTCCGGGAGCAGCATGTACGACGTAAGCGCCGCCGGAAGGGTGCACAGGGATCTCTCCTTCAAGGAACCGTGCTCGTGAAGACCTCCCCGGACGATGGCCTCAGGCCGCGCATCAACGTAAACGCGCTTCTCACCGCGTCGGCTGTCGCCGCTGCGGTTTTTCTCGTGCTTGGGCTCGTCGCGTTGGCTCGCCCGGCAACTCGCGCGAGCGAAACGGTTACGCCTTACACACAGCAGGTGACATTCGGCTACAGCGCCCAGGCGCCCGCCGGTCCGGTCTACCCCAACGGCACGATCCGCACCGGTGACCCGATCTTCCTGTCGCTTGTCCACCAGGTCGACGTCCAAGTCAAATACCGTTTCTCGACCCTCGCTCAGCACGACATCCGGGGGAGTGAGGGGGTCGTCGCTCAGCTCAGCAGTCAAAGCGGCTGGACCCGCAACATCGTCCTCGTGCCGCCGACTCGCTTCACCGGCGATGCCACCAGCACCAATGTGGTGCTCGGCCTCCGCAAGCTCGAGTCGCTGCTCGCGAAGGTGGGAGTGCTGACGGGAGTGCCCGGGGTCACCTACACGGTCGCCATCGAGCCGGTGATTCACGTCACGGGCACCGTGGCCGGAAACCCGGTGAACGTGAGCTTCTCGCCCGCGATGAACTTCGAACTCGGACCCCAGCAGCTGGTGCCGCAGGGCGCCGCGACCACCCCAAGTCAGCCGGGGGCGGCAGCGACGCCACCCACCGGCGCCACCTCGACGGACAACCTGGCTCCGAGCCAGAGTGGAAAGGTGGGAACCTCGGCCACCGCGCCGGCCGCGCTCACCGTGTTCGGTCTCTCGGCCGAGATTTCCGTCCTGCGCTGGATCTCGCTCGTCGGCCTGCTGCTGTCGTCCGCCGTCACCGTGTTCTTTTACCTGCGCAAGCGCGCCGAGCCGTTCCACGAGACGGCACACATCCAGTCACACTACGGGCACATGATCGTCCCGATCGTGGCCGGCGAGGATCTTGGCTGGCCGGCCGTGGACGTTCCTGAGATCAAGGCGCTGGTCAAGCTCGCGGAGAGCGGTCAGCGCCTGATCCTGCACAGCCGCGTCGGCGACGTCGATACCTACATGGTCAACGACGAGGGCACCGTCTATCGCTATCAGGTGCGGCCGTCGAAGGTCGTGTGGGGTGAGTGGTCAGAGGCCACCACGCCGGTCAGAGCGGCGGCCTGATCACCTCCCTCCTGCATTTCGGCGCGCCCCGCCCGTCGCGGTTGCGCCAAGCGCGTTTGTTCACGCACCACGTGCGGAACCGCGCACCGAACTCGTGAGCCGCACAGGATGCGCGCTTTTGCAGGTCGGCGATCCCGACCTCAAGCCGGCTCCACTCGGTACAGCATGACGCCGTCGGGTGGCACGACGGCCGCAATCTCGCCCTGCGATTCGGTGCTCCGGTGCGCCCACAGATCACGCACCGTGTACCTCGCAGCGGCCGCCAGTCCCACCGTGCTGGCCGTGGTCGTGATCCGCAGCGGCGCTGAGCCGCGGTTCAGCAGCGCCACGGCGGCCGCACCGCCGGCGAGCGGCTTGCTCCACACCTGGCCGTCGTCCTGCTGCGCCACGACCGTGCCCTGGATCCCGAGCGGGTCCTGATCAACCGCGATCACCTCGCGGTTCTCGAGCATCCGGATCGTTTCCGGCGAGAGCACGCGGGGGTCGCTGCCCAGCATGAGCGGCGCCGCGACGATCGCCCACATCGAGAACTGCGCCCGCGCCTGGGCGCTCGTCATGCCCAGCTCCGGGCCCAGGTAATCCGGGTCGTTCCAGTGCCCCGGCCCGGCCGCGGTCGGCTGGGCGGCGTCGTGGTCGAGGTTACGCAGCACGTTGACCCACTGGATGTCGTGGTGAAAACCGATGTCGGTGTCGGTGCGCCAGCTCTGGGCGATCCGCGGCGCCCAGCGGTAGCTGGCGTAGGCCGAGTTCGCGTAGCTCGGCCGGGTGCCGTTGATCTGGCCCGGGACCCAGAAGTTGCAGACGTTGAGCAGCAGCTGGCGGTGACTCGAGTTATGCGCCAGCGCTCGCGCGAACCGCGTGTACAGGGGCCGGGGATCGAAGCCCTCCTGGCCGGCGCCGCAGAAATCGACCTTAACCGCGTCGAAGCCCCAGGCCGCGAAGCTGTCGGCGTCCTGCTGGTAGTGACCCAAGGAGCCGACGCCCTGGCCGTTACAGCCGCTGCGGCCCGCGTCCGTGTAGATCCCGGCCAGCAGGTCGTGTCGATGCAGCCAGTCGGTGAGCCAAAGCAGCCCGTGCGGCCACTGGTGAGGATCGACGACCAGCTGGCCGCCGGGGCCGCGCTTACCCGTGGACCAGCCGAAGTCGAGCCAGACGATCCGATAGCCGGCGCGGGCCAGGCCGCGGTCGAGCAGCGCGCGTGCCACGGACAGGATCGTGCGCTGATCGAAGATGCCGCCGACACCGTAGTAGGTGTTCCACCCCATGTAGGGAACGGCGGCGAGCACGCCGGTGCTACCCCCTCCCGACAGTCCGGCGCCCCCGCTCGCGGCGAAGGCGGGCGCGGCTCCGAGCAGGACGATCCCGATCGTCAGGCTTCTCAGCACCAGCCAGCGCACACGCCAGCTAGCTGCACCTCCCCAGGCCGGGCGACCGGATTGGCGAACCGTGGCCCGCGGGCGATTCTTCCCCTTGTGCAAAGACATGCGCAACAAGATCGCCCGGTGAACAATATGGACAGGAGCGCTGCGACATGGAAGCGATGATTCGAACTCTCGTCGATCCTGGCACCTACAAGCGGCTGGCCTATCTGCTGACCGCGTTGGTCGTTGGTCCGGTGTGGTTCTCCGCGCTCGTCACGCTCTGGAGCCTGTGCGCCGGCCTGATCGTCACGCCATTTGTCATCCCCGCCGTGATCGTGCTCGCGTACATGACCCGCGGCTTCGGCGCGCTCGAGGCCGCGATCGCCCGGGATCTGCTCGATGTCGCCGCCGACACGCCGGCGGCGGCCCCGTCCCGCCCGGGCTTCTGGCGCTGGCTGCGCGGGCAATTCGGCCCCAGCTTCTGGCGAGCCCAGGCGTATCTTCTCATCCGGTGGTTTGTCGGATTCCCGATTGCGGTCGTGGTCATCACGGCGCTCGGTGTGTCGCTCGGCTCGCTCACTGCGCCCTTGTGGGTTCCATTCGTCCACGGCGGCGCGCAGCTGGGAATCTGGCGGCCGCACACGTTCCTGCAATCGCTCGTCGGCGTGCCCCTCGGGCTGTTTCTGCTCCCGCTCAGCGTGCTGATCGCCCAGGCGCTCGCGCTGCCGTTCGGCCCCGCCGCCTCGTCCCTGTTGCGCGCTGACGTGGACGCCGTGCCGGCTGCCGTCTCAGAGGGGATCGCCCGTCGTCGCCCGGCTCTTAGCCCGGGCCAGGCGCTAGAGGTCCACGCCGCCGCCGACGCCGTGCTGATCGGCCTCCCGGTCGTGATCTGGGCCCTGACCTCGCAGGGCTACTTCTGGCCCATCTGGGTCGCGCTCCCGCTCGCCACGGCGTTGGCGATCCACGCCTGGTTCGTGGTCCTGGCCGACGAGCCCTCGATCGTGGATCACTTCCGCGGCAGCCGGATGCTCGCCGCCAGCAGCGGTATCGGTGCGGCGCTGGCCGCGTTTCTGATCATGGTCTGGGCGATCACCGGCCACGGCTACTTCTGGCCGATGTGGGCGATGCTGGGGATCGCGATCGTGCTGGGTATCGAATTCGTCTTCGTGCTGCTTCTAGGCCCCGACCGGGCTGAGCTCACCGAGCGGATCGAGACGCTCGAGACGACACGGGCCGGGGCGGTGGACGCCCAGGAGACCGAGCTGCGGCGGATCGAGCGTGACCTGCACGACGGCGCGCAGGCGCGGCTGGTCGCGCTCGGCATGAGCCTCGGGATGGCCGAGCAGAAACTGGCCGAGGATCCCGAGCGGGCCGGGGAGCTGCTGGCCGAGGCGCGACTGGGGGCCGAGCACGCCTTGCGGGAGCTGCGCGACCTCGCCCGTGGCATCCACCCCCCGGTGCTCGGCGACCGTGGACTTGGGGCTGCACTGGACTCGCTGGCCAGCACGTCCCCGCTGCGCGTCGCGGTGTCGGTGCACGTCGTGCCACGGCCCGCGCCGGCGGTTGAGAGCGCCGCCTACTTCGTCGCCGCCGAGGCCCTCGCCAACGCCACCAAGCACGCCCGCGCCCGTGAGGTCGATATCAAGATCGATCGTGTGGCCGACCTCCTCGAGCTCGAGGTGCGCGACAACGGTCGCGGGGGAGCCAACCCCAACGGCTCCGGTCTGCAAGGCCTGCGCCGCCGGGTCGAGGCGCTCGACGGAACCCTGTCGGTGATCAGCCCCCGAGGAGGGCCCACGACGATTCGCGCCCAGCTCCCGTGCGGGTAGTCATTGCCGAAGACCTCGTTCTTCTGCGCGACGGCCTGACGCGGCTGCTGCGAGACAACGAGATCGAGGTCGCGGCGGCGGTCAGCGACGGCGAGGCCCTCGTCCGCGAGGTGATCGCTCAGAAGCCCGACCTCGCGATCGTCGACATTCGCCTGCCGCCGAGCTTTCAGGACGAGGGACTCCGTGCGGCGCTCGAGGCACGCCGGCGCGCGCCGGGCGTGGCCGTGCTCGTCGTCTCGCAGTACGTCGAGCACACCTATGCCCAGGAGCTGCTGGCCGACGGCCGGGGTGGGGTCGGCTACCTGCTCAAGGATCGGATCATGCACGTCGCCGACTTTCTCGAGGCCGTCCGGCGGGTGGCCGGCGGCGGAACGGCGCTCGATCCCGACGTGGTCGCTCAGCTGTTCTCACGCCGGCGCGAGGATGGACCGCTCGAGCGGCTCACCCCGCGCGAACGAGAGGTCCTCTCGCTGATGGCCGAGGGCCGCTCGAACGCGGGGATCGCCGAGGCGCTCGTGCTGACGGTCGGGGCCGTCGAGAAGCACGTGCAGAGCATCCTCTCCAAGCTCGACTTGCCCCAGTCGACCGGCGATCACCGCCGGGTGCTCGCCGTGCTCGCCTATCTCCAGGAAGCCGGGTGACGCGGGTGGGCGGGGGTGGGTGGGCGTGTGGGTGGGCGGGTGTCGCATTACCCGCGGGGTAATTGCGGCCCCTTACGGCGCGCGCTAGGTTCGATCCATGTCCGTCGATATCGCCCTCGCACACCCGCCGGCCCAGCGCGCCTCGATCGGCGATTTGCTCCGCGCCTGGCGCCAGCGGCGGAGCCTGAGCCAGCTCGAGCTGGCGCTTGAAGCCGACGTCTCCTCCCGCCACGTCAGCTTCCTGGAGACCGGGCGCGCTCGCCCCAGCCGCGAGATGGTGCTGCGCCTGGCCGAGCACCTGGACATTCCACTGCGCGAGCGCAACCGCCTGCTGCTCGCGGCCGGCTACGCCCCGCTGTACGTCGAGCGCTCGCTCGAGGAGCCAGAGATGGCCCCCGTGCACCAGGCGCTCGACCGGTTCCTGCGCGCCCACGAGCCCTACCCGGCGGTTGTGATCGATCGCCACCACAACCTGGTGTCGGCCAACGACGCCCTCGGCGCGCTCATCGAAGGGGTTTCGCCCGAGTTATTGGCGCCTCCGGCCAATGCCCTGCGCGTGGCGCTGCACCCTGAAGGCATGGCACCGCGCGTACTCAACCTGCCGGAGTGGAGCGCCCATCTGCTCCACCGCCTGCGCCGGGAGGCCGCGCTCGCGGCCGATCCGGAGCTCAAGCGGCTCCACGACGAGCTCGCCGGCTACCCCGGGGTGTGCCTGGAGCCGCCGCGCGAGGAGGGTGCCGTCGACGACATCGTGGTCCCGCTGCGCCTGCAGACCGCGGACCGAGAGCTGGCCTTCTTCAGCACGATCTCGATCTTCGGAAGCCCGGTCGACATCACGCTCGATGAGCTGATGATCGAGGCGTTCTACCCGGCCAACGCCGCCACCGCGGCGTACCTGCTGGAGGGCATCGCCGCGTCGTAACCTGAATCTAAGTGGCCACGCAACGCGATTTGCCGGATCCGCCGCCGGCCCCGAACGGCGAGGAAGGGATGCCAGACGAGCTCCACCCCCGGCACATCGCGATCAGGGTGGCCGAGATCGCCGCCGTCATCGGGCTCGTCGCGATCGCGATCAGCGCCCTGCCCGGGCTCGACCAGGTGCGTGATCGCCTGCAGGATCTCGATCCGGTCTGGCTGGCGGCCTGCGCGCTTGCCGAGGTCGCCTCGTGTCTCGGCTACATGCTCGTGTTCCGAGCGACCTTCTGCCCCCAGATGAGCTGGGGCCTGAGCTACGACATCTCGATGGCCGAGCAGGCCGCCAACTCGCTGCTGCCCAGCGGCGGCGCCGGTGGATTGGCGCTCGGCGTATGGGCCCTGCACCAGGCGGGCATGGCGACCGGGCACATCGCCCGGCGCACGGTCGCATTCTTCGTCGTGACCAGCGCTGCCAACTTCGTCGCGGTGGTGGTGGTCGGTCTGCTCACGTTCTTCGGCGTATTCCCTGGCGACCGGTCGGTCATCTTCACGTTGGTTCCGGCCCTGATCGCCGCGATCGTGATCGAGTGCGCGTGGCTCAGCCCGAAGCTGCTGCGGGCCTTCGGCAGGCCGCTCGAAGCGACAGGCCGGGAACGCTGGCTAGACCGTGTGCGCGAAGCCATTTACAGCGGCCTGCACGCGGCTGCGGACGGCTTCGACCTGGCCAAGGAGCTGCTGCGCGCGCACAGCTTCGGGGTGGTCGTCGGATCGTTTTCCTACATGGCGTTCGACATCGCAGCGCTCGGTTTCGGCTTCGCCGCGGTCGGCCACGTGCCGCCCTTCGGGACGCTTGTGATGGGCTACCTGATCGGCCAGCTCGGCAATCTCGTCCCGGTGCCGGGCGGGATCGGCGGCACGGAGGGCGCCCTGGTCGGCATGTTCGCCATCTACGGCGTGAACGTTCCTGACGCCGTCGCCGCGGTGTTCGTCTACCGCCTGTTCCAGCTCGCCGTCCCAGCCTTGCTGGGCGCCCCGGCGTTCATCCTGCTGCGGCGCAAGCTGATGCGCATCCACGACCGGGCACTCGTGTGCAAGCCGCTGTCGGTCGACGTGGTCGAGTTACCGGCCCGCAGTTGACCGATCAACCGCGGCTATCCTCGTATGAGGAAGAAGCGGTAGTGGGCAAGGTCTGGATCCTCGATACGGAAACCAAGGGCACCGGCGCGAACATGGTGCCCCTCGACAGCGTGCTCCGAAAGGGCTCGGACACGGTGCCTGGGTTCCACTTCCCCAAGCTCAGGACGCCGGAGCGGAGTGAGCCCGAGCCGCAGACGCCAAGGCGCTTCAAGGTGGTCGACGTTCAGACTCGCGAGGTCCTGGCCGAGGACACCGACGCACGGACAACGATCGGCGTGCTCGAGCCGGTGCGCAGCATCGTCGATGTCAACGTCTGGGTGTGGCAGCCCGAGCGCGAGCGCTGGCGGATGCTGAGCATGGACGAGCTGCGCGCCCTGTGGGCGTATCGCGGTCGGCTCGCGGAGCCCGAGCCAGAGCCCGCGGCGCCCGTGAGCTGAGAGTTCAAGTTCGAGCCGTGCGGGCGCCGGCCGATGCGATCATCTGCTCGATCGAGGGAGCCAGCAGCCGCGTGACCGAGCTAGCCGTCCGCGCCGGCGGATCGCGGGGTGCCGTGACGTGGCTGATCGCCAGGCGTACGAGCGCGTCGGCGAGCACATCTAGGTCTGAGCGTGCCACCCCGGGCCAGTGCGCGTCCGCGAGCCGCCGGCTCGCCCAGTCGAGCAGCGGGCCGCTCTGGGTGGTGAGGAGCGGCAGCAGGCCCGCGGTGCCGTCGTCGGCCAGCAGTAGTCGCACCAGCGAGTCGTCCTGGGCGATCGACAGGAATCGTTCCAGCGCGGCGGTGAGCGCGGCAAGCGGATCGTCCCCGTGTTCGTCGAGCGCCTGCTCGACCGCGTCGAGGAACCGGCCGCCCTCGCGGATCACCAGCGCCTGCCCGAACTCGTCGCGCGTCCCGAACTCGTTGTAGAGCGTCTGGCGGCTGACCCCGGCGGTCGCGGCGATCTCCGCCATCGTGACCTCCGACCAGGTGCGTTCGGCGAGCTGCTCGCGCCCGGCATCGAGCAGCCGATCGCGCAGCAGCTGCCGGACCGCCCCTCGGTAGGACGTACTCATCCAGCCGGTCCGTACCGGGCCAGCACGCGCCCGCGCGCCCGCGGATGAACGTTGGCTCTGGTCACGTCTCCACCGTAGTGGGCCAGCAGGCGCTCGTCCATCACCTGGCGCCACAGGGGTGGGAACAGCGCGAGCAGGATCATCCCGGCATACCCCGTCGGCAGCTGCGGCGCCTCGTCGAAATGGCGAAGCGCCTGGAAGCGACGCGTCGGGTTCGCATGATGGTCCGAGTGGCGCTGGAGGTGGTAGAGGAGCACGTTGGACGCGACGTTGTTGCTGTTCCAGCTGTGCTCGGGCCGGGTCAGCTCGTACCGCTTCTGCCGGAGCAGCCCGTAGTGCTCGAGGTAGTTGACGACCTCCAAGAGCGGGAAGCCGACCAGCATCTGGATCAGCAGGAAGGGCAGGACCTGCAGTCCGAACACCGCGGTCAGGCCGCCGAACAGGACGCTCGTCATCGCCCAGGCGTTCAGGACGTTGTTGTGGATGCTCCAGGTCTTCCGGCCGTGGCGCTCAAGCCACTCCTTTTCGAGCTCCCACGCCGAGCTCAGGCTCCCCTTGACCGTGCGTGGCAGGAAGGCCCAGAAGCTCTCGCCCATTCGCGCGCTGGCCGGATCCTCCGGCGTCGCCACGCGCACGTGGTGGCCCCGGTTGTGCTCGACGAAGAAGTGGCCGTAGCCACTCTGGGCCAGCGCGATCTTGCTCAGCCAGCGCTCCAGCTCGTCGCGCTTGTGACCCAGCTCGTGAGCGGTGTTGATCGCGATCCCGCTCACCATCGCCTCGGTCAGCGCCAGCCCGACCTTGTCGAGCACGCTCAGCTCGCCGCTGGCCCACATCGCGCATGCGAACACCAGGCCCGCGTACTGGAGCGGCAGGAACGCGTAGGTGCACCACCGGTAGTAGCGGTCCCGCTCGAGCCACTTGAGCACGCTGTCGGGCGGATTGTCCGCGTCCAGGCCGATCACCAGGTCCAACGGTGGAAACACGCCGAAGATCAGGATCGGCCCGAAGAACCAGAACGCACCCCAGCCGGTCAGCTGCACCAGTCCGTAGACCATGAACGGCAGCGTCGGCACGAGCACGCCGAGCAGCCAGGCATAGCGCTTGCCGTCGCGCCAGGCAGGCGGACCATCCTCCCGAGCTGCTTGCCGAATCGCGGATGCGTGAGCCATGGCCCTACCTCCTCGGATCGCGTTTCCGCGTAGTTTACACGATTGACCTTTCTGTCAAGTAACTAGGCACTACTGGTTGCAACGTAAACAACCTGGAACCGACCTGCGACGCGCCGGTGAACGCTCGTCGAGTCGCCTTGCCTGGCACTCGGTGGCGTGCTAAAACCAATCGCGGGCGAGGCTTTCCCGCTCGGTGTCTGGAAGGTTGGACGGATCGAACGGCGCAACGCTTGCGTGGACTCGTGTCGACTCGGACGACTCCCCAGATTGGCGATCACATAGGGAGTAGTCGTGACAACTGAACCGCTACGCAGCGCGCGGGCGATGACATGAGCACCACGCAGAGCTTGGGACAGGTTGGAACCAGGCCGAGGACCGCATCCCTGCGCGTCCGTCCAGGCCCCCGGGGCGCGTGGCGTGTCGAAGACGAGGTGGGCACGCGCGGCTCGTGCCCGACTTTCGCCGAGGCGGAAGTGCTGGCCGAGCAGCTCCTGCGCGACCTCGGCGGCGGCCAGATACTGGTCTACGACGCGTACCTCAGGTTGCGCACGGTCAAGCGGCTGCCGCCCCAAGTCGGCTGATCCTCACGCGCCGCCGGCCCAGCGCAGCGGCGCCGATGAATCCGGCGCGCCTCGAGAGTCGTAGGTGGTGATGCCACTTATGCGAACGCAGAGGAGCCGCCCGATGCACTCTCCCGACCGCGCCCGCTGGATTGCGCTCATCGTGATCTGCCTGGGCTCGCTGATGAACGTCCTCGACTCAACGATCGTCGGGGTCGCCCTGCCCACGATCAAGGTCGACCTCGGCTTCTCCCAGACCTCGCTCGCCTGGGTGGTGAACGCCTACCTGCTCACGTTCGGGGGGTTCCTGCTGCTCGGCGGGCGGCTCGGGGACCTGTTCGGCCAGCGGCGGCTGTTCATCGCCGGGATCGCTCTGTTCACCGTCACCTCCCTGCTGTGCGGGCTCGCCTCATCACAGGGAATGCTGATCGTCGCCCGCGCGATCCAGGGATTCGGCGGCGCGGTCGCCTCGGCGGTGGCGCTCTCGCTGATCGTGTCACTGTTCGTCGAGCCGGCCGAGCGGGCCAAGGCGATGGGCGTGTTCGGCTTCGTCGCCGCGGGCGGAGGAAGCATCGGCGTGCTGCTCGGCGGCGTGCTCACCGACCTGCTCGACTGGCACTGGATCTTCCTGGTCAACGTTCCGATCGGCATCGCGGTCTGCCTGCTGTCGCTGCGCCTTCTGCCCCGCGGTGCCGGTGCGTTGCGCGGTCAGCGGCTCGACGTCGGGGGCGCGGTGATCGTCACCGCGGCGCTGATGCTCGCCGTCTACGCGATCGTCAACGGCAATCAGGCCGGTTGGCTCTCGGCGCAGACCGTCGGTCTGCTGGCCGGAGCAGCTGTCCTGTTCGCCGCGTTTATCCTCACCGAGTCGCAGGTCCGCACCCCGCTGGTTCCGCTCCGGCTGTTCCGGCTGCGGAACCTGGCCACGGCAAGCGGCGTCGGCGTGCTCTGGGCCGGCGCGATGTTCGCCTGGTTCTTCCTCTCGGCGCTCTACCTCCAGCTCGTGCTCGGGTACACCCCGCTGAAGGTCGGGCTCGCGTTCCTGCCCGCCAACGTGATCATGGGCGCGTTCTCGCTGGGCCTCTCGGCCAAGCTCGTCGGCCGGTATGGGACCCGGGCTCCCCTGGCATCCGGCCTCGGTCTGGCCGCCGCCGGCCTCTTCCTGTTCGCGCGGGCTCCTCTCCACGGCGACTACCTGGTGAACGTCCTGCCGAGCATGATCCTGCTCGGCCTTGGCGCCGGGATGGCATTCAACCCGGTACTGCTCGCGGCGATGGGGGACGTCGAGCCGAGCGAGTCCGGCATCGCCTCCGGCCTGATCAACACCGCGTTCATGATGGGGGGCGCGCTCGGCCTCGCGGTACTGGCCAGCGCGGCGGCGTCGCAGACCAGCCACCTCGTGGCCTCCGGGCAGCCGCACGTGGCGGCGCTCCTCGGCGGGTATCACCTGGCGTATCTGCTGGGTGGGGCTTTTGCGGCGGTTGCCTCCGCCCTGACGCTCGCGCTGCTGCGGACCGGGGCCCGCGCCCGTGAGTCCAAGCGCGCCGCCGTCGGCGCGGCCGCGGGGCCGGCCGTCGCCGAGGCGTAACCCGCGCGCTATTCAGATCCGTCCGGGGGCAGTCCGCCGCCCCACCCCATCCGAGCCCACCCCATCCCCGACGCGGCCGGGCATGGGTCATAACCGCACACTCGGCCTGGGTCATAACCGCACACTCGGCCCGAACCGAGCGCCGAGTTCGCCCACATGCACGTATATGGGCCACAAGCGCGCACTCGACACCCCGAACCCGCCGAGTGCGCACTTATGACCCAATCCGGCATTTCCGGCTCCGTCCGGTACGGCTCGTACAGTCCGAACGCGTGTTCGACACACGCTCTCCACCACCCCCCAGGACCAGCACCCCGGCGACGGAAACGCCGGCGTGGTTCGAGGAGCTGAACCCCGAGCAGCGCGCGGCGGTTCGCCATCCGGGCGGCCCACTGCTCATCCTGGCCGGCGCCGGTACGGGCAAGACCACCACGCTGTGCGGGCGGGTTGCTTGGCTCGTCAGCGAGGGGATCGCCCCGGAGCGGATCCTGCTGCTCACCTTCACGCGCCGCGCGGCGCGCGAGATGTTGCAGCGCGCCCGGGCGCTCGTCGCGATGCCGGGCGGCGCCCGGGGCGTT
>Ga0335075_10013657_pt1 | contig 12225 bp, 4 predicted proteins | sample Lox_Sample_24_FD_206723 | JGI IMG/M metagenome (GOLD analysis project Ga0335075, IMG submission 206723) | Soil microbial communities from Loxahatchee National Wildlife Refuge, Florida, United States - Lox_Sample_2.4 | ecosystem: Environmental > Terrestrial > Soil > Wetlands | place: USA: Florida... | reverse complement strand
TCTCGCCGGCCGCGTCCGGGTCGTCGGTCATGATGTCCCGGGCCAGGCGCAGGTTCACCGCCATCGCCACCAGGTGCTGCTGCGCGCCGTCGTGCAGGTTGCGCTCCACCCGGCGGCGCTCCGCGTCGCCGCTCGCCACGATGCGGGCACGGGACTGGCGCAGCTCGTCGGCCTGCCTGCGCAGCTCGTCCAGGGTGGTCTGCAGCGCGGTGTCCAGCCGCGCGTTGTGCACCGCGAGGCCGACCTGCCGGGCCAGCTCGGTCAGCACCCGGTCGTCTTCCTCGGCGAACGCGTCGGCGTCGGCGGGCCGCTCGGCGATGATCAGGCCCAGCAGCTCGCCGGCGTGGCTGACCGGCGCCACCCTGATCTGGACCTGAGCCCGCCCGTTGAGCACGGCGGGCAGCCAGACCGAGGCCCAGGCGTTGCCGGAAACACCGGCCCGGGCCACGACCGTGCGCTCGCGGTCGGTCACGACCACAGACCGTGGACCGGTGTCCGGCACGGCGGCGACGCGTTCGAGCACGTCTCCCTGGCCGGTGTAGACCTCGGCGCTGGTCAGGACCATGGTCTTGCGCAGCGACTCGGCGAGCTGCAGCAGCAGTTCGTCCATGGGGATCGCCCTGGTCAGCCGCGAGCCGAACGTGCGCAGCGTCTCGTCGGGAGCCTCCTTGGCCCCGTAGACGAAGCGGGTCGCCGACGCGACCAGCCGGTCGCGGGCCGGCAGGTACCCGATGGCGGCGACCGCCGCGGCCAGCATCGAGAGCCCGAGGATCTCACGGTCGGCGCCGTTGGTCGGCCCGCTGCCGATGCCGAGCACGATCACCAGGTAGATCGCGGCGACCACGGTGGTGAACCCTGCGACCGACAGCACCTGGACCAGTACCCGGCCACCGTAGGACCCGAGCGAGGACAGCTCCCCGGTCATCATGCCGAAGGCAAGGAACACGCCACATCCGGCCGCCACCGCGCCGACCGGCCCAGGCCAGCCGACGAGGACGTGCAGTACCAAGACCACGAGCGCCGCGTCGGCGGCCAGCACCGCACCGACCGCCATCCATTGCATCCGCTGCTTGTCCCGCGCGGACGCGGCGAGGTAGCGCAGCCGGACCGCTGGCAGCGCGCAGGCCACGGCCAGCGGCCAGGCCACCGCGGCGGCCCAGGCCGGGAACGGCCGCCCGGCGATCGCCAGCACCAGTCCGGCCGTGATGGCCGCGGCATACGCGAGCCCGGTGGCGATTCTGCGGCTGCGCGCAGCGAGCCGGCCGTCGGGCAGGGCGAGCAGCATGTGCACGGACACGGCGATGACGACCGGCACGGCTAGCGTGGCCACGGCCCTCGCGGCCCGGTGCGGGCCCGCGGACGGCTCGCTGCCGAGCCGCGCCGCGGTGAGCGCCACCGACGCCGCCAGCGCGCCGAACGCCACCTGCCACAGGGCCACCCGGTGCCTGGTGCGGGCCAGCACCGCCCCGGACACGGCGCCGATACAGGCCAGCCCGAACGCGACGGCCTGCACCGCAACGAGCGGACCCGCCGTGCGCAGCCCGAGCACCACGATCGCCAGCGTGACCAGTGGCAGCAGGACCCCCGCCACCAGCCTGCGAGCTGGCGTGCTGCTCCTGGGCGACGCCGCTGGCGCGTGGTCGCCGACGGCCTGGTTCGTCATCACGTTCATCGTTACTCTCCTCACCCTCCCTCACTCCGCCCGGAGCACCATCGCGGCCGGCGTGCGGGCCGCCGCGCGGCCGGGCAGCGCCGCGACAAGGTTGGCCAGGGCCAGCGCGGCCACCACGGTCAGCGCGACCGACGTAGCAGGGACCACGGCGTCGGGCACGGCAGACAGCTCGTGGGCGAACGCCAGCCACAGCCATCGGCCCGCGGCGATGCCGACCGGCACACCGATCACCAGGCCGGTCAGCGCGATCGCGGACGACTGCCATGCCACGGCGCCGGCCAGTTGCCCGCGCGTGAAGCCCAGCGTCTTCAGCAGCGCAAAGTCGTGCCGGCGGCGCCGGACCGAGGCCACCAGCGTGAGACCGAGCGCGGCCACCGCGCCGGCGGCGAGTCCTCCGGCCAGCGCCCCGGGCATGGCGCCCATGGACCTGTAGTTGACGATCTCGGCCGGCCGCTGCGCGGGCAGCAGATCGATGGTGTCCGCGACGGACCCGCCGCCGCTCGCCGCCAGCGCCTGTGGCGAATTCAGCACGGCGGTGAGCTTGTTGCGGATGGCCTGCATCGACCGCAGCGCGGCTGCCTCGCTGGCTCCGGGCCGCAGTCGCACGAGGATGGCGTTAGGGCCGGTCAGAAGGCGCCCGAACACGCCGACCAGCGCGTCTCCCGGCAGTACCGCCGCGGAGAACATCGCCCCGGTGCTCATCGACGGGTGCACGCTCAGCACGCCGCCGATCGCCGGCATGGTCGCCGTGCCCGCGATCTTCAGCTTGACGTTCAAGCTGCCGCCGGACAGCGTCACGGTCCCGCCAACCCGCTGATGCAGTGCGGCCAGCGTGGCCGGGCCGAGGACGATGTCGCGGCTGCTGTCGAGGCCGTGCCCGGACAAGACGTGCGGGGCGACCGCCGGCCGGGTGGGCGTGATCATGGCGGGAACGGTCTGGCCGTCGACTTGGACCGTCGCGAAGTCCACTCCGGTGGTGGCGGCTACCAGCCGGTCGTGGGCCAGCAGCGGGCCGGCCCACCGTGCTGGCACCGGCCCCCACCCCTGGACCGCGTAGAGGGCATAGTCGAAGTTCCAGCCGTACAGCCGCGGATGCGAGACCAGTGTGGTCAGGCTGGCGCCGAAGGTCAGCGTGGCGCTCACCACCGTCATGGCCAGCACAGCCCCGGCCAGGACCGAGCGCACCGGGACCGCCGTGCGCCCCCGCCCCGGGTCCAGAGCCAGGCGCAGCCCCTCCACGCCCGATGCCGGCAGCCCGGCGGCCGCCGCTGCCCGTGCCGCGCCGGGTGTGTGCTCCCTCGAGCGGTCGCGGGCGGCGAGGCGGTGCGGGACCTGACGGTAGGCAAGGACCGCCGCCACGCCACCAAGCGCCAGCACCAGCCCGAGTGCCCCGAGCCCGAGCACCGTCGTGTCGAGGTAGACCGCCCGGCCCGGCTCGACCTCCCGAACCGGCCCGAAGAGCGAAAACGGCGACAGCGCAATCGCGGCGCCGTCCGCGAGCAGCGCGCCGGCCACGATCGCCGCCAGGATGCCGGGCAGCCCGTCGGCCATGATCATTTCCGGCCCGGCACCGAGCGCCCGCAGCGCCCCCGTGTCATCCGCGCCCGCCTTGATCTGCCGGGATATGGACTGAGTCCCGATGATCAGCGCGGCGATCCCGGCGATCAGCCCGAACACGCCGAGCGCTATGGCCTCGGGGCGGATCGACCGCTGGGCCTCGGCCTCGATAGCCGACGTGACGTAGACGTAGAGCTCGGATCCGCTGGGCGAGATGTAGTGGCTGGTCGCCAGCAGGCGGTTGTACTCGCGTGCGACGTCGGTGTCGTACCGGCTGCCGCCGTCCAGCCGCAGGCCGACGTTCATGCCGCTGGCACAGCAGGCAGCGAACTCGTGCGCGAGCGCGGGCGTGCCGAGCAGGAAGCCGGTCCGGTCGGCGTCAACGCTGTCCTGCAGCACCTGCGTGTTCATGACGCCGATCCCGACGACCGTGAGGTCCACCCGCCCGCGCAGGCTGGCCGAGTTGCTGCCGATCAGCCCGACCTCGAGCCGCGATCCGACGTGCAGGTGCAGTGCCGCCGCGGCGTCCTGGGTGGCCAGCACCTGGCCTGGGCGGGACGGATCGGGTCGCCGCCCCGCCGTGACCGTCACCCGGTCCTGGCCGGAGTAGAGGCCTGCCGGGCCGCCAACGGTCGCGGCCAGCTGCACGTGCGCGAGCAGGACGGTGCCAAAGTGACCCCTGGAAGTCAGGGTGACCGCGGTCAGCGGCACGGCCACGGCGGCCCCTGCCACGTGCGGCAGGGCGGCCAGCTGGCGGACGAAGCCCGGCGAATACGCCGGCGCGGTGAACGGCTCGACGACGAGATCCGAAGGGTTCGTGCTCGCCAGGAACTTCGGATAGGAGGCGTCGGTGCGGCGGGCCGCGACGACCGAGCCCATGGCCACGCCGCCGACCAGCCCGACGAGCAGGGCCAGCGCGAGGTAGCCGCTCCACCGGCGGCCGAATGTGGCCAGGAACCGGTACCACGCATACCGCGGCAGCGCGCCCCGCGCGCCTGTCTTAGTGCCGCCCGTCGCGTTCATTATTCAGCCCTCAGCACAATGGCGGCCGGGGTGCGGGCGGCGGCGCGGCCCGGTATCGCGGCGACGAGGTTGGCCAGCACCAGCGCCGCGACCGCCGCCAGGGCTATCGAGGTGGCGGGGACCACCGGATCCGGCACGGCGGACAGCTCGCGGGCGAACGCCAGCCACAGCCAGCGGCCCGCGGCGATGCCAAGCGGCACGCCGACCACCAGCCCGAGGACAGCGACCACGCTCGCCTGCCAGGCCACCGCGCCGGCGAGCTGACCCCGGGTGAAGCCGAGCGTCTTCAGCAGCGCGAAGTCGCGGCGCCGCCGCCGCACCGACGCGATCAGCGTCAGGCCTAGCCCGATCACCGCGCCGACGGCCAGGCCGCTCGCCAGGATGGCGGGCATGGCGCCCATCGTCCGGTAGTTCACGATCTCGGCCGGCCGCTGCACCGGCAGCACCGAGTAGAACTTGATGTAGTCCCCCTGATCTCCGATGATCTTCTCGGCCAGCGGCCCGCGGGAATCGGAGTTGAGCTGGGCGGCTATCCGGCTGAGAGAACGGAGCCCGGCGGCCCGGCTGACGCCCGGGCGCAACCGGACGAAGATGGTGTTGGGGCCGGAGACCGGGCCGTACGTCTCGAGGTCCATCGCCGGCAGCGACCGGGTGGAGATGATCGCGCCGGTGCTCAGCGAGGCGTGCACGCCGATCACGTCGCCGATCGTCGGGAGCGCGGCGGTGCCGACGATCCGCAGCCGGGTGGGTGGGACGATCTGGCCCTCGGACACCGTCACGGTGTCACCGATGCGCTTGTGCAGCGCGGCCAGGGTCGCGGGGCCGAGGACGATCTGGCCCGGCCCGGCCAGCTTGCGTCCGGTGAGCGGACTCGGGGTGATCGCCGCCGGGGTGGAAATGGCAATGCCCGGCACCGTCTGCCCGTCGATCTGGACCGTCGCGAAGTAGGCCCCGGTGGCGGCGGCCACGGCGTGGTCATGGGCGAGCATCGGGTCCACCCAGCGCGTCGGGATGGGCCCGTAGCCGTCCACCGCGTAGAGCGCGTAGTCGAAGTTCCAGCCGTACAGCGACGGGTGCGAGACCAGGGCGGTCAGGCTGGCCCCGAACGTCAGCGTGGCGATGCCGACCACCACGGCCAGCATGGCCCCGATCATGACCGAGCGGACCGGGACCGCGGTCCGGCCCCGCCCGGGTTCCAGAGCGAACCGCAGCCCCGCCCCGCCCGAGGCGGGCAGCCCGGCGGCCAGCGCGGCGGAGACCAGCCCCGAGCCCCGGCCGGCGGCGTGGGTGCGGCGCGCCAGCCGGTGCGGGGCCAGCCGGTAGCCGATGCCCCCCGCCACGACGGCAAGGACGAGCGCGAGCACGGCCATGCCGGATCCGAGGACGGCCCAGTCCGCGTCGATGCCCGGCGTCGGCTCCACGGTGCGGACCGGCCCGAACAAGGTGAGCGGCGACAGCGCGACCGCGACCGCGGCCGCGAGCACCGCGCCTGCCATGGCCGCGGCGACGACGCCGAGCACGCCATCGGCCATGGTCGTCGTCGGCGTCGCACCCAGCGCCCGGAGCACCGCGGCTTCGGCCGCGCTCGCGTAGAGCTGACGCGAGATCGCCTGAGTCCCGATGATCAGCGCGGCGAGCAGCGCGATCACCCCGAACACGGCGAGCGCGACGGCCTCGGGTCTGATGGCCTGCTGCGCCTCGGCCTCGATGGCCGCCGTCTGGTAGACGACGAGCTGGCCGTGGCTGAAGGCTGGGTTGTCGATGAGCCGCTCGTAGCCTTGCAGGACCGGTGCCGCGTAGCGGGTCCCGCCGTAGAGCTGCAGGCCGTCGTAGCTGTTCGTGGCGCAGCAGGACTCGAACTCCCGCAGCAGCGCGGGGGTGCCGACCAGGAAACCGGCCCGGTTGGTGTCGATGTCGTCGTGCACGAGCTGGATGCCGAGCACACCGATCCCGACGACCGTCAGCTCGACTGCCTTGTGCTCGCTGAGATCCTCGTCGTTGTCCGTACCGATACCGACCGGGATGCGCTCGCCTACGTGCAGATGCAAGACCGCTGCCGCCTCGTTGGTGGCCACGACCTCGTTCGGCCGTGCCGGGTTGGCGGCCCGGCCCTGGGTAATCTTCAGCCGGTCCTGGTCGGTGAACAGCCCGTCCGGGCTGGCGACGAGCTCGACCTGAGTTTCCAGGATCGTGGCGATCTTCCCGGCCGGGGTGAGCAGCGCCGAGTTGATCAGCTCCCCCTCCTCGGCGCTTCGCACGTGCGGCAGCCGGGCCAGCTTGTTCACCAGGCCGAGATCGGGAGTGGACGTCTGCGGCAGCACGAACAGGTTCGACGGGTTCGTGCCGGCCAGGAACCTGGGATAGGAGGCATAGGTACGCCGGGCCGCGGTCAGCGACCCGAGCGCGACGCCTCCGACGAGGCCGACCAGCAGGGCCAGCGCGAGGTACCCGCCCCACCGGCGGCGCAAGGTGACCCGCAGCCGGTAGACGGCCACCCGGACCGCCGCCCCGCTCACCGTGAGTGCCTTTGACGCATAGCTTCACTCCGCTCTGAGCACGATCGCCGCCGGAGTGCGCGCGGCGGAACGGCCTGGCAGCGCGGCAACCAGGTTGGCCAGTACCAGCGTGGCCACCGCGGCCAGGGCTAGGGAGGCGGCCGGGACGACCGGGTCGGGAACAGCAGCCAGCTCGCGAGCGAAGCCCAGCCACAGCCAGCGGCCGGCGGCGATGCCCAGCGGCAGGCCAACGACCAGCCCGGCGGCGGCGACCACCGTGGCCTGCCAGGCGACCGTGGCGGCGAGCTGCCGTCTGGTGAACCCGAGCGTCTTCAGCAGCGCGAGGTCGCGCCGCCGCCGCCGAACCGACGCGACCAGGGTCAGGCCCAGGGCGGCCACCGCGCCGGCGGCGAGCCCGCCGGCCAGTACCGCGGGCATGGCGCCCATGGTCTTGTAGTTCACGATCTCGGCGGGCCGCTGCACCGGCAGCACCGATGCCTCATAGGCTGCGCTACCCCCGCCGCTTGCGGCCACGACCTGCGGCGTGTGGGCGATCCTGTTGGTCTGCGCTGCGATCTGCTGCAGCGACCGCAGCGCGGCGGTCTGGCTGACGCCCGCCCGCAGCCGCACGAAGATCGCGTTCGGCCCCGCGAACGGCCCGAACGCCGCGTTCCAGATCGGCGCGGCCAGTGCGGCAGGAATCAGCGCGCCGGTGCCCATAGACGGGTGCTCCGCCTGGGTGATGCCGATCGTCGGCAGCGTCGCTGTCCCCGTGATCCGCAGCCGGGTGACCGGGACGCCGCCGCCGCTGACCACCACCGTGTCGCCGACGTGCTTGCCCAGCTGGGCCAGCGTGCTTGGGCCGAGCACGATCTGCCCAGGTCCGTCGAGCCCATGGCCGGATAGCAGCGGTGCCAGTGCGGCGTGCGACGGGACGGCCAGTGTGTTGACCGTCTGGCCGTCGATCTCGACGGTGAGGAAGTAGACCCCGGCGCTGGTGGCGACTGACCGGTCGGCCGCCAGCGCCGGGGCTACGTACTTGCTGGGCAGCGGGCCGTACCCGTCCACGGCGAACATGACGTAGCTGAAGTTCCAGCCATAAAGGGCGGGGCGTGAGATGAGCGTCGACAGGCTGGCGCCGAACGTCAGCGTCGCGATCGCCACGCCGGCGGCGAGCATCGTTCCCGCGATGACCGACCGGACCGGCACGGCGGTCCGCCCCTGACCGGGTTCCAGCGCGAACCGGACACCCGCCACGGCGGAGGGGGGCAGCCCCGCGGCCGCCGCTGCCCGGACCGGGCTCGCCGCGGGCTTGGCCGGCGCCGGGCGGACGGCTAGCCGGTGGGGCGCCATGCGCCAGCCGATCGCGGCCGCCGTCGCCGCCAGGATGAGTGCGAGCGCCAGAACTCCGAGCCCGAGCACGGTCCAGTCCAGGTACACCCCGCCTGCAGGAGAGATCGCGCGTACGGGCCCGAACAAGGTCAGCGGCGACAGCCCGGCGGCGAAGAGCCCGGCCAGTATCGCGCCGGTCAGCACCGCGATCAGCAGCCCGGCCAGCCCGTCGGCCATGGTCGTCGCTGGGCCCGCGCCCAGCGCGCGCAGCACGTTCCCGTCGCCGGACTCGGCGCGCAGCTGCCGCGAGATCGACTGGGCGCCGATGATGAGCGCCGCGAGCCCGGCGATCAGCCCGAACACCCCGAGCGCGATCGCCTCGGGCCGGATCGCCCGCTGCGCCTCCGCCTCGATCGACGCGGTGACGTAAACGAAGAGCTCGTCGGCGGACTTGGTCAGCGGGTTGGTGGCGAGCAGGTGCGTGTACTCGCTCTCCACCGCGCCGTCGTAGTGGCCGCCGCCGGCCAGGCGCAGCCCGTCGTACATATAGGACGTGCAGCACGAGGCGTAGGCCCGGCCCAGGGCGGGTGTGCCGAGGATGAACGCGAAGTGCGTGTTGATGTCGTCCTGCAGCACCTCGGTGTTGAACAGCGCGATCCCGGTGACGGTGAGATCCAGCGTGCGGAAGGGGCGCGCTGCCACGTTCTGGGTACTCCTGTACAGCCCGGTGACCAGGTGCGAGCCGATGTGCAGGCCGAGGGCGGCGGCGGCCCCCCGGCTGACCACGATCTGGTTGGCCCGCTCCGGATCGGCCATCCGGCCGCGGAGGATCGTCACCCGGTCCTGGCCGAAGAACAGGCCGTTGACGCTGGCGACCAGCTGCACGTTGCCGTTACCCAGGAAGTACTGCGCCGGCGCACCGTCCGGCTTGAGCCGGGCGGCCTCGAGCACCACGCTGCTGCCAACGTGCCGCACGTGCGGCAGCCGGGCGAGCCGCGTCAGGAATTGCGGGGCGTACGGGGGACTGGTGCCCGGCTGCACGATCAGGTCGGATGGGTTCGTGCCGGCCAGGAACTGCGGGTAGGACGCGTCGGTGCGCCGCGCGGCGGTCACCGCGGCCAGCGCGATGCCGCCGACCAGCCCGGTCAGCACTGCCAGCCCTACGTACCCGGCCCACCGGCGCCGGATCGTTGCCCGGAACCGGTAGGTGGCGACCCGCAGTGCTGCCTGGCGCATCGTCATTCCGCCCGGAGCAGCAGGGCCGCCGGAGTGCGGGCGGCGGAACGGCCGGGCAGCGCGGCGACCAGATTGGCCAGCGCCAGAGCGGCGACGGCGGCCAGCGCAACCGACGCGACGGGCACGATCGGGTCTGGCACGGCAGAGAGCTCCCGCGCGAACGCGATCCACAGCCAGCGGCCGACCGCGATGCCCAGCGGTGTCCCGATGACCAGCCCCACGACCGCGACCACCGTGGACTGCCAGGCCACGGTCGTGGCGAGCTGCCTGCGGGTGAAACCCAGCGTTTTCAGCAGCGCGAGGTCACGCCGCCGCCTGCGCACCGAGGTGACCAGCGCCAGCCCCAGCGCGGCGACTGCCCCGGCCGCCACCCCCCCGGCCAGCACCGTCGGCATCGTGCCCATGGACCGGTAGTTCACGATCTCCGCGGGCCGCTGCACCGGCAGCACGTTGGCCTGCAGTTCCAGGGCCTCGGCGCCGATCTGGCCCACGATCTGCGGGGAATGGGCGAACTTGTTGTAGAAGTCCGCGATCTGCTGCAGCGACCGCAGTCCGGCGGCCTGGCTCACGCCGGGCCGCAGCCGCACGAAGATGGCGTTGGGACCAGAGTCGGCCGAGCCGGCCTCGTTCAGCGCGGCATGCGACACCACGCTGGTGGGCAGGATCGCGCCGGTAGCCAGCGATGGATGGATCCCCAGCGTGTCGCCCAGCGCGGGCAGCGCGGCGGTGCCGACGATCTTCAGCGAGGCGTCGCGGATCACCGGCCCGAGCCGCACGGTGACGTAGTCACCTACCTGCTTGTGCAGCTGGGCGAGCGTGCCACGGCCGAGCACGATGTCTCCCGGCCCGTCGAGCCCGGTTCCGGACAGGATCTGGGAGCCCACCGCCGGGCGGGTCGGGGACAGGATCCCCGGCACGGTCTGCCCGTCGATCTGGGCGGTGAGGAAGTAGACGCCGGTGCTGGCCGCTATCAGCTTGTCGCGGCGCAGCAGCGGGTTGATCGCCGCGGGCGGGAACGGCCCCCACCCGTCGGTCGAGTACAGCGCGTAGTCGAAGTTCCACCCGTACAGCGCGGGCCGGGAGACGAGGTTGCTGAGGCTGGCGCCGAAGGTCAGCGTGGCCGCGCCGACGAGGACCGCCAGGACCGCGCCGGCCAGGACCGACCGGACCGGAACCGCGGTCCGGCCCCGGCCCGGCTCGAGCGCCAGCCGGAGGCCGGTGACGCCGGTAGCCCCCAGGCCGGCGCCCAGGCCCGCCCGGACCACGGCGGACCCTCGGCTGGCGGGCTGCGGCCGGCCTGCGGCGCGGTGCGGCGCCTGGCGGTAGCCGATGACCAGGGCGACGCCGCCAAGGATGAGCACGAGGCCGAGCGCGCCGAGGCCGAGCACAGTCCAGTCCAGGTAGATCCCGCGGCCCGGCTGCACCTGGCGGACGGGGCCGAACAGCGAGAGCGGGGACAGGCCGATCGCGACCGCAACGGCGAGCAGGGTCCCGGCAACGACGGCGCCGAGGATGCCGAGGACGCCGTCGGCGGTGGTCGCCGCGGGTCCGGCGCCCAGGGCGCGCAGGATATCGGCGTCGTCGGTCGCGGCCCGTAGCTGCCGGGAGATGGACTGCGCGCCGATGATCAGTGCGGCGAGCGCGGCGATGATCCCGAAGACGCCCAGCGCGACCGCCTCGGGGTGGATGGCGCTCTGCGCTTCCGCCTCGATCGCCGCTGTGTCGTAGACCTCGAGGAGTTGCAGCAGCTGCGCGCCGCCGCCGGCGAACACCGGGCTGGTGTCGGTGAGATGCAGATACTCTCCGGCGACCGCCGCGTCGTACCGGCCGCCGTCGGCCACCTTCAGCCCGATGTAGGACGTGTTATAGCAGCAGGAAAAGAACTCCCGGTCCAGGACGGGCGTGCCGATCAGAAAGCCGGTACGGTCGGCGTCGATGTCGTCCTGCACCACCTGGGTGCTCACCACGCCGATGCCGGTCACGGTCAGCTCAAGCTTGCGGTAGAACGGCGGAAGCCCGCCGCCAGGCCTGGACCGCCAGATACCCACCCCGATCTTGGAGCCGACGTGCAGGTGTAGTTGCGCGGCGGCCCGGCTGGTGGCCACTACCTGGTCCGGGAGCACGGCCTGGTGTCCGGAGATGATCGTCAGCCGGTCCTGGCGGGTAAACATGCCATCGGCGCTGGCAACGAGCTGCACCTGAGTGAACAGCACCGGTCCGTAGCCGCCGCGCGGCGTGAGCAGGTCGGCGTTGAATGCGTCGGCTCTGGCCAGCCCGGTGACGTGCGGCAGGTGACGCATCTGGGTGAGCAGCTGCTTGTACGTCTGGTCGGCCGTGGCGTTGGACTCTCCAGGAGCGGCGTTCGAGTTCGGCTGGATGATCAGGCCGGACGGGTTGGTGCTGGTCAGGTAGTCCGGGTACGACGAGTCGGTGCGCCGGGCGGCGGTCAGCGACGCCAGCGCGATGCCCCCGATGAGCCCCACCAGAACGGCCAGCGTCAGATAGCCGCCGATCCGGCGGCGGAGCGTGGCGCGCAGCCGGTACCAGGCCAGTCGCGCGCCGGACCTGGCCACGGCTAGCGGGCCTCGACCGGGATCCCGGCGTCGGTCTCGGAGCCCGCGCCGGAGCCGGCCGACACCACGCGGCCGTCGAGCATCCGCACGATGCGCCCGGCGGCACCGGCCACCTGCGCGTCGTGGGTGACCATGACGATGGTCTGGCCGCCGGTGTGCAGCCGGCTCAGCAGCTCGATGACCTCCTGGCCGCCGTCGGAGTCGAGCGCGCCGGTCGGCTCGTCGGCGAGCAACAAGGTCGGCTCATTCGCCAGCGCCCTGGCGATCGCCAGCCGCTGCCGCTGCCCGCCGGACAGCACGCCGGGCACCGCGGCGGCCTTGTCGCCGAAGCCGAGCA
>Ga0335075_10013656_pt1 | contig 12226 bp, 14 predicted proteins | sample Lox_Sample_24_FD_206723 | JGI IMG/M metagenome (GOLD analysis project Ga0335075, IMG submission 206723) | Soil microbial communities from Loxahatchee National Wildlife Refuge, Florida, United States - Lox_Sample_2.4 | ecosystem: Environmental > Terrestrial > Soil > Wetlands | place: USA... | reverse complement strand
CAGGCGCCATCTCAGTAGAGGCACCGCTGGAAACACCGTACGGAGACCGCCGGGCGATGATCACGGACCCGTGCGGAAATGAATGGCAGATCGCGACGCACGAGCGGTAGGTCGGATAAACGCTAGGGCTCTTGGGTTGGAGCGGGCGGCGGGAATCGAACCCGCGACTCTTGCTTGGAAGGCAAGGGCATTACCACTATGCAACGCCCGCAAGCGTGGTGGGCAGGGCTGGATTCGAACCAGCGTAGCGCTTTCGCGCACCAAATTTACAGTCTGGCGCCATTAACCACTCGGCCACCTACCCACGAATCGGCAGACCAGGGTACGATACTGCGCGGCCGCACTCCTCGGCAGGGCCCCCAAGCCGCGGTCCTCATCGGCCTCTCATGCACCTGTCATCTTCGCGGGCGTACGATAAGAGCCAACGACCCACGCCTACTTGAACGAGGAGCGCGCTGGATGGTTCGTCGTCCGCTTTTCGCACTTACGATCGCGCTCGGCACGGCGTTGACCGCTTGCACCCCCGGGGTAGGGGGCGGGATACCGCTTGCCTCCTCGGAGGACGGCGTTCAAACCGTCGGCGACGCCGCTGCGGTGGCGGCCCATCAGGCGACGGGGACGCAAAATGCCGCCTTGGCGATCGCCGTCGCGGACGCCATCGGGTCGCGCATCAAGGACGTTACCGACGCCAACGCCGCGACCGCCGGCGCACCTCGCCTCCCCGCGACCGGCACGTGCGTCGACGGCCGGGAGTTCTTCGCGCCGGATCGGCGCGCCGACGCCCAATCGACCGAATCGGCCGAGTTTTACGACGCGGGCTGCCGATCGATCGCGCGCGACACGGTGCGTGTCTACGCGCCGAAAGGTTCGAACGGCGAAACGGTTACGACCACGACCGCCCTCTTTCGCCGTAACGCCGCATCTTCGTTTGCACAGCGAACCGTCATCGCGCAATACGACGGCGCCCGATTCGCCCCGCTCGGTTTTCCGTCGGCCGGCAGCGGCTTTCACGAGGTTTCGCGCAGCGTGCTGAGCGTCGCCGGCCGGCGCGTCACTCAGACCGGCTCCCAGATCGTAATGCTGCCCAACGTGAACGCGATCGACGTGTATTGCGAAACCGCCGCCGGCTACAGCGTCGCCGGCTTTCCGTCGCTCGACTCGACGTTCGGCTGGCAAGGCGGCACGCTCTCCGATAAGGCGGCGATTCGGATCGACGACGGCAGCGGCCGCATCACCTGGTCGTCGACGCAAAGCGGCCAGGTCGATCAGGCCTCGATCGGCGGTCTCACCATGAACGCCGGCGCGCCGACCCGCCAATGCCCGATCGACGAGCCCGCGTTCGGAATCGCCGGGGGCAAAGTCAAACTCACCTATACGATTCCCATGCAGGCCGAATTCGACGGTACGCAGTTGAACGCCGTGACGGTCACCGAAGCAAACGTCGGCGACGGCTACACGCTCAACGTCATGACGACCGGCGAGGGCCCCACGGCTTCGGTTCGCGGAAGGATCACATCCGGGTCGACGGAGGTCGCATCGATCGCGACCGACGTCTTCGGCAACGGGCTGCTGCAAATCACCAGCACCGGCGCCGAGTATCCGATCGTCGATTGGACCGTCGTGCGCTGAGCGCCGTTCGCGCGCTCCAGGAACCGCCCCGCACTCGTTGAAACGAGGAGCCGCACGTCGACGTGCCTGCTCGAGCCGGCGTGCCTCAGCGGCTACAGGGTGGCTTTTGTAAAGCCATAATCGTGGGTTCGAGTCCCACCGCCGGCTCACCACTTGAAAAGACCGAACCCATGCAAGACGTACGCCCCAAATGGCTGGCTAAAGGCCTCGTGCTCGTGTGCGAGCGCTGCTACAAGGAGCGCATTCCCGAAGAAGATCCCGACGTCGCCGCGGCGATCGGCGATTTCAATCTACGCAACTGGCTCAAGCAGCGTCTCAAAGACGGCGGGCGATGGGGCGAGATTCGAGCGATCGGAACGAGCTGCATGGACGTTTGCGGGCGCGGCCGCGTCACCGTTGCCGTTGAACCCGAGCACGGCGAGACTCGCGTCTTCGTCGTCGACGCGATCTCGGAACGCGAAGCCCTCTTCGAAACGATTGTTCGGCTGTTGGACTCGCCGTGACGCAACGCCACGACGTCACCATCGTCACCTACCGCGGCTATCCGGATCTCTACCCCGACGACGAGCTGTTGCGCGACGCGCTGGTTCGCCGGGGCGCGACGGTGCGGGCCGCCGTTTGGGACGATCCCGGCGTCGACTGGAGCGCCGGTTCGATCGCCGTGCTTCGATCGACGTGGGATTACTTTCGCACTCCCGAAACGTTTTTCGCGTGGCTCGACCGCGTCGAGCCGCTCACCCGCCTGGTCAACGCGCCCGACGTAGTCCGCTGGAACGCCGACAAGTCGTATCTCCTCGAGCTGGCCTCGCAAGGCTTCTCGGTAATTCCTTCCGCATTGCTGCGGGCCGGACGGTCGCATTCCATTTCCGCTTTGAGCTCGCAGCGCGGCTGGGACGACGTCGTCGTCAAGCCGGCCGTCTCGGGCGCCTCCTACGAAACGCACCGTTTTACCAACGACGCACCCGCGGCTCAACGGCACGCCGACCGTTTGCTCGAGCGCGGGCGCGACGTCGTCGTACAGCCGTATCTTCGCGAGATCGAAGCCGACGGTGAGTACGCGATCATCTTCATCGACGGCCGGCTGACGCACGCGGCGCGCAAGCTTCCGTTTCACGGCATTCCGCCAGACGGCGTCGACCACGAAGCGCGGGTCGAGGTGCCGCCCGAATTCGAAGCGCTCGCCGCGCGCATCCTCGGACGGCTCGACCGGCCGGCCTACGCCCGCGTCGATCTCGTTCCCACGCCGGCCGGTCCGCTGCTCATGGAGCTGGAGCTCATCGAACCGTCGCTCTTTTTGAGATTGCATCCCGAATCGGCCGAGCGGCTAGCCGACGCCGTTCTGCAACGCGTACCGCAATAAAAAACCAGGAGGCCGGTTGATACCGGCCTCCCATCGGTGCTGCTCCGGGTTCGAGGTTATTGAAACTCGAACTCCGCAAGGTTCTTCTCGATCTTCCGCTTGACACGCTGGAGCGCGTTGTCGATCGACTTCACGTGACGCCCGAGGTCGCGGGCCATCTCCTGATAGCTCTTTCCTTCGAGATAGGATTCGAGCACCTGCGACTCGAGCTCCGACAGATTTTGACGGATCCGCTGGCGGATGTCGTCGGAGACCTCTTGCGTAACGACCAGCTCCTCGGGGTCCGACGTCTTTTGCGACGCCATGACGTCGAGCAGCGTTCGTTCGCTATCCTCGTCGTAGATCGGCTTGTTCAGCGAGATATATTGGTTGAGCGGAATGTGCTTCTGCCGCGTCGCCGTCTTGATCGCGGTAATGATCTGGCGCGTGATGCACAGCTCGGCGAACGCACGGAAGCTCGACAGTTTGTCGGCTTTGAAGTCGCGCACGGCCTTATAGAGGCCGATCATTCCTTCTTGAATGATGTCCTCGCGGTCGGCTCCGATCAGGAAGTAGCTCTTGGCCTTGATCCGAACGAAGTTCTTGTACTTGTTGAGGAGGAACTCCATCGCGAGGTTGTCGCCCGTCTTCGCGATGGCTACGAGCTCTTCGTCGGCTCGCTCGTGATACTCCAGACCATCCGACACGGGATGGGTCATTGCCATAATGCTTTGTTTGCCTTCTGGGAACGTGTGCCGCATGCGCAGGCCGCAGCCCATCGGGCGCGGCACATCCAGGTGATTATAGAAGGGCGCCCCTCCACCGTCAAGGACGATGGAAGCGAGCCCTGGGCCGAACCTCCAAAAAGTCGGACCCTCAAGCGGCCGGCTGAAAGGAGGCGAGATCCGCACTGGGATTCTCCCCTGAATCGGCGAACCAGGAGGATCCTTCTCTGCGAGACGACTACGAAATGCACGGCCACGTCATGAGCTTGCCGGTAGCCGGCGTGGTTCGGGAGTTGACGAGCCTGCTCGGCTTGACCCTCGTCGCCGCCATCGGCGGCGTGGGCGAAACTCGCGCGGTCAGCCAATGGACGAACGGCCGGAGGCCGCAGCGACCGCACGTTCTGCGGTTCGCGCTGCAACTGGCTCGGATGCTCGCCGACGACACCGGTCCGGAAGCCGCGCGCGCCTGGTTCTTGGGAAGCAACCCTCATCTCGGCGATCGGTCTCCGGTCTCGGTTCTACGAATCTCTTCTCTCGAAGAGGCTCAGCACGATCTGATGGTCGCCGCGCGAGCCTTCTTGCAAAGGGCGGAGCGGACGGCGCGGGTTCGCCCGGACCCGACCGCCGGATGAAAGAGCCGCCACACCCCCAATCCCTCTTCCATCTCATCCCCGCGTGTGTCACAATTCGTACGTGAACGAACGGGAGAAGGTCTTGGATCGAGATCCGCCCATGGCCGCGTTCGTGCGCGAAGAGGACGAACGAGCGGCCATTCTTCACGTGGTCGGTGAGGTCGATCTCGCCAACGCGAACGAGTTGGAATCGGCGTTTTCCAAGTTGGCGGCGCGAGCGGCACCCCGGATCGTCGTCGACCTTACCGGATGCACGTACCTCGACTCAACCGGATTACGCGTCGTCGCCCGCGCTCGACGGCACGACGGCGACCGCGTCCGCATCGTCGTGCCCGCCGCCGGGCAGCTCCGGCGCATCTTCGAAGTCACCGGGTTGATCGACGAGCTCGGCGTCCTCGGAACCGTCGAGGATTCGCTGGTCTAGACGGCGCTGGCGCACGGCTTCGTAGATTAGCACGCCCGCCGCAACCGACGCGTTGAGCGAAGCGATCCGGCCGTACATCGGGATCGACACCAGAAAATCGCATTCGCGCCGCACCAGCGGCGAGAGTCCGCGTCCCTCTTCCCCGATGACGATCGCCAAATCGCCGCGCAAATCGGCTTTTTCCAGCGACGTGGCGCCTTGGCCGGCGTCGCCCCCCGCCACCCACACCCGCGCCTTTTTGAGCGCTCGGATCGCGTCGGCCACATTGGCGACGCGCGCGACCGGAACGTGCGCCGCCGCTCCCGCGGCGGCCTTACGGACCGTTGCGTTGATGCCCGCCGACCGGCGATCCGGAAGAACGACGCCGGTCGCTCCCGCCGCTTCGGCCGTCCGGACGATCGCACCGACGTTGTGCGGATCCGTCAGATGGTCCAGCACGACGAACAACCGTCGTCCACCGCTGCCGCGGTCCAGCAGCTCGTGCAACCCGGCGTACGCAAACGGCGGTGCCACCGCGACGACGCCTTGATGCGCTTTGAACGGCAGCGACGCAAAAAATCCGCGCTGCTCGAAACGTACCGGCACGTTGCGCTCCTTGGCTCGGGCCAGCAATCCCCGGAGCACGGCGTCCTTCTTGCGATCGTCGGAGATGTGAATCGAGCGCAGCCGCTCCCCGGCCACGAGCGCTTCGTCGACGGCGTGAATGCCGTAGACGATGTCGTCGAAATCGAGCCGGCGCGGCGGCGGTCGCCGTTTCAGCCGGCGACGCTCCACGTCGTCCCTTCTTTCGAATCCTTGAGCTCGATGCCGCACTCGAGCAGCGCCGCGCGCAAACGATCGGAGGCCGCCCAGTCCTTACGGGTGCGCGCCTCGGCCCGCATCGCGATCACCCGCTCGACGGCTTGCGCGGGCGTCGCTCCGTCGAAACTCTCGTGCAGCGTCGCGCTCAAGCGCTCCACGACGTCGGAGGCAAGTGACGGACTTGCCAGCCACTCGTCGCTTGGAGCGAGGCCGAGCAGCGTCAGCAGATAGGCGTACTCGTGCAGCGCTTCGCCCGGAGCCAGGCGTGCGGCCGTCGCCGGCGCGCTCCCGGCAAACTCCAACATCGCCGCTAGCGCGGCCGCAGTGTTCATGTCGTCGTCGAGCTCGCGCTCGACGCGCTGAACGTAGCCCGTTTGGGCTAAGTCGGTCGGCACCGCGTCCCCCGCTTCGCGCAGTTCGCGGTACGCCTTCTTAAGCTGCCGCAGGGCAGCGGCCGCGCCCCCCATGGCGTCTTCCGTGAAATTCTTGACCTTGCCGTAGCTGGTTTGCAGAAGCAGCAGACGGATCGCTTGCGGATCGTAGCGCTCGAGCATCGCGGAGAGCGGTTCGTAGTTCCCCAGCGACTTCGACATCTTCTTGTTTTCGAAGAGCAGCAGGCCGCCGTGCACCCAGAAGTTGGCCATCGGCGGACGGTGCATGAGCGGTTCGCTCTGCGCGATCTCGTTTTCGTGGTGCGGGAAAATGAGATCGGCGCCGCCCCCGTGGACGTCGAACCCCTCACCCGGCGGATCCAACAGCGCGCGCGCCATTGCCGAGCACTCGATGTGCCAGCCGGGGCGGCCGGCGCCGTAAGGCTCGAACGGCCATTGCGGCTCGCCTTCTTTTGCGAACTTCCACAGCGCGAAGTCGAGCGGGTCTTCCTTGTGCTCGTCGATCTCGATGCGGGCTCCCGCCTCTAACTCCGCGACGTTTCGGTTCGACAACTTTCCGTAATCCGCGAACGCGGCGACGCGGTAGTAAATGCCGTCTTGGGAGACGTATGCATGTTCGCGTTCCAGAAGTTCGCGGATCGTTGCTTGAATCTGCGGAACGTAATGGGTCGCGTACGGCTCGCGATCGAACGGCAGGACGCCCAAAACGCGCATCGACTGCTTGAACTCGCCGTAATGGCGATCGATGATGTCGTGATACGGCTCGCCGGTCGCCCGCGACTCCGCGATGCTGCGATCGTCGATGTCGGTTACGTTTTGTACGTACGTCACGCGATAACCGAGATGCGTCAGGTAGCGCCGCAACACGTCGAAAAAGAGAAACGAGCGCGCGTGTCCCAGGTGCGCCTGGGCCGACGGCGTCATCCCGCACACGTAGATGCGAACTTCGCCGTCGCGCAGCGGGGCGAACGCCTCCACCCGTCGGGTGCGCGTGTTGTACAGCCGCAGCGGCATCAGATCACCCAACTCCAGGACTCGGCCGATCCGTCTTCGCCGGCTTCGAGCTGATCGATCCGGCGTTCGAGTTCCTCGATGCGACGGTTCAGGCGGCGCATCGACTCGGCGTTCGGATCCGGCATTTCGACCTGCGGACGATCGGGGACGACCCGAATCGGCAAGCCGTTTTGCGCCACGATACGCGCGGGCACCCCGACCACGGTGGCCTTGGCGGGCACGTCCTTCACGACGATCGAGCCGCCGCCGACCTTCGCATCGTCGCCGAGGGTAATCGCACCGAGCACCGCCGCGTTCACGCCGACGGTAACGTTGCGGCCTAGCGTCGGATGACGCTTCCCGTGCGACAGGCTCGTGCCGCCGAGCGTCACGCCCTGATAGATCGTACAGCCGTCGCCGACCTCGGCGGTCTCGCCGATCACGACGCCCATGCCGTGGTCGATGAACACGCCTTTGCCGATCGTCGCTCCCGGATGAATTTCGACGCCGGTGAGAAAGCGCGCGATCTGCGAGAGAAACCGCGGCAGCACCGGAATCCCGGCGCGATAGAGCGGGTGCACGAGGCGGTGCGCCGTGAGCGCGTGAAAGCCCGGGTAGTTGAGGACGACGTCCAGCCAGCCTCGCGCCGCGGGATCCCGCTCCAGCGGTGCGCGCAGATCGTTTGAGAAGGTCTCGAACCAGCCGAGTCGGCCCATTGCCTTATCCTAACCGCGCCGTCAATCGCGGGGTTCCGCATCGGCCGGACGCGATCCGCGAATCGGCTCGAACGGACGGCCGTCGGGGCCGAAAGCGATCGGCTCCAGGCCTCGCCCGTGAAGCAGCTTCGAGTTGACCGCGCCGATGCGGATCAGGATCCGGTCGTGGCCCAGCAGGGGGAAGATCAGTTCCAGAGGCGGTCCGTCGGATTGGCCGGTCAGCACCATCCGGACCGCTGCCCGCGCATCGGCCGGTGCGATGCCGAACTCGGCCGCGATGGCCGCGAGGTCGTGTTCCAACGGTAGACCGCGCAGCTCGGGCTGATGATCGACGTATTGGCCGACGGAATCCAAGAAAAAGAGCGCGTCGCGCGAGCGCAAGCGTTCGAGCTCTACGGCGGGAATGGCGGTCGCCTCGGCACGCAGCGCCGCGACCACCGGACGCGCGTCTTCGAGCGCGCGCAGATCCGGACCGTAGGCTTCTAGAAACGTTTCAATCCAGCGCAGCGCGGCAGCCGGAGCGGGATCCTCGAGAAGTCCCCAGCACTGCATCGCGCGTGCGAGGTCGGCGGCCTCGATCACGCGGGCTCGATCGACGCGACGGCGTAAGCGACGATGCCGCTGCCGTCGCCGGTGTACCCCAGCCCTTCGCTGCTCTTGGCTTTTACGCCGACGCAGTCGAGCGCGATGCCGAGACGCTGCGCGAGATTGCCGCGCATGCGTTCGACGAACGGCGCCAACTTCGGGCGATCGACGACGATGGTTGCGTCCACGTTGACGACGCGCCAGCCCGCATCGCGGACCGCCCGCACGCACGAGTCGAGCAGCTGCATCGAATCGGCATCTTTCCACTGCGGGTCGCCGGCGGGAAAGCGTCCGCCCAGATCGCCCAGAGCGGCGGCCCCGAGCACCGCGTCGGCGACGGCGTGCGCCAGTACGTCGGCATCGGAGTGACCGAGCGCTCCGCGCTCGAACGGCACGCGCACGCCGCCCAGCGTCAGCGCGCGTCCTTCGACCAGCGGATGAGCGTCGAAACCGTGACCGACGCGCGTCATCGCGCGGCCGCTGCGGCGCGCATTTCCAGAATCGCCTGCGCGCGCGCCAGATCTTCGGGCAGCGTCACCTTGAAGTTCTCCGGCGAGGACGCGACCGCGACGACTTCGACGCCGATCCGCTCCAGCAGCGCGGCGTCGTCGGTCGCTTCAACACGATCGCGCAGCCCGCTCTCGTGGGCCGCGATCAATTCGACACGCAGCGCAAGCTGCGGCGTCTGTGCAGCCCACAGCCTTCCTCGCTCGAGCGTTTCGACGACGATCTTCGAATCGCGATCGACGACTTTGATGGTGTCGACTACCGGCACGGCCAAAAGCGCGGCGCGACGCTCGCCGACCTGCGCCATCGCAACCCGAACGTCGGCGGCGCGAACCAGCGGGCGCGCACCGTCGTGCACGAGCACGGCGGAGCAGGCCGGATCGACCGCTTCGACGCCGTGGCGAACGCTTTGCTGTCGCGTCGCTCCGCCGCGCACCACCCGCGCCGCCCGCGCGGGAGCGTGGCGCAGGCACAGTTCGCGCATCGGTTCGAGCGACTCCGGCTCGGTGACGACGACCAGCTCTGCGATCTCGGGCATGCTTGCGAAGGTCGCAATCGACCATGCGACCATCGGAAGTCCCGCCAGCTCGAGAAATTGCTTGGGACGGCCGAGCCGCCTCCCGCGACCCGCCGCAACGATGACGGCCGCCCATACCAGCGCTCGGCCCTGCGGGGATCCAACCGTCAACGCCGCGCCTCGTGCGAGGCCGCGTCGCGCTTCGGCCGCGCGAAAATCATCCGTCCCGCCACCGTCTGCAGGACGCTGGTTACCACCACGTCCGCTTCGTCGCCGATCAGGCGGCGCCCGTGCTCGACCACGATCATCGTCCCGTCATCGAGATAGCCGACGCCCTGATGCAGTTCTTTGCCTTCGCGGACGACCGCGACGTGGAGTTCTTCACCGGGTAAGACGACCGGCTTGACCGCGTTGGCCAGCTCGTTGACGTTGAGCACCTCGACGCCTTCGACGTGCGCGACGCGGTTGAGATTGTAGTCGTTCGTGATGAGCTTGGCGCCGAGCTCGCGGGCGAGCCGGACCAAGCGCGCGTCGACGTTGCCCGCGGGCATGTCGTCGAAATCGCGTTCGCTGATTTGAAACGCGGCGAGCTGTTGCAACCGCGAGAGCACGTCGAAACCGCGACGGCCGCGCGTGCGCTTGAGGGGATCGACCGAATCGGCGATGGCCTGCAGCTCGCGCAGGACGAATCTCGGCACGATCAGTACGCCCTCGAGGAAGCCGCTCTCGACGATCTCGACGATTCGTCCGTCGACGATCGCCGAGGTGTCGACCAGTTTGCCCGTCGCCGATGCGGAAGCGCCGGCGACGTTCTTCGGAACGGGAACGATGCGGATGCGCGCACCGACGCGCGCGCCGAGATAGGCAGCGAAAATCGCCAGGATCGGGTAGAGGATGATCGCGACGTAGGTGCCGACTTTGCCGGCGCCCGACACGGTTTCGAAGACGATGCTCTTCACCAGGAAGGCGATGATCAGGCCGACGATGAGCCCGACCGATCCGCCCGCGATTTCGGCCGGAGAAAGCCGCTCCATCGCGCCCTCGACGTTGGCGAGCTCGCCTTCGAACAACCCCTGGGCTACCGGCGCGAGCAGCGCGCCCAAGACTGCCCCCACCACCGGAGAGAGGATGAAAAACGCGAGCTGCAGGCCTTCGCTCGCGAAGTGCAGCGAGAACAGATTGGTGTAGGCTTCGCGACCCAGCAAAAATCCGGCCACCCCGAAGACGACCACGAAGGCCGCCCGGAGCACGGTCGTTGAGAGATGACCCTCGGTTAGGCGAATGGTAGAAAAGCCTCGCAGACGTCGTTGGCAACGAATCGGCCGCGCACCGTCAGCCGCAGGGCGTCCTCGCTGCGCTCCAGCAGCCCGGCGCGGGCGAACCGCTCGACGGCGGGCGCGTAGACGCTCGCCACATCGACTCCGTACCGCTCTTTGAACTCGGCCAGCCGGACCCCTTGCGCCGTGCGTAAAGCAAGCATGATCGCCTCGCCGGCCCGGCGCGCGCCTTCCAGCCGCTCGGCCTCGCGCGGGATCGGCCGGCCGGCCAACGAGTCGTCGACGTAACGCTCCAGCGAGCGCGTCCGCACGCTGCGGACGCCGTCCCGATAGGAAGCCGCGCCGACCCCTAGCCCGACGTATTCGCCGTTGGCCCAATAGTTCGCGTTGTGCGCGCAGCGGTGACCGGGGCGCGCAAAGTTGCTGATCTCGTAATGCTCGTAGCCGGCCGACTCCAAGCGCTCGATCGCGATCGCGTAGAGCTCCGCTTCGGCGGCGTCGTCGAAGAACGCGCTCGGGTCGCGATGCTGCCAGGCCGCGTACGGCGTGTTGGGCTCGACCGTCAGGCCGTAGGTCGAGACGTGATCGACTCCGAGCGCGATCGCGCGTTTCAGCGAACCGCGCCAGCTGCGCGGCGTCTGGCCCGGTACCGCAAACATCAAATCCAGCGAAACCGACGCAATGCCCGCCGCTCGCGCGACCGCGACGACGTTTTCGATCGCCGCAGCGTCGTGCTTGCGCCCGAGCGTGCGAATCTCGCCGGGTTCGAACGACTGCACGCCGATCGACAGACGCGTTACGCCGGCAGTGCGATAGCGCTCGAAATCCCCCGGGCGCACCAGCTCGGGGTTGATCTCGACGCTCGTCTCGCGCTCGGCGTCGATGCCTTCGGCGACGGGAAACCGGCGATCGAGTCGCAGCAGGAGTTGCGCGATCGTACCGGCGTCGTAGGCGTTCGGCGTTCCCCCGCCCACAAAGACGGTCGCAGCCGGCGTCACGGCTTCGCGTTCGATCTCCGCGTAAAGCGCCTGCAGGTACGAAGCGGCCGCCGTCGCGCGCGACGGCCATTTGGCAAAGTCGCAGTACGGGCAAAGGTACGGGCAGAACGGAAGGTGGACGTAGACGCCGAGCATGGACCGCCGATCTTCGTCGGTCGCGTTCAGCTCTCCGTCGCCACGAACACGCCGACCGCACCCGGACCGCCGTGCGTGGCGATGACCGGCCCGGCTTCCCAGATCTCCAGCGACGCCGGCTCCGCCTGCAAGCGCTCGCGCAGCTTCTCGGCGGCGCGCTGGGCCAAATGCGGAGCGTCGGTGTGCATCACCACGAAGTGCGCGGCTTTCGGATCCGGTACCGCAGCCAGCGTCAGGTCGAGCATCGTCTCTTGCGCGCGAGCGAAGGTGCGGACTTGCGCTTCGGCGGCAACTTGCCCGTCTTTGAGCGAAAGAACCGGCACGATTTTCATGAGGGTGCCCAGCGCGGCGCGAGCGCGTCCGATGCGACCGGTACGCTGAAGATGGGAAAGGTCCGGAAGGCAAGCGTAGAGCCGTTCGGTAGCGCGCCAGCGATCGAGCGCGGCCACGATCGCGGCGGTGCCGGCGCCGGCGCGCGCGAGCTCGCGCGCGCGCAAAACCATCATCCCCAGTCCGCCCGCGACGGTCTGAGAATCGTAGAGCTCGATGCGCGCCC
>Ga0335075_10013655_pt1 | contig 12226 bp, 10 predicted proteins | sample Lox_Sample_24_FD_206723 | JGI IMG/M metagenome (GOLD analysis project Ga0335075, IMG submission 206723) | Soil microbial communities from Loxahatchee National Wildlife Refuge, Florida, United States - Lox_Sample_2.4 | ecosystem: Environmental > Terrestrial > Soil > Wetlands | place: USA... | reverse complement strand
GCGGGGGCCGCGCAACCGGGGAGCCCGGGCCGAGGCCCGCAAGCTGGGCCCTGCAGGGCCCGCGAACAGGGACGGCCCGGGGAAGTTGATCAGACCGAGACCAGGTCACACACAAAGATCAGGGTCTCGCCCGGCGCGATCGTGCGCCCGGCGCCGCGGTCCCCGTAGGCCAGGCCCGGAGGAATGACCAGCTGCCGGCGGCCGCCGACCTTCATGCCCTGCACCCCCTGATCCCAGCCGGCGATGACCTGCCCAGCACCGAGCTGGAACGACAGAGGTTCGCCGCGGTCCCAGCTAGCGTCGAATTCCTCACCCGTGGAGTATGCGACCCCGACGTAGTGAACCTCGACCCGGTCACCCGGGTTCGCCGCGGGGCCGTCACCTTCCCAGATGTCGGTGATTTCCAGTTCGGCTGGCGGCTCGCCGCCGGGAAAGTCAATCTCAGGCTTGCCGACGCTCATAGTCGCCTCTCTCCATAGATCTATCCGCACGCCGGCCCAGCCGGGCAGCCGTGCAACCGCCCCCGGGTGAGCCCGCTCCACTTCGCGCAAGGTTATGCCGCCGCGCCCCCGCCGTACCCGCAACCGCGGGAAGCCATGCCGCAGCGGCCCCGACGAAGCCCAGTCACACCCACTGGCCGGTGAGCTGCTGGCTGAGCGCCTCGGCCAGCAGCGGTACTACCTCGTGCCAGTCACCCACGATGCCGACATCGCAGTGTGCGAACACCGGCGCCGACGGGTCGTTATTGATCGCCACGATCGTGCGGGCGCCGCGCACGCCGACCATGTGGTTGAACTTTCCGCTCGCACCGACCAGCACATACAGGTCGGGCGCGATGGCGTGCCCGGTGAGCCCAATCTGCCGGGCGTGCGGCAGCCAGCCCTCGTCGGTGATCTTGCGTGTCGCGCCGAACTCCGCTCCCAGCGCGACGCGTAGCGGTTCGAGGGCGGCGAGCTCGTCCCTGCGGACGCCACGACCGACACCCAGGACGGCCCGCGCCGCCTGAAGCACGCCGATCTGGTCGTCCGTGCCCCCCCTTTCGATGACCACCCGCGGCTCGGCCGGCGACATCGCGGGCGCGATAACGATCTCCGCAACGGGTCGCGGCACAAGTGTTGCGAGGATGCCGGGCCGCACAGTGGCCAGCTGGACAGCGGTGCCGGACGTGATCGCCGCGACGAAATGCCCGCCGAACGCCGGCTTCCACGCCACTAGCCGGCCGTCGTCGCAATCCAGTTCCACGGCATCTCCGACCAGGCCGGAGCCAGTCGCCGCGGCGATGCGGGAAGCAACCTCCCGGCCCCACATGGTCCCGGGCGCGAGCACCGCCCAGGGTGGCCGGCTGCGTACCCATTCGGCACCGGCGCAGGCGGCGACCTCCTCGGACTCGGCGGCCGGGACCGGCACGATCTCGTCCGCGCCCCACCGGGAGAGCTCGTCTGACTCCTCGGGTTCCGGCCCGAGCACCACCACGCGCGCGGCGCGCTGGTGCGCGAGGACTGCCGCAGCGCCGAGCAGTTCGCGGGTGGTAGCGGGATGCCCCGGTTCGGCCAGCACCGCAATGTCGGCGCGAGGACCGGCGACCGGCGGCGGTACGGCCCCGCTCGGCGGCGGAGCTGTGCCGATCGAGCCGTTGGCCCGGATGAGGTCGGCGGCTTCGCCCACCTGCCGGTCGAGCGGGCCGCTCAGCACCAGGCGCTGGCGTTCGATCTCCAGGATGCGAATCTGCCCGACCCGGGTCGGGCTGCCGTCCTGGCCCCAGGGGCCGGGGCCGAGGTCGGCGGCGGTGAGGGTGCGAATCCGGCTCGCGTCGACCTGCGCGCGGACTTCGACGGGGACCTTGCACGGCTCGCACAGCCGCTCAGCGCACGACAGCACGGCGGGCAACGGCACGGTGATCTCCCGCCAGCCGTCGTCGCGTTCGGACCGAACGCGTGCCGTTGCGGCGGTGACATCGAGCGTTCGCGCCGCTGCGGCGAACGGCAGGCCGAGCAACTCGGCGAGCTGGGGCCCCACCTGGCCGGTGTCGGCGTCGACGGAATTGCGGCCGAGCAAGATCAGGCCGAACGGCCCCTCACGCTGGATCACGGCGGCCAGCGCCCGTGCGGACGCGAGCGTGTCGGAGCCGGCGAAGGCGGGGTCGCAGACGTGCACACCGTCGTCGGCTCCCCAGGCGATCGCCTCGCGCAGAACGTCCTGCGCCGCAGCGGGACCGAGGGTGATCGCGGTCACGGAGCCGCCGGACGCGCGGGCCAGCTCGACACCCTTGCTGACCGCGCGCCGGCAGTAGGGATTCATCTCCCCTTCGCCGTCACGCCGCAGCCGTCCTTGCTGGTCGAGCGACATCTGCTCGAACACGGGGACCTGTTTGATCAGCACCGCGATCCGCAGCACCACCGCCCTAGCCTGCCCGTCGCCAGCTGCTGTCGCGCAGGATTTCGGCCGAGACAATGGTGTCCAGGGAGAACGGGTACGACAGGTCCTGGCGATGTTCGGACAGGTGCCGGTGAGCCTGCAACGCGGCACCGGGCGAATCACCAGCCGATATCAGCTCGACCAGCGCGGCATGCTCGTCCAGGCTCTCCTTGCGACCCGGCCGCGCGCTCAGAGTCTGGAACTCTTCCCGGGTTGACTCCGGTCTTGGCCGGCCACTCAGCCAGCGCACATGCTCGGTCCACATGGTCTCCAGCGTGCCGACCACGATCCGCATCGTCTCGTTCCCGCAGTTGTCCACCATCTCCTGATGAAATCGCCGGGCCACCGCCGCGTAGGCGGGCGGGTCATCCAGCAGCCTGGCGCTCTCCTTCACCGTCGCCCGCAATATCCGCACCACCGTCCGTTTGCGATCCCGCCGCAGCGCGCACTGAGCCGCACACGCCGGATCCAGGTGCGCCAGCGCGTTACCCACATCCCCGATCGGCACCGAACGTGATTGCAGCACCATCCCCAGCATGTACGCCACCTTCGACGCCACCGGGGCATGCACGATCGCGCCCCCCACGTTGCCCCGCTTCACCGTCACCAGCCCCTCGGTCTCGAGCACCCGCAACGCCTCGCGCACCGACGGCTGGCTCACGCCGAACTGCTCCAGCAGATCCTCCTGCTTGGGCAGCGTGTCACCATCGGCGAACTCCCCCGACAGGATCCGGTTGCGCAACTCCCCCGCGATGATCTCCGACAGCCTCGGCAAATGATGCTGCTCAACGGCCCCGGCTTTCACTAGATCTCCATGGCCGCTCGGGCACCCTCCACCGTGGCGTGCATGATCCGCCGGGGAGCGAGAGCGTCGCCGACCAGGCGTATCTCGGGCACCTTGCCTTCGAGCTGGAGCGCCAGGCGGTCGTTCGGGACCATCCCGCACGCCAGCACCACGGTCGTGCCGTCGAGCCGGGCCTGGTCGCGGGTCAGCGTGTTCTCGACCACGGCGCCGGTCCCGGCCACCGAGACCAGCTTGGTGTTGAGCTTTACCGCCACTTTCTTGTTAGCCAGGCGGTGCAGGAGGGGGAATCGCGTCCCATCTTCGGCTCCGTGGGCGAAGTCGAGCTGCTCACTCAGCAGCGTGACATCCTTTCCCTGGTCGGCGAGGAACTCAGCAATGGTGGGCGGGCCGAGCTGGTTATCGTGCCCTCCCACGACCACAACCCGGTCGGTCCGCACCGGGGCACCTTGCAGAAGATCGAGGCCCTGCACGACGTGGGAGGCGCCGATCCCGGGGACGTCCGGCACCATCGGCAGCCCTCCGGTGGCGACCACGACCACGTCGGGCCCGAAGTCCACCAGATCCCCGGCAACGACGGTGTTTCCCAGCAGGAACGTAATGGGCAGGCTCTTCAGCACCGTCTCGAAGTAAGCAGAGTGGTCACGCAGGTTGCTGCGGTTGAGGCCCCGGGCCAGGATCCGGGGGAGTCCTCCGATCTCCCGGGACTGATCACACAGGTAGACGTCATGACCCCGGAGGGCGGCGACGCGGGCCGCTTCCAGGCCGGCGGGACCGGTGCCGACGACGACCACCCGCCGGCGGACCGGGGCCGGCACGATCTCCATCTCGGCCTCCCTGGCCGCGGCGGCGTTGACCGCGCAGGTCACCGGGACGCGGTGGCGCCCGATGGCGTGGCACTCGGACAGGCCCAGGCACATCCGGATCTCGAGCGAGCGGCCCTCCCGGGCCTTGTTGGGAAACTCGGGATCGGCGATCAGAGCGCGCACCATCCCCACCATGTCAGCGATCCCGTCGGCCAGGATGCCTTCAGCGATGGAGGGGTCGACGATCTTCCCCGTCACGAACACGGGCACGGTGGATTGCTGCTTCACCGAGTAGGCCGCGGCTGCATTGAACGCCGGCTCCCGGAACCAGGGACTCACGTAGGCGCCTTCGAAGCCGTCTCCGAGCCCCGAGTAGCTGCCACCGCTCACGCTTATGTACTGGACATGCGGTGTGAGGAGGGCGGCGATCTCGCCCAGCTCCGCGATCGTTATGCCCCGCTTCTCACCGTCACCGTCGACGCCGATCCTGATCCCGATGGGGAAGTCATCGCCGACCAGCTTGCGGGCGGCCGAGACGATGTCGGCGACGATCTGGACCCGCCCCGCCCGGGTGGCCCCCCAGCGGTCGGTCCGGCGGTTGAAGTACGGGGAGAGGAACTGGTTGACCAGGTATCCGTGAGCGCCGTGGATCTCGGCCGCGTCGAAACCGGCGGCGCGCACCCGCCGGATCCCCTGGGCGAAACCTAGGACGATCTCCTCGATCTCGGCTGCGCTCAGGGGATGAGGCATGGCCGCCTCGTAGGGGTCGAGCACCGCCGAGGGGCCGAACACCGGGGCCAGGGCCTGCTGGTGACGGGCGGCTCCCAGGTTGAACACCTGGGCGAAGCACCGGGCCCCTTCGGCGTGGATCACCTCGGCCCGCTTGGCCAGGTGCGGTATCACGACCTTGTCATAGAACGCGATGCCCTCAGCGGAGACGGGCGAGAGGCCTTTCTCATCCCACTCCGGGGATTCCTTTGCCCGGCCCGGGCCGATGGCGTAGCCGTAGAGGCCGTGAGCGGCGTGCACCCCCATCAGGCCGACGCCGCCCCGGGCCCGCTCCTGGAGGTACCGAAGGTCCCGGTCGTCTCTCAGGCCGGTGCCGTGCGAGGTGTTGACGATCCGGTTGCGGACCGTGAAGTTGCCGATGACCAGCGGTTCGAACAACCGCCGGAATCCGGTCTCCGCCCCGTGCTCGCTGACGGCGGTCACCGCGGCACCGACCCTTCCCGCTCGCTCAGCCCGAGCGCCTCGAAGCCGGCGCTCATCTCGGCCAGGGCGTCCGCACCCGGAAGCACGTAGGGCTCACGGATGACGCCATTGCCGCCCGGCAGGCCCAGTACGTTCAGCCCCATCTTCACCCAGCGGGCGGTCGACGGTGCCCAGCGGCTGACCAGGCTCTGCAGCCGAGTCATCCACACCAGGAGGTCGCCGACGCGGTCCTGATCGTTGCCGGCTATGGCGTCGGCGAAGGCCCGGGACAGGCGCGGGACCAGATTCGGTTCGGCGGCCAGGCATCCGGATCCGCCGGCGTAGAGGGTGGGCAGCAACTGGTGCATCCCGGCGTACAGCTTCGGCGATACCCCGGCGTCCTGGAGGGCGCCGGACAGCGCGACGAAGTAGTCCAGCGGCGGACCCATGACGTTGATGGCCTCGATCGACCGGTACTCCTTGGCCAGCTTGACGAGCAGCGGGATCGGTGTCACATACCCGACCGAGACGTGCACGGAGATGGCCGCCGGGTGGTCAAGTCGCTCGAGCAGGAACCGGTAATAGCGCTCCTGCTCCGGCGCGGTCGGGATCATCCCGTGCCCGGCGTCGAGTGGGTAGAGCTGCACCAGGTCGACGCCGGCCCGGGCCGCTTCGGTGGCCAGGACCAGCATGTCCGTGGCGGTCCGGGCCTCCCTGGGGTTGGCCGCCACCGGCACCCTGCCGCGGCAGGTCTCGACGCCGACCTGGTACAACTCCGCCAGCTCCGCGACGGTCAGGGCGTGGCCTTCCCCGGCTCCCCCGCTGCCGAGGTACACGCCCACGTTGGCCTGGCACATCAGGTCGAGCAAGTCGCGATAGGCGTCGAGGTCCAGGTTCGCTCGTTCGTCGAAGGGGGTGGCGACCATGCAGTACACGGTTATGTCGCCGGCGCTCTTCACGGCGTCACCGTGGATACCTCGGACGGGAGGTCCCCGAAGTACATCGAGAAGAACTCCTCGTGCGACTGCTGGAACTCCTCAATGCTCATATCTCTCACGACCCGCCCTTGAGCCAGGACCATCACCCGGGAAGCGATGGCCACCACCCTCTCGGGGCTGGGCTCAACCAGCACCACCCCCATCCCCCGGTCCCGCAGCTCGCGTATGGCGTCGTAGATCCGGTCGGCGACGGCTGGGGCCAGGCCGAGGGACGGCTCGTCGAGCATCAGCATCTCCGGGGAACGCATCAGTGCCCGCCCGATGGCCAGCATCTGCTGCTCACCACCGCTGAGCGAGCGTGACACCTGGGCCTTGCGGTCAGACAGGACAGGGAACAGGTCGAAAACCTTCTGCAGGTTGCCGGCGTACTCGGCCTTCGACCTCTTCTTGGCCAGATGGCCGCCGACCTCCAGGTTCTCCAGGACGGTCAGGGGCTCCAGCATCCCCCGGCCCTCCGGCACCAGGCTGAGCCCGGCCGCGGCCACCTTCTGCGGCGGCAGTCCCCCGATCTTCGCGTCCTTCCAGGTTATGGTCCCTGACGTGGGCTTCAGGATCCCGGCGATGGTCTTGAGCAGAGTGGACTTGCCGGCTCCGTTCGCCCCGACCACGCTGACGCACTGCCCGACCCGGCAATCGAGCCTCACCCCGGCGAGCACCCGCACGGCGCCGTAGCCGGACGTGAGGTCCCTAACTTCCAGCATTTGGAACCTGCCTCCGCGCTCGCTTGACCGATTGTGAGTCCCGGACCCCCTTGATCAGACTCGGTCCGACCAAGGTGACGAAGATGACCACGTACAGGACGAGATCCGGGTACTGGCTGGTCCAGTAGTAGGAGACGAGGATCTCAACGAAGCCCATGGCGTAGCCGGCCGGAATCACGCCGCTCATCCTGCCCAGGCCACCCACCAGCGCCGCCAGCATCCCGTAGGTCGCCAGTTCGATCCCGGTCGAGGTGGACACCCCGTTGAGTGGTGACACCAGGATCCCGGCCATGGCGGTGATCACCCCGGCCAGGCTGAAGGCGAACGAGACCACCAGCCGGTTGTTAACCCCCTGGAGGCTGGTGACAACCGGATTGGCTGCTGTCGCCCGCAGGTACAGCCCGACGGTGGTCTTGCGGGTGAGCAGCCATAGCAGTATGTACAAGACAATGGCTCCGCCTACCGCCGTCATCTGCCCGTAGGTGATGACCGCCGTGCCGATCCGGACGAAGCCCGAGCCGAAGAACGCCGGCGCGGGCAGTATGGTCGACCCCCATAGCCGGTTGGCGATCTCCTGGATAACGATGCTGGCGGCCACGGTGCCTAGCACCGAGGCTTGAAGGTTGCCGTGGGTGAATCCACGGTTCATCACCGGGCTGATGATGCCCCGTTCAATGACCAGGCCCATGGCGGCACCGATGGCGCAGGCGATCAGGACCGCCGGGACGATGTGGTAGCCGTGGGCGAAGAGCTCGGCGTAGACGAACGCCGCCACCATGTACATCTGGCCCTGGGCGAAGTTGATCGTGCGCAGGGCGACGAAGCACAGGTTGTAGCCCAGGCCTACCAGGGCATACGCCGAACCGAGGACCAGGGCGGTCGCGATGATTCCGATGGCGGCGCTCACTGCGGACCCCGCCCTCTGTCCGCGGGCACCGGTTTGGGCGCGGGCGCCTGTCCCGGCGGCTCGCCCGGCTGGACCGCTTCCGCCCCCGCCCCGCCGTTCAGCTCGGCCGATTGCCGGCCCAGGTAGGCCTCCTGGACAGCGGGCGACGCCAATATCTCGGATCCGGTGCCCGCGGCGATGACACTTCCGTGGTCCATCACAATGATGCGGCTGCAGATGCCGGTGACGAAGGGGACGTTGTGCTCCACCAGCAGCATGCCCAGTCCCATGTCGCGCAGTCCGCCGAGCACCTGGCCCGCCTTGTCGATCTCCGCCGGGTTGAGTCCGGCGGTCGGCTCGTCCAGAAGCAAGTACCGGGGTGAAGTGACCAGGGTCCGGGCGATCTGGAGCAGCTTCTGGTCCCCGTAGGGGAAGTCGGACACCCGGCGGTCAGCCGCGCCGGCCAGGCCGACCAGGCTCAGCACCTGGAGGGCCTCCTGGCGAGCGGCGCGCTCGCGCGACGTGTAGCGCGGAAGCGCCAGCGCGGAGAAAACGGACCGCCCACGGAACGTCAGGTAGCTGCCGATCAGAACACTCTCGAGGGCGGTCAGGTCCCCGAAGTCTTGCTTCTCCTGGAACGTCCGGGCGATTCCCAGGCCGGACCGGTCCGACGGTTTCATAAAGGTCAGGCACTGATCTCCCAGCCAGACCTGACCCGACGACGGGCGGACGAAGCCGCTTATGGCGTTGAACAAGGTCGACTTACCGGCCCCGTTGGGCCCGATCAGGCCCACGAACTCGCCCGGCTGGACGTCGAAGGTGACGTCGCTGGCCGCGGCGACGCCCGAATACCGGACGGTCACGCCCTCGACACGGATCGGACCCGTGGGCCCGCGCTGTTCACCAGCCTCCGATTGCGGCAGCGACACCGGGGGTGCGTTCGCCGCGGAGGCGTCCACCGGGGACTGGCGGGACTCGTTGCGCACCGTCCGCGGCAGTGTCGCCCAGCGGTAGTACAGGTCCTGCACGGTCCCGACCACGCCTTTCGGAATGAGACGGAGCGCCACCAGCAGGATGGCCCCGTAGATGAGGGCGGAGTTGGTCGAGAACCCGGACAGCAGCTGGGGAACCTCCACGATCAGAAGTGCTCCCACCACCGCCCCGGGGATCCCGAGGGCACCTCCCACCACCGCCCCGACCAGGATCGACAGCATGGCGTTCAGGTCGAACGAGTCCGGCGAGATGAAGCCGAAGATGGGGGCGAACAGGGCACCGGCCAGCCCGGCGAACCCCGAGCTCAGCAGGAACGCCCACAGCTTCTGCCTGGCTACGTTGACGCCCACGCTCTCGGCGACCTGTTCGTTGATCCCCAGGGTGCGCCACGTCCGGCCGATGGCGCCGGTGACGATGTTGTGGGCGACCCACAGCGCGCAGACCGTTATCACCAGCGTCATGAGGAGAAAATCGCTGAACGAATTGAACGGCAGGGGTATGCCGCCGAGCCCGTCCGCACCGCCCGAGACCGACCCGGTGAGCTGGACCAGGTCGTCGAAAACCAGGGGCAGCACGAAGCTGGCGATGGCCAGGTAGAAGCCGGAGAGGTTGACCAGACCGCTCGAAAAGACCCACGAGCTGATGACGCAGGTTGCCACGGAGACGAGGGCGGCCAACCCGAACGGCCACCCGTGGATGGCCAGGATGGCGGTCATGTACGCGCCCACCCCGAAGAAGAAGCTGTGGGAGAAGACCATCTGGCCGGTCACCCCGAAGATGACGTTGAAACCGGCCAGCATGATGGCGTCGGCAGCGATCCAGGCGATGGTCTCCTGGTTGAAGGACGACATCCCCATCGCGGGGATGAGCACGCAGATGACCAGCAGCAGCAGGAAGACAGCGTGTCCCCTCCCCACGCTCTTCGGAAGCGGGGCGCGCCCGTTGGCCGATCGCCAGCGTTCTATCCAGGTCACGTCTGCGCTCCCCTTCCTCGGCCGGTCAGCTTTGGTTCGGCCGCGTGGACCGCCCGGGGCGAGTGGAGTTGCCCCGGCGGCCCAGCGCGGACTGTCGGTTACTTGACGCTGGCGGGATTGAACGGCCCCAGTGACCCGTTGTTCGTAACCTGGTCGAAGGTGTAAGCGGCGGGGGTCCGGTAGGCGTCGTGCGTCTCGCCCGCGCCCGGGGAGAAGCTGATCTTGTAGCCGGGGCCGCCGCCGAGTGTGGGGACGTTGCGGAGGCCGTTCATGGCCTTGAGCAGCGCTGCCCGGCTGTCGGTGGCACCTGGCTTGCCCAGCGCCGCGGCCAGGATGTGGATGGCGTCCCACCCTTGCACCTGTCCGTAGCTGAGAGCCTCGTGATAAACGCGCCTGTCCTCGGCCGCCAGCGCCTTGACCCCGGGCTTGCTGTAGTCGACGAAGCTGTTGGTGATGGCGCCCTGGTCAACGCCCGGTCCGTCCACGGTCGTCTCGCCGGGAATGACGCAGTCCGGGCAGAAAACGGTGATCTTGGACATGTTGACGCCGAGCTGCTCCAGGCCCTGGAGCGGGGCATCGACCTCGCCCCCCTGCTGACCCCCGTCGAAGATGGCCTGCGGCTTGTAGTTGTAGAGCTTCTGTATTTCGGCCGTGTAGGACGGCTGGGTTGCCGACACGCTGATGATGTACGGGTTGAGGTGGGTGTATTTCTTTATCAGCGCGATCGACGTGGCGTCGGACGAGGCGAACGTTGGGTCGTTGTCGTCCCACATCGCCAGCCGCTTGACGTGCAGGCGGGTGAGGATGCCATAAAACTCCTGCTGCGCCAGCGTGTAGTCCATCGACACCCGGAACTCGTCCGGGTAGGTGATCCCTACGTTGGTCCAGCTGAACGAGATGAAAGGTATGCCAGCCCGGTTGGCGATCGGGTCGGTGGCATTGGCTTCGGCATCGAATATTGGACCGGTCGTGGCTATCACGCTCGAGTTGTCAACCAGCTGGGTCTCCAGCGCGGCAGCCTCAGCGGGGTTGCCGCCGCTGTCATAGGAGAGGAGCTTGAGCGGCCGCCCGTGGATCCCGCCGGCCGCGTTGATGGCTTTGACGGCCATCTCCTCACCGTGCAGCGTGGGCAACGAGAACGATCCGTCGAAGCCGCTCAGGCCGGCCACGTAGCCGATCTCGATCGGTGCCCCCTTCGCCGACCCGTCGCCACTCGCCCCTGCGTTGCCCGAACTGCTACCGCAAGCGCTGACCAGAGCGACGACAGCCGCCAGGGCCACGTATCTCCACCACCGCGTGACGTTGTACAACATGGCTTTCCCTTGCTTTCTTGGTCACGTCAACAGATGGCCTGAACCAGCCGCACTGCTTCGTCGAGCAGTGAGGCGGCGTGATCCAGCGAAGTTATGAACTGACCGAGGGGAGGCAGTTGCACGACCTCCGCCCCGGCGTCCACGTAGGGATCCGCGCCTCTGACCGTCGCCGCCAGGTCCGCCCGCCCTTGTCGGTCCCGGACGGCTGGCAGCGAGGCACGGATCGTGAACGAGCTAGGGTCCCGGCCCCTGTCGGCCGCCAGCTTGCGGAGAAGCTCGGCTCCCTGGCGGATTTCATCGGGGCTGGTACCTCCGATCGGGCTCCAGCCATCCCCCAGCCGCGCTATCCGGGACATGGTGGCGACGGTGGGTCCTCCTGCCAGCCAGATCGGCAGGGGATCCTGAATCGGCGTGGGCGAGCTGTACATGTCGCGGAACGACACAGTCTCTCCCTCGTAGGTGGAAGGTCCTCCCCGCCACAGAACCCGGCAGGCGCCGATCGTCTCCTCGAGTCGCCGGCCCGGGCGCTGGCTGGAAACGCCTAGAGCCGCAAACTCCTCGGCGTGCCAGCCGACGCCCAGACCGAGATCGAGCCGCCCGCCGCACAGCACGTCGACCGTGGCCGCCGTCTTGGCCAGCAGGGCTGCGGGCCGGACGGGGGCGATCAGGATGTTGGTCGACAGCCGGCACCGGGTCGTGACGCCTGCCATGGCGGCCAGGGCCGCCAGGGGCTCGGGGTATTCCTCGTCGGGCGGAAACGGAAAGGACCCGCCACCGGAACTGGCTGTCCCAGCTGCGCTGGGGTGGCCGGTGATCTCCCGGGCCAGCAGCACGTGCTCGCTCAGAACGACCTGGCTGACGCCGGCGTTGTCGGCGACGGAGGCCAGGGTCAGCAGATCGGCCACCTTCGGACGGGTCCAGCCGCCGAGGTGGGACAGGGTGACTGCCAATCGGATCCCGGGCCCGGCCGACATGGCCTACTCGGTGTCTTCGCCGGATCTCACGGACGCACCAAACCTGGTCAATTGCCCAGGCCCAGCAGCCGCTGGGCGTTGCCGGCCAGGATGGCGTGGGCCTCGTCCGCGGGCACCCCCGCGAACGCTGCGTGGATGGTCTTCCAGGAGTAGGGCCAGTCGGACGTGATGTG
>Ga0335075_10013654_pt1 | contig 12226 bp, 11 predicted proteins | sample Lox_Sample_24_FD_206723 | JGI IMG/M metagenome (GOLD analysis project Ga0335075, IMG submission 206723) | Soil microbial communities from Loxahatchee National Wildlife Refuge, Florida, United States - Lox_Sample_2.4 | ecosystem: Environmental > Terrestrial > Soil > Wetlands | place: USA... | reverse complement strand
ACGGAGAGAGCCTGATCGAGGCGATGCAGAGCCCGCGGCAGCGGGCAATCCTCGATCGGATGACCAGCGTGATGACTTTGGTCGAGGGCCATGGCGATTACGTCATGGACGCTGTGGGGCCGGCGGTAGTTCCGTCAGTCGCCGAGATCAGAGCCAAATTCTCGGCACGTCGCGGGTCAGCTGGCCGGATCGAGCAAGCCATCCGGCGGGTGCTCGGCATCGACCTGAAGATGAGGCAGTACGAGCAGGGCGCACGGTTCGTCAAGACGGTCGTCGACGAGGCCGGAATGGCAACCTTTAACAAGGTATGGACCTCGCCGGACACTTTGCCGACAAAAGAAGAGCTGCAGGATCCGCGGGCGTGGCTGACTCGCGTTGATGGCGGCAGCCAGGCGGCGAGCGCGGCAGACTCAACTACGGCAGACTGAGGGTTCCGCGGTGGGCCCGCATCCTGCGGTGGCTGCGGTCAGGCATGCGGTGCGGGCCAGCCTGGCTGACCTTGAGCCAGGAGCTGTCCTGCTCACGGCGTGCTCCGGCGGTGCGGATTCACTGGCACTTGCGGCCGCGGTGGCTTTCGAGGCACCGAAGGCAGGATTGCTGGCTGGCGGCATCACCGTTGATCATGGCCTGCAGCCCGGCTCAGCGGAGCAGGCCAGACGGGTTACCGGTGTGCTCGAGAAGCTCGGCCTTAGCCCTGTGCTGTCAGTCGCCGTGACGGTGGCTACGCCGCGAGACGCGGGCAGCTACCCGGGCCCGGAGGCGGCCGCACGGTCCGCCAGGTATGCGGTTCTCGAGGAGGCCGCCGAGCGCGAGGGCTCGTGGCTGATGCTCGGACACACGCTTGACGACCAGGCCGAAACGGTGCTGCTTGGCCTGGCACGCGGCTCCGGGCCGCGTTCGCTGGCAGGTATGGCGCCGGTAACCGGTCGTTACCGGCGTCCCCTGCTGGGCCTGCGCCGGTCGGAAACCCTCGCCGCCTGCGCGGCTCAGGGCCTGCAGGTGTGGGACGACCCGCAGAACAGCGATCCGGCGTTCACGCGTGCCCGGGTCAGGGGCCTGATGCCCGCCCTGGAGGAGGCACTAGGGCCGGGGGTGCCGGAAGCTCTGGCGAGGACCGCAACCCTGCTGCGGGCAGATGCCGATGTACTTGACGCGCTAGCGGCCGCCGAGGCCGGCCAGCTCGGCGGCCTGGCGGAGGCGGAGGCGGGGGGATGGCCAGCCGATGCGCTCGCCCGGCTGCCCGCGGCGATCCGGCTACGGCTGCTGCGCAGTGCAGCGCTCGCGGCCGGGTGCCCTCCTGGCGCGCTGTCTCAGCGTCATATCACCGGCCTGGACGAGCTGGTCACCAGCTGGCACGGGCAGCGCTGGACGGACCTGCCCGGTGGCATCAGGTGCCGCCGCAGGTATGGGAAGCTGATCTTCAGCACAGCCGGGGGTCCGGGGATCGCCACCCGTAAGAACACAGCCGGGGATTCGGGGGTCGCTCGCTCCGGCAGCAGCGCAGCGCGATCGGAGGACGCTGGTGGACGCGAATGACATGGGGTCTGACCTCAAAGAGGTCTTGATTACGCAAGAGCAGTTGCATCAGCGCGTCGGCGAGCTCGCCGCTCAGATCGACGCCGATTATGCTGACCGCGAACTCCTGCTCGTCGGCGTGCTCAAGGGCGCCGTGATGGTAATGGCTGATCTCGCACGCGCTATGCACTTGCCTGTGCAGATGGACTGGATGGCAATCTCCTCCTACGGATCAGGCACGAAATCCTCCGGTGTCGTGCGGATCCTGAAGGACCTCGACGCCGACATCAGCGGTCGTCACGTCCTGGTTGTGGAGGACATCATCGATTCGGGCCTCACGCTGTCCTGGCTAATGGGCAACCTTCGCTCCCGTGAGCCGGCCTCGGTGTCTGTGTGCGTTTTGCTGCGCAAACCGACGGCCGCCAGGATGAACGTGGATGTGGCTTACACCGGATTCAACATCGAAGACGCGTTCGTCGTGGGGTACGGGCTCGATTACGCTGAAAAATACCGTAATTTGCCATTTATCGGAACTCTCGCCGAGCACGTATACCGGTCGCCAGCAGGCTAACCGCAACGCTGCCCGCCGGCGGGAACCGAGTCGGCGATGATTTTCGTTAACCTGGGTAAGAGGCGTAACACGGCCGCCATTGCCCCTGTGCGGCCTGCCGCGTGTCAGCTATGGCTGGCGCGGTGTACCGTCGAGTATTCCTGTGCCGAGCGCGGGAAGAAACCGCCGCGCATCCGCGCTGGATAACAAGGCAGCCCCGCCTGGACGGCGAGGCATGAGGCTCGTCAGGAGGGACCGGCCGGACCTGTGGGCCGTTCATCGATGGATCTGAAGCGCATTTTCCGCGGCTGGGTGCTCGCCATCCTCTTTGTCGCGATCATCCTGGTGATCCTGTACAAGCTGGTCAATACGGGACCCGTGTACACGCAAGTCCCCACCTCGCAGGCGATCGCAGCGATCGACAGCGGCAATGTTAAGTCGGTCACGCTGACCGACGTCGATCAGATCATCCAGCTGACCACGAAGAGCGGCCAGAACTGGGAGTCTTCGTGGGTCGGCGGGCAGGGTACTCAGCTCGCCAACACGCTCCAGCAGGAGGTCAAGACCCACAAGCTGTCAGCCGGCGTCTACACCGTGAAGGTGCCCAAGAGCAGTGGGTTCTGGACGCTGATCTTCAGCTATCTGCCGTTCCTGATCATCTTCCTGCTGTTCATCGTGTTCCTGAACCAGATGCAGGGCGGCGGCTCGCGGGTCATGAACTTCGGGAAGTCCAAGGCCAAGCTCATCACCAAGGACACGCCCAAGACCACCTTCGCTGACGTGGCCGGCGCCGACGAGGCGATCGAGGAACTTCAGGAGATCAAGGAGTTCCTGCAGAGTCCCGGCAAGTTCCAGGCCATCGGCGCCAAGATCCCTAAGGGCGTGCTGCTCTACGGTCCTCCAGGAACGGGCAAGACGCTGCTCGCCAGGGCCGTGGCCGGCGAAGCAGGCGTACCGTTCTACTCCATCTCCGGTTCGGACTTCGTCGAGATGTTCGTCGGCGTCGGCGCCTCCCGAGTGCGCGACCTGTTCGAGCAAGCCAAGGCGAACGCGCCAGCCATCGTCTTCGTGGACGAGATCGACGCGGTCGGGCGGCACCGCGGTGCCGGCTTCGGCGGCGGGCACGACGAGCGCGAGCAGACGCTGAATCAGCTGCTCGTCGAGCTCGACGGATTCGACACCAAGGGCGGCGTCATCGTGATCGCCGCCACGAACCGGCCAGACATCCTCGACCCGGCGCTGCTGCGTCCTGGCCGGTTCGACCGGCAGATCGTGGTCGCGCAGCCTGACCTGGCGGGCCGCAAGGGCATCCTGCGGGTGCACGCCCGCGGCAAGCCATTCGCGCCCGACGTCGACCTGGACGTCATCGCGCGCCGCACTCCCGGATTTACCGGTGCCGACCTCGCGAACGTGATCAACGAGGGCGCGCTGCTGACGGCACGGGCAAATCAGACTCAGATCCAGATGGCCTCGCTAGAGGAGGCCATCGACCGGGTGACGGCTGGGCCGAAGCGGAAGAGCGTGCTGCTGTCGGAGAAGGAACGGAAGATCATCGCTTACCACGAGGGCGGCCACGCCCTGGTGGGGCACGCGTTGCCCAACGCGGACCCGGTCCACAAGATCACTATCATCCCGCGCGGGCGCGCGCTCGGCTACACCGCCGCCGCGCCGGCCGAGGACAAGTTCCTGGTCAGTCGCGCCGAGATGATGGATCAGCTGTCTATGCTGCTCGGCGGCCGGACTGCCGAGGAGCTGGTCTTCCATGAGCCCACTACCGGTGCGGCCAACGACATCGAGAAGGCATCCTCCATCGCCCGCGGGATGGTAGTCGAGTACGGCATGAGCGAGCGCCTCGGTGCGCGCAAGTTCGGCACCGGGGATGGTGAACCGTTCCTGGGCCGGGAGATGTCGCACGCGCGGGACTACTCGGAGGAGATCGCCTCGGCGATCGACGACGAGGTCCGCCGTCTCATCGAGTCCGCGCACGACGAGGCCTGGGAGATCCTCGTCCAGTACCGGGAGGTGCTCGACAACCTGGTGCTTCAGCTACTCGAGCAGGAGACACTGTCGCGCGAGGCTGTGCTGCAGATCTTCGCGCCGGTGCACAAGCGGCCGATGCGCGGCTCGTACACCGGGTACGGCAAGCGGCTGCCGTCGGAGAAGCCGCCGGTCCTGACGCCGAAGGAGCTGGCGCTTACGGCAGCCACCGACGGGAACATGACCCAGTCGCTGGGTAATGGCCAGGCTTCGGCTGCTGGCCTGCCCGCTGCGCCGCCACCGCCCCCGGCCGGTGCTTTCGGGTCGCCGCTTGGTGGTGCCAGCCCGCTTGGTGGTGCCAGCCCGCTTGGTGGTGGCAGTCCGCTCGGCGGGAATCCGCTGGGCGGTGGTCAGAGCGGATCGGACCGGTCGGCCGAAGGCGGCCCCCCAGACGGTGAGGGTCATTGAGCGACGGCGGCTTCGATCTTCAGCGGATCGAGCGCGCAGTTACCGAGATACTGCTAGCAGTTGGCGAGGATCCCGCTCGAGACGGGCTGAGGGAAACCCCGGCCCGTGTCGCGCGCGCGCTCGGTGAGCAGTTTTCTGGCTTGCGCATGCGGCCCGAACAGGTGCTTACGACCGTGTTCGACGCCGATCACGAGGAGATGGTCCTCGTGCGTGACATCGAGTTGTACTCGACGTGCGAGCATCACCTGGTGCCGTTCTTCGGCCGTGCTCACCTTGGCTACATCCCCAATGAGAAGGGCCAGATCACCGGGCTGTCGAAGCTCGCCAGGCTCGTCGACTTGTACGCCAAGCGACCGCAGGTGCAGGAGCGCATGACAAGCCAGATCGCCGACGCGCTCATGACGATTCTCGAGCCGCGCGGAGTTATCGTCATTATTGAGGCCGAGCACTTGTGCATGTCGATGCGTGGCGTGCGGAAGCCAGGCGCTAAGACGGTGACGTCCGCCGTACGGGGGAGCTTCCTCAACTCAGAAAGTACGAGGGCCGAGGCCATGAGTCTACTGACGGATCGCCACTGACCAGGTCTAAGACCAATGCCAGGGTTTGCCCCCGGCCACAGGCGGCGAAGACTACGCTGATGCCCCGTGAGCCGGGGCCTGACCTTCATGTCCGAGATGACAGAGCAAATCGGGCCAGGGCCGGCAGAGCCCGAAACCGGCGGCGAACGGCGAGCGGAGCCATCGGTCATCCGCGGCACCGACCTGCGCCAGCAGCTTCGGTGGGTGCCGCTAGCCGCAGGATTGATGGCCCTGGTGCTGGGTGTCGGCTACATCATCGAAGGCCTGCTGCCGAGCTTTTATGACCGCCGCCTCCGCGGGCTGTCGGACATAGCACCTGGCACGCTGGCTAGCCTCACCAGGACCACCGACATCATCATCGGGTTGTTGCTGCTGATGCTGTCGCACGCCTTGCGCCGCCGCAAGCGCCGGGCCTGGGCCGCGGTCATGACGCTGCTAGCGATCGGTCTCGTCATCCACGCCGGGATCGGGATCGTGGCACATATCATCTGGCCCCAGATCCCGCTGCCGCAACTGCATCCGCTGCCGGCAGCGTTCTCAGGCGCATTGCTGATCGCGCTGTTCTGCTACCGCCGCCAGTTCTACGCCGTCGGTGACCGGCGCACGAGGTGGCGCGCGCTGTGGGCGCTGTGCGGTCTGCTGGTGGCTGACGCGATCATCGGCCTGATCTATATCACGGTGCTCGGGGGTCTGACCGGCGGCTATACGATGCGGGACCGCCTCTACTCGGTCCTGATGAATATGGCCGGATTCTCCGGTCCTGTGCAATTCAGGACCGAACTCCAGCAAGACCACTTTAGTTTCGTAACTGGCGGTCTCGGACTATTCACGTTGCTTGTTGCGTTGTTTCTATTCCTCCGGCCTGCCGAGCCGCCCAGTCGGCTGCGGCCCGCCGACTCGGCGCGCATCAGGGCGTTGCTCGAACAGCACGGTGACCAGGATTCGCTCGGGTATTTCGCGCTACGTGACGACAAGAGCATCATCTGGTCTCCGACCGGTAAGTCCTGCATCGGGTACCGCGTTCTGTCCGGAGTGATGCTGGCTAGCGGTGATCCGATCGGTGATCCGGAAGCCTGGCCAGGAGCAATGCACATGTTTCTGGACGAGGCGGCCAGGCACGCGTGGGTGCCGGCTGTCATCGGATGCAGCGAGCTCGGCGCTGAAATCTGGTGCAGGGAGGGCGGCCTGACCGCGCTCGAGCTGGGAGACGAGGCTGTAGTCAGCGTCGCGGACTTCACGCTGCAGGGCCGGGCTATGCGCAACGTCCGTCAGATGGTGAACAGGGTCTGCAAGCAGGGTTACGTGGCCGATGTTCGCCGAATTGCGGACATTCCGCCCGCTGAGATCGCCAGGATGATCCGGCAGGCGGACAGCTGGCGCGGCAGTCCGACCGAGCGTGGCTTCTCGATGGCGCTTGGCCGGGTGGGCGGTCGTGAGGACGGCTGCTGTGTCATCGCGACCGCGACGGAGAACGGCGTGCTGCGCGCTCTCCTGCATTTCGTCCCGTGGGGCAGCGATGGCTTGTCGCTTGACCTGATGCGCCGCGACAGGTCCGCCGCGCCCGGACTGAACGACTACCTGATCGTCGAGGCGGTTAAGGCCGCTTCCGATCTCGGCGTCAAACGAATCTCGCTGAACTTCGCGGTGTTCCGCGCCGCCCTGGAGCGTGGTGAGCGCATCGGTGCCGGGCCGGTGACGCGGGCTTGGCGGGGCTTCCTGCTGTTCCTGTCGCGCTGGTTCCAGATTGAGTCGCTGTATAAGTTCAACGCCAAGTTCTGTCCAGAGTGGGTGCCGCGGTTCCTGGTGTTCCCGAGTACCAGGGACGCACCACGGATCGGATTCGCCGCGCTCGAGGCGGAGGCGTTCCTGGTCTGGCCGACCATCGAGATCCGCAGGATCGCGAGGAAACTTGGCCTCCTGCGGCTCAAACAGCGGTTGGAGAATCCTGTCCGGCGTAATGCGGGTGTGCGGTAACGCCTTAGGGCGGTAGCTGACGAGTTATCTGCGTGGCTGCTCCTTTGCTGGCCGTTATGCGGCTTTGCTGCCACCGGACGCCACGCGTGCCAGAGCCGGCGGCCTCAGGGACGGCTGGAGCAGACGGGATTCCGGCGGTCCCGGCTCCCGGACGGGCACGTAGATTGGCAGCTATGACGGGTGGGGCACACGACGGCGACGCGTGGCCGGCCGCTATCGGCCCGCGCCTGCCCGGCCTGCCTGCCGGAGAGCGCTGCCTTGTCATGGGTGTCGTGAACGTCACGCCGGACTCCTTCTCTGATGGCGGAAACTGGCTCGACCCGGATCGGGCCGTCGCGCATGGTCGTGAACTGGTCAGCCAGGGCGCTGACATCGTCGACGTCGGCGGCGAATCGACTCGGCCGGGCGCCCAGCGAGTGCCCGTGCAGGAGGAGCTGAGCCGGGTGCTGCCGGTTGTATCGGCACTAGCCAGTGCCGGCACCTTCGTCAGCATCGACACAATGCGCGCCGAGGTGGCCGTCCAGGCGCTCGCAGCGGGCGCGCGGATGGTCAACGACGTGAGCGGGGGGCTGGCGGACCCTGACATGACCGCAGTCGTGGCTGCAGCTGGCGTGCCTTACATCGTCGTGCACTGGCGTGGCCACAGCTCGGACATGTACGGACCCGCGGTGTACACCGATGTCGTCGAAGAGGTACGCGCAGAACTCGGGCAGCGCCTCGCGGCCATTACTGCCGCTGGCGTGCGTCAGGACCACGTCATACTCGATCCGGGACTTGGCTTCGCTAAGCGGCCCGAGCACAACTGGCGGCTGCTCGCCGGCCTTGACCGCATCGCCTGCCAGCCTGGTTACGCGGAGCCGTTCCCGGTGCTGGTCGCCGCATCAAGGAAGGGTTTCCTCGGCAAGCTGCTGGCTGGCCAGGACGGGCAGGCGCGGCCGTTCACGCGCAGCGACGATGCCACGGTCGCGCTGACGGCGCTGGCGGTCGCCGCCGGCGCGTGGTGCGTGCGAGTGCACGCCGTGCCCGGCAACATGGACGCCGTGCGAGTAGCCACGCGGTGGCGGCAGGAAACCATGGCGGGCGCGCACTGATGCTGGACCGGATCACGATCAGCGGCCTGCGGGTCCGCGGTTACCACGGAGTCCTGCCGCACGAGCGGGCAGCCGGGCAGGACTTTGTCGTCGACGCCGTGCTATGGCTCGACACCGCGCCCGCGGCGGCCGCCGACGATCTGAGCCTGACCGCCGATTACGGCGCCGTCACCGACCGGCTGGCGGCAATTGTCGCCGGCGAGCCCGTCGACCTGATCGAGACGCTCGCGGACCGGCTCGCTGCCGCGTGCCTGGCGGCGAGCCCGGTGCAGGGCGCTGAGGTCACTGTGCACAAGCCGCAGGCGCCAGTAGGACAAGAAGTTGCCGATATCGCTGTTACCGTCCGCAGGGGCCGGACGTGACCGAGGACAACAGGACCGTGGTGTTCTCGCTGGGCAGCAACCTGGGTGACCGCCTGGCCAACCTCCAGCTCGGGCTCGACGTCCTCGCCTCGAGCGGTCTGGATCTGGTGGCCGTATCGAGCGTCTACGAGACGGATCCAGTTGGCGGTGTGGAGCAAGCGGATTATCTCAACGCCGTGCTGCTCGCCCGCAGTTCGCTTCCGCCCCGTGACATCCTGGCCCGGTGCGCTGCCGCTGAAGCCGCGGCGGAAAGGGTCAGGACGCAGCGGTGGGGCCCAAGGACGCTGGACGTGGACATCATCGCCTGCGGCTGCTTGGTCAGCACCGATCCTGCGCTGACTCTCCCGCATCCCCGTGCTCACGAGCGGGCCTTCGTGCTCATCCCGTGGCTGGAGTTGGACAGCCGCGCTGCACTGCCCGGCTGGGGCCTTGTCGCCGAGCTGCTGAAAACTACACCGGCTGTGCCCGATTCTCCCGACGGAGTGCGGCGGCGGCCAGAGCTCCTGCTCACGCTGCCGGCGCAGGAAGCGGATGCACCATGCAGCTAACTCGTCCCGGCACGCTTGCGGGAATTTTCGCCGTCTGCGCAATCGTCGCCTGGCTGGCGGTGCGCGCGACTTTCCAGAACCTGCCGCTGCTGCCAATCTCGGCCATTCCGGCGCTAGCGGCCCTGGCCATCGCTGAGACTGCCGTGGGCAGGCATGTCCGGGCCAGGCTCACTGGCCGCAGTAGCTCGACTAAGCCGATCGCCCCGATCGGCGTGGCTAGGCTCGTGGCACTGGCCAAAGCAAGTTCGGTCGCCGCGGCGGCACTTGGCGGACTGGCGGCCGGCTATCTCATTTACGTCCTCGGCTCGCTGTACAAGTCGATTCCGGCGCGCGACGCGGGTGTCGCCGGTGCCACGGTCGCCGCGGCAATCGCGCTGATTGCTGCAGCGCTCTACCTGGAGCGGTGCTGCCGCGCGCCCAAGTCGCCAGACGACTCCGACGACGACTCGCAGCGGAGGGACACCTGGCAGTGGCATTCCTGACAGTCCTGAGCTGGCCTGCGTTCGCCCATGGCGGCCTTCGGCCACGCATGGCCCCGGCTGCGGACGGGCGGACCAGATCCGGGAAGATGCTCGGTCAAGAGGACCCAGACAGGGCGGCGACAAGCGGGATGCGGCGTTATCAGTCCAGGCACCGGACCGTTTATGAGTTCTGATCCAGTCGCGGGCACGCAGGGCGGCCTGGCCGGGCAGGAACATCCGGCACGACTTAATGTCGGCGTGATCGGTGCTGGCCGGGTCGGGACCGCGCTGGCCGTTGCCATGCGCCGGGCTGGGCACCGGATAGCCGCCGCGTCAGCGGTGTCTTCGGCGTCCAGGCAGCGCGTCGACCGCTTCCTGCCGGGTACTCCGGTGCTGCAACCCGCAGACGTGATCGGCGCGGCAGACCTGGTGCTGCTCACCGTGCCCGACGATGCCCTGGCCGGCCTGGTGCGAGGCCTCGCCGCGACCGGCGCGCCACTTGCGGGGCGGATGCTGGCGCACACCAGCGGCCTGCACGGCCTGGCAGTGCTGGATCCGGCCACGGATCTTGGCGCACTCCCGCTCGCGCTGCACCCAGTCATGACTTTTACCGGCCGGGCGGACGATGTGGACAAGCTGGCTGGCATCTGCTTCGGCGTCACTGCCCCGACGGTCCTCCGGCCTGCTGCCGAGGTGCTGGTGATGGAGATGGGCGGCGAGCCCGTCTTCATCGCCGAAGCGGATCGCGGCCTGTATCACGCTGCGCTGGCGGGCGCCGCGAATCACCTGGTGACGCAGGTCGTACAGGCAGAGGACTTGCTGACCCGCGCCGGCGTAGCGCAGCCTGCCAGGATGCTCGGGCCGCTGCTGTCCGCAGCGCTCGACAACGCGCTACGGCTCGGGGACGCCGGTCTCACCGGCCCGGTAGCGCGCGGCGACGCTGAGACGGTTGCCGGCCACGTCGATGCGCTGCGCGCCGACGCGCCGGAGGCACTGCCGGCCTATCTGGCGCTGGCCAGGCTGACCGCCACCAGGGCGCTAGCCAGCGGGATGCTCAGCGCGCCGGACGCGCAGCGCCTGCTCGACGTGCTGGCCGAGGCACCCGCATGACGGCTCTGCATCCTGCGCAGCCGCCAGGCAAGGCTCCGCTGCCGGTCCCGATGCTGATCAGGACACGCAAGGGCCTTTTTGCCGCGCGGGCCGCGCTGCCCGAGCCGGTAGTCCTGGTACCCACCATGGGTGCCCTGCACGACGGTCATCGCTCGCCGCTGCGGCTAGGCCGCGAGCTGGCCGGCCCAGACGGCAGCGTGCTGGTGTCGATCTTCGTGAACCCGCTCCAATTCGGGCCGGGCGAGGACTTCGAGCGGTACCCTCGCTGGCTGGAGCAGGACCTTGCGATATGTGCAGAGGAAGGCGTGAGTGCTGTTTTCAGCCCGGACAGGGCGCAAATGTACCCGGCGGAGCCGATGGTCACCGTCAACCCCGGACCGCTCGGGCGAGTGCTTGAGGGCAAGTCGCGGCCGGGCTTCTTCGAAGGCGTTCTGACTGTGGTGCTCAAGCTGTTCCAGCTGACCCGTCCGGACGTTAGCGTTTTCGGCGCCAAGGACGCGCAGCAACTGGCACTCATCAGGCAGATGGTGGCTGACCTTGACCTCGGCGTGCAGATCGAGGCCGCTCCGCTGTTCCGAGATCCGGACGGCCTCGCGGCGTCCAGCCGCAACAGCTACCTGTCGGCGGCGGAGCGAGCGTCGGCGCTGTCGCTGTCGGAGGCACTCGCGGCCGCGAGCGCGCTCGCAGCCCACGGCACGGCGGCGGTGCTGGCCGCGGCCCGCGCTGTGCTGGAGGCCGCAGCGTCGGCAAGCCCGCCGGTCGAGCTCGACTATCTGGCGCTCGTGGACGCCCGCTCATTCGCCGAGGCAGGACTCGGCTACCGCGGCCCGGCGCTGCTGCTGGTAGCTGCAAAGGTGGGTGCCACGCGGCTCATCGACAACATCGGCCTGGAAATCGGCAGCGCTCCGGCATGATCAACCGCCGACTGCTCGCGCCGCCGCCTGGCTGGCGCAAGGACACTGACGTGGTCGTCGTCGGCTCCGGAGTCGCGGGAGTCACGACCGTCCTGGCGATCCGCCGCGCGTTGCCGGCCGCGCGCATCCTGCTGGCCACCAAGTCGGTGCTCGACGACGGCTCTACCCGGTGGGCCCAGGGTGGCGTGGCAGCGGCGCTCGGTCCGGGCGACACGCCGGAGCAGCACATGTCCGACACGCTTACCGCGGGCGCGGGTATCTGCGACGTCCAGGCTGTCCGAGCTCTCGTCACCGACGGACCGGGCGCGGTGCGGAGGCTGATCGAGCTAGGTGCTGAGTTCGACAGGGAACCATCCGGACCACTCTCGCTCACCAGGGAAGGCGGTCACCTGCGACGCAGGATCGCGCATGCCGGCGGTGACGCCACCGGCGCGGAAGTCTCGCGCGCGCTGCTGGCCGCCCTCGCGGAGGCTGGCACGAGTGCCGAGCTTGAGGTCATTGAGCACGCCCTGGCCCTCGACCTGCTGATCACCGACGACGGCAGGACGGCCGGGATCACGCTGCACGTGCTCGGTGAAGGCCAGACTGACGGAGTGGGCGCTGTGCATGCTCCCGCGGTGGTGCTGGCGACCGGCGGTTTCGGGCAGGTCTACCTGGCGACGACGAATCCGCCGGTCT
>Ga0335075_10013653_pt1 | contig 12227 bp, 8 predicted proteins | sample Lox_Sample_24_FD_206723 | JGI IMG/M metagenome (GOLD analysis project Ga0335075, IMG submission 206723) | Soil microbial communities from Loxahatchee National Wildlife Refuge, Florida, United States - Lox_Sample_2.4 | ecosystem: Environmental > Terrestrial > Soil > Wetlands | place: USA: Florida... | reverse complement strand
AAGCTGGTCTCCGAGGTGGGCGTCGGCACGGTCGCGGCGGGCGTGTCGAAGGCGCACGCGGACGTGGTGCTGATCTCCGGGCACGACGGCGGCACCGGCGCCGCGCCGCTGACCTCGCTCAAGCACGCGGGGACGCCGTGGGAGCTCGGCCTCGCCGAGACCCAGCAGACACTGCTGCGCAACAAGCTGCGCGACCGGATCGTCGTGCAGGCGGACGGGCAGCTCAAGACCGGCCGGGACGTGATCATCGCCGCGCTGCTCGGCGCCGAGGAGTTCGGCTTCGCGTCGGCGCCGCTGGTGGTCTCGGGGTGCGTCATGATGCGCGTCTGCCACCTGGACACCTGCCCGGTGGGCGTGGCCACCCAGAACCCGGAGCTGCGCAAGCGGTTCAGCGGCAAGCCGGAGTTCGTGGTGACCTTCTTCGAGTTCATCGCGCAGGAGGTCCGCGAGTACCTGGCCGCGCTGGGGCTGCGGTCGCTCGACGAGGCGGTCGGCCGGGTGGACCTGCTCGATACCGCGCTCGCCGTGTCGCACTGGAAGGCGGCGGGCCTGGACCTGACGCCGGTGCTGCACAGGCCCGCGAACGCGCGCGGCCCGCTGCACCGCGTCACGGCGCAGGACCACGGCCTGGACCGGGCGCTGGACAACACGCTGATCCAGCTCGCCGAGGGCGCGCTTGAGGAGGGCCTGCCGGTCCGACTCGAACTGCCGATCAGGAACGTCAACCGCACCGTGGGCACCATGCTCGGCTACGAGGTGACCCGGCGGTGGGGCGGCGAGGGCCTGCCGCCCGACACGATCACGGTGGCGTTCACCGGGTCGGCGGGGCAGTCGTTCGGCGCGTTCGTGCCGCGCGGCATCACCTTGCGGCTGTGCGGCGACGCGAACGACTACCTCGGCAAGGGGCTGTCCGGCGGCCGGCTGGTCGTGTATCCCCCCGCGGACTCACCGTCTCTGGCGGAAGAACAGGTGATCTCGGGCAACGTAATCGCCTATGGCGCGACATCTGGGGAGATCTTCCTGCGCGGCGTGGTCGGCGAGCGGTTCTGCGTGCGGAACTCCGGCGCGCTCGCCGTCGCCGAGGGCGTCGGCGACCACGGCTGCGAGTACATGACCGGCGGCCGGGTCGTGATCCTCGGGCCGACCGGGCGCAACTTCGCGGCGGGCATGTCCGGCGGCATCGGCTACGTGCTCGACCTCGCGACGGCCCGGCTGAACACGCAGATGGTGGACCTCGATCCGCTTGAAGAACCCGACGTCGCGTTCCTGTTCGACGTGGTGTCGCGGCACCACGCCGAGACCGGGTCCGCGGTCGCCGGGCGGCTGCTCGCCTCGTGGGACGAGTCGGTGGCGCGGTTCTCGAAGGTCATGCCGAAGGACTACAAGCGGGTCCTCGCGGCGGCGTCCGCCGCCGAACGCGAGGGCCGTGACGTGAACGAGGCGGTCATGTCCGCCGCGCACGGATAAGGCGGCGATAGTGGGAGACCCGAAAGGCTTCTTGAAGACTGCCCGGGAGACGCCGCGGCGGCGGCCGGTCGACGTCCGGCTGACCGACTGGCGGGAGGTGTACGAGCCGTTCGCGCGGGAGCGCGCGGAGCGGCAGGCCGCCCGGTGCATGGACTGCGGCATCCCGTTCTGCCATCACGGCTGCCCGCTCGGCAACCTGATCCCCGAGTGGAACGACCTGGTGTATCGCTCCGACTGGGAGGCGGCCGCCGACCGGCTGCACGCGACCAACAACTTCCCCGAGTTCACCGGCCGGCTCTGCCCGGCGCCGTGCGAGTCCGCCTGCGTGCTGGGCATCAACGCAGAACCGGTGACGATCAAGCAGGTCGAGGTGGAGATCATCGACCGGGCGTGGGCGTCCGGCGGGGTGGTGCCGCTGCCGCCCACGACGCTGACCGGGTTCTCGGTCGCGGTGGTCGGCTCGGGGCCCGCGGGCCTCGCCGCGGCGCAGCAGCTGACCCGCGCCGGGCACCTGGTCACGGTCTTCGAGCGCGACGACGCGCCCGGCGGGCTGCTCCGCTACGGCATCCCCGAGTTCAAGATGGAAAAGCGCCACCTGGACCGGCGGATCGCCCAGATGGAGGCGGAGGGAACCCGGTTCGAGTGCGGCGTGGCCGTCACCGCGGCGGACCAGCTGGAGGGCTTCTCGGCGGTCGTGCTGGCCGGCGGCGCGCGGGTGCCGCGCGACCTGCCGGTGGCGGGCCGTGAGCTCGGCGGGATCCACCAGGCGATGGAGTACCTGCCGCTGGGGAACCGGCACGGCGTGTCGTCGCCGATCACCGCGGCCGGCAGGCACGTGGTGATCATCGGCGGCGGCGACACGGGCGCGGACTGCCTCGGCACCGCGCACCGGCAGGGCGCCGCGTCGGTCACCCAGCTGGAGATCCTGCCGAAGCCGCCGAAGTCCCGGCCGGCGGGCCAGCCCTGGCCGACGTACCCGATGATCTACCGCGTCTCCTCCGCCCACGAGGAAGGCGGCGAGCGGGTGTACGCCGCGTCCACCGAGGAGTTCCTCGGCGACGACTCCGGCGCGGTGCGCGCGCTGCGGCTGACCGAGGTGACGTTCACCGGCGGCAAGTTCGTCCCGGTGCCGGGCAGCGCCAGGGAGATCCCTTGTGAGCTCGCGCTGTTCGCGATGGGATTCACCGGCGCCGAGCGTGACGGTCTCCTCGGCGATCTGGGCGTCGAGTTCGACGCGCGCGGCAACGTCGCGCGGTCCGCGGCCTACGAGACCTCGGTGCCCGGCGTGTTCGTCGCCGGCGACATGGGCCGCGGCCAGTCGCTGATCGTCTGGGCGATCGCCGAGGGCCGCAGCGCCGCCGCCGCGGCCGACCAGTACCTGCGCGGCCCGGCGGACGACCGCCCGCCGCTCCCGGCAGCCATCCCGCCCACGGCCCGCCCCCTCCGCTAGCCAGCGCGGCCTCAGGCCTGCTGACATAGGGCGCAAAAGTCGATGCTGGTGGTTAATTCGGCTGGCTCTCCGCTTCTGCACTCGCGTCCAGCCCGGCCCGGCAAAGATATGGGATAGTTACGGCCCCTATGGGGGCTTTTTCTATCCCATATCGTCTCGAACGGTTCCTGGCGTGGTGCCCCTGGGGCTGGGGATGAAGGCCATGAGCATCTTCTCGCCCGCCGGTGCCCATCGGGAGAATTAACCACCAACGTCAAAGTCACCTCAGAATCGGTACAAAAAGGGCATAACATCGGACGATTGCGCCCTATGTGCCACCGCACCCGGCCGCGGAGCCTCTCGTGCGGACCGTGCGCGGCAGGTGCGTGAACTCTCTGTGACGCCGGTCACAAGCGGATGGGCGTCCGCTAAAGTGGTATAGACCACTGGAAGGGGATCTGCCATGCGCCGCCGCGCCAAGATCGTCTGCACCCTGGGGCCGGCCACGTCAGCCCAGGAGCAGATCAACGCGCTGATCACCGCCGGACTCGACGTCGCCAGGCTGAACCTGAGTCACGGCAGCCACGCGGATCACCTGCGTGCCTACCAGCTCGTCCGGGCTGGAAGCGACGCGATCGGCCGCGGCGTTGGCGTGCTGGCCGACCTGCAGGGGCCGAAGATCCGGCTCGGCGAGTTCCCCGGCGGTCCCGTGATCCTGAAAGCCGGCGACGAGTTCACGATCACCACCGACGACATCCCCGGCGACCAGCACGAGGCGTCCACCACTTACGCGGGCCTGGCCACCGACGTGCGGGCCGCAGACCGCCTGCTGATCGACGACGGCAACGTCCAAGTCGACGTGACCGGCGTGACCGGCACCCGGGTCCGCACCCGGGTGGTGGTCGGCGGCCGGGTCTCCAGCCACAAGGGCATCAACCTGCCGGGTATCGCGGTCAGCGCGCCCGCGCTCACCGGCAAGGACGAGGAAGACCTGCGCTGGGCGCTGGCGACCGGGGTCGACATCGTGGCGATGTCCTTCGTCCGCAGCCCCGATGACGCCATGGTGGCGCGGAAGATCATGAACGAGGCCGGCCGTCCCGGCGTCCCGCTGATCGCCAAGATCGAGAAGCCAGAGGCGGTCCGCCTGCTGCCGGAGATCGTGGATGCCTTCGACGGGATCATGGTGGCGCGCGGCGACCTGGGCGTCGAGCTGCCGCTCGAGCAGGTGCCCGCGGTGCAGAGCCGGGCGATCGCGCTGGCCAGGGAGCGGGCCAGGCCGGTCATCGTGGCGACCCAGATGCTGGAGTCGATGATCAGCGCGCCCCGTCCCACCCGGGCCGAGGTCTCCGACGTCGCCGGCGCGGTCGTCGAGGGCGCGGACGCGGTGATGCTGTCGGCGGAGACCAGCGTCGGCGCGTACCCGGTGGAGACGGTGGCCACGATGGCCCGAATCGTCGCCGCGGCGGAGGACAACTCGCTGCGCGCCGAGCATTCGCTGACCCGGATGCCGACCACGACCGGCGGGGCGATCGCCCGCGCCGCCGCCGAGGTGGGCGCGATCGTGGGCGCGCAGGCGCTCGTGGCGTTCACCATGACCGGCGAGACCGCGCGGCGGCTGGCCAGGTACCGGTCGCCGATCCCGCTGCTCGCGTTTACCACCGAGCTGGCCACCCGCAGCCAGCTGGCCCTCACCTGGGGCGTGGAGACGTTCATCGTGCCGGGCGTGCGGCACACCGACGACATGGTGCACGAGGTGGACAGCGCGCTGGTGCGGCTCGGCCGCTGCGCCATCGGCGACAAGATCGTCATCGTGGCGGGCAGCCCGCCGGGCAGCCCGGGCAAGACCAACGCGCTGCGGGTGCACCGGATTGGCGATGCAATCGAGCTGCCTTATCCCTAACACGCCTTTATCCCTGACCAGCCGCGGGAAAAATAGCGTCCCGGCTCTCGGCGGACATAGGCTATGGTCCTGCGAACGGGTAAACGACGGGCGTCCGGGACAAGGCACAATGGCCAGCTGCGGCGTGCCGATCCTTCCCGGCCGGCTGACAGGAGAAAATGGGGCCCATGAGCGCGTCGACGACGCCGGACTCTTCCGGTGCGCGGGATTGTCCGGTGTGTTCGGCGGACGACCCCTCTGGTTTGGCCGCGGCCGGGCCGGACGGCAACTGCCCGTCCTGCGGCCGCAAGGTCCCGGTCAGCCGCGACCACGCCGAGATCGACCTGCGGCTGCTCGCCGGCGTGACCGATCGCGGGCTGCGGCATCAGCGCAACGAGGACGCGATGGCGCTCGCCACGGCGGCGGGCCCGGACGGGCCGGTCGCGCTCGCCGTGGTCTCTGACGGAGTGTCGTCCGCGCCGCGTCCCGACGAGGCGTCGCTGATCGCGGTGCGGACCGCGATGCGAGTGCTGCTGACCAGCGCCAGGGCCGGGGACGACCCGGCCGCCGCCGCGGGGGCCGCCGCCAGGGAGGCCGCACAGGCACTGACCGACATGGCGGATGGAGACGGCTCACCCGCCGCGACCTACGTGTCGGCGACCGTCGACCGCGACCACGTCACGCTGTGCTGGCTCGGCGACAGCCGGGCCTACTGGCTGACCGCCGACCCCGCGGCCAGCGTCCGGCTCACGAAGGACGACTCGATCGCCGAGGAGATCGTCGCCGCCGGCGTCGCCAGCGTGGATGAGGCGATGGCCTCGCCGCAGGCGCACGTGATCACCCGCTGGCTGGGGGCCGACCTGCCCGATCCGGAACCGCACGTCGCCCGGTTCACCCCGCCGGGACCCGGCGTGCTGCTCGTCTGCAGTGACGGACTGTGGAACTACCGCCAAGAGGCGGCCGACCTGGCCGCGCTGGCCCTGCCCGCAGCGCAGACCGAGCCGCTGACCGTGGCGGCGGACATGGTGAAGTTCGCCGTGGACAAGGGCGGCCTGGACAACATCACGGTGGTCCTCATCCCGATTCCGCTCGGCAGTCAATAGCCCTCAAAACGAACTATTGACGCATGAATCGTCCTTAAGCGGGAAGTGCCTGCTTCCGACCAACGGCCGTTCGCGGAGGGGAACGGCGGGAAGCAGTTTCCGAACAAGGGACTTCCATGCTTGAGGCGCTCGTCATCGCCGGGATCGTTGCTGCGCCGCTCGGCTCAGCGGCCCTCTTCCTGCCCGAGCGACAGCATCGCCGGGTGACCGGCGCCTGGCCAGTTACCCGCAGGCTCATCCTGGCTGTGATCGGCACCGTGGTGCTCGCCGCGGCTGCCGCCGCCATCCTGAAACTCCTGCACGCGACCAGCAGTAACCTGATCGCCGGCGTGGCCGGCTTGGTCGCGGTCAGCGTGATCTGGCTGCCCGTGACCCGGCGCTGGTCGCCGCGGGCGCACCTGTGCTGGGCCTCGACCACGTTCCTGTTCGTCGTCTACCTGACCTTCGCGCTCGACTGGACGTTCGCCAGCCACCTCGGCCCGGCCAGCACGATCGGCGGCGTCATCCTCTGGCTCCTCGAGGTGCTCGCGGCGGTGCTGTCGATCGCTTACCTGTGGGAGATCTGCGACGCGCTCGGCACCGAGGACTGGCGCCGCAAGCTCACCCCGGTCGCTGCCGGGGACACCACCATGATCCGGGAGATCGGCCGGTTTCCCATGGTCAGCCTGCATGTCCCGGCGCACAACGAGCCGCCGGACATGGTGATCGACACGCTGCGGGCGCTGCTGCGCCTGGACTACCCCCGCTACGAAGTCATCCTCATCGACGACAACACCGACGACGAGAGCCTCTGGAGGCCGGTCGAAGCCTGGTGCGCCAGCCACGGCGTCAAGTTCAGGCACCTGGAGAACTGGCCAGGCTACAAGTCCGGCGCGCTGAACTACGCGCTGCGCAACCTGACCGACCCCGACGCCGAGATCATCGGCATCGTCGACTCCGACTACCAGGTGGATCGCGGGTTCCTGATGCGCTGCGCGCCGGCGTTCGAGGACCCCTGGACCGGGTTCGTGCAGGCACCGCAGGACTACCGGGACTGGGAGCACGCCCGCTACTACCGGCGCCTGTACTACTCCTACAAGTACTTCTTCTCGGTTTCCCAGCCGTCGCGGAACGAGCACGACGGCGCGATCTTCGCCGGCACCATGGGCCTGATCAGGCGGGTCGCCCTCGACCAGCTCGGCGGCTGGGACGAGTGGTGCATCACCGAGGACGCGGAACTGTCGCTGCGGCTGCTCCGCGCGGGCTGGTCCGGCCTGCACGTGGACGAGTCGGGCGGGCACGGCATCATGCCGCTGACGTTCGAGGCGCTGAAGGGCCAGCGGTACCGGTGGTGCTTCGGCGGCATCCAGATCCTGCGGATGCACTGGCGGAACCTGCTGCCGGGCAAGGCGACCCCGGCCAACCACCTGTCGTCCGGGCAGCGCTGGGCCTACCTGGCCGGCGCCGTCCAGTGGTACGGCGACCTGCTCAGCCTGCTGTTCTACATCTTCCTGCTGGCCGGCGCGGCCAACCTGGCGACCGGCGGCGGCGAGCTGTTCCGTAAGCTCACCGTGTTCCTCGTCGCCACCGTGCCGGTCCTCGTCGCGCTCGGGCTGGTGCGCGCCATCGCGCTGCTGAGGCGGGGCACCGGCGCGTCCTGGCGGGACGCGATCGGCGCGTTCTTCATCTGGCAGTCCACGTCGCTCGTGGTCGCCAGGGCGTCGGTGGTCGCGCTGTTCGCGAAGAAGGCGGCCTTCCTGCGCACCCCGAAGACAGGGGAGGACACCACCTGGTTCACCGCCCTGCGGGCCAACTGGGCGGAGACGACGCTGGCGCTGTTCGGCCTCGCCGGGATCATCGCCGCGCTGACCAAGGCGGGGGAGCTGAGCGGTCCGCTGCTCGCCGCGCTGCTGCTGTTCCCGACGCTCGGGCTGGCCGCCGCGCCGTACAACAGCCTGGCGGCCCGCCGGGCCGCGCTGCCGGCCCAGCTGCGCGAGCGCCGCAGCACCGAGTACCGCCGCGAGCGCCACACGCTGGCCGCCGGGATCGCCACCGGCGGCGCTGTCGCGGTAGCGGGCGTGGCCGCGCTAGCCATCGCGCTGATGCTCGGCGGCCACCACGTGACCGGCCCGAGCCTGGTCGGTCCCGCGCGCGGCACCCCGGCCAGCACCGCCCCGGCCAGCACCGCCCCGGCCACCCCGTCGCAGCAGGGCTCCGGCACCCCCGCCAGCACGCCGAGCACCAGCCAGACATCGACGTCCGCGACGCCAAGCACCACCGCGCCCTCCACATCCGCCACGCCGACCCCGACCCCCTCGACGTCGGTGACCACCCCGTCGGTCACCCCGACGAGCACGTCAACCACGACGGTCCCGTAACCCAGGATCACCCGGGCCGCGTGATGTCAGGCAGCCCGGCCTGGCGTCAGGATGGGCGCGTCACGGTACCGAAGGAAGGGGATCCCATGGGAAAGGAAGCCAGGATCGGACTGCTGCTCGGCGCGTCCGCCTGCCTGCTGGCGGTCATGGTCGACTGGGTGATCGAAGAGCTGAACAAGCCGTAGCGACCCGGACCACGCCGTGCCCCGCCCCGGACACCGCTCCGGTGGCCGGGCACAGGCGACCTCAGTATTTCGGCCCGACGAACTCGTCCAGCCGGGCCACGGCCTCTTTGCGTGCCACCGAGATGGTGTTCGGCTTGGAGAAGCGCCACGCGACTCCGAGCTGGTCTAAAGTCTGCCCGCAGAGCCGCAGGATGTCCGCGGAGTGATTGACGAACAGGTAGCGCGGATACTCATACCAGCGTTCGCCGGTACCCCACGTCCGGCGCACCCGGTTGATGCCCCGGTAGCCGTCCGAATGGAACAGCCCGCGCGCGAAATCCCCTGGATACCGCTCCACGATGACTCGCTGCCAGGCAGCGAGCTCGATGGTACGAGTGTGCTTCCGCCCCGGCCCATGCTGCGGAAACAGGCACGGCCAGTGCTTGGAGTAGCTCAGCACTTCGGTGCATCCGGCCTTGCGCACCGTCATGACCTTGTTGTCCGGCCGTACCGCCCGTAGTGCCTTGGCGCATTCCTCAATCAGTCCCGGCCATGCGTCGCAGCACATGATTCGAAGCTTCCAGACCCGCTTGGCTGGATTGCCGCCCGCCGAAATGCAGCCATCCCCGAGATACAGGCCAAGCAGGTATGCGTAGTCCGCAGGGTGCTCCGGCAACGTGGGGTTGTCGGCGCAACGCGGGCAGGAGGCCGGTGCGCCATCTTTCGCCGGACGGTCACGCCAGTCGCGCAAGGTCGACCGACTGACGCCGGTGGCCGCGCTAACGGCGCAGAGATTGAACCCGTTTTCGATGAGCGCCAGCGCACGGACCCGGGTCTCGGAACTGTACACACCAGCAGTATCGGCCCGACTACCGACAAAACGGCAGGTGACGTGCCCCGGGTGGGATTCGAACCCACACTTTGCGCCTTTTGAGAGCGTCGGCTCTGCCGGTTGGCCTACCGGGGCATGGCGCCCGTCACGGGACGGGCTTCGCTGCCAATGTACCGCCAGACTGTAGGCTCTTGGGCGTGAGCCAGAATGCGCTGCGTGTCGTGATCGCCGAGGATGAGGCGCTGATCCGCCTGGACCTCAAGGAGATGCTGGAGGAGGAAGGCTACTCCGTCGTCGCCGAAACGGGCGACGGGGAGACCGCGGTCGAGAAGGTACAAAGCCTGCGGCCGGACCTCGCGATCTTCGACGTCAAGATGCCGGTGCTCGACGGGATCTCCGCCGCGGAGCGGATCGCCGCCGACCGGATCGCCCCGGTGGTCATCCTGACGGCGTTCTCGCAGCGCGAGCTGGTGGAGCGCGCCCGCGACGCGGGCGCGATGGCGTACCTGGTCAAGCCCTTCACGAAGGCCGACCTGGTGCCCGCGATCGAGATGGCGGTCAGCCGGTTCACCGAGATCAGGACCCTGGACGCGGAGGTCGGCACGCTGCGCGAGCGGCTTGAGGTCCGCAAGCTCCTCGACCGGGCCAAGGGGCTGCTGCAGTCCGAGCACGGGATGACCGAGCCGCAGGCGTTCCGCTGGATCCAGAAGACCTCGATGGACCGGCGGCTGACGATGCGCACGGTCGCGGAGGCCGTCATCGAGGGAACCATGGGCACCGACGCCACGGGAAGCACGGGGAGCACGGCGGACGCGGACGAGCCCGCCACGCCGCCAACAGAAACAGAACAGGCCGAGTAACCCAGGGCAGAGAGCGCGTCAAGCGCGTAAGTCCGGGACCCGGGGACCCGTTGGTACCGTGTCCGCCTTCCCCGGGCTGACACGTTCTCTACTTGGATCCCCGGGTCCGCTGAACTCACGTTAGCGACCCGCCGCCCCCACGGCAAAGCAAAGTTTGCCGCTAGGACCGCGAAAGGTCAGCCCACGATTCCGTCATGTTTACCCCACACGATGTCAAGCCCGGTGGCGGTCGGTAGCAGGGCGCTCGCTGCCAGGCCTATTTAGCGGCTGCGAACTGGGCAGGACCCATCGATCGCCGATCCGGCGCATGTCGCACGTTAACGTGCACGTGCGCGGAGCGTGGCCGGGCGACTATAGATAACAATCTCATTGCGGTCGGCGTGTCGCGGGATGACCCAGAGCGGTTCGCCGGCACCCGGTGCCTGCCGCAAGACGCTGCTGGTGACGATGCGTAGAGCGGTTTCAGAAGTGATGGGCGAGATTCTGTCGGTTATTGCGTGACTTTCGCGTTGTGAGCGTTCACAATTCCTCTAGTACGTCCGTGTAAAGGCATGCGTATGCCGGCCGGCTGCTGGGGCCCCGATGGAGCCGGCCGACAGGAACCCAACGAAGGGGAAACCGTCATGCGCACTATCAGGAGAGGCTTGCGGTCGCGTGCCGAGATCAGGCCACGGATCCCGAGAAGGATCACGCGAGCAGGCGTGGGAGCGGCACTCGTCGCAGCCCTGACAGCACTGGGAGCGCTCGCGGCCGCGAACGCGTCGGCAGCGCCGACGGCCAAGGCCGGAGGCGGCGGCGGGTACGGTCACTTGAGCATCAGCAAGAAGTACTTCGGCAGCACGACAGAGCCGTACACCGGGCAGAACACGCCCACCTACCGGTACACGCTGACCAACGCCCACGGCATGAGCGTCGATCTGCTCTCGTACGGCGCTATCACCCAGGCAATCAACGTGCCCGGCAGCAACGGCCACACGGCGGACGTGATCCTCGGCTTCAAGACCCTGCAGGATTACGTCACCTACGCCAGCCCGCCGGTCACCGCGAACGGCGGCCCGTACTTCGGCGAGACCGTCGGCCGGTACGCCAACCGGATCGCCAAGGGCATGTTCAAGCTGAACGGCCAGACGTACACGCTGCCCATCAACAACGGCGTGAACGCCCTGCACGGCGGCCTGAACGGGTTCGGCAACCACATCTGGACGCAGGTCGGCTCGCTGATCCGTAACAGCCACGAGGTCGGCGTCACGCTCCAGCTGGTCAGCCCGAACGGCGACGAAAGCCACCCCGCCGGCAGCCCCGGCTGCCCGAACGGGTGCACCGGGTACCCCGCGCAGCTCACCGTGGACGTCACGTTCACGCTGAACAACGCCGGCCAGTACCAGATCCACTACAAGGCCGTGAACGACAGCTCCACGCTGGCCACGGTCGTCAACCTGACCAACCACAGCTACTTCAACCTGGCGGGCGAGAACTCGGCCGCGGGTTCGGCGTACGGTCAGTACGTCCAGATCAACGCCGACAACTACTCGCCGACCGACAGCACGCAGATCCCGCTGCCCGGGCTGCCGCACGGCGTCCCCGTCGCGGGCACCCCGTTCGACTTCACGACGCCGCACACGATCGGCTCGCGGATCGACGACGTGAGCGCGCCGGACAACACCCCCGCGAGCGACTCCGCGCTCACCGGGGGCAAGAGCCAGCTGCTCATCGCCCAGGGCTACGACCACAACTGGATCCTCAACGCGCAGACCCCCAGCACCACCGGCCCTGACGGCCTCAACTTCGCCGCCAAGGCGTGGGACCCGGGGAGCGGCCGCGCGCTGACCGTCTGGACCGACCAGCCGGGCGTCCAGTTCTACAGCGGCAACTTCCTCACCGGCACGCTGGTGGGGATCAGCGGCAACACATATCGCCAGGGTGCCGGGTACACGTTCGAGACACAGCACTTCCCCGACTCCCCGAACGAGCCGTCGTTCCCGACCACCACACTGAACCCGAACGCGACCTTCACCTCGACGACGGTCTTCGCGTTCTCGTCCTGACAGTCCGGCAAGTCCCGACAATCAAGTAGATCTCGCGCAAGACGGGTGCCCGGCGGCCGTGCGGCCGGCCGCCGGGCACCCCCGCGCACCG
>Ga0335075_10013652_pt1 | contig 12227 bp, 12 predicted proteins | sample Lox_Sample_24_FD_206723 | JGI IMG/M metagenome (GOLD analysis project Ga0335075, IMG submission 206723) | Soil microbial communities from Loxahatchee National Wildlife Refuge, Florida, United States - Lox_Sample_2.4 | ecosystem: Environmental > Terrestrial > Soil > Wetlands | place: USA... | reverse complement strand
GGGACAGCGCCGACTTCGGCTCCCCGATCACCGAGGCGCTCGGGCTGCTGGTGTCACCGCAACGGCTGCCGAAGGACGGCGAGGCCCAGCCGCGGCTGCCGGCCAGCGCCTGGGGAGACACCGAACTCGCCCTGCGCGACACGCTGCGGACGGAGATCGCCCTCGTCGAGAGGATCCGGTCCGACCCGCCCATGCTTTCCGTGATCACGGCCCTCTACGGTGGCTACTGGAATCTGGGTGCCGCATCCGACCTCGACGAATACGAGCGGCTCTCTGGCTACCTGCGGCTGGACGAGCCGACCCGCCGCGAGTTCGCGGTCTATTACGCCAGCCGGTATAGAGATGACATTTTCGGAAGCGACGACCCGGTGATGTCTATGCTCATGACGCGACGCGCCGAACGCAAGGACGCCGCCCGGCGATTCGCGGCGTCCCCGGTGTTCAACCATGAGGCGATCACCCGCGACTCGGCGTTTACCACCAGGATCATCGAGGCGCTTGACCGCGGAAAGCAGCGGGGCCTACCGACGCTGACCAGGGTGCTGCGCGCATCGCTCGCGCCGGGGAACGGAAATTCGCGGGCGCGCGCCGACGCACTGGTGGCGCTCTGGGCGCTCGGCGAACCCGTCGAGGCGGAACTGGCAGACCGGGCCGCCGACCCGGCTCGCGCGCTGGCCGCCAGGCGGATAGCCGCCCTAGTTCCGGGACTCGCCGACGCGACGGTCCGGGCCGGCCAGCAGGCCGGCCAGGCCCTCGCCGCCGCGGCAGGTCGGCTTCCGGACGAGACCTGGGAGCAACTCGGCGGCGCGCTGACCAAGATCCTGCACCACGCGGGCGCCAGCCCGGTGAGCCTGTTCACCGAACGCGACCGGATTCCGCAGCGGTGCCTGCCCCGGGTGCTCACCGAGGAAATCGCGCAGACCGTCGGCGGATGGGGCGACCGGCCCAAGGACCAGGCGGAACGGCTTACCAGCAGCGGCGACGAGTTCCCTTTCTCGCTGATCATGGAGGCACTGTGCGGGCAGGGCTCCGCCTGGAGCAACGGGTACCGGCGGTACTCGTACTGGTGGCCCACCGATCCGCTCGCGTTTCCACCGGACGGGACCAAAGACATACCGCTCGCCGTCCTCGATCAGATCGCCGCGCTCCCGGCGGGCATGACGCACATCTTCCAGTGGCTCAGAGAGCTCGTCTACCGGACGGTGGGCGAGGACAACCCGGTGAGCATGCTGGAGCTCGGCGTCATCGTCTACGCTCGCGTCCGCGGCACCGACGAGATTGACCTGGCCTTGCTCGCCAGTCTGGACGAATTTCTAGCCAGGATTCCCCAGTTCACCGAGACCATGTTCGACGAGGCGTCCCAGTTGCCCGACCCGTGGCTCTCGGCCCGGTCGCTGCTGCGTATCGGCGAGCTCTTCCCGGCGCAGCGGCACCAGGCGCTGCGCGCCGCGGAGCGCACCGCCGCCGACGTATCCGACCCGGTCCGCGCGTTCCAGGTGCATGAGCGCCTTGCCCTGCTAGGGCCAGCGGCTGAACACCCCACCCGGGCAGCCATATGTAGGAACCTCGCGCTGTCCATCGCCGACCCGGCGTTGGCCGCGCGGGCGTTGCTGCGGATCACCCGGCTGGTTCCGGTGCCGGACATCGAGGACCTTATGTCCGCCGCCGCCAGCCAGATCATCCGCGTCGACGGTCGGGCCAGCCAGCTTGAGCTGCTGCGGCTCGCCAGCGAGATGTTCCCCGACCGGCCCGGCTGCCAAGCAGTGATCAGCGGGCTGCTGCGCGATATCGGCGCGACCGGTGACGAACGGGCGCACGTCGCCGGCAACTGGGGAGATGTCGTGGCAGAGCACCTTCCGGTGCTCTGCGGCGACCGCGAAGCGCTGATCCAGGCGCTCGTGCCCGTCGTGCTGTACGGGCGGGCCATCGACCTGGTCCGTACCGCGCGGCGGGATGAGGTCACCGCCGCCTGGGCAGCCCTGCGGATTCACCCGTCGGCCGAGACGGTCCAGCGTCTCCTCGACACGCACCCCGGGCAGTTCATCCTGTGTACCGGACCGGTGATGCGCAGCCTCGACGAGGCTGTTTCGGTCGTCGGCGTGCGGTTTCTGGAGCCGGTGCTTAGCCGTCTAGTCCGGGTTAGCCACGACGCGGAGCCGACGGTGCGCCGGTGGCTCGGGCATCATGCGCCCCATGTCGGCAAAGTCGCCGCGCTGCTGCTCGCCGAGCGTCATCGCCTTACCGAGGACACCGTGGCACTTGTCGCCGGGCTGCTGTGCGACGACGATGACCTGCTTCGCTCGAGGGCTAGGGCCTGCATCGCGCCGGGACCGATCACCGTCCAGATGTCCGTGTCGACGGTGGGCGCGGTCGCCGTCACGACGCTCGCCGAGTTCGCCCACGAACACCGCGACGATAGGCCGGGCATGACCGCCGTATCCGGCTGGTATGTAGACAGGCTGCTCCACGACGATCCCGCCGCGCTGTCCGCCTGGTGCGATGAGATAGAACTGGCCGGGACGTCATCGGCCGCCGCAGGGATCGTGCGCGGCGTCACCTGGCTGTCGACGCACGCGTGGAATCTGCTCCTCGACCGGCTGCGCCACGGCAGCCCGGCGCTACAGGAGACGATCCTGCTCGCCGTGAGCTGGATGCTTTTCACTGGGACCGACAACGACGGTGACTTCCATGCCGTCTCGGGTGCGCTGCGGATCAATTCCGGCCGCTGGGATCAGCTCTACCAGGTGCTGCGCGCCATCGACGCCGAACCGCTGTACGGAGCGGCCGTTCTGCCAATCCAGGTCGACGACGTGTTCAACGCCGTCGACAACGTGCTGGCCCGAGCCGAGGACGCGCCGGACCGGGCCAGCAGCATGGCGGCCAGCAGCGTCGCGGCCGGGCGGGAGCTGCGCAAGGCGGAGACCAGCTTCGGCGAAATCTTGGCTACCACGGAAGAGGCAGAGGTCCGCAAGCACCTATATCAGGTGGGTAACTCCATGATGATCCCGACGGACAGCGGCCTGATGGCGTATCTGGCCGCGCGCGACCGGCGCAGGCGGTCCGACCGGGTAAACGGGCCGTGGACCGGCGTGCTCCGGGCCTGGGCCGGCAGGCTGATCAACGAGAACGTGGGCGACCCTACCATCAGCAGGGAACTCGAATACGTCCTTGAGGCGCTGTCCGGCGCGGCCCGGTATGAGCCCGAGTCCTTCCGCGGCGACGTGGATAGGCGCAAGCTCAGCGAGCAACTCGCCCACGAAGGGCGCTACCACCCGGCCTATCGTGCCCGGGCCGCCGCGTGCCACCTGCTCGGACTGCTCCGCTACGGCTCGCCCGACGTCTTCCGCGCGCTGCGGGACATGCTCGATGATAGCTCCGTGGACGTGCGGCGGGCGGCACTCGGTGCCATCGTCGGGCTGCGCAGCGTGGACCGGCGCCTGATCAACGACCTGTCCAAGGCCCTGTCCGGGGAGAGCGTCACGGTCGCCTGGGCGGCCGCTCAGTTGCTCGCCGTGATCGGCGAGAACACTACAACTCCCAAACCGGTCCGGGACGAGATCATCGGTCGGCTGGCGGCCGCGGTCCGTGACCCGCGGTCCCGGCGTACCGTGCATTTCGCGTTCGCCGACACGGCCATGCCCGACATGCCCGAACTCGACGACGTGTTTACCGGGACCTTGCGACAGGTCTACCGGCTTGGCTAGCCCTGCGCCGACGCCCGTCGCCGCGCTGCCTGGAACATGGACCACCCCCAGCGAGAGCTACCTCGACCTGCGAAGCGGGCCGCGCCGAAGACGTACTGATCGCGGTGTCCGCCGGCGCCGCCCCCCGCCCGGCCGGACCGGAGGCCAGGCGGACCGAGCGACTGGTGACCCCCGCCACCATCATCGAGCTGGCCGCAGCCTTCGTCCTGCCCGTCATCATCATCGCCGCCAGTCAGGCCCGGCCCGGCTCAGCGCGAAGGACCGATGATCATGCCCCAGGCCGACAGCCGCACCGCCACCTTCCGGCCCTTCTTCAACCCCGCCACCGGCGAGTGGATCACCTACACCGCCATCGCCGCCGACAACAACGGCCAGCTCGTCCGCTGACTCTCGACCAGCGGCATTTCCGGTGCCTCCGGCCGCTTTGGGGAGCAGACCATTTCTCTCTGTTGCCTTATGACCAATGAGGAAATGAAGATCTCGCACTGACAGGCCGGATCTGCGCAAACAGCAGATTCAGGCTTGAAGACGCACAGATCAGCCAGATATAGATCCACCCGAGCGCGCAGCACCGACCGTCTCCGAACCGCGCGGAGCGGCGGTTCTGGCGCGCTCCGGCCGTGGCCAGAGTCGATCACCGCGAGTGACCGCCATCGGAGGAACCTGGCCGAGCGGAACGCCGAATCCGGCGCGCAGCGCGCTGCTTCGCTGCCTGAGGAAGGGCTCGCGCCGAACGTCCGGTTCTGTATAGCCGTCGTCCTGGACTCGCTCAACGCGGCATGCAGAAGAATGCGCGACTTGTTCTGGAGCCCGTCCAGGGCAGCTGTGGTAATACCCGGTTATACTGATGGTATGAAGACAGCGATCTCGCTTCCGGACGACACCTACGAGCAGGCTACCCGGCAGGCCGCCGAGCTAGGCATCAGCCGGTCCGAGTTCATGGCCCGCGCTGCACGCAGCTACCTTGACCAGCTCGCCTCGCACTCGGTGACCCGGCAGATCGATGAGGCGCTGCAAGTCACCCAGGATGACTCTAACGCTGCCGCAGCCGCCGCTGGACGCCGCTTCCTGGCAGGCCAGGACGACTGGTGACCAGCCGCGGCAGCATCTGCTGGGCTGACCTCGGCGAGGCGCGCGGCAGCAAGCCCGCTAAACGGCGTCCCGTCCTGGTTATCCAGGCCGACCCGTTCAACGCCAGTCGGCTGAATACCACCATCGCCGCCGTCGTCACGTCCAATACAGCCCTGGCCGCGATGCCGGGCAACGTGTTCCTGCCCGCGATAGCCTCTGGCTTGCCGAAAGACTCAGTGGTGAACATCACCGCCCTGGTCACCCTCGATAAGACCGACCTGGAAGAACCCGTCGGCCACCTGCCGACCTCGCTGATGAACGACGTCGATCGCGGTCTCCACCGCGTACTCGGCCTATGAACGTGCCGTTCCCATCTCGGCAGAGCCGGCTGACCGCGCTGCCAGAGCGCAACGGCCGTCAGCCTGGCGGCCGCAGCTGCCTGGTGAAACCACCAGCGAGCGCGCCGCCAGCACGGCACTGCCCGCCCGCGGGGATACTGCGGCTACTCTTTTCTATATGGATACGACCGGCGGCGTGGCCGCGGTCTGGGCGCCGTACCAGGCGCGCCCGGGCCGCAGGGTGCTCGTCGTCGAGGACCTGGCGGACCTGCGCGGCCCGGCCAGCGGCACCCTCACCTTGCCGCTGCGGCTGTACTGGAGCCCTCCCGGCCGCGTGTTCAACCTCGATGACCCATACACGCTACGGTCGATGTACCAGATCGTCCTCGGCGAAGCGATCCGCGCGGAGGAACTCACCAGCTACCTCAACAAGGACAGGCTGCTAGCAGTGTGGCCGGACCTGTACCTGCCCAAGGGCGTACGGCGCGCCTGGGAAGAACACCACCCGCAGCTCGCCGCCGCCGCGGCCCCGGCCCTCTGATGCCGCTGCGCGCACTGCACCGGCAGGTGGCCGCGATCGCCTTGCGGGCCGCCGCCGGGCACGGGTTCGCCCTGGGCGGCGGCAACGCCCTGATCCAGCACGGGGTGATCAGCAGGCCCACCCAGGACGGCCGGCCTGTTCACCCAGCCAGGAAACCGGAGTGCCCGCAGCCGCCGGAGCAGTCGAAGCCGCCCTGCGCGAAGCCGGGCTAAAGGCTGAACGCCAGGACGCGAGCGCCGGCCTGGATGACATCTTCCCCGGCATGGGCGAAGGACTGGCCGAATGGATCATCACCGCACCCGGCGGCGAGCAGATGATCCTGCAGATGGCCTATTTCGACCGCACCCGCGACCCGGTCACCACCGACCTCGGCCCCGTCCTGACGCTCGAGGACGTGATCGGCGGAAAGATATGCGCGCTGGCCGGGCGGGCCTACGAACGCGACTACCTCGATACCGCCGCCGCCCTGGAACTGTACAGCCCCGCCGAGCTGATCAGCCTCGCCCGCCAGCTCGACCCGGGCCTGGACGGCCGCGACTTCGCCGAGGCAGGCCAGCGACTGGACCACATCCCCGACTCCGCGTTCACCATCTTCGGGCTCACCCGCCACGACGTGGCCACACTCCGGGAGCGATTCGCGGCCTGGCCCCGCGACCCCCAAGCCGCCGACCCCGGAACCGCTGAACAACCCGGCACCACCAAGCCCGGCCACAGCAACACCGCTCAAGACCCCGGCCGTGTCTCCGCCACCGCACCGGCCATGCAACCGTGCGACCCTCCCCGCCAGGCCGACCGGGAACAGCCCCGCACCGGCCACGAACCCGAGATCGAGCCGTGACAACAGCACAACCTGCGTCCCGCTCTGCGCCGTACTCCGATCCGCCAGCCAGCAAGCTGCGGGCTGCACGGCACAGTTGCGTCTGTCGCCAGCGACGCCCGATTCAGCATTCCGTTCCACATAGCACCAGGTCTGTTGCTACGCACGGTAGTTGACCAGAATTACGTATGCGGGCACCCGATCCGCCGATCTGCGCGCCTCGGGAATACTAGCCGCTCCTCAGTTGGCGTGCACAGAACAGGCCGTTCTGGTGCATGAGCATGAGCGCTGGAGCCCTCAGGAGGGCGGCTTTACAGACCGCGTGCGAACATACCCTGACCTGCACCGCTACCGCCGCTGCGCCATGTTTCGGTACGCATCCGGCACAGAAGCCCCTCGGCTGTGGTCGGCTGCCATATCGACGGTGTTGCGCCTGCTCAGCGCCTGCCACCTTGCGACTCGCTGCTTTAGAAGATCCGGCCCTAGTGTTCGGCACAAGCCGTGACGTGGATTTGTCCGTCTTCCGAAACGCTGAGGGTCGGGACAGACCGAGATGGTTGCTACACGGCTCTGCTACACGTCTGGTCTGCCGAGTCATCGACCTTTATCGGCCATGAAGATCACGGACCTAGAGGCCCTGAACGGCATCATCTGGACGCGTCAGACGGCCTGACCGCCCACCATCGACGTCCAAGTTGAGGACCGCTCCATAGAGATCGGGCCCGGCGTCTACCAGGTACGCCTCGGGGACACCCTTGCCCCAGGTAAGCGCGGCAGCGCCTTCAGCGTGAAGGCGAACGACCATGACGAAGTTGTTGTTGTACCGCGAGGACTGGCCAGCGGTGGATCCAGGGCGCGGGAGAGGCGTCATCGTCTTGCCCGGCCCCGAGGAGGCGGGCAAGACAACGATAGCTACTTCGGGACAGTCTCGCGGGCCTCGCTGATCCGCTGGAGGAAAGCCCTGAGCTGGGGAACGACCTCTGGCTCCGAGTCCAGGGCCTTCTCGAGCTGGTTCACTTCGACCGGTGTCAGCCGAAGGATCCTGTCCTCGGCGAGCACAGCGCGAGCACGTTCCATCGCGGCACCCAGGACAAATGACGTCAGATCTTGCTGTTGCACGTTGGCGGCCGCACGGATCGTCTCAAGAGCATCTGGGGTCAACCGTACGTTGATACGTTCGGACTTGGCTTCAGACATGGCGGCGAGTTCCTTTTCGTTTGCCTATGGCTCACAACTGTACGTCTCTGGTACGTACAAGTCAACTCGATAGAGACTTGAAGGTAGCCACCAGGTTCTTAACCGGCATGAATAGGCGCAGCGAGTGATCCTCGAACTGAGTGAAGCCACGCTGGGCGTAGAACGTCACGGCGTCCGGGGTCGATCGCATCCACCACTACGACCTCGAATCCGACATGCTGGGAAGCCTCTGCGATCTCCATCATCGCATGGACCAGCAGCTTCGAGCCGAGGCCCTGGCCCTGGAAGGTACTGTCGACCGCCAAGCGCGCCAGCAGCACAGCTGGAATCGGATACCTCCGCTTGCCGACCCCGTATGCGGCAGCGGCCGCGTCAAGGTCAAGCCGGTAAGTCGTCGTTGCGTAGTACCCGACTACCTTCGTCCCTTCGACCGCCAGGAACGTCCTGGTGTTACCGGTTTTCTCCTGCTGCCCGGCCTGCGCCTTCAGCCAGTTGTCCAGATCCGGCTTGCCGCAGCTGAACGAACTACGATCGAAGGAGCGATCGAAAGCCAAGATCTCCATGGGGGGAGCTCCTCTGCGTGAATCGGCGATCGCAGGCGATCGCCACCGGCTGGCTGCCCATCCGGTGTGAGCGTTGTTCACACCATGCACTATATTTGGTTTGTGAGCGACATTCACAACCAGATGGATGACGATGAGCTCGTCGGAATCGCTGAGATCGCAGAGATGGCCAGGGTCAGCCCGGCGGCGGTCGCCAACTGGCGTGCGCGCCGCCGCGGTTTCCCCGAACCCGTCGCCGACCTACGCGCAGGGCCGGTTTTCTCCCGAGCAGCGGTTCGGCGCTGGCTCAGGCGACAACAGGAAGAGAAGGGACGCATGAGCACTGTATTGTCCACGATTAACCTCAAGGGTGGAGTCGGGAAGACAACCACCACCGTAGGCATCGCAGAAATGCTCGTCGCAGAACACGGGATGCGGGTGCTCGTGATCGATCTCGATCCGCAAACCAATGCCACGATCTCATTGATCAACGAGCACCTTTGGAAGGAGCTCGATGAGCAAGGGCTCACCGTCGCCCAGTTGTTCATCGATGCTCTCAGCAAGGATCCAGCAGAGCGCCGATTCCGACTTGATGATGCGATCCAGACCGCTGTCGGAACCGTCTCCGGTCTGCGCGGACTCGATCTCTTGCCTTCGTCGCTGAGGCTGATCAATGTTCAGGAAAAAATCGCAACAATGCCCATTGGGGAGTTCTCCGCCATTTCAGCTTCTCAAGTCCTCGAAACCGCCATCAAACGTCGGCTTAACAACTGGGACTACATACTTATCGATTGTCCACCCAACTTGGGAACAGTTACTCTCAACGGTCTCCGGATGTCCAATGCGTATCTCATCCCTACGATTCCGGACATCCTGTCTACGTATGGGATTCCCCAAATCATCAAACGGGTGCGGGCTTTCGCAGATGAGATAAATGAGGACATCCCTCCACTTGGGATCATCGTCACCAAGTACCAGGCGAACTCCACGATGCACGTGAACACCCGGGAGCGGCTGCGACAGGAGGAAGAAGAGGGCAAAGGACCACACGTCTTCGAGACAACAATCCCGCAAGGGAACGCGATAGCGGCGTCAGCCGATTTTACGGTCCGCGGCACGCTGCGCCAGAAGTACCTCTATCAGGGTGGCTATGAAGCCTTCCGCGACTTGACCACAGAGATAGTCAAGGCAGTGGAGGACATGTGAGCATCGATTCTCGTGTACAGGCACTCACCGTCACATGCCAGAACCTCCTTGCAGCCGCGTCTCATGATCCCGTCTTGGCTGAACGTGCGCTACGGCGACTTCATGCCGACCCGAAGCTTGTGGATCTGGTTGAAATGCCACCTGGGCTCAAGCGCACCGGACGCCGAGCGCCAGCCAAACTGGATCCTTTGAAGATTCTCGCAGACAGTGGCGAACATGGACTGACCGCAAGGCTCGCAGCACTCGACCTGGAGGAACTCCGCGACATCGTCGCTCAATTTGGAATGGACCCACGTCGGTTGGTTATGAAGTGGAAGGACGCCCAACGCGTTCGGGAACACATTGTGGCCACGACAGTCCAGCGGTCTCGGAAGGGAGATGCTTTCCGGACGTGAATAGCTACAGACGTCACAGCACTCGGTCCTGGCCATTCCTCCGATAGGTGCCCCTGAATCCCTGTCGAGGCCACCGCTCAAGGGTGGCGCTTGCGCCATCCGTAGGACGCGACCGGAGGGAGCGCCGCCCTTGACGACGACTCGCAGGGCTTCAGGATGGGACGCCGGAGGGATGGCCGCGCTTACAGCACCCGCGACCCGGCAGGGGCCTTGCGGTGCGGCGTCGTGCCCGGAGGTCAGCCGGGGTCATGTGCGCGGCGGCCGCCGCCGTGGCCCGGCCAGGGCCTAAGAGCGGCAGTGCCGGCGCCCGGCGCGCGTCAGGGTCCCTAAGAGATCTCACCCCGGATACGGACAGTCGAAGCGCCGCGCCCAGGCCAAGTGCCGACCTTGCGCGGCGCTTCTGCATACGCGGCGCTCAGCCCGTGCGGCGCGCTTCGCGCGCCCTTGAAGAGATCGTAAAGAAAGTTGTCACAGACTCGGCAGCCTCCGCCGTTCACCGGGGACGGTTCCACAGACCGCTCCCTTTCCACCCTGGGATGAACAGCCACTTCATTGCGATCCTCTGGAGCAAGGGCGTGCCGAACCGGGTGATCTGTAGGCGCCGAATGCGCCGCGACCAACGGTGGTTCATACGTACATATTCGGCAGGGAGTATGTGGAGAGAGGTTGATTGGTCGTTTCGCCGCATAGTTGGTGGTGGACGAGTACCCTCGACCTCGCATGGGTTCTGGCCTGGCTCGAGAATCGGCTGACGGCATGGCCTGTCTTGAGAACGATTTGCCGGCCGGGACCTGGCTGATGTGGTGCTGACCTGCCCTTTAATGCGGCGGATCGCCCTGCGCCAACAGGGCGATCACACCGCCGCCGCGTTGCCGGGCGGCTGGCGCCATCCCTTGACACCTAGCAAGCGAAGGGATGACTAGTGACCATCGTAGATGTTCCGTGCCCTGTGACAGGCGGCGTGGACACCCACCTGGACGTGAACGTGGCAGCCGCGCTGGATCCGGTCGGCGGGCTGCTGGGAGTAGCGGAGTTCCCCGCTACCCTGGCCGGGCACCGGCGGCTGCCGGGCTGGCTGGCCGGGTCCGGGCCGGCGGCCCGGGCCGGCGTGGAAGGCACCGGCTCGTACGGCGCGGGACTGGCCCGTCACCTGCGGGCTGCCGGGATAGCCGTGGCCGGGGTGGACCGGCCGGGCCGGCAGGCACGCCGCCGGGCCGGCAAGCCCCGGTCCGCTCGATGCCATCGAGGCGGCGCGCGCCGCGCTGTCGGGCCGGGCCAGCGGCGCGGCCAAGACCCGGGACGGGAACGTGGAAGCGATCCGGGCGCTGGTGGTGGCCGGGCGGTCCGCGCGGCCGGCCAGGATCATGACCCTGAACCAGATCCGGCACCTGAGCTTCACCGGCCCGGAGGAGCTGCGGGCGCGGCTCAAGGGCGTGTCCCGCCATCATCTGGCCGCCCGCGCCGCGGCGCTGCGGCCCGGCCAGCGGGAAGGCGCGGACCCGGTGATGGCCGCTGCCAGGACCGCGCTGCGGATGCCCGGCCGGCGGGTGCTGGCGCTGGATGAGGAGAAAGCGCGCACCGGCGCGCTGCTCGCCCCGCTGGTCACCGCGACGGCCCCGCAGCTGCTGACCGTGTCCGGCGCTCGGCACCGCGGCCGCGCTGCTGGTCACCGCGGGGGATAACCCCGGGCGGCTGCGGTCCGGGGCGGCCTGGGCGCACCTGTGCGGCACCGCGCCTATACCCGCCTCTTCCGGCAAGGTGACCCGGTACCGGCACGGCCGCGGCGGTGACCGGCAGGCTAACGCCGCCTTGCGGGGCATCGTGCTCACCCGGCTGCGCAGCGACCCCCGCACCCAGGCCTGCATGACCCGCCGCCTGGCCCAGGGCCGCTCTAAGCGCGAGGTGATCCGGATCCTGAAGCGGTACGTCGCCCGCGAGGTCTGCCGCTGCCTGCCCCGGACCTGAAACTCCCCGATCCTGGCGGCGGGCCTGGCCCGATAATCGGCTGACACCCTGACCGGGCTGTCCTGAGAACGATCTGCCGGCCCGCCGCCAGCCCCCCTTGCCCCAAAGCCCAGGCCAGCCTGTCCTGATAAGAGCGTGCCCGAAAGTGGCTCATCCCTGTCCTGACGGCTGACCTGCACCACCCGGCACCAGCTCGCCACCGCGTGCCGTTTCCGCCCCCGGCGTGCCCGGCCAAGCCGCCGCGCCGCGATCCAGCCTGCCCTCACCTCCCCGGAGACAGCCATGACCACTCCCCGCACCGGCCCGCACAGCGACGGTGACACCTACGACCTGATCAGCGACGCCCTCGCTAAGCTCGCCCGGCGCCGCGGCGCCTGGGCCGGCCACGACCTGACCGCCATCACCCTGCTCGCCAGCCTCACCGGCCAGGCCGGACGCTTCCTGCCCGGCC
>Ga0335075_10013650_pt1 | contig 12228 bp, 11 predicted proteins | sample Lox_Sample_24_FD_206723 | JGI IMG/M metagenome (GOLD analysis project Ga0335075, IMG submission 206723) | Soil microbial communities from Loxahatchee National Wildlife Refuge, Florida, United States - Lox_Sample_2.4 | ecosystem: Environmental > Terrestrial > Soil > Wetlands | place: USA... | reverse complement strand
TGCAACTTTGCCATCACGTCCAAGATCCCAAGGTCAGCCTTCAAGGTCAAGTCTGGCGCAGAACACATCAAAGTACATGAAGCAGACAACGGGTCGGGCGTGGTCTTGCACCGCAAATTCTGCGACACCTGCGGCTCAGGATTGCTGGAATATGGTGTACGTCATTCATCTTCCATATCTTTCCTTAGCTTGCTTTTATGTCCGTGTTGAAAGCTTGTCGCAGTATGGGAAAAATGATTGCTAACATGGTGATGATGAGGACAGGCCAACGCTGGAGACTTCATCTACATATTTTACGGGACACTAGACAGCCCTGAAGATCTACCACCGAAGGGCGAGTTCTTCTGCAAGAAGAGGGACAGCTGGATGCCGGAGATTCCAGGTACGACTTACGCCTTGTGCTGTCGAGTGGCTTGCAGATGCGCAGCGTTCGGCTGAGCTTCTTGCTGATTGAGCGATGGGTCTCTTCCACAAGCAGGAGATCAAAGAGTAGAGCCAAATTGGGTCTAGCCAGTTGCAGATTCCTGCGAAATGGTTCCATCGCATCCACCCCCTTGATGCGGTGCGATGGCGATGTTGGCAGCATTGACAGACTCTGTGCTCGGTAAGAGTGTGCTTGATGTAGTTCTTGAGCCAATCGTGTTGGTGGACGAGTATTGTTTGAAGTGGACACCAGTCGTCGTTTGCAAGGTCTAGCAAAGGGTGCGAGTGTTGCATGGGACAGGGGTTCGTCGTTCCTATACGCTATGTTCGGAGACCCTTAAAGATGTTCTCCCGGTTGCTCTCAAGGGAGCAGGACCGAAGGGCCTTACTCCTTAGCGAGCTTAGACGGGTGTCTTTCAAGCGGAACGCATCACCTTGATAAACGTAAAAGATGTGTATCAGGTACTCTAAAAGAGCTTGTCAAATGAGACTTGGGCTACCTGCATACAAGTCGTGCCCATAGATCATTCTCTACACGTCGGGCATCAGCCCACTTATCAGGCACAGGCCCTTTGCCTTGCTTAAGCGCAGCGAACTGCGTGCCGCGCTCCTCCTTCGCCGCGCCATCGCCAAGGTGCAGCTCATGATCATTGGGGGCTGTAAGGTCTTATGAATGTCTCTGTCCTTTGCTTACGCGGTCGCTCGTGTACGCGAAGGACCTTGTGGACGCTATGCGGATCCCTGTCAGGCATGCGCGCTGGCACGGCACCAAGTACAGCTGCGTCCTCGATGGCCTGCGCGACCCCTTAGGGAAGATGAGGCAAGGTTGTGTGGCATGCGTCGTCGACGAGGGTGACGGATCCGTGGACCCATGTCGGCAGAGGAGCGTGGATGCGGAGTTTCTGCTCGCACACATCTTAGTCTGGGACGAGGTTCAACAAGCGTTTGACTTGGAAACAGGAGTCTGCATAAATGGCAAGCATGGATGATTTGGAGCTACGCGTGGTGTACGTAGCTGAGGGCACGACAGCAAGGTCTGTGTCTGGCTGGGCGGTGGACATGTTGTAGATTGATTTACTCGAAACCGGATACATTATAATGTGCCGCTTTTCGCCGATCCATCGAGTGGCAATGTCACTGTCCAAGAGCTGGAGCAGTTCCGAGTCGTGCTGCATTTTCTCCCACTTCAGCATGACGCGGTACGCTGATTGGCCAGTGTCTGCGGCGTCTGCGTCGTCGCGGAGCTCTTTCAGCATTCCAGAGCGACCGATGCTCTTAGCGCCGTCTGCAGCGAGCAGGACATCTGCCTCGGCAATGAATGAATCTCCATTGTGCGGTTTGGCTCTTAGCAATGGCCTAGGCGAGAAGGAAATTGTTTCTTCTATGGTTGCGGAGAAGAAAACCGTGATGGCTTTTTCTTCTTTGCGCGCTTGGAAGTAGAGATCCGACTAGCGATGATCTATGACCAACGATGTGAGGGTAGCCATAAGGTTTCCCAACGCACGTTTAATAAGTGGAGTGCTCTATCACCGTTAAGGTCAGTCCATCTCGGTGAGGGAAATAGAAGCCAATCCTACGTCTGATGCTCGTCACTTTGAGCTCTACAGCCTCCTTGGAGACGTCAGCTCAGCATCCAAGCCTGTCGAGTATCCTGGCTAGATTAGGTGCGAACCGGATGTCAGCCCGACGAGGCGCAGGTTCGAGGCAGTCTCATAGATGTTGATATGCTTGAAACTTACCTCGGCCAGCACAAGCGTGTAGGCAAGGCCGGCCATTCTAGCATGTGGAGGTCCGTATTTCCGATTGCCATCAGGATAGTGAGGCTTTAAATGCAGGTCAACGTAATCAATGAACGGATAAGAAATAAACAATCGTCACTTTGTGTGGAGGTGGGCTGCTCAACGGCAATCTCTCGGTCGCATCCCATGCGCAGGCGGTGGTGATAATTTAGCGTATATTCAGATTGAAGGTTTTCTTCACCGAAGTCTTTTGACTAGAGCCTTAACTGGAATGTGGTTAAACGTCAACTAGAGCTTAACTGAAGCGCCTAGAAATAGAGTTTACGCTAAATGATCACCTCCCATGCCTGATAGAAGCCGAGGTTGCTTGGGCCCGTGAATATCACTGATCCTACTTGAGTCTGAAGAGATGAGTCGGAGTGCATTTGCTCAAAGAAGGAGAGATCGCCAAATAGTGTAGAGTGGCCCACTCGAATGCTCTTCCTCCCAACGAGAACAAAGATGTGCCAACATGCATTCTTGCAACTCAATGAGGAAAGAGTACGGAGGACCAATCAGCGTCTAACGCGAATGGCGAGGCAAAATGACTCGAGAGCGTCCGCGGTAGCAGCGTCCTCAAGTGCATATGCTCGCTTGGGTGCTGCTGAAACGAGCCATTCGAGAGTCATCCTGATGCAGCTACATATACCTTCCGCAGCCAGGAGTATAGAAGGATCAAAAACATTGGGGAGCATGGACCATGAAAAGTCTCTATCAGACCTTCTGGTCGCAGGTCCTAGGCGTGGTGGGCGCATTCCTTCGAGCGCTCGTGCCCCTTCCAAGGGTAGTGTTCAGTATCCAATGAACAGGGCCGCGATCCGAATCCCGCGGTTTAGAACTCGAAAGGAGAGGCTGAATACTTTAAATCTCCCGCCAGTCAGTGCATTAACTTTTCCAAAGTCTAATAAGTACCTTGCGTCAGACATGTAAGTCACCCAATGGGTCTAGGTCTCGTAGGATTTCCAACTAAGAATGAAACCTCTCCAGGGTTGGTTCTTCGGCCATGACCTTTCCGCGAATGCTCCCAAAAGGCTACGAAACTCGTTTTAGCTGCGTAGGCAGTGGCCAACTGTTTGCGCCCTCGCAAGCACGAGACAGGAGAAACGCCGAAGCCCCCCTCCCACTTCCTCGCTAGCTCGCCGCCATCTGGACGGATGGAAGAGACCGAGCCTAGTCGACTCAGGGATGTACGGTTCTCTAGGGTGCTCCTGGTAAACTGCTCCTAGGAAACACTTGACTCTGCAGATCTTCCCATCGCTATTCAAAAGCCTTTTCTGTAGGCGAACATAATTGCCTTTATCCATCGCTGAGTTTCTCCTAACTCCTTTATTTGGAACTGACATGATGCAAGCCGTGCCACCCGCCTCACAAGCACATTACCATCCTATGCCTCCCTATCCGAACTCCGTCTCTCGCCCTTATCCTTCTCTGGCTATAATCTCTACCTAAACCACTGAAGCCCTTCCTCAACCTGTGGAATACGCGTTCAAGCCCAAGTTCGGGGAAAAGCGCGACAGCGCACAACCCAGACTCCCCAAAGCACCAGCCATGCACGTGGTGAACAACGCAGTAAACATCGGTCGCAACCAGCAGAATGAGAATTCAACAAGGCATACGGAGCGGGATTTCTATGATAACAAGGATCGAGCGGAAGTGGTGATTGACTGGGAAGTCGTTTCGCGAGGACGAAGCGTAGAGTAGAAGAGCGGCCAACGGATGATGGAGAATGGCCATTGTGGCATAGCTGGTGGGCAATGAGCCAAATGAGATAGAGACGCCTGCTCTGCAATGATAACTCAGCCGAAAGGCAAAGGCGTAGCAAAAGCAGGCACGTGGAGCATAGCAGGAAGACAGTACATTCATACTATTTTCACCGAATTCAGGTTGTCATTAGATGTCTATCTGCAGCGACTGCATTACTCAGGTTCCGTTTGAACGTCTTAGGCCGACACTCATGAGAATACCTGCCTTGGTGAGCAATGAATAATTCCCGCCTAATCGATGCCCAGTAGATTGTCCATGGGCGTGAACATCCTCAGCGGTCGAAGCGTGTACCTATTGGTCTTTCTACCCACTTCTGGTTTGCCTTCTCTTATCTTCATCCTGCCATGTAAATGTTTTGTTCCGCTAGGTATCCCGTCCGCAACAAGCAATATTTGGTTGTGCTGCCCGATAGAGCCCAAGTGCCTTCTGCGAGTCAACGAATATGAATAACGTTATCCCCCTTGAGACTTGTAAAGTACATTTCCACTGTCTTCTGCCAGATAGAGGGTAACAAGCGGCAAGGGCGTTGCTGAGTTGGCGACCAAGATATCCATAGGCGCAGGCTTTTGTTGAAGCTGCTGTTCAAGCACTCTCAAACCTCACGTTTGGCTGGAGGGGTCAGCCGCGACAAGTCAATCAGGTCGAATGATGAGTAGCACAGATCTATACGCCAACTCATCTCCATCCCCAGAAGGGAGTGTCTCGGCACTTGAATATAACTAGCATAACCCCAGTATGTGTCGCTCGGACTGCATCAAAAGCTGTATCGACACGGCAGTCGTATGACTGAAGAGGCTGCGGTGTGTTTGTCGCGTGCTGTTGTGCATGAACGAGAGATCCATGTTGTTGATTCGCGCGGTGTTTTTGCGGTGTAGCTGGTACCATACTGGATCCAGTAGGTGTAATTGTTTGTGGGTGTGAAGAAGAGACTATCACCGGGGAATAAGGGAGGAACGATCGTAGTAAACATGGGTTAAAATAGCTGGGAGGACACGTCAGTGAAATCGTAGGAATTTCTCGTGGCGCAAGATGGAAAATGCTTGTAGCCAGTGCATGCAATGCAGGAGACGATTCATCATGTATATGTCATACGAGCGGCTATGCCCAAAGCGCAAAAGGGGGGGCAACAGGGGCAAGACAGGGTACGCCGTCGTGTATGAAGGTCAGCACCAGAAGGGGGAATGTGAGGAGATAGGAAGGAGCACTAGCAGCGTGACATACTATGGATTCAGCGCTTCCTTGTCCATTTGTGTGGGCCGAGGTATTCCCACGGTGGAAAGACGTCAGCGAGCCAGGTAGCATATCTTGCTTGCAGAGGAATGTGTGGATTCCAAACCCGTCTAGCTACTGTGTGACTAGCGGCATAGTTTTGAAGATAGCGCGTTATGAGGTGTGACTGCAGCCTGGTATCTGCCCATCTAGCCTGATATCGATCATTGCGCCCGATATTCGATCATCAAATGCCAGATAGTGTGGTAGCCAAGGTGGCTGCTTTGCCGGAGCTTTTACGCGTTCGTACCACGTTTCACCGCCCAGAAAATCGAGGTCTCGGTGCATGTGATGGATTTTAGGCCATCTAAGAGTGCAGCTACTCGGTAAGGAGGTGCCTTAGGTGGCGATCCTTGTACTTTGCTAAATGTCGGCTGGCCTTGGCCTGCCTGGTAGAGACATGTGGCTTGTGGGCCATTGAAAAGCGTCAGAGTACGGGTAAGGCACGAGCCGATAGCAATTGATCGATCTTACTCGACTCTGGGGCAAGGTTTCGGAGTGGACCTCGTTGCTGTGGCCCACAGGGCTCGGCTCATCCCACCTGTCGCCAGCTCTGAGTCATATTGCCAACAAAGGACTTGTCTGAATATGGACCATCATCCTGTGTGCTGGCATGCTAGTGAGCATTAGGCTCTTGCGGGGAGAGTCGAATTGGCTGTGAGACGCAAGAGAGAGCAGGGTTGTTGGAGCGACATTAGGCAGCTAGTGCATTCATCTGAACAATTATAGAGGGCGTTTCGAATCGAACACTCATAGTCCCATTATTGACATTCTGCCTTCATGCCTGGCACGCATCCTTGTCCGTTCGCAGATTGGATAGGTCCCATGGGACTAAATAAGTACTTTCTCCAACCCATTACCCCGGCCAACGCCAGCTTTCCTTCAGTGAAACGCCGTGCTAGCAGCAGCCGGCTAAGTTGCGGCTCTTCCCTCACGCGCTATAGGCCTTTTGCAATGTATGGTAGGAATTTTGCAAGCACATGGACTGTCTCCTCTTGATGTGAAAGTCGGTGGAAGTCGACCAAGCTCAAAGAAGGCCGTCGACATTGTTTCTGCTGGCCCAATGCCTTGCCACTGCTTGTTGGGCGACGGGGTTGCCCTCCCAGCGGCTTTGGAAGTAGTTGAAGACTTTGAACTCAAGTTCGGTCATAACGTAGTTATGTTGTGTTCGAATGCGATTCCAAATCATTGCGAAAGCTTGGTTGAGTATTCGAGTTTCCTCGGCGGAGAGGGTTTGGAGATCTTGCGCTTTCGTAATAGCTTGGGTTACACGGGTTGGATTATAAGACATTGCGTCGAAGAGCTCGAGTTAGGGATAGGCAAGGAGAATCTGCACAAGTTGTAAAACCGACAAAGGCGGTCCTTCACGCAGTCAGGCCGTGGCAGGCAATAAGTAGTTAGGGAAAATCTCTCACACGCGGATGTATTGATTGGCGGAGCGAACTCTCCAGGCTCCAGTGCGCGCGGTGCACGCACTACCGACAACCGGTGCCACATGGGGGCCCTTCCGAGGTGTCACGAAAGTGTATGCGGAATCACCTCGAACGCATTGACAACCCAGCCAGCTGGATAGGCTTGAGCTTTGTAGTAATACCCGTTTGGAGATGGCGCAACTTGCAAAGCTGATGCCATCTTTGCTAGAAATGCTGGAACTCGGCATCGTGAATCGAAATGGCCTCGTACGTAAAGGGCATCCACGGGTTCAAAAATGCTGCCCCATACCTAGCAGTCACCCTAACGCAAACGAGACACGTGCTGCCGGCAATTTCTGAAGAGGCGACACCAGGCGCCGGGGAGTGGGCCCCCCCCGGTACTAACGTCCAAGCAAGCATGGGCTCCTGGGTTCTGTTTGTTCTGGAGAATATGTCGGTGTGAGAATTCCAAATAATACATTTACCAAGTCCGGCTCTGGCAAGGGTACTCAATCGGCTTGCTACAGAAGACCGGGCTCAACATGTGCCGGTTCAACAGTGGTACCGAAACGCCTGGTTATCCGCAAGGCCCGAGGAGGAATGCTGAACAATCTGATGAGAGGGGGGGGGGAAGAGGGAGGGCGGGCATTACGCAGGGCTGACGAGGAAAGCCCATGCATAACACGAGCAGGAAGTTCTGGCTAGCCTCCCATTGTTGGTAAGCGCAAGGGTGAAGTTCCATCTTTCTCGGTTGCTCCTCGTTCATTGGCAAAAACAGGCTCGACAGAATGACGATCGAGAACGCACCGAGCACTACCCAAGGTTTTGGCCTGCTCGGTTGATTCGATAAGATGTTCGGCCCGCGGCTGGGGGCAGAGTAGTCGGGTTTTTTTTTGTGAGGGGAAGTCTGTTCGAGTAGGCATGTTTGTCCTTTTCCAACCGCTGCAAGTGAAAACAGATCTGGTAAGGGCGCGAAAGGCAGTCAATTCCAAGGCAATTTAGCTCGTTTATTTCTTAGTGTTCCTGCTAACGGCGATAGCTCGGGGCGGCCGCGCATTGCGGAAGCGCCCGAGCAGAGTTAGTCACCTGGCATCATGGGCTGGTGCGAGAGACACATAGCCAACGACGACCCACAGAAGCAACAGACAAGACGCGCTAAATGGGACGGCGTAAGATATCAAGATCCATCGCCTGCGCTGCTGATTGGGAAAGAAGTGCTCGTGATCGAAGTTAGTCACTCAATCTGGTCTGCGGCATGCTGGTGGGAAGGGCCCGAAATATCTGGAGGCCGCCGGAGTCGCTTTTGTTCTGTGAGACAGGAAATTTAAAGCGGGAAGGATCTGTGGAAGCCGTTGACGTCACAAAGATTTGTTGAAACTTGCAATGCGTCTTCCTCAATGTAGGGCGAGAGGCAAGTGTTATGAGCCCTCTCCGCCCGTTTTGTGTCATCTAGATATCGAAACGAATGCGTGTAGCTAGTGATTGACTATTTGCAACGCATCTCAGTAATTGGTCTGGCGTGTCGTCTGATCGGTTAACGAAGAATGCTTGGTGGATTCCCCTGCCATGGCTAGTGCTCGTCCTGCCGCCTTTCAGATATATTGAATACCACTGCTGATACTACCGGCCAGTCTTTGATCAAGCTCAAGGCTGGCTCCCGCTGTGCGTGTGTGCGTGTGTGTGTAAGAGAGAGAGTGAGAGAGAGTGTGTGTGTCAAAGTTCTTTGTGGAATTCGTAAAGAGCTTGGTCTACCCGGTTGTTACGCTGCTGCGAGGCGGCAACGAGAAGCGCGAAGCTAGGCGCTTCACAAAAGCACAGAAGCAGCGGCCACAAGATTACGCGATGTATGTCGTTGACACCGAAATAGACTTCGAGATAGCGCCAATAGAGTTTTACAGGCCCCACCCCCGGGTGGCCTGGGGTGGATCTTACATCACCATATACCGGGCACTCTCCTCCCACACACATCTGGCTTCGGGCTTTACTATGTGCTCTGGGAACTGACTGTGAAGTCGGAGGACAATAGGCCGTTGCCGTACCTGCCTATTGCGTAGGTCTGCCACAACCCTGGAGGGAAATGCGTTTCTTCCATCTCAGGTACCTCATATACCACTTCCATTTTAAGCGGGAACCTTCAAAAGGCCTCTCTCTAATTGTTCTCGTGAGAGAGTGGATGTTCAGCAGCAGTCCACGAGGCAACGTTCAATCGAGTTTGCGCTCTTGCAACTCTCTATCGCGAATGAGGGTCCATGGCTGCCCATCCTTGATTGGACTATGCCTGCCGCACATTCCTTAATCCCATAACACGGCCAGCCAGCATACCATCGTGCCTAGAGTGCATGTGCCACTGGGTCTGGCGCAGGGATTTGCATTGAGGATTTATCTGGCAATGACCAGTGCCACTGGACAGCCACGTATCACTGCAGTGCCTAGCCAACCAAAGGATTCAAGAGGGCCGCTGCCACTGAACTAAGGAGCTTATTTGTACATGCGGTAAGATAATTCGTTCCTATAAAACCCGGAACAGGCATGCCATGGGTCATGAATATCACCAGCCGTGAAAACGCTGCACCAAGGCAGAAGTAGGGCGATCTGGCATGCCCACGAATCGGCGATTCCCTGCGTGCATTCTACCCACCAATACCTAACAAGCCCGGAAACCTCCCTTGGCGGCGGGAAACTGGCGAATCCTCTCCCTATCCCTTCCCCCCTGCGTATATTGGAGTAAATAGTACGTACCCTTGCTCCCAACGGGATCGACACACCACAGGGTTTTCCGACTGTTACGGCCCACGGCTGGTGCCTTCCCCGCCCGTGATTGACAATCTTCACAGGAAAAAAGGACATCACGCACAAGTATATGGTCTAAATTGAGCTGTGTTTTTCATTTGCATCTACTTCCCTGTTGTTGAAGCCACGACTCGAAGCCAGATTGGGTCATCGAAATGCACAACAACAGCCCAACAGTTATGCCAAGTCAAGAGTTCATGCATGTGGCTCGTTCAGGAATCGACACGACCTTTCTTTTGTCCTGCAACAACAGCCCAACCAACGGATTTCTAACCGAGCACATGCCAAGCCTCCTTTTTTCACGTCGTTACGAAGTCATGGCTCCGGCAAGGTGTCCGTGGGGGACAAGTGCATCTGAATGTGCTTCGAACTCTACCACTGTTCTTTGGGTCGGAGATGCAGCGCACCTATACTGGTGAAGTCACTCATCGAGCACGCCCTTTTGTGAAGCACAATGATGACAAAGGAAACGTAGGTCGAGCAACGTTAAGCGCTGCCTTCTAAGGGGCCCCCAGCCAGACGACGGCTTTACTTCGGCTATTCATGCCTTCTGGGCGTTTCCTCTCTTTGCTCTCCTTTTTAGGGAATTGCGGAGACGACTGGGGCATTCCCGCTTTTACCGCAATTGTCTAATCTGGTCAGGGCGCGTGCCCATGCCAGCCACCCAATTTCCTAAAAGCAACTAATCAGAGGCAAATACGCAAACCAATCAGCATAGATAAGCGGCGAAAAATGCTCCGGGGTCGCAGAACAGAGGTGTTTGGCGGGACAATGTTGGAGAGGTGTTGTCATGGTTTTAGAGACAGAAGAAACATCCTCAGAAAATTTAGAGCGGCCCAAATTTTGACCAGAATCGAATGGTATTATATATGTCCGTCGTAATCCCTGCCGCATGACCCGTGGACTATATTCCTATACGCCTGCTCGCCAGGTTCATCCCCTTCCTCCTTTTGCCCCTTTCAACCCCCACATATTCGCCTACGATGGCGCGCCCTTAGCCGTCGCGTTCGGCTTGCAGCCCGTATAACCCATGTCGTACATCCAGACGGCGCTGTTGAATTCAACGTAGTTGGTCTCGATCTGCTTGGTGACGGGGTTGACTTCGAAGACGTTCATGCCGCGGACGGGGAGCGGGGAAAGGTTGAAGCGCCAGCGCCAGAGCACCTTGGCGCAGAGGTGGAAGACGTCCATGGTGTCAATGCTGGGCACGGAGGGCACATATGGCAGACCGCCGATGAATTCTTGTTTGGTATTGGATGTGCCGAACTGTGGGAGGAAACGAAAGGTCAGCAACGGGGTGTTTATGGGAACTGGGACCTTGACGGTAGTAGTGACATACCTCAGCATTGGTCAGCCAGTCAACGCTCTGGGAGCGGTCCGCATAGTCGTCTGCGAGGATGTGGTTGGCGAGAGCCTGCTTCTCATGAAGGGTGAGGCCGGGCGTGCGGAGCTTGATGTAGTCATGGACGAGCTTGTCGGCCTCATGGTAGGAGATACACTTCGCTGGGGTTTTGCTTCGGGCTTCGAGGCTGCGCTTGCTTTCCATAGGGTTGGCGAAGGCCATGCTGGCCACGGCCGCCGAGACGACGAGAGAGAGGAAACGCATGATTAGTTGGGTATTTGAAACGAGTGGATAAGATCAAATGATCTTGGTATGCTAATGAGTGACTGGATGGAGAGACGGCGAGAAAGTTCTTGAGCAATATCGACGTGTAAAGGTAACGTGCAAGGGCGGGAGGTCAAAGTGTATTTATTACCTCCTCTGTGGCGTGGCTGAACCATTCGGTAGCTATACGATCTAATCTCATCCGCTCCTCTGCTTACAGGTCCGTGGACGTGTGGCTTCCACCCTAAAGCTAGAACTAGAAACGCAGGAGAAGGCGGGTTTCTGGGTACTTACGCGAGCTCCTTTCGCGGAAACGTGTTCCTAATAAGTGCCGAAACGATAGCCCTGCTGGGGTCAGCGCTACGTGAAGTTTAGGCTCCACTGGGTCGAGGCCAGACTCGACGTGCTCCATGTGCAGTAGTGAGCCCCAGCGGCTTGAAAGATAGGCGGGGCCTCAGAACTCGACGGGGATAGGCGAGCTGTCTTTGTGAGCCACAAAACTTAGCGCGCTCGGCAAGTCCGTATTTGGATCATTATCCCAAATCCGGGACCCGCAGAAAGCTTCTCCTTGCACGGCTCGTTCAAGGGGTTCGAAAAATGAAACGCACATTTGGCAGGTCTGCAACTCCTCACGAGTTACAGAAGCAAAGCATCGTAAGTCACCAAACAAAGTAACACCCAGTTCTGCTTGATGGCTGTCAATGCCTTAACCACCGACAGAGCGTTGCGGTGACAGCTCGATAGCGCATAAAGGTGGATCAAGCTCTGAGCTTAGGGGGCTACTATCGTTTCTTTCAAGTGAGCAAATGAGATTGGTGGCGTCGACTAATGCTTGGCATCAACGCTACGGGTAATGCCCTTTATTCAGGATGTTCGTGCCGTCGAGCTGTCAACTAATCTTGATGGAGTCTTCTTGAACGAATAGGCTACCACAGAGGAAACCCGCTGTGCACCTGTAGAGTACCCGGCGGGTCAAAACGATGACAAGGACGTGGGACGCTGGCCACTCCTATTCATAATCTCTGACTCGCCTAGAATGGGTTGGCTTGCTCGATGCTGTACACTGTCCAACACGTGCGATTGTAAGCGTTGCATTCGGTGGGAAACCTGCAAAACCTTAATACGGGCGAATCGCTCAACGGGTTTTTTCTCCTTGAACCTTCTGATCAACACCTGAATCAGCTAG
>Ga0335075_10013649_pt1 | contig 12228 bp, 11 predicted proteins | sample Lox_Sample_24_FD_206723 | JGI IMG/M metagenome (GOLD analysis project Ga0335075, IMG submission 206723) | Soil microbial communities from Loxahatchee National Wildlife Refuge, Florida, United States - Lox_Sample_2.4 | ecosystem: Environmental > Terrestrial > Soil > Wetlands | place: USA... | reverse complement strand
GGCCGAGCTGCGCGTGGATGCCTTCGACCCCGCGCGGCACACACTCGAGCCTCAAGGAGGCGTCGGCCACGACATTCGGGTCCACGAGAAACGCCGGCACAACGGTCATTGTGGGCCGGGTCCGGCCGTCTTGGGAGTGGACCTAGGTAGGAACCGAGTAGACCCTGGCTAGGCCGATATCAGGGCATGAGCACGGCGGTGCCCTCGAAGCGGCCGGCGCGGAGGTCGGCCAAGGCCTGCTCGGCGTCCTGCAGTGGGTACTTGGTGATGCTGGTGCGGATGTTGGCGTCGCGAGCGAGTGCCAGCCACTCGCGCCCGTCCTCGCGCGTGAGGTTGGCGACCGAGCGGATCTTGCGCTCGTAGTACAACTCGTCGTACGGGAACGAGGGAATGTCGGTCATGTAGATGCCGGCGCAGACCACAGTGCCGTCGCGATCGAGGTGTTTCAGTGCCTCGGGGACGAGCTCGCCCGCGGACGCGAAGATGATCGCCGCGTCGAGGGGGTTGGGAGGCGTGTCGTCGCTGCCGCCGGCCCATATCGCGCCTTGCTCCTTGGCGAATTCCTGGGTTCGGGTGTCGTTTGGCCGCGTGAACGCGTAGACCTCGCGGCCCTGGTGGACGGCCGCCTGGCAGATCATGTGCGCCGCCGAGCCGAACCCGTACAGGCCCAGCCGGTGCCCGTCACCGGCCAGCTTGAGCGAGCGATAGCCGATCAGCCCGCCGCACAGCAGCGGCGCGACCTGCTCGTCATCGAGTTCGTCGGGCAGCTCGAAGCAGTAGCGCTCGTCGGCGACCGTGTATTCCGCGTACCCACCATCGATGTCGCGGCCGGTGAACCGCGCGTTCAGGCAGAGGTTCTCGCGGTTCGTGGTGCAGTACTTGCACGTCCCGTCGGTCCAGCCGAGCCACGGCACGCCGACACGTCGCCCGTCCTCGGTGCGGCCGACGATCTGATGCCCGAGCACGACCGGGAGCTTGGTCGCCTCGATCTCGTGATCGCGCAGGTGCAGGTCGGTGCGGCACACCGCGCACGCGCCGATCCTGAGCAGCAGCTGTCCTTCGGCCGGCTGTGGGTCGGGGAGGGTGGTGAGCTTGACCGGTTCGCCCTGGCGTTCTAGGACTACGGCGCGCACTCTCGTCCCTGGCTCGCTGGGTTACGGGACCGCGTCGAGCCAGGCCCGGCGGGTGGTGTGCAGCGCCGGCGCGAGGCCGTGGTTCAGCTCGTCTCGGATCTCTCCCAGCGTCCCGAACCGCTCGGCGACGACGTCGTGCTGGTGGATCGTTTCGAGGTTGACCTGCCGTGCCTCCACGAACGCTGCATCGTTCAGTTGCGGGAACGCCTCGACGGTTCCCCGGATCATCTCCCGGACGCAGTCCTCGACGAAGCGCGGGCGGCGGTGGGCCTTCTCGACCACGTGCGCCTCGTCGGAGCGCTTCATCAGCTCGTAGATCTCCGACGACATCGCGTGCTCCACGATCTCGAGCAGGGCGGCGGCGTCGATCTCGTCGTCGCACGATTCGGTGCAGCCGACGTGCAGGGTGCCGAGGCCGCGCTGGTTGTGGGTGGCGACGGGGACCGCCTCGAGGATCTTCTCGATGTCCTGGTCGTCGAAGCCCTCGGATTCGAGTCTCTGGCGCGCGGCGCCGGCAACGAGCTCCTGTGCGCACGGGCACGCGGTGATGCCTTGCGCGGTGACGCCGATCAGCCGACGGGTGCCGAACTCGGTGCACGCCGCCGAGCCGTGCAGCGTGTAGAGCTCCTGCGTCTGGATGCCGGACAGCGGCGCCGGCTTGTGCTCGGGGAAGCGGGCCTCGATGCTCACCTCCGCGCGACGGGCGTTCTGCCGCGAGCGGACGAGCTGCGCGATGTGCTCGGCCAGCGTCTCGACCTTGAAGGTCGACTCGCCGAGGACGACCTCGCCGATCGCCTCGTTGATCACCTCTTCGAAGCGCGACATGTGCGCGCCCTTCTGATCGCGGCCGAGCTCGACCACGCATTCGAAGCGGGCCGAGAACAGCTGCTCGGTGCCGTTCTGGCGCATCCGGATCACCTTCTCGACGCCGGTGACGCCCACGCGCGAGAGGCTGAGCTGGACCGACGGCTGCCGGGCCTGGACGTCGGTAAACGGGACGCTTGAGGTTGGGTTGTAAGCCATGCGCCTCTTACAGGGTAGACACGCCGCGGGCCCGGCCCATGGAACGGTCCAGGGCCGCAGGCGCGCTCCCTGGGTACCAACTGTGCACGGAATGCCTGGACAACCGCGTTGATTGTGGTATCACTCCTGACCGGCGCATTGGGAACGAGAGAGAGTGGGCCGGGGGGCCCCTTTTCCGGGGCGTCTCGGCGTGCATAGGGAGGAGCTCAGGGGCGAGTGAGCGATAAGTCGACGGTCCTTTTAAGCGATGACGCTCCGATTGCGGAGCTTGAAGAGCTGCGGCCACTGATCGCCGAAGGCCAGGAGCGTGGCTATCTGACCTTCGAGGAGATCCAGGCGTGCCTAGAGGAGTCCGAGGTCACCAAAGAGCAGGTCCAGGAGCTCCATGCCTATCTCGACGACCAGGGCATCGAGGTCGTCGACGGGGACGGCCGCCCGGCCAAGTCGGAGAACTCGAGCGTGGAGGCGAGCGCGGCCGCCGCCACCGAGCCGCGGCCCGAGCAGAATTCGTCCAAGAAGGTCGAGATCGATCTGACGGTCGAGCCCAGCCTGGACTCGCTGCGTTTGTATTTGCGCTCGATTGGTCGGGTCGCCCTCTTGACCGCCGAGCAAGAGGTGGCGCTGGCGAAGCGGATCGAGCGTGGCGACATGCTCGCCAAGCAACGCATGATCGAGGCCAATTTGCGTCTGGTGGTCTCGATCGCGAAGTCCTACCTCGGGCGAGGCTTGACGTTCTTGGATCTCATCCAGGAGGGATCCATGGGCCTGATCCGCGCGGTCGAGAAGTTCGACTACCGCCGCGGCTACAAGTTCTCCACCTACGCCACCTGGTGGATCCGCCAGGCGGTCACGCGTGCGATCGCCGACAAGGGCCGCACCATCCGGATCCCGGTCCACATGGTCGAGAAGCTCAACAAGGTGGTGCACGTCGAGCGCCAGCTCGTCCAGCAGCTCGGCCGCGAGCCCACCTCGGAGGAGATCGCCGCCGAGCTTGAGACCAACGTCCGCGAGGTCCGCGACGTCCTGCGCATGGCCCAGCAGCCGGTGTCGCTCGAGAAGCCGATCGGTGAGGAGGAGGAGTCTGAGCTCGGCGACTTCGTCGAGGATCAGACGGCCGAGTCGCCGTTCGAGCTGGCTTCGGAGCGGCTGCGGCGGGAAAATTTGCGTCGGGCTTTGGCTGCTTTGCCTGAGCGCGAGCGCGAGGTGATCGAGATGCGGTTCGGGCTGACCGGCGAGCGGCCGTACACGCTCGAGGAGGTCGGGAAGGCGTTCAACGTCACCCGGGAGCGGATCCGGCAGATCGAGAACCACACGCTCAAGAAGCTCGAGGCGCTGCCCGAGGCGCAGCGGCTGCGAGACGCTTCCTAGCTTCTTTGTAGGTCGCGGGGTCTACTCGTCGCTTGCGGCGAGCTCGTCGGTTGCTGCCTGTCCGGCGTCGACGGTGCGTGTGAGGAAGTCGGCGATCGTCTCGAGTTCCTTGTCGGTGTAGCCGGCGAGGAGCTTGTTCATGGCCCGGCTCATGGGGGCGTAGCGGCGCATGAGGTCCGCGTAGCGCTCGCGGTCCGCGCGCACGAGGATGGCGCGCCGATCCGACGGGTCCCGTTCCCGCGCGATCCAGCCGCCGCGTTCAAGCCGGTCGAGGACGCCGGTCATCGTCGCCGGGTGCAGGCCGGCGCGTCTTGCCAGTGCGCTCGGGCTGAGCGGGCCATACGCGTCGATGATGTCGAAGCAGTCGAGGTCGACGTCTCGCAGCTCGAGCTGCGAGCCCACGCGGTAGTTGAGCAGCGAGAGCTGGATCCGCAGCAGGCGCAGTGACTCGCGGATCTGCTGGGCGGCGCGCTGGCGGCCACGAACGGTCTGGGCCCGTTCGGGGCGCATCGATCCCGTGGTTTTGGTTTCTCCGGATTTCATATGATATGGTTTTCGTATTATATGTTTCCGAGTGGGTCGTGGAACCCTATAGCGGAGGTGGCCCGATGTCGACTCAGACTTCATCATTCCTGGGGACCCGCCGTGGCAAGCTCACGCTGGCGCTGCTGTGCGCGGTCGCGTTCCTTGACTTCGTCGACGCGTCGATCGTCAACGTCGCGCTGCCGTCGATCCGGCGCGCGCTGCATTTCTCGGTGCCGGCGCTGCAGTGGGTCCCGAGCGCCTACCTGCTGACCTACGGCGGGTTCATGCTGCTCGGCGGCCGCGCCGCGGACCTGCTCGGCCGCCGCCGCGTGCTCGTCGCGGGCATCGTGACGATCGGCGTCTCGTCGCTGATCGGCGGTTTGGCCGGGAGCTCAGCGGTTTTGATCGGCGCGCGGTTAGTCCAGGGGCTGGGCGCGGCGATGACGCTCCCGGCGGCGCTCTCGATCCTCACGACGAGCTTCAGGGAGGGCAAGGATCGTCACACCGCGCTCGGCGTGTGGGGCGGCGTCGGCGGCCTTGCGTCGGCGGCCGGAGTGCTGCTCGGCGGGTTGCTGACCGACGGGCCGGGCTGGCGGTGGGTGATGTTCGTCAATCCGATCGCGGCCGTGCTCGTGCTCGGGGGCGTGTTCGCGCTGATCCCGGGCTCGGGGGAGCGGGCCCGCGCGCAGCTCGTGCAGGTCGACGTGCGCGGGGCGGTGCTGGCCACTGGCGGGATGCTGCTGCTCGTGTACGCGCTTGTTCGCGCGCCCACCGTCGGCTGGGGCAAGGCTTCAACGATCGCCGAGCTCGCCGGAGCGGTGGTGCTGCTGGTCGCGTTCGTCGTCAACGAGCTCCGTCACCGCAACCCAATCGCACCACTTTCGATCTTCCGCATCAACGGACTCGGATTCGCCGACGTAACGCAACTTGTCGCCTTTGCCGGCTTCCTCGCCCTGTTCTTCTTCCTGACCCTGTACATGCAGGACGTGCTCGGCTACTCGCCGATCCAGACCGGCCTGGCCTACCTCCCGCTGTGCTTCGCGATCGGGATCTCGGCAGGCATCTGGTCGCAGCTTCTGGCGCGCGTCGGTACGCGACCGGTGATCGTCGCCGGTGCCGTGATCGCCGCGGTCGGGCTGTACTGGCTGTCCCGGATCCCGGTCCAGGGCAGCTACGTGCGCGATCTGCTGCCGGGGATGCTGGTCCTTGCGCTCGGCTTCGGCCCGGTGTTCGTCGGGGTCACCACCGCCGCCAACGCCGGCGTCCCGGCCTCGGAGGCCGGACTCGCCGCCTCGCTGCTCAACGCGTCTCAACAGCTCGGCGGGGCGCTCGGGCTGGCGATCTTCACCGCGGTCGCCACGAGCCGCACCCACGCGCTGGTCGCAGCGCATGTGCCGGTCGCGAACGCGCTCACGGCGGGCTTCGGGCGGGCCCTGATGGTCGGCAGCATCTTCATCCTCGCCGCCGCGGTCATCGGGCTACGCGCCACCAACACCCGGGGCGAGGAGTCTCAGCCGCGGGTGGGGGCGGCGCACCCGGCGGCCTCGTGACGCGCTTTTCGCCCGGCGGTTCTTGTAACAGATTTGTGGCAATTTCCAGGCCTTTTCCGTCCGGTTGGGAACGTATGATCCGGTGTGTGGAATTGGCCTGGACACCGAGGCGGCAGGGTGACGCCGGCGAGCTGTCGGCGATCGGCTGGCTGTTCTCCGCCGGCGCGATCGTGAGCAAGCCGTTGTTCGAGAGTTCGGACTACGACCTGGTCGCGGACTTCGGGGATCGCGTGGACCGGGTCCAGGTCAAGACGTCTACGTGCTGGGTCAGGAACCGCTTTGTGGTGGCGCTCTGCACGCGAGGCGGGAACCAAAGCTGGAGTGGCATCGTCAAGCGTCTTGATGCGTCCCGCTGCGACGCAGTGTTCATCCATGTCCGCGATGGCCGTCGCTGGTACATACCTGCGACGGCGCTCGGTGGAGGAAGCGGGATCGTGTTGGGAGGTCCGAAATACGCGGAGTACGAAGTCGAGCCCGGACAGCCCCTCCAGGCCCGTCCACCGCCCCTCGCCGAGGCCGCCGAGTAAGGCGCTCGACGTTAGACTCAGCGGCCCTGGCGGGATTCCCGAGCGGTCAAAGGGGACGCGCTGTAAACGCGTTGGCTCTGCCTTCCCAGGTTCGAATCCTGGTCCCGCCATTGGCTCATATGTAGGCATGCTCTGGGGGCGTCGGTCGCAGCGCAAATAGCCAGATCCGATGCGCGCGCGTGGCGGCGAATTGGCGCATCCGCAGTGGCGCATAGGTATAAGTGCGCAGACGTCCAACCTCGCGGGAGGAGACCAGTCTTGCGTCATCGTGCCCATGTCGCGATCGCGATCGCGTTCGCCAGTGTCACGCTCGCCATCACGGCGGCGCCGGCGCTCGCCGGTCAGCTGCCTGTCGTCTACAACGGAATCCTGGGCTACGCGCATGCGAGCCCGACCGCGAGCCCTCCGGGCGCGAACAACTGGTCGTGCAAGCCGTCGGCGGCGCATCCGTACCCGGTGGTACTGGTCCACGGAACCTTCGGCGACATGGCCGACAGCTGGCAGGCGCTCTCGCCGCTGCTCTACGACAACGGCTACTGCGTATTCGCCCTGAACTACGGCTCCTACGACGGCAGTGGATCGCTTGGGGTCTACGCCACCGGCTACATCGAGAGCTCGGCGCAGCAGCTATCGAGCTTTGTGGATCAGGTACTCGCCGCGACCGGCGCCACCAAGGTGGACATCGTGGGTCATTCCCAGGGCGGGATGATGCCGCGCTACTACATCAAGTTCCTGGGCGGGGCTGCCAAGGTGCACACGCTCGTCGGGCTCGCGCCGTCGAACAACGGCACCACGCTCGATGGCCTGTTCACGTTGGCGAGCTACTTCCCCGGCGCGAACGCGGCGCTCGCAGACTGCCCGGCCTGCGCTGAGCAGGAGGCTGGATCGAGCTTCATCACAAAACTCAACGCCGGCGGGGAGACCTCGCCACGCGTGAACTACACGGTGATCGAGTCCGACAACGACGAGGTCGTCACCCCCTACACGTCGGCGTTCCTTCCGGCGGCTTCGAACGTGACGAACATCCTTCTCCAAGACCAGTGCTCGCTCGACCAGGGCGAGCACCTCTCGATGCCGTACGACCACATCGCCGACGCCGACGTGCTCACCGCGCTCGATCCGGCGCTCCCACAGCACCCGGCCTGCACGACGGTGCTGCCCGTGTCCGGCGGCTGACCGCGCACCCGCGCGTCCGCCCCCACCCGCGCGTCCGCCCCCAGCGGCGGGTCAGCCGGCGGCCGCCTTGCGCAGGAACGAGCGCGGGTGGCGCAACCACTGCGCCACGTCCACCAGCGCGGGCAGCGGATCCCCGTGCGCGTAAGCCGGATCGGTGACGGCCTCGCCCCGAGCGATCCAGCTCCGCCACCGGGTGGTTTCCGCTCGAGTCATCCGACCGGTCAGGCGCTGCGCGGACAGCTGGACAAGCGCCGGAAAGCGGTGCACGTAGATCCGGCCCGAGGGCGCGGTGACCGCAGGAAGGCTGCTGACCGCCTGACGCAATGCTCCGTCGTCGCCGGCCGCCGCCAGATACGCGAGCCAGGCCAGCGGCAGGCTGCGATCAAGCTCGAACGCCATGTGGTTGTAGAACCGCGGATTGACGTCGATCAGCAGCTTCTCGTCGTCTGAGATCAGGAACTCGGCGTCGAACACGCCTCGGTAGCCGCACGCCCGGCACAGGCGCTCGAGTCCGGCGAGCAGCTCCTCGTCGAGCGGGGCCGATTCGAAGCAGAGGCCGGGGCCGGACCGCCGCGGCAGTTGCAGCACCTTCAGGCAGGCCCCAGCGGCGACGATCCTGCCCGTCGCGTCGGCGAACCCGTCCACGGTGTACACCTGCTCCGCCACCGGGTGGTAGGCCTGCAGGACCGGGAGGTCGATGTCAGGGATGCCGGTGATCGCCGGCTGGTGGGTGTTCGCTTCCCGGATCGAGCGCCAGGTGGGAGCGATCTCCTCGCGCCGGTGGACGATTCGCGTCTTGCCCGGCATGCGCGAGAGCGCCTGGGTGCGCGGCTTCATGAGCAAGGGGAGCGGCAGCTCGTCCATCAGCTCCCGCAGTTCGCCCTCGTCGCGCGGGCTCCACGTCGCCGGGGTCTTCAGCCCGGCGGGGCCCGCCGCCGCGGCCAGCTGTCCCTTGTCGAGCATCCTGAGCAAGGCCTGTCGCGTGGGCGAAAACAGACGGAACCGCGGGGTCAGCGACTCAAGGTGAGTGGCAACCAAGAGCGCGACGTCGTCGCTGGTCGGGCAGAGCACGCAGCCCGGTCGCTCGTCGCCGAGCGCATGCAGCCAAGCGAGAAACGCCGTCGCGTCCTTGGGGGGCGGGCAGCGGACGACCGAGGTCGCGTAGCGCGACCATCGGGCCGGCGCGGTGACCTTGTCGTAGGCGACGATCACCGGCACCCCACGAGCGCCGAGGTCGCGGACCGCGGCGAGCGTGCCCGCCCAGGTCGCGTCCGCGAGCAGGACGGGTGGGGGCGTGGTCGGGCGCGGGTGCGACGGCTCCGACCAGCCGATCGCCAGATCGCGATCAGGCTCCCGCGCTATCTGCTCGACGGCTCTCACGAAAAAGGGACTTCGCTGGTCGTGGCCTGCTTGCTCCCGCAGCGGATGGCCCGACAGACCGTGTCAATCGTAAACGACGCCTTAGAAAGGCGGCGCGGCCTTCGACCGAGGATTAGCGAGCTATGAGCGGTCGTAGGTCGCTATTACCCGCAATGACAGCCCAGTCAGCACGGCACCCATGACGACGATCACCAGCACGCAGACCGCGATGTTGCCGCCGTCCCAGCCATCGATCACCAGCGATCGCAGGCCGACGATCACGTAGCTCACAGGGTTGATCCGCGCCAGCGTCTCCATCAACGGGGAGAGCCGATCGAACGGCACGAAGTTCGGCGTCAGGAACAGCAGCGGAAAGAACAGGAGAAAGCTCGACTGGGTCGCCTGAACGTTCCGCGTGCGCAGCGCGACGAGCAATCCGAACCCGGCGTAGGCGACGCCGAAGAACGCGGACAGGAGCACGATCACGACCGCCCCGGCGACGCCCGTTCGGATCTCGGCGCCGAGCGCGATCCCGACCAGCAGGACGAGCGTCGAGGTCGCGATCCCGCGCACCAGATCGGCGGTGAGGCGCCCGAAGATGATCGAGGAGCGACGGATCGGCGCGACCAGCAGCTTGTCGAAGTACCCCAAGTCGATTTCTGTGACCAGCGCCAGTCCCGAGGTGGCCGTGGCTACGGCGAACATGAGCGAGACCGGGAGTTGGAACGCGACGTACCCCTCGCCCTTGAGAAACGGCGTGCTGCTTGGAAATGTCTTCGAGACCTGGCCGATGTTCACCGCCAGGAAGAAGAGCGGGATGAACAGGGTCGGGATGGTGGCCTCGGGATAGCGGATGACCTCGCGCACCGCGCGGCGCCCGAGCAGCGCGACCTCGGTCATGCGCTGACCCCTGCACCTGGTTGGTCCGCGTCCTGACCCTCCAGGCGTCGGCCGGTCGCCTTGAGGAACACGTCGTCGAGAGTGGGCTGGGCGACCGAGATCGCCCCGGCGCGGATCCGCTCGCGCTCGAGTCGCCGCACGATCTCGGGAATCGAACTGGCTCCGTCCTCCACGTACAGGGCCAAGCCGTCGGGTTCGGCCACGACTCGCTCCAGCCCGGGCAGCCCGGCCATCACGAGCTCCGTCACCGCCACCTTGGCGCCGTCGACCGACACCGAGACCACGTCATGTCCCATCTCGGCCTTGAGCTGTGCCGGCGTGCCCTCGGCGACGATCCGGCCGTTGTCGATGATGGCCAACCGGTGGCACAGCTTGTCCGCCTCCTCGAGGTACTGGGTCGTGAGGAACACGGTGGCGCCATCGGCGTTGATCCGCCGTACCTCCTCCCAGATCGTCAGGCGGGAAGCCGGATCCAGCCCGGTCGTCGGCTCATCGAGAAACAGCACCTCGGGTGAATGCACCAGCGCGCTCGCCAGGTCGAGCCGCCGCTTCATTCCGCCCGAATAGGTCTTGGTCCGCCGATCGGCCGCGTCGGTAAGGCCCACGAGATCAAGCAACTCGGCGGTGCGGCTCCGCGCGCGCTCGCCCTTCATGCCGTAAAGGCCGCACTGGAGCTCGAGCAACTCGCGTCCGGTCTGCACCGGGTCCAGGCCGATCTCCTGAAGGGCTACGCCGATCCGCCGGCGCACCTTCGCCGCATCCCGCACCACATCGAGGCCTGCGACTGTGGCCGTTCCGCTCGTCGGCGGCAGCAGGGTGCACAGCATGCGCACCGTGGTCGTCTTACCGGCACCGTTGGGGCCGAGGAAGCCGAACACCTCGCCCCGGCGTACGGTCAGGTCGATCTCGCGAACCGCTTCGATTCCGCCCTTGAACGACCGGCGCAACGAGCGGGCCGCGATGGCCGCGCCAGGCTCCTCGCCGGAGGGGACAGAGCGATCTGGCTTGGATCGGTAATCGGTGGTCTCGAGCATGGCCGGGGCGACGCTAGGCTGGAACAAGGTCAACCCCTGTCCTCTTCTGCACCCCTATGACCGGGGCGCGGGGCAAAACTCATCGACCCGCTCGAGGCGGCGGGGGCGGCGGGGGCGGCGACTATCCTGGGTCCCGTGGACCCGGACCAGGGCCGGCGCCGCGAGGGAATCCAGGCCCCCGCGCCGGCAAGCGATGACCAGGCAGACCGGATTTCCCGGCTGCGAGCGGCCATGAGCCGGCTCGACACCGAGCCTTCGCTTCTGTCCGTGGCGCGTGGGATCCGCCGCCGCCTGCCCGGCGACGAGAAGTTTGGCGACCCGCTCTCGACGGCCGGCCGCGCCCCGGTCGAGATGATCGCCCGGGGCGTCTCGGCGCTGCAGCCAGGGCGGGAAAGCGTGACCAAGGAGCTCGGCCTGTCCGCGCTTCAGGTGTGGCAATCGGTTTCCGAGGCGACCGGTCGAGGCCGCGGTGATCTGGAGATGGCGCTCCTGTTCACCGATCTGGTCGGCTTCTCCTCATGGGCGCTGCACGCGGGCGACGCGGCCGTGCTCGAGCTCCTACGCCGGGTTGGCACCGACGTCGAAGCGGCGATCGTTCGGCACGATGGCCGGATCGTCAAGCGTCTGGGCGACGGACTGATGGCGACGTTCTTGAGTGCCGAGGAGGCCGTCGAGGCTGCCCTCGAGGCGCAGGACGCCGTCGAGGAGATCCAGGTCGACGGGTATGTCCCGCGCATGCGCGCGGGCGTCCACTGGGGTCGGCCGCGCAAGCTCGGTGGCGATCTGCTCGGGGTCGACGTGAATGTCGCGGCGCGAGTCGCCGCGAGGGCGAAGGCGGGCCAGGTGCTGGTCTCCGATGCTCTGCTTGCCCGGATCGATCGGGACGGCATGCAGACCGGTCGGGCCAAGCGGCTTCGCGCCGACGGCGCGCCGTCCGATCTCCGGGTGTCGCAGATCTCCCGCGTCGAGTAGTCCTCGATCTGACCGTTTTCGCTCCGACGTGTCCTGACGCCGGTTGCGCGGTATCGTCCCGGCGGATGCCGATTCGTCGCGAGCGCGGCATTGCTGTCAACTGGCTGGCGCCGGCGGCGCTGATGCCGGCCGCTGCGTTCGCCGTCCATCAGCTGCGCTACTGGCTGGCCTTCGGCAGCCGAGCGAGTGTGATGCTCCAGAGACAGGGGCATTCGTATCTCCATTCGGTGGTGCCGTGGCTCGTGCTCTTGATCGCGGTGTCCGCCGGCATCCTCTTGCGCGGGCTCGGCCGAGCCTTTGGTGGCCGCGCCTCGGTGCCGCGGTACACGCTCTCGTTCACGGCCCTGTGGCTGCTGTGCTCCGCGTCGCTGGTGGCGATCTATGCCTCTCAGGAGTTTCTCGAGGGGCTGTTTGCGACCGGGCATCCGGCCGGCTGGGTAGGCATCTTCGGTTACGGCGGCTGGTGGGCCTTCCCGGCCGCGCTCGCGGTTGGGCTCGTGCTCGCCGCGATCTTCCACGGCTTTCAGTGGGTCCTACGGCAGGTTGGGGGACGGCCACGCCGCTTAGCGCCGGTTCGCCCGAGGCTCGTCGTTCGTGCGCCGCTTGCGGTGCTCGGGCCGCGGCTGGCGCCGCTGGCCAGGGGCTGGTCCGGACGCGGGCC